>Ga0209880_1000254_pt1 | contig 13291 bp, 10 predicted proteins | sample PersoiDNA2013191_FD_185803 | JGI IMG/M metagenome (GOLD analysis project Ga0209880, IMG submission 185803) | Permafrost soil microbial communities from the Arctic, to analyse light accelerated degradation of dissolved organic matter (DOM) -... | ecosystem: Environmental > Terrestrial > Soil >... | reverse complement strand
ACGGCGGGCATAGGTTCGTCCGGCAATACCAATACGGGCTGGTACATGGACTTCCCCGGTCAGGGAGAACAGGCGGTGACCTCTGCGGTGATCGCTGCCGGCATGGTCACGGTCAGCACCAATCGCCCGATTCCGCCTGTCTCAGGCACGTGCTCCACAGCTTTGGGCGAGGCGCGCGGCTACTGGGTCAATCTGTTTAACGCATCCGGCGCCATGAACGTAACAGGAAGCTGCGGCGGCGACAGATCCGGCACCTTCGTCGGTGGTGGCCTGCCGCCATCCCCGGTAATCGGCACGGTGCCCATCAACGGCGTGCCAACCACGGTGCTCATCGGCGCTATCCAGCGCGAGGGCGGCGCAAGCTCGCCGATCGCCCCGCAAAAAATAAGACCAAACATCCCATCCACACGTAAGCTGCATTACTGGAAAAACTCGGGAGACAATTGATCGTCCAGCGCAGTTAGTTTGAAAGGGTGCGGAAAGTTCCGCGCCCTTTTTTTCTTTGCTAACTTCCGTTTCGTTTGCATGGAAATCATATTTCATTCAAATTGGGGCGCGATTCATCGCGCCCTGGTTTACTCCTGCGCCAGAAAAAAGGGCGCGATGAATCGCGCCCCTACAGAGTCAATTTGACCTTTGAAATGGAATTATTTGACGATGGCTTTCAATTCACCCTTGGCATAGCGGCCTGCCATCGCGTCCAGCGAGATCGGTTTGATCTTGCCCGCTTGACCGGCGGCACCGAAGGCTTCGTAGCGCGCCTTGCAGATTTCCTTCATGGCCTTGGTGGACACCGCCAGGAATTTGCGCGGATCGAAGTCCTTGGGGTTTTGTGCCAGGTAACGACGCACCGCACCGCTCGATGCCATGCGCAGGTCGGTGTCGATGTTGATCTTGCGCACGCCGTGCTTGATGCCTTCGACGATTTCTGACACCGGCACGCCGTAGGTTTCACCCATATTGCCGCCGAATTCGTTGATGATCTTCAGCCATTCTTGCGGCACGGAAGAGGAGCCGTGCATCACCAAATGCGTGTTGGGTATGCGCGCATGGATTTCTTTGACGCGGCCAATCGCAAGGGTGTCGCCTGTCGGTGGCCGGGTGAACTTGTATGCGCCGTGCGAAGTGCCGATGGCGATGGCCAACGCATCCACGCCGGTTTGACGCACGAACTGGGCGGCTTCTTCAGGGTCGGTCAGCAGTTGGTCGTGGCTCAGCACGCCTTCCGCGCCGTGACCGTCTTCCTGTTCACCCATCCCGCTTTCCAGCGAGCCCAGGCAACCCAGTTCGCCTTCCACCGAAACGCCCACCGCGTGTGACATTTCCACCACGCGGCGTGTGACATCAACGTTGTATTCGAATGAGGAGGGAGTCTTGGCATCTTCCTTGAGCGAGCCGTCCATCATCACACTGGAAAAACCGCTGCGGATGGCGTTAATACACACCGCCGGGGATGCACCGTGATCCTGGTGCATGACAACCGGGATATGCGGATAAGTTTCCACCGCCGCCTCGATCAGGTGACGCAAAAACGCTTCACCAGCATACTTGCGCGCGCCGGCGGAGCCTTGCATGATCACCGGACTGTTGGTTTCATCCGCCGCTTCCATGATGGCTTTGACTTGTTCGAGGTTGTTCACGTTGAATGCGGGCAAACCGTAGCTGTTTTCCGCAGCATGATCGAGTAGTTGACGCAAAGATACTAAAGCCATTTTTTTCTCCTGATTAAAAATTCAAAACCGGGTGTTGCATTCCAAAAATCGGGGGTCACAGTTTAATTCCAAAAAATACATTGCTCTACCATTAGTGCTTATGATGATCGCCGACTTTGACGATTTTCATGGTGTTGGTGTGCCCGGATTGACCGATCGCCTCACCGATGGTCATCACCATCAAGTCGCCTTTTTCAACCAATTTCAGGCGCACTAACTCATCCTCTGCATCGCGCAACGCCTGGTCGTGGTCTTTTGAACTGCTTTTAAAAGCGATCGGATGCACGCCGCTGAACAATGTCACTTTGCTCAAGGTTTCGCTCAACGGCGTCATCGCAAAGATAGGCACACCGGCATTCATGCGCGACATCCACAGCGGGGTCGAGCCGGATTGTGTCAATGCGACAATCGCTTTTACTTTGAGATGCAAAGCGGCAAACAATGCGGACATGGCGATAGATTGATCGATGCGGGAAAATTTTTGCGAGGCTGTGCGGTGATCGACCATGTGGTTCTCGTCATCGCCTTCGGCTTCGGCCTTGAGGCAGATCCGCGCCATCGCTTCGATGGTTTCCACCGGAAAGTCACCCACTGCGGTTTCCGCCGACAACATCACCGCATCGGTGCCATCCAACACGGCATTCGCCACATCGGATACTTCCGCGCGGGTCGGGATCGGGCTGGTGATCATCGATTCCATCATTTGCGTGGCGGTGATCACCAGGCGGTTTTTTTCACGCGCCATTTTGATCATGCGTTTCTGCAACCCCGGCACAGCGGCATCGCCGACTTCCACGCTCAAGTCGCCGCGCGCCACCATGATGGCATCCGATGCATCAATGATATCGCTCAACGCGGTAATCGCTTCGGCGCGCTCAATCTTGGCCATCAACATACTCTTGCCGCCCGCTGCGTGCATCAAGTCGCGCGCCAAGCGCATGTCATCGCCGGTGCGCGGGAAGGATACCGCCAGATAGTCCGCCTTGATCAGTGCAGCGGTCCTGATGTCCTCCTTGTCCTTTTCTGTCAAGGCGGGTGCGGTCAGTCCACCACCCTTGCGGTTTATACCTTTGTTGTTGGATAACACTCCGCCGCGCACCACTTTGCAAATGACTTGCGCGCCTTTGATTTCGGTGACATTAAATTCCAACATGCCGTCGTTAAGCAACAATACCGTACCCGCGCTGACATCGTTGGGCAGCTCTTTATAATCGAGACCCACGCGCTGTTGATTGCCCAACCCATCCAGTGCGGCATCCAGGATGAAAGTATCACCGTTATTCAGGATGATCTTGTCATTCTCGAATTTTCGCACGCGAATTTTCGGGCCTTGCAGGTCGGCCAATATGCCCACCGTGCGGCCGCAGGCTTTAGCCACGGCGCGCACGGTTTCGGCACGTTTCATATGGTCTTGAGCGGAGCCGTGCGAGAAATTCATCCGGACCAGATCCACTCCGGCACGTATCATTTGTTCCAGCACTTTTTGATCGTTGGAAGCAGGTCCCAACGTGGCGACAATTTTGGTTCTACGCAGCATGTTTTCCTATATTTTATTTACTGGCGCGTTGTTCAAGAATTTCTACTGCCGGCAATTTTTTGCCTTCGAGAAACTCCAGAAACGCTCCGCCAGCAGTGGAGATGTAAGATACTTTGTCAAAAATATCGTACTTCTGGATTGCGGCTATGGTGTCGCCACCGCCCGCCAGAGTGAAAGCCTTGGTTTCAGCAATCGCCATCGCGATCTTTTTGGTACCTTCGCCGAACTGGTCGAACTCGAATACGCCGACCGGGCCATTCCACACCACAGTGCCGGCCTTCATGATGATGTCGACTATCACTTGTGTCGACTGGGGACCAATATCAAAAATCATTTCATCATCGGCTACGTCATGCGCCGATTTCAGCACCGCCGGGGTGTTTTCGTTGCCGGGCAGGAAGGGAGCTTCCTTGCCGACCACGACGTCAGTCGCGATCGGAATGCTCGCACCACGCGCGGACATTTTCTCCAATAATGCCTGAGCGGTAGGAACCAGATCGTTTTCGCACAGCGACTTGCCGACCGGATGGCCGGTCGCCTTGAGAAAGGTGTTGGCGATACCGCCGCCGACCACCAGTTGATCGACTTTTTCCGACAGACTTTCCAGCACGGTCAGCTTGGTGGAAACCTTGGAACCGCCCACGATAGCCACCATCGGCCGGGCCGGGCTGAGCAAGGCTTTGGTCAATGCTTCCAGTTCCTGGGTCAGCAAGATACCTGCGGCGGCTACCGGTGCGTATTTCGCCACACCATGAGTCGATGCTTCAGCCCGGTGTGCCGTGCCAAACGCGTCCATCACGAACACGTCGCACAGCGCGGCGTATTTTCTCGCGGTTTCTTCCAGGCTCTTTTTCTCGCCTTTGTTGAAACGGCAATTTTCCAGCAGTACCAATTCACCTTCGGCAACATTGAACCCGCCATTCACCCAATCCTTGATCAGGCGCACTGGCTTACCCAGCTTGTTGGCGATGACGTCAGCCACCGGCTTGAGCGAGTTTTCTTCGGAGTAAACGCCTTCTTCGGGACGGCCCAGGTGGGAAGTCACCATCACGCGTGCACCGGCTTTCAGCGCAAAATTGATGGTCGCCATCGAGGCCGTGATTCGCGCATCGGAGGTCACCTTGCCATCTTTGACAGGGACATTAAGATCCGAGCGAATCAAGACGCGCTTACCCTTGAGATTCAAATCGATCATTTTGATAACAGACATGATTTTTCCTTTGAACAGACTGTAGAGCAAAAGGGCTGGCGCTTAGCCAGCCCAATGCCTGGTTACTTGGCGATATGAGCCACCATACGCATCAGGTTGCAGGTATAACCATACTCGTTGTCGTACCAGGCCACGACCTTGACAAAGGTCGGATCCAGCGCGATGCCAGCATCGGCATCGAAAACTGAGGGGCAAGTCTCGCCGCGGAAATCGGTGGAAACCACCTTGTCGTTGGTGTAACCCAACACGCCTTTTAACGGACCGCTTTCTGATGCCGCTTTCATGGCCTTGCAGATTTCGTCATAGGTCGCGGCCTTGTTCAACTCGACCGTCAGGTCAACCACGGACACGTCGGAAGTCGGCACACGGAAGGCCATCCCTGTCAGCTTCTTATTCAGCTCGGGAATCACCACACCAACCGCTTTAGCTGCGCCTGTGGAAGACGGAATGATGTTTTCCAGGATGCCACGACCACCACGCCAATCCTTATTCGAAGGACCATCAACGGTCTTCTGGGTAGCAGTAGCAGCGTGCACCGTAGTCATCAGTCCGCGCTTGATGCCGAAGGTGTCGTTCAACACTTTGGCGACCGGAGCCAGCGCATTGGTTGTGCAGGATGCAGCGGAGACAATCTTCTCGCCGGCATATTTGCTGTGGTTCACACCATACACAAACATGGGGGTGTCGTCCTTGCTTGGCGCGGACTGGATGACTTTCTTGGCACCCGCATCGATGTGTGCCTGACAGGTTTCCTTGGTCAGGAAAAAGCCGGTACATTCAACCACGATGTCAACTTTAACCTCGTTCCATTTCAGTTCAGCAGGATTTTTAATAGCAGTCAGGCGGATCTTCTTGCCATTGACAATGAGCGTGTTGCCGTCGACTGAAACGTCACCCTTGAAACGGCCATGCACTGAATCGTGCTTGAGCATGTAGGCCAGGTAGTCAGGCTCCAGCAGGTCGTTAATTGCAACAACTTCTATTTCCGGAAAATCCTTTATGGCAGCGCGGAACACCATACGTCCGATACGGCCAAATCCGTTGATACCTACGCGAATAGACATTTTTCTTTCCCCTCTGATTATGTAAAAATATTTACAGCACGCCCTTGACGGCCTTCACCACATTGTCTGCGGTAAAACCAAAGTGCTTGAATAATTCAGGCGCCGGTGCAGATTCGCCAAAAGTATCCATGCCGACGATAGCGCCATCCAGCCCCACATACTTATACCAGCCACCGGTCACGCCCGCTTCGACCGCGACGCGCTTCACGCCCTTGGGCAACACATCGTCCTTGTAGGCTTGGCTCTGCTTGTCGAACACGTTGGTGGACGGCATCGATACTACACGCACGCTGATGCCATCGGCAGCCAACGCTTTTTGCGCTTCCATCGCCAGGCTCACTTCGGAACCGGTGGCGATAATCACCGCTTTTGGTTTACCACCGGCAGCTTCGGACAACACATACGCACCCTTGCGGATATTGGCGATTTGCGTCGCATCGCGTTTTTGGAATGCCAAATTCTGACGAGTGAAAATCAAACTGCTTGGGCCATCCTTGCGCTCCACTGCCGCCACCCAGGACACTGCGGATTCGACCGTGTCGCACGGACGCCATACTTCCATATTGGGTATGTAACGCAACGTCGCGGTTTGCTCGACTGCCTGATGCGTCGGGCCGTCTTCACCCAGACCGATGGAGTCATGCGTGTACACAAACAACACGCGCAATTTCATCAGTGCCGCCATGCGCAGCGCATTACGCGCATATTCGGAGAACATCAGAAAGGTGCCGCCGAATGGTAACAACCCGCCGTGCAAAGCCATACCGTTCATGATGGCGGACATGCCGAATTCGCGCACGCCGTAGCTGATATAGTTGCCGGTGCTCTTGCCGCGAATGTGCTTGCAACCCGTCCAGTTGGTCAGATTGGAACCGGTCAGGTCAGCCGAACCGCCGAGGAATTCGGGCAATGCCGGAACCAAGGCGTTAATGGCATTTTGCGAGGCCTTGCGGGTAGCAATGGTCTCGGCTTTTTCGTTAGTTTTGGCGATCGCATCGGCAGCATGTGACGCCCAGTTAGCCGGCAATTCGCCCTTGATACGGCGTTCGAATTCGGCGGCCTCTTTTGGGAACGCAGCGCGGTATTCGGCAAACTTGTTGTTCCACAATTTTTCCAGGCCGGCACCCTTGGTACGCGCATCCCATGCTTCATACACATGCTTGGGAATTTCGAACGGCGGGTATTTCCAGCCGATGAATTCGCGTGTCGCGGCCACTTCGGCATCGCCCAGCGCGGCGCCGTGTACGTCATGGCTGTCGGCCTTGTTAGGCGAACCCATGCCGATGATGGTCTTGCAGCAAATCAGGGTGGGCTTGTCGGTCACCGCCTTGCCGGCATTGATCGCGGCATTCACCGCTTCGGGATCGTGTCCGTTCACATTGGCAACCACGTGCCAGCCGTAAGCTTCAAAACGCTTGGCGGTGTCGTCGGTGAACCAGCCATCCACATGACCATCGATCGAGATGTTGTTGTCATCCCAGAATGCCATCAGTTTGCCCAGACCCCACGTGCCGGCCAGCGCACAGGATTCATGGGAAATACCTTCCATCATGCAGCCGTCGCCCATGAATACATAGGTACGGTGATTGACGATTTCGTGACCGGGCTTGTTGAATTCCGCAGCCAGCAATTTTTCCGCCATCGCCATGCCCACCGCATTGGTGATGCCTTGACCAAGCGGCCCGCCGGTGGTTTCCACGCCAGGGGTGTAACCATATTCAGGATGGCCGGGAGTCTTGGAATGCAATTGACGGAAACGCTTCAGCTCTTCGATAGGCAGGTCGTAACCGGACAAATGCAGCAGCGCGTAAACCAGCATCGAGCCGTGGCCATTGGACAGCACGAAGCGGTCACGGTCAGGCCACTTGGGATTGACCGGGTTATGGCGCAGATGACGGTTCCACAATACGTCGGCGATTTCCGCCATACCCATCGGTGCACCAGGGTGACCGGAGTTCGCCTTTTGCACGGCATCCACTGCCAGCATACGGATTGCTCCGGTTGTGTCGTTGAATTTGGGCGGGGTGAAGCTTCGCGTTGCAGCCATTTCATATTACCTCTTAAAACATCCCTGCGGGATTGGTTATGTGAAGTACACTCCTATAAAAGTGAATTTATAGGGGTGCCCTATACTGGTTTGGGCCGGTGATTATGCCGTACCTCCCCGATTAGGGCAACCGCCACTATACTGCCGGACGATATGGTTTTCTACTGAGATTCGTCCACGCCGCCCTTTTTGACGAATTTAATGCCTAGTTGCTTGAGTTTGCGATAAAGATGGGTGCGCTCCAGTCCGACCTTATCGGCTACCCGCGAGACATTCCCGACTTCTTTTCGCAAATGGTAGTCAAAGTAAAGCGCGTCAAAATGGTCGCGCGCTTCGCGCAATGGCAAATCCAGCGGCAGAGAAATTTGCAGCACCTGTCCATCGATGCTCAGGGCGATCTTTTGGCCTTGCGCCTCGACAATCTGGGTCTGCGGCTTGGGCGCATCATCCCTGATTGCTTTAGCAATGGTGCTTAACAGCTTTTGCAGCGCAATGGGTTTTTCCAGAAAATCCACCGCACCGATGCGTGTCGCTTCGACCGCCGTTTCTATCGTGCCGTGACCCGACATCATCACGACCGGCATGGTCAGCAATTCCTGCTCGACCCACTCCTTGAGCAAAGTTATACCATCGGTATCCGGCATCCAGATATCGAGTAACACCAGATCCGGTTCGCGCTCGTTTCGATAGGCGCGTGCCTGCTCAGCGTTTTTGGCCAGATAAACTTGATATCCTTCATCAAACAGGATTTCCGATAACAACTCGCGGATGCCGATTTCATCATCCACCACCAAAATTTGTTTGCTTGTCATTGTGGGACCTCTAGAAATTTGTTTTGCGGGATGAAGCGCAAGGAGCCGCGCAGTGAACGACGAGGCATATCGGATAGATAGAAGAAGAGTGAGCGAGCACGTGACGCCGCGATTCGCCCGGAAAACGAATTTATAGGGGTTCCCATTATGTCTCCTCGACCAGCGGCAGCACGATACTGACTCGTGCCCCGCCGCTCACGTTATTTTCAATGGTGATGTGCCCGCCATGCTCTTCCACTATCTTTTTCACGATTGCCAGTCCCAATCCGGTACCTTTAGCCTTGGTCGTCATGTATGGCTCAAAGGCGCGCGACAGCACGCTCTCTGGAAAGCCCGCGCCATTGTCCTCGACCCACAGATGAATTTCTCCGTTTTGCGTTTCGGTGTGCAATGTTATTTGCGGTTGCGCGACACCCTGCAACGCGTCTTGCGCATTCTGCAGCAGATTGTGGATGACCTGCCGCAAGCGGGTCGCGTCCCCGCTGACTTCGCTCTGCGACGCATCCAGCTTCAATACGATGGGAATGGCATTCGTTTCATACAAGCCCAGCACTTCCTTGATCAGTTTATGCACTTCCAGACGCGACAGCTTTAATGCCGGGCCGCGTGCGTAATTGGCAAAATCGCTCACCATGTTTTTCATCGCGGCAACCTGGCTGACGATGGTTTGCGTGGCGCGCCGCAACAGTTGCGCGTCGCCTTCATCAAGCTTGTCACTGAGCTTGTGCTGCAAACGTTCCGCCGAGAGCTGTATCGGGGTGAGCGGATTCTTGATTTCGTGTGCAAGTCGTCGCGCTACTTCGCCCCATGCCGCCTGCCGCTCTGCCTGCAACAGGTGGCTGATATCATCAAACACCACCACATAGCCGGCTTCCCCGCCTTGCGGCAGGCGTGTTCCGCGCATCAGCAGAATCTGGGTACCATTTCTGCTCAGGCGTTCTATCTGCCGCTGCCATTCGCCGCTCTCAGTTTCGCCAAAAGCATCCATGACGGTGTGGCAGAACGATCTCAGCAGGCTGTACTTCTCGGCAATTTGACTTAACGACATGCGTTGCATCTCTTGCAAAGGCGCGACGAGGATTTGCGCAGCACTGGTATTCACCGAGCGCAAGCGCAATTCATGATCCAGTGCCAGCACACCGGAAGACAAGTGGGTCAACACGCTTTCCAAATGTACTTTGGCACTTTCCACTACGCGCTGCTGTTGTTCGCTGGCCTGCTTCGCCTCGAACAACTGGCGCGTCATCTGGTTGAACAAGCCGGTCAACGCGCCTAGTTCATCGCTGCTGCGAATCGGATATTGTCCCGTAAAATCGCCTTGTGCCACCGCACGTGTCCCTTCCGCCAACGCTTCCAGCGACGACCCAAATCTTTCACTGAGAAAAAATGCCGCGGAAACCGCCGTCAGCAACACCACCAGCAATGACAGCGTCAAAGTGATCGCATACAGCCGTTTCAACCCGAGGCGGGAGAGCGTCAGTTCCTGATAATCGCGATATACCGCTTGCACGGTCTCGGCATCCGCCTCGATCTGCTTCGGCACCGGCTGGGTGAATTGCAACACGTATCGCCCGCCCTCCGGCATTTTGGAATTCACCATAACCAGCGCAAGCAGCGTCAATCCCCTATTAGGCAAGGTATCAATCACTGCGTATTCGCCTTTGTCCAGCGTCAGGCGCAATAAATCGTCATCGGGCTGATCCGGCGATAGTGCGTTGCCGCCCGAGGAAGACGCAATCAATTTTCCCTTGACGGTGAACAGGGCCGCTTCCTGTGCCACCTCTTCATCCACCAACTGGTCCAGTGCGCGCTGATATTGCCCCGAATGTTTTCCCGCCAATAATGACGCGGTAAATTGTGCCTTTTTGGCAAGCTCTTTCAAACTATTGTCGAGGCCGCTTCTACCGAGGTTGAGGCCGCCCTCCAAGGCTTTCTCAACGCGCACGTCAAACCACGACTCAATACTCTTGTCCAAAAATTGCACTGACACCGTATAGATCAAAATGCCCGGCAGCACCGCGATCAGCGTGAAAAACAACACCAGACGCAGAGTCAGCTTGGCGCCGAACACCTTGTTCTTGAGCTTGTTGCGCAACCGCCACAGTTGATAGCCGACCAATCCCATCAAACCTGACGCAAGCAAGCCGGTTAATCCAAGCAAGCTATAATAGTTGATGGAAAAACCCTCGGTGTTAGCACTGCTTCTGGATAACAAATACAGCAGCGCACCACTAACGGCAACACTAATGAAAATCAGATAAGTCACCGCGCCGTCACTCCGTTTTGCCGTCGTTGTGTACGGCGATTTCCGCCGGACTGATCACCCAGCGATACCAATCGGAATCGAGCGTCCAATCATTGTCGGTCAGCGCGTTCACCTGCAACGGCTTGGGCAGTTGCGCAATGTCCAGGCGCAGGCGCGCCGCCGCCATATAGTTGCCATTCTTTTTCATCAGCTCTGCGGGAATGGCTGTCGAACTTTGCCTGGACAGCATGTTTAAAGCATCTTCAAGACTGGCAAAATTCTGGAACAGCGCGCCGCGCGAGATGCGGTACCGCCCCGTCAGTACGCTGTAAGAAAGTTTGACGGTCTGTTCGCCATTAAAAATTTCCTCATCCAGCCAGGACCAGCGCGTCAGCGGTGACTCGCCCATAAAATAGCGCGGGATGCTGCGCAACATAGCCTGTTGCGCAGCATCAAGCCAACCCCAGCGAGCGTGCGTCAGTGAAAACTCGCCCACAAAATAAATCGGGACGCCGTGCGACAAAGCCTGTTTCACCACGAAATTCAGGTTGATGTCATAACTGGCGGAGAGTTGGTAGCCATCTTCGCCCAAATGAATTTCCACCTTGTTGACGGAAATGCCCTCGGCTTGAGCTGTTGCGGCGAACAACCAGGCCAGCAGCACGCCGCGCAGCAATGCACTAAGCAACTTTTTGCAACAATGCATAAAAGAATCCGTCATGCTGATCATTGGGCAACAACTGACCCTCTATATCGTCAGGTAAAGTAACCGGTAACCGCCGCGCATCTGGCTGTTGCGCCAGAAACGCCGCAACGACTTGTTCGTTCTCTTGATGAAAGACTGAGCAGGTGGCGTAGAGCAATTTACCATCTTGCGCCAGCAGCCGCCACAACGCGCGCAAGATGTTGAGCTGTTGTGTGGCGAAACCGGCAATATCCGGGCTGCGTCGCAACCATTTGATGTCGGGATGGCGGCGCACCACACCGGAAGCCGAGCAGGGCATATCGGCAAGTATGCGTTGAAAGGATTTGCCATCCCACCACACATCCGGCTTGGCAGCATCCCCAACCACCAGTTGCGCGGTCAGTTCCAGCCGCTGCAAATTTTCCGCGACAAGTTGCAATCGTTTTGCGTCCTTGTCCACCGCCACCATTTCTGCCGCCGCTCGCTCCAAGATGTGTGCGGTCTTGCCGCCAGGCGCGGCACAGGCATCCAGCACGCGCATCCCGTCGTGAACATCCAGTAAATGTGCGGCGTATTGCGCACCGGCATCCTGCACCGAAACCAAACCGGCAAAAAATCCCGGGAGTCTGTCCACTGACACGGGCTTGTCCAGTTGCAGCGCGTCCGGCTCGCACGCTCGGGCGGATAAATCCTGCTGCGCCAGTTGCACCAAATAGTCCGCGGTCGTGTTCCGCCGCTGATTGACGCGCAGCGTCATCGGCGGGCACTGATTACCCGCTTCGAGTATCGCCGCACTGCGTTCGCCATACTGTGCATTCAGCTCATCTATCCACCACTGTGGATAACTATATTTTTCTTCCGCGCGTTGTCTGGATTGTTCCAGCAATACGGCTTGGTTACGCAAAAAATTTCTCAGGATCGCGTTCACCAAACCGCTCACGCGCGGACTCAAAGCTTGTGCGGCTCGCACCGCATGATCGACCACGGCATGTTGCGCTGATTTGCCATACTGCAACTGGTACATCGCGATCAACAACAGGAAGCGCACACGCCCATCCGACAAAGGCTTGTGCAACAACATATCCAGTATCGCCTGCAACTGCCCGTAATAGCGCAACGTGCCATAGCTTAAATCTTGCAGTGCGGCGCGCTGTGCAGGCATCCAGGCCGCTTTGTTGCGCAGTGATTCATCCAACACCTGATTGAGATTTCGCCCGTTCGCCAACACCTGTTGAATGACGATGCTGGCGGCGAGTTGTATGTGTTGCGTCTCAACTGGCATCGAAAAAATCGCCGACTTTGACCGGCATGGCCTGCAAAAATTGTGCGGCGGGTTGTGCCTTGCCGCCCGGACGCTGCAACGCCTCCAGGCGCAACGCGTCTTTGCCGCACGCCACCGTGATGCCGCGCTTGTCCACGGCTATCACTTTGCCCGGGTCGCCGCGTTTGTCCAAACACAACTCAGCCTGCCAAACTTTTATCGCTACACCGTTCAAGTTGGCATGACACACCGGAAAGGGATTGTATGCGCGTACCGCGCGTTCGATTTGCCGCGCATCCTGCCGCCAGTCGATCTGCGCTTCGCTCTTGAGCAGCTTGGCGGCATAGCATGCCGCATCATTGCCCTGCTTGATCGGCGTCAAACGGTTTTCTTGCAGCAGACGCAATGCTTCGAGGATGCTGCCCGCACCCATCTCAGCCAATTTGTCATGCAGGGTCTGCGCGGTGTCATTTGCCGCGATCGGGCAAGCGTGATGCAACAACATATCGCCGGTATCCAGCCCTTCGTCCATCTGCATGATGGTGATGCCTGTCTCCTTGTCGCCCGCCAAAATCGCGCGCTGTATCGGCGCGGCTCCGCGCCAACGCGGCAGCAACGAAGCGTGAATGTTCAAGCAGCCCTGGCGCGGCAGTTGCAATACCGCTTGCGGTAAAATCAAACCATAAGCGGCCACCACCATCACATCAGCATCCAGCGC
>Ga0209880_1000252_pt1 | contig 13318 bp, 8 predicted proteins | sample PersoiDNA2013191_FD_185803 | JGI IMG/M metagenome (GOLD analysis project Ga0209880, IMG submission 185803) | Permafrost soil microbial communities from the Arctic, to analyse light accelerated degradation of dissolved organic matter (DOM) -... | ecosystem: Environmental > Terrestrial > Soil >... | reverse complement strand
AGGCCATCATGCATAGGCTCATAACTTGGCATCGAAATGGCACCTTCGGTGTACAGATTAAACTTTGAAAATATTTTCAGATATAAGGGTTATTATCATGAATATGCGTGTCAAGGGGAAATTTGTTTAACTTTGGAATAGAAAATAAGAACTGAAAGAACTTTCAATTTTATTAAGATAAGGACTTCGAAGGCTCATTATAAATAACATAATCTTAATTAAAATAAAAAACATGACATATAATCCATTAAAAGAGCGTTACGATAATATGAATTACCGGCGCTGCGGAAAAAGCGGAATCAGATTACCTGAAATTTCACTTGGATTGTGGCATAATTTTGGATCGGTTGACATTTTCGAAAATTTCCGGCAGATCCTGTGGAGAGCTTTTGATTCCGGAATAACTCACTTCGACCTGGCAAATAATTATGGTCCTGTTCCAGGTTCAGCAGAAGAGAATTTCGGAATAATCCTGAAAAAGGATTTTAATCACCTACGCGATGAAATGATTATCTCAACAAAAGCAGGTTGGGGGATGTGGCCTGGGCCGTATGGCGATTTTGGCTCCAGGAAATATCTGCTTTCAAGTCTCGACCAGAGTCTTAAGCGGATGAATCTGGAATATGTTGATATATTCTATTCTCATCGTCCCGACCCTGATACTCCTCTTGAGGAAACTATGGGTGCATTGGCACAAGCTGTTCATCAGGGAAAGGCATTATATGTGGGGATTTCAAGTTATCCTGCAGATCTTACAAGAAAGGCTGCACAGATACTTAAAGATATGAATGTCAGTTGTCTTATTCATCAACCCAAATATTCTATGTTTAACAGATGGGTTGAAGTAGCAACGGGTCGAGATCCATCGCTACTGGATGTTCTGGAAGAAACCGGAATAGGTTGTATTCCTTTTTCTCCGCTGGAGCAGGGGTTACTGACTGACAGATATCTGAAAGGTATTCCTGTTGGTTCAAGAGCTTATAAACCAACCGGGTTTTTAAAAGCAGAAGACGTTACTGAGCAAAGAATCTCTAAATCAAAACGACTGAATGAAATTGCAGCAAAACGGAATCAGTCTCTTGCCCAGATGGCGATAGCGTGGCTATTGAAAGATCGACGGGTAACATCTGTACTAATCGGTGTAAGCAGTGTAGCGCAACTTGATGATAATCTGAAAACTCTTAATAATCTGAATTTCAGTGAGGAAGAGCTTAAAAAAATTGAATCTATTCTAAAAGGGGAATGAATATTAAATTTAAAGAATACTTTTTAAATCCTTTCACGGTCTTCCTGGCTATTTGGGGAATTTTAAACTTACTGCAGGCCCGGTTTACCCCGTTAAATAATGACGAAGCCTATTACTGGATGTATTCAAAATACCTTGCCTGGGGGTACTTTGACCATCCTCCCATGATCGCTTTAATGATCAGGATCGGTTATTTTTTCTTTCATAATGAACTTGGTGTAAGGCTCATTGTCGTTTTGAGTCAGCTTCTGACCCTTTATGTAATCTGGTTGCTCACGGATAAAGATAAACGTGAAAAAAAAGAGAATATCCTGCTCTTCTTCATGTTAGTTGCGATCCTTCCGGTTTACAATATGTATGGCTTTATTGCGACTCCTGATGCACCACTGATATTATTCTCAGCTATTTTTCTTCTGGTATATAAGCGGTTTTTAGCTGATGAGACCTGGCAAAATGTTCTTTTTCTTGGTTTTTCAATTGCTGCCCTGATGTATAGTAAATATCATAGCGGACTTCTGATTATTCTTATCATTCTCTCAAACCCCCGTTTACTGAAAAGTATCAAATTCTTTTCGGCCGCTTTACTGGCATTAATATTGTTTTTTCCACATCTTTTCTGGCAATATTCTAACGGATTCCCATCTTTCAAATATCATCTTGTCGAAAGAGTTTCAGGTTTTAATCCCATGCATGTCCCTGAATATCTGTTAAGTCAATTTTCTTTTCATAATCCGTTAGTACTTATAATATTAGTATGGATAATGATAAAAGTAAGATCTGAAAATTTATTTGACAAAGCACTTAAATATATTGTTACAGGGTTTTTCATATTCTTTTTTATTTCCAGCTTTCGTTATCGTGTTGAACCACAATGGACTGCATTGATATGTATTCCCATGATCATCATTATATTTAACAATATAGCGTTTAAGCCCTGGATAATGAAATACATAAAATGGGCCACTATTATACTCTTTCCATTATTTATGATCGCGAGGTTAGCATCTGCCGTTGATTTTCTACCCATATCTTTTTTTAAAAGTGAATTCCATAAAAAGAAACAGTGGGCCATAGATATAAGCGCCCTGGCAGGTAACCGTCCGGTTGTTTTTACAAACTCTTATCAACGCCCATCTGTATATACATTTTATACCGGGAAATTTGCACATTCCCTGAATAATCTGGTTTATCGGAAAACCCAATACGACTTATGGGATTTTGAAGAAAAGGTTCATGGGAAGGAAGTTTTATATGTACCGCATTTTTTTACTGATTATTATAAGGCGCATCTGACAAAACAAATTCTGTCAGATGGCGACTCTGTTTTTGTCAGAGTTTATAAGGATTTTCAATCGCTGCAGAGGGAGTGTGTGATTTTAAGCGATGATAATTATACATTCAGCAGAAGTGGGATCAATACTATCCATTTGAGGATATTTAATCCCTACCCCTTTGTGATTAATTTAAAGCATAAAGAATTACCGGTTGTGTTTCAGATTGCCTTCATAAAAAAAAGCTCTATGGAGGTTAAGAAAGAACTTAAACTTCCCGATAATATTTCACAATTGAATGTAGGGGATACAATTTCAGTTGATTGCGAGTTCTCGATTAAAGATCTACCCTCCGGCGTATATGAAATGGCTATATGTTCGGAGACAGGAATATTGTATGATACATATAACAGTACATTCAGAGCAGCAAGAATCAATGACTAAAAGTCAACAATCAATCCCCAAAAGCCGACAATCACAAATTTTAAAAATTTGAATATCATTCAATACCTTTAATATTTAGGTAATGTCCAGCCATTGTGGTATTCGGGTACAATTAATTTGTTGGCAGTGCTTGTCTGAAACGATTGTTTTGAATCATCCCAGGTGACTTTCTCACCGGTCCGGAAGGCAATATTTCCCATCTGGGCAACGAGGGCAACATCTCTTCCTATATTAATTCCGGCATTAAGTTTCCCGGGTGTGTTGTTTTTGAGACACTCGAGGAAATTCTTGACATGAAGATCAAGTCCGACACCAACATTCTTCTGAACAGGAAGGGCTTCAATCCTCTGCTTTTCAGGAATAACCTCCCAGCCATTACGGTCGAGAACCAGTGTTCCATTTTCCCCAATATATGATATTCCATGAGGCCTTTTCCAGTTTCCGAGACCTATGCCTATTGTGTGTTCCCAGATCATGGTAAAATCCTTGAAGTCATAAACTGCTGTCATGGTATCCGGTGTTTCCATAGCATCATCGGGGAAGGCATACTTACCACCGATAGCCATTACTGATACCGGAACGCTCTTTTCCATTCCATACAAAATGTAGTCAATGAGATGAACCCCCCAGTCCGTCATCAGTCCGCCTGCATAATCCCAATACCATCTGAAGGTGAAATGGAAACGGTTTTTATTAAATGGACGCTTTAATGCCGGTCCGAGCCACATATCATAATCAACGCCGTCAGGAACAGGGGAATCAGGGACTTTGGGAACAGCGCCTTTCCAATCTACATACGACCATGCCTTGCAAGTGCGGATACGACCTAACTTTCCGGATTTCACATAATTAATGGCATCAACAAAATGAGGCTGGCTTCTTTGCCATTGGCCAACCTGTACAATCTTTCCGTGTTTCTTTACGGCTCGCTGCATGATGTTGATTTCAGCAATAGAATTACCGACAGGTTTCTCAATATAAGCATGTTTCCCTGCTTCGAGGGCATCAACAAGTATAAGACAATGCCAGTGGTCGGGAGTTCCGTTTATTATCACATCAATATCCTTGTTCTCAAGCATTTTGCGATAATCGACATAAAGTTTCGGTTTTGGGAACCCAAGCTTTACTAGTGCATCTGTTCTGTTATTGAGTACATTGCGATCGATGTCGCACATAGCAACACATTCAACTTCAGGATTTTTCAGGAATGATGTCAGATCGCTGAAGCCCTGTCCATTTGCGCCAATGAGACCTACCCGGATCTTATCGCCGGGAGAAATGCCCATTCTGGATTTTGAAATTGAATTAAAAGGGATAACACTTCCTGCAGCCAGAACAGAGGCCGTTTTAATAAAATCTCTTCGTGTGGAACTCATGATGAATCTCTAAATTTTAACCGGCAAGGTAATATATTAATTCAAAATGATCAGCCGCTCAAGTATTAAAAAAAACTTAAAAGTGCTTTGAACTGAAAAGAAGGTTAAGGCTAAGGTTTAGAACTCAACCTCAGCCTTAACCTTAGCCTCAGCCTTTACTTGGCCGGTTTGAAAATAAGATCAACTACATCTGCTGTTTTAAACATTTGTCCGGCTATCTTTTTGATATCCTTGATTTTGTAAGATTTTAGGATGTTTTCATAGTTTGCCGGATCGTTGGAGTTGATTCCATAACTGTAATATCTGCTTAAAGTACTGGTCCAGTATGAATTATGCATCTTATTTTCTTCCCTGGTTTTAAGGATATTACTTACTGCTTTATCGAGATTTACCTGCGACGGTCCGTTTTTCATAATATTATCAAGTTCCTGATAAATGATAGCTTTAAGTTCGTTGGCGCGAGCAGGATCGCAATCAAAAGTTATCATTCCTTCTCCGATCTCTGTTGGTCTTTTTTGTTCTGAAAGCGATACACTTACTCCATAAGTTCCACCTTTATCTTCCCTTACCTTTTCTGTATAGACCAGATCAAGAATGCCCTTGATAACTTCAAGTCCCAGATAGTTATAAGGATTATACTTCAAATCCTCAGCAAAAGATATGAAAATAGTAGACTTGGGAATGGTTAGCGGCAAACTTATCTCCCGGGTAATCTTACCTTTTGGTTGTTCAACTTTTCTATCTGTCCAGGTTTCCTTTCGTCCCGCGGTTGGCAGAGATCCTATATATTTTTCAACCATTGACATCACAGTATCTTTACCGATATTTCCAACTATAAAAAATGTAAATTCATCGGCACCGTTGAAACGGTCAGTATAGATTTTCTTAACATCATCTAGTGATATTTTACTAATTGTTTCCTTTGTAAGCACGGGTGTTCTGGGATTATATCCCGTTGTGATTAATGAAATGCTATCGCTCTTTATTTTATTGGGATCTTTTTCCATATTGCCAATCATCCCGGCAAATCGCCCTATGATAGCATCATGCGCCACTTTATCAAACCTGGGGTGTGCAAAACGAAGATATAACAGTTGCATCATAGTTTCAAAATCCTTTGGTGTAGATGATCCGCTAACCGATTCGGCAGTTTCACTGAGACCAACTGTTATGCTGGCTTTTTTACCGGCAAGCATTTTTTGAAGTGTGATGTTATCATAATCGCCTGCGCCATACATTGGAGTTATTGCCGAGATCAGGTTCGCAGGAAGTACCAGATTATTATCCAATTTGGAAATGCCTCCAAAGCTGAATGCAGTAAGCATGACATTATCTTTTTCATAATCAGCCCGCCTGTATATGACTTTTGCATTGTTTTCAAGAGTCCATTCCACTGCATCAAACTGAGGAAGAGGAACTGTTTTGATAATTTTAGATCCTTTAAGATCTTCTTTTATTAATGATGTGCCAAGGACTTTATCTTCATAAGGAGTCAGCTGCGAATTCTTAACCTTACTCAGAATATCCAGAGCTTCTGGTTCTGTAATATGCTTAATATCACTGGCTTCCAGACCCTGGATAACAATTGTCCTGTTCTCATCAAGCATTACCTCTTTAAACCTGGCAGAGGTTTCTTCAGGTGTGATACTCCCGATCACCTGTTTAAGAAATTCAAAATCGAAGTCTATTGATGTCAACGGTTCTCCTGTTAGGAAGTAACTCTGTATTCCTCCTGCATAAGTATCATTGTCTATTTTATCTTTTTGTTTATACCGGTTTTCAAAATCTGAGATCATTTTAGCCTTTGCTCTGTCGAGTTCACCTTTTGTGAAACCAAATCTTCTGGCCCTTTCAGCTTCAGTATATATTGATTCAAGCGCTTTGCCTTCTTCATTTTTACGTGCAGTAGCATTTATCGAAAATGCATCATAATCGCGGGCAAAATATCCACCGAAGGAAACAGAACCACTGACAAACGGAGGATTTTCTTTCTGTAAAAGCTCACTTATTCTTGTATTGATCATCGAATTCATCAGAGAAATGACATGACTGTCACGCAGATAGTTAAGGTTTCTGTTTTCAGCGGGAACAGCCTTTTGAAGTACAACAACCGAAACTGATGTTTGAGGAGCTTCTTTGTCCTGGGCAAGAACATAATTTGTCTCCTTATGATAAGGTACTTCAACCGGGTTTCTTGGAGCAGGATTTACGATTATTGGAATCGATGAGAAAAGTGTTTTTATTTTAGCTTCCACTTCATCAACATTAATATCGCCGACAATTGCGATTGCCTGAAGATCGGTGCGATACCATTTATGATAATAGTCTCTTAACGTGTTGTATGAAAAGTTTTTTATTACATCAATGTTTCCAATGATATCTCTTTCAGCATACTTCGATCCCTTTAAAATTACCGGGATAACCTCAAAAATCATACGGCGGCTTGCATTCTTACTTGTTCTCCATTCCTCACTTATAACTCCGCGTTCGAGATCTATCTCTTTATCTGAAAGAGTAAGATAATGTGACCAGTCGTTTAAAACCAGAAGGCATGAGTCTACCAGACCAGGAGCTTCTACCGGTACATCACTCAGATTATAAACTGTTTCATCAAAACCGGTATAGGCATTAATATTTCTTCCAAATGCCACTCCGTGTTTTTCCAGACTGCTGATAATGCCTTTATCGGGGAAATGCATGGTTCCATTAAATGCCATGTGTTCGAGAAAATGTGCAAGACCATTCTGATCATCATTCTCAAGGATAGCTCCAACATTCTGGATGATAAAAAAGCTTGCTCTTTTCTCTGGTTCTTTGTTTTTACGGATAAAGTAAGTTAATCCATTATTAAGTTTCCCGATTCTGATATCAGGATCATTTGGAGCCGATTTAGTCAGATCAGACTGGGCAAGAATGTTGACAGATATAAAAAATACAGCAACAAGGATTGATAATGACTTGATTGTTTTCATTTTAATAGATTAAGATGTAATAAGTCAATAGAAAAATAGCACTTTCATCAGATTGCAGGTTGATGAAGTGTAAAGCTAATAAATAAAGGATTAAATGTCAGGCTCTTTTTAAAAAAGTCCGTGAAGCTCTGCATTGATCTTATCAATAACCTGGCTTAAGTGATCACTGTTATTGGGGTAATTATAGTGATCGGCTTCTATTATTAGTACTTTACCCAGACTATATGACTCTATCCAGGCCTCGTATCTCTCATTTAGTCTTTTAAGGTAATCGATACGGATAGAACTTTCATATTCCCGGCCACGTTTCTGTATCTGATTCACAAGAGTTGGTACTGATGCCCTGAGGTAAAGGAGCAAATCGGGCGGCTTCACCAGGGAGCTCATCATCTTAAATAGCGAAGAGTAGTTATCGAAGTCGCGTGTCGACATAAGTCCCATTGAATGAAGATTTGGAGCAAAAATATATGCGTCTTCATAAATGGTCCTGTCCTGAATAATGGTTTTATCCGATTTCCTTATTTCAAGGATCTGACTAAAGCGGGAATTAAGAAAATAGATCTGAAGGTTAAATGACCATCGTTGCATATCCTCATAAAAGTCATTGAGATACGGATTGTCATCAACATCTTCATAATGAGCAACCCATCCATACTGTTTCGCAAGCAGCCCTGCCAGTGTTGTCTTGCCCGATCCGATATTTCCTGCTATTGCTATATGCATTGGTTGTGTATTATATTTATCAATTATAAAATTAGCAAAAATTGAGAAAGGATTTACTGTTGTTGAGAAATAAGTGACTAAAGTGACTAAAGTTGGCTTTATTAATTTCTATTTTTACCTCAAGGCACTCCAAACCTCAAGTACTTTTAATACCGGCAATAATATAGAGGTCTTCAATATACTCACGTGAATTAGATAGGCGGGGTACCTTGTTTTGCCCGCCCAGCTTATCTTTAGTCTTTAACCAGTTATTGAAAGTTCCCCTGGGAACAGGTCTTACAACCGGTAAAATCAGATTCAGATCTTTAAATCGTTTGGCCTCATAGTCTGAGTTTACTGATTTTAGAGTATTATCAAGGGTATCAATAAACAGAGTCAGATCTGAAGGGGCTTTTTCAAATTCAATGATCCATTCATGAGATCCTTTTGAAGATGTATTCATAAATACAGGACCGGCAGTGTATTCCGCAATTAATGCTCCGGTTGCTTTACAAGCTGATTCAATAGCCTTATCAGCATTGTCAATAATCACCTCTTCACCGAAAACATTTATAAAATGTTTTGTACGACCCGATATTCTGAAACGGTATGGACTAAGGCAGGTAAAAACTATTGTATCCCCCATCATATATCTCCAGAGACCACCATTAGTTGAAATGATAATTGCATAGTTTACACCTGCTTCCACTTCCGCAACTGTATATACCGGAGGATTATCCGAGTTAATTTTATCAGTTGGAATAAACTCATAAAAAATTCCGTAGTCGAGCATAAGAAGCATATCATTATTAAGAGGATCATCCTGAATTCCAAAGAATCCCTCCGAAGCATTATATGTCTCCAGATAATTCATCTGATCACCAACAATAAGTTTTTTATACTCTTCGCGATAAGGTGTAAAACTTATACCTCCATGGAAGAAGACTTCAAGATTTGGCCATACATCGAGAAGGTTACTTTTCCCTGTGAAGGCGAGGATCTGTTTTATTAATACAAGGTACCACGAAGGGACACCTGAAATACTTGTGACATTTTCACTTATAGTAGATTTTGTGATCAGGTTAAGCTTCTCTTCAAAATCTTCGAGAAGGGCAATCTTCTGTTTAGGCGTCCTGATAATGTCAACCCAAAATGGAGCATTTTCAATTAAAATTGCAGACAGATCTCCATATAATGAATCATTACTGAATTGATTCATTCTATGACTTCCGCCGAGGGTGAGATTCTTACCTGAGAATATCCTGGTCCCGGGTCGCTGCATGGCATATATTGCCAGAATATCCTTCGCGGCCCTGTAATGACAGTCTTCAAGCGCTTCACGGCTCATTGGTATGAATTTGCTTTTTGTCGATGTGGTACCTGATGACTTTGCGAACCATTTGATTTCCCCTGGCCATAAAAGATTGGTTTCTCCTTTACGAAGTCTTTCAACATAAGGGATTATATCCTCATAAGTCTGGACCGGAATTCTTGACTGATACTCTTTAATGGATGTGATTGATGAGTAATTAAACTTTTTTCCCCACTCTGTTTTAGCAGCTTTTGCCAGAAGTTGGTATAAAGTCTCCTGTTGTGTTTCGAACGGGTACTTCTTAAAAAGTTCTATCTGATTTATGCGCTTAACATTCAGCCAGTTAACTATTGAAGGAATAATCGCCATTATTTTATCAGTTTGACATTTAAAGATATACAAAATACTTCAGGGTGATGATTAATATTTCATCTGAAAACCTCTTTCAGTACATCCAGCGATTTTAAATTTTTAAGGCCCGGCAGGTGAAGCGAGTAGAATCTAACCAATGTTTCAAGAACATCATTCCGCATTTTCCCCGTGAGGGGTATTTTGTATATGGAGTCATAAGATGCCACAAAAAAATCTGCAAGAATCGTTGTAATCTCCTCATTTGCATAATTACCATGAACCGGAGGTATTGGAACAAATATACCATTCAACATATCAAAGAATGCATTCTCTTTTTCTAACCTCGGACCCGGCTCAAATCCAAGAAAGCTGCTTAGTCCGGCCAGAAATGCTATATGGAAATTTGCAAAGCCTTCTTTGCATTTGTCAAAGTACACAATTGATTCTTCAATATAATCAAACATCTCATCATGTGGACTTTCTTCTTTCAGAACAGATGTTAAAACTTCACCGAGAAAAATTGCGACACAGCTTTTTTTAATGTTGGAATAGATATCATAAGGAGTGAAAGAAACAGAAAATTCTTTCAGATTCTGCATTTCGCGTGATGCCTTATAGTATAACTCCAGATCAAGAATGAACATAGGCTGAAAGAGGATATTGTGTTTTCCGGATTTCCTGTTTCTCATTCCTTTTATCAGGAAAGATTGTCTTCCGAATTTTCTGGTGTACATCTGGACCACAATACCAGAGTCGTTGTATTTTATCTGATGAAGTATTATCCCCCTGGTTTTCTCTAACATAATGATCTAAGTAATCTTTCAAATTTAGAAGTATTGAAGGTTGTAACCAACTACATAATTGATTTTCTTCGTTTACCCCGGCCCCAAGGGGAGCGAAGAAAATCAATTTACTCCCCTTGGGGATGGGGTAAATAAATTGATTTTCAAGTGATTGATCGAGTGAAGGGTAAAAAATATTATTCTCAGTTGAAAATATTATATTTACTGATCAATCAACTCAATTATGCCAGTAACTAATAATGAAGAGCTTGTAAAAAGGATTGCACGGCTTGCCAGGCAAAACCAGGAACTTGAGGAGCATATCAGGAAACTGGAGAAGATGAATGAAAAGCTGACGAGGGATAATGAGGAAATCGAAGCTTTTTATGAAAAGTTCCCTACTGAAAGTCTGAAGGAGGTTGGTGAAGTAGAAAAGAAAGAGAGGTCGCTTAAGTTCAATATGGCGACAGTACTGTTCGCTGATATCCACGGATTTTCCCGGCTGGTTGAAGGAATGGATTCATCATCGGTAATGGATGAACTTGATGAGATAAATGTTGAATTTGAAGCCATTGTCACCAGATATAAAATTGAAAAGATTAAAACTATAGGCGATACATATATGTGCGCCGGAGGAATACCGGTTAAAAACATAACAAACCCTGTCGATGTGGTTATGGCAGCCATTGAGATGAGAAATTTCCTTGAGACCCATGAAATTAAAAAGAGAGGAATTAATAACCGTATATGGGAATTAAAGATTGGGATACAATCAGGACCGGTGACTGCTGCAATTTCAGGAAGGAAGAAAATCAATTATGATATAAAAGGGGATACAGTAAATACAGCAAGCCGTATTGAAGCTGTTTCTGATAGCGGGATGATCCTGATCTCTGTCATGACTTATGAACTCGTGAAAGAGTTTTTTGATTGCGAGTATTTTGGTAAACTCCCGGTAAAATATAAAGATGATCTCCAGATGTATAAAGTCAAAGGACTGAAACCGGAGTTTTCATTTAACAGTGAAGGTATCATCCCTAATGACTTATTCAGGATTAAATTCGGACTTATCCAGTTTACTGATATCCAGGAGATTATATTAGATAAGCTCGAAATGGATTTGCCGGGTTATCTTTTTTATCATAATGTAAAACACACTGTTGATGTTGTTACGGAGGTGGAACTTATTGGCTGGGGCGAAGGCTGCTCCGACGAGGAGATTTTGCTGTTAAAAACAGCTGGCTTATTTCATGATGTCGGACATACAATAGCTTATGATAATCATGAGTTTTATGGTACACAAATTGCAAAGGAGATGCTTCCTGAATTCAACTATACAACTGATCAGATTGACCGGATATGCTCATTAATTATGTCAACCAAATTGCCACCAAACCCAACTAACCTTCTCGAAAATATAATATGTGATTCAGATCTTGATTACCTGGGGAGGAGCGATTTCATCCCGGTATCAAACACGTTATATGAGGAGCTTAAGGCCCGGGATAAAATGGGCTCTCTTAATGATTGGAATAAGATACAGGTTAAATTCATCTCAGGGCATCAGTATTTTACCAAAACAGCCAGAAGTCTGAGGGAAGTAAATAAGCAACTCCAGATCGAGAGGATACAGAGCCTGATAACGGAGTAATAAAATTGCAGCCGGAAATTATAAGTTCTGTTGATCCCTATTTTATTACAAGCATCTTTGTAACATACGATTGTGAACCGTCTTTGCTTGCACAAAAAACGAGATAGACTCCTGTAGCAACACGCCGTCCGGTATAGGTATTCAGATTCCAGGTTGCCTCACCACCGTCAGATACCGTTTCATAAACAAGATTACCGCTTATATCTGTAATCCTGATCTGAGAATCCCTGAGAAGCCCGGTGATGGTAACATTTCCTATATAATTCTCTCTGACCGGATTCGGAAAAGTATAGACCTTTGAAAATTTTTCATCTCCTGCTGTAGCATCACCTCTGACAGACTGGACTCCTTTTGAAGTTCCAAACCAGACCTCTCCTGTTTTATTATCGACAGCCAGGCTTACAATGGAATTAGAAAGCAGAGGACTGTTTTGTTCATTGAAGTTTTTTATCTGAGTTGTGCCGTCGGAAGAAAGCAGGTAAGCTCCCGAACTTGCTGTTCCAAGCCATTTCCTATTCGCCCCGTCGATAGCGATTGATGTAATTGTTTCAGTTTTCAGCATGTAGTCTGCAAGGTTTGTCCCATCGTTCCTTGGAATTTTTATCCTGCTGGCTTTTAGATCCTTATCGAATACGTTTTCAGGGTTGTAATAGATTACAGGCCCCTGATCCGTTCCAACCCATAAGTTACCATCCAGATCCTCGGCGATTGAATAGACAGTCGTGATTGGCTGATTTTCCGTGTCTTGTATCAGAAGTTTCTTATATCTGTCATCATTGAATACTTCAGGAGTTTTGTTGTCATCAAAAATAAATAGTCCATATCCCCGGGGTAAGACAATCCATTTTTGCCCTTCCCCGGTAATAATAATATCGCCAATCGTCGGAGCATCAATGGTTAAAGGATTTATTATCCAGCTTCCGTCTGCCTTAAGTACCTTTATGCTACCCGGGACCTCTGACTGAGTTATCCAGAGATTCTTTGATTTATCCATCGCCATGCCACATATTCTTATGTTTGCACGTCCGGGGATAGTCGTCTGTAATGGTGAATTTGATTCAGTATACTGTTTTATAAGATTGTTATTTTCATATTCAAGTAATCCGCCGCCCCAGGTTGATACAAAAATATGATTATTGTTATCCGGATCGGTCAGGGCCCTCAATGGATCAATAATTGTACCGGATGGGAGGGAAGTCCAGTTACTATTT
>Ga0209880_1000251_pt1 | contig 13321 bp, 17 predicted proteins | sample PersoiDNA2013191_FD_185803 | JGI IMG/M metagenome (GOLD analysis project Ga0209880, IMG submission 185803) | Permafrost soil microbial communities from the Arctic, to analyse light accelerated degradation of dissolved organic matter (DOM) -... | ecosystem: Environmental > Terrestrial > Soil >... | reverse complement strand
GTGGAGATTCTGGGTTGCTCATCTCTCCCGCCCAAACGCCCAAGAGCAACGAACGCGCCAGGCGCGCGTTCTCCTTCAAACGAGGACGGTGTCCGTGAGCGCTTTGCATCGTCCAGTCACTCTAGATGTCCCAGGTCCCGAAGGCCACCGCGGCCCACGCCAGCCGCTCGAGGCCGCTCCGTCCGGCGAGCCAGCCGACCGTCCCAAGCATCACGAGCGTCGCCGCCTCCCGGCCGACCTCGATCGCCGCGAAATCGCCCGTCAGGATCGGGTCGGGGAGCGGGAAGAGCGCCCGCGGGTCGATCCCCAGCGCGCGCTGGAGGTAGACGACAGCCGCCGACTCCAGGAAGGCCATCGCGACGCCGTAGGCGAGAACCGCCGCCGCGACGCCCCCGAAGCGCGCCGGCTCGTGGCGAGGGGGGATCCGCGGCAACGGGGAGGCGTTCATTCCGCCGGTCGAGCTCATGACCTCCAGTATCGGCCACCGCGGCGGACCGGGCCGCCGGTTCGAGGTACGCCCGGGCGGGGCGGAGCGGTCGGTTGGGCGTTGTCTCACACGTGATACACTCCGGCCATGGCAGAAGTCACGATCCGCGAGCTGCGCAACCACGGTGGCGACGTGGTGGACCGCGTCGCCGCAGGCGAGCGCGTCGTTGTCACCCGCAGCGGCAGGCCGGTTGCGGAGCTGCGCCCGGTGCGCGCCGGAGGGCTCACCGCTTCCGTCCTCCTGCAGCGATGGCGGCGGCTGCCGCAGATCGACCCGAACGCGCTCCGCCGTGACGTTGACGCCACGCTCGATCCGGCGCTGTGAGCGTTCACGAGGTCGGGCTTCTCGACACGAGCACTCTGATCCTGCTGCCTCGGCTGCGCGATCCCTCGATTCTCCCCGAGCGTCCGCTCATCTCGGCCATCACGCTCGCCGAGCTGTCCGTCGGCCCGTTGCTCACCTCCGACGACGAGGAGCGGAGCGCCCGGCTGGCGCACCTGCAGCAGGCCGAGGCAGATTTCGACCCGCTCCCCTTCGACGCCGACGCGGCCCGCGCGTTCGGTCAGGTCGCCGCCTCGCTGCGGCGCTCCGGACGGAAGGCCTCCGCCCGGGCCTACGACGCGATGATCGCGGCGATCGCCGTGGCCAACGGGCTGCCGCTCTTCACCTGCAATCCGGTCGACTTCGCCGGGATCGAGGGGCTTATCGTGGTCGCCGTGGCCCACCCCGACGGACCACCCGACGGGCGCTGACCGGGCGCCGGAATCGTCGGTCCCCGCAGGTTCACGCCTGGTTCGCCGTCGCCCCCGGCCCGACCTCCCGCTCCACCTCGTCGCGGAGGCGATCGAACGACAGCCGGGCCGGGCTCCCGCTCGCCGCGAGGAGCGCCTTCGCGAGGTCCTCGGTGGTGGACTCCAGGAGGGTCATGAACCGACCCTCGGCGAAGGCCCGCCGGGGCTCGTCGGCATCGGCCCCGAAGACGGCGTCGAGGAGCTCCACGAGCATCTGGTCAAGGGCGTACAGCCGCGCGTGGACCAGCTCGTGGACGATCGTCTCCTCCAGGTTCTCCGAGCGCGGCTCAGCGTTGAGGAGCAGGACCGCCTTGCGGTCGTCGAGGTCGACCTTGACGTCGCCCGACTTGCGCCAGGCACCCGTGACCAGCCGGAGGTCGATGTCCCAGTCGGCGAGGCGCAGGATCGGCTGCCAGCGCGCGAGGACCGCGCGCGCCTCGTCAGCCGTGATCGGCATCGGATCGCGTCCCTCCGTGTCGGCGCCGGCGCGGCTCCTTCGGGTGGGGTTCCTTCGGGGCCGCGGTCCCGGTGATGGCGCGTGGGGTGCCCGGCTTCTCGGTCGTGCCCGGGTCGTCGCCGGTCACTGCGTCGACGATCCCCACGATCACCGTCCGGATAGGCGCTCCCGGGGCACCCAGGACCTGGCGGGCGGAGGTGCCCTCGTCGAGGATGAGGACGGTCTCGCCCGGGCCGGCTCCCACCGTGTCGATCGCGATGAGGTAGCCGCCGGCCGGCTTCCCCGCCGGGTCCAGCAGGTCGCACAGCAGCAACGTCCGGCCGTCGAAGGCAGGGGCGTTGATCGTCGACACGACCGTCCCGGCGACTCGGCCGAGCTTCACGGCTCAGCCCGCACGGGCTCGTCCCCGGGGAGCAGCGAGACGGCGTCGACGATCCCCACGATGGCGTGATCGACGGGGACGAACGGGTCGGGCATGGCCTGGGCGGCCTCGCGCGCCGCCACGAAGTAGACGAGCTCGCCCGGGCCGGCCATGTGGACGGCGTCGGCCGCCACGAGCTGGCCACCTACCGGCCGCTGGTGCCGGTCGAGCGGCTGGATGACGAGGAGCTTCACGCCCTGGAGGCCGGGCGTCTTGACGGTGGCGACGACGGTGCCGATCACGCGCGCGAGCTGCATGGCACCTACCCCCGGACCCGCGCGGCGAAGCGGGCGTCGGCGGCCAGGTTGTCCGCCATCTCCGCGTGAAGCTGCGGGATCACGCGCTGCGCGAGGCCGGGCGACCCCGCGATCCGCGCGGCGCCGATCTCCACCGCCGCCTCGACGTCGGCGACCGCCCCGTCGAAGAGGAGATAGCCCTTGCCGCCGAGGTCGTCGGCGAGGTGCAACTCGAGAAGGCGGACCCGGGCGCCCTTGAGCCCGGCATCGGCGGCCTCGATGATCGCGGCGACGGTCGCCGTCTCGATGACGCCCAGCGCCTCGCCAGCGGCCGCGCGGCGCTCCCCGCGGATGGCGGCCACGAGCCCTGGGTGGACGTTGGGAAGGAAGACGACGTCGAGGACGGAAGAGGCCCCGACCTCGCGACCCGCGTCCAGCGCCTCCTCGACGTCGGCCACCGCGCCGCCGACGAGGATGAGGTACTTCCCCGGATGCACCGTGCCGGCCCGGATCACGTCGATCGGGGCCCGCTTGGCCATCGCGTCACCGGCCTCGATGCCGGCGGCGATGGAGTCGAGCTCGAGGAGGGCGAGGGCCGGCTCGATCGCGGGGCGGGAGTCCATCGTCACACGATCCGCAGCGCGCCGACGACGGTGATCCGCCGCTCGCGCGAGAAGGTCCGCGGCCGGGTCAGGCCGTCGCCGGACGGGCTGGCGATCGAGAACGAGCAGAAGCCCTCGCCGCCCTCGCCCAGGCCCGCGATGTTGGGCCCGTTCGTCACGAAGATGCTGCAGTTCATCGCGCGGGCCATCTTCGTGATCGTCTCGACGTTCGTGGAGTGGATCGACGCCGTGTGGCGGAAGCCGTGCTCCATCCGCACCGCGAGATCGATCGCCTGGTCCACCGTCCCGACCCGGACGACCGGGAGGACCGGCATCATCTGCTCGGTCCAGGCCAGGCTGTGGTCGCGCGGGACGTCGGCGATGAGGAGGCGGGGCGCGGGCTCTGCCTGGACGCCGATCTCGGCGAGGATCTTCGCCGCGTCGCGGCCGATCCAGGCAGGGTTCATGACGCCCGGCTTGCCGGGCTGGCCGAGCTCCGTGAAGATGACGCGCTCCAGGCGGCGAAGCTCGTGCTCCTTGAGCAGGTAGGCCCCGTTCTGGGTCATCGCCCGGATGAGCCGGTCGGCGACCGAGTCCACGACGAGGACGACCTTCTCGTCGATGCAGACGAGGTTGTTGTCGAACGAGGCGCCGCGGACGATGTCGCGGGCCGCCCGCTCGACGTCGGCGGTCTGGTCGACGACCGCCGGCGGGTTGCCGGGGCCGGCGGTGATTGCCCGCTTGCCGGTCTTGAGCGCCTCGCGCACGACCGCCGGGCCGCCGGTCACGAGGACGACGCGGACGCCGGGGTGGCTCATGAGCGCCCGCGCGGTCTCGATGGTGGGTGCTGCCACGGCCGCGACCAGGTTCGGCGGTCCGCCGGCCGCGACGATGGCCCGGTTGATCAGGCGGATCGTCTCCGCGCAGCAGCGCTTCGCGCTGGGGTGGGCGTTGAAGACGACCGCGTTCCCCGCCGAGACGATGCTGATCGTGTTGTTGATGATCGTGGAGGTCGGGTTCGTGACCGGGGTGATCGCGGCGACGACGCCGAACGGGGCGAACTCGGTGACCATCATCCCGGCGTCGCCGGTGACAGCCTGGACCTCGAGGTCCTCCGGTCCCGGCGCCTTGGACGCCACGAGGCGATTCTTGACGACCTTGTCCTCGACGCGCCCGATGTGGGTCTCCTGGTGGGCCATCCGGGCGAGCTGCTCGGCGTGGTCGAGCATGGACCGGCGCACCGCGTCGATGATGACCTTGCGGCCAGCGAGGCCCTGTGCACCGAAGGCGCGGAACGCCTGCGTGGCGGCGGCCACCGCCTCGTCGATCGTGGCGTGGATGCCGTCGCCCAGCTCCGCCGCGGCGGCGGCCGACAGCTCCGCCTCCGCGCGGAGGCCGGCGCCCGGCCGCTCGCCGCCGGCCGACGCGACCCGGCGGCGAACCCGTTCGATGATCTCCTGGATCTCGCGTCCGTCGAGCTCGTTCATGACTTCCGCCCGCTACTTGCGGTAGACCTCCGTCCCGCCGATCTCCCACGTGTCCACGATCGCCATGATCACGGCGTCGCACGGCCGGTCGCGGGTCATCTCCGTCTGGCGGGCGGAGCTGCCGGTGGCGTAGAGGACGACCTCGCCGACGCCCGCCCCGACCGCGTCGGCGGCCACGACGTAGCCGCCGGCCTCCCGGTTCTCCGCGTCGAGCTGGCGCACCACCAGGAGCGTCCAGCCCTCCATGAGCGGTTCCTTCTGGCTCGCGACCACGGTCCCGGTCACCCGTCCGAGAAGCATCTTCCACCGCCTGCTGGGGGAACGGCGCGCCGGCGTCGAGCCGACGCGCCCGGTCCCGCGTCCTAGTCCCGGTTGCCCTCGGCCTTCGCCTCCTTGAGCCGCCCGAGCGGCAGCACGAGGTCGACGTTGACGTGCGGCCGGGCGATCACGTGGCTGGCGACGACCTCGCCGACCTTGGCGGCGTTCCGCACGCCGGCCTCGACCGCGGCCTTCACGGCCGCGACGTCGCCGCGGACGACCGCGGTCACGTATCCGCCGCCCGTCTTCTCATAGCCGACGAGCTCGACCTTGGCCGCCTTGACCATTGCGTCGGCAGCCTCGACCACCGCCGCGAACCCGCGGGCCTCGATCATCCCGAGCGCTTCTGCCATCGATCCGTTCTCCTTCTCGACCTTGTCCGACTACGACTTCGCTTCGCGTCCTTCGAGCCCTTCGATCGCCGCCACCGCGGCCCGCCAGCCGACGTCGATGTCGCGCTCCTCCCCGCCCAGGTAGATGCGGCCCATCGAGCCGAAGTTCCGCACCTCCAGGATGTTGATGTGGGCCGCCTTCTCCGCCTCGTTGGCGGCCAGCGCGGCATAGGCGGCGGGCTCCAGCTCCAGGACGTAGAGCGTCTCGCCGGGGATGAGCATCTGGCCGTGGCGGGTCCGGTTGATGAGCTGGGCCTGGTGGTCGTCGATGCGGCGGATGATCTGGCTCGAGAGGATGCGCGGCTTGATCCGGTCCGTCTCCGCCACGCCGATTTCGGCGAGGATCGCCGCGCCCGCGGCGCGGACCTCCGCCTGGGACGGCGAGTGGATCTCGAGCATGCCGTAGTAGCGCTCGATGATCTGCATTCCCGGCTTGACGGACGTCGTCTTGAGGGCGATGTCGGTCAGCCGGTTGATCTCGATCCCGGGCGACACCTCGATGGTGAGCGATGCGTCGCCCGCCAGCGGCAGGAAGCCCTGGGCGACCGTCCCGAGGAACGCCGCGTACTGGGCCTGGAGGCTGTCCAGGAAGACGTACGCCCGAAGGTCAATGGTGCCCATGTTGTGCGCCCTTCTCTCCCGTGACGATCTTGACGCCGGCGGATGCCCCGATGCGGGTCGCGCCGGCCGCGATCATGTCCTGCACATCCTCGGCGGTGCGGATCCCGCCGGCCGCCTTGACGCCCATCTTCGGGCCGACCGTCTCGCGCATGAGCGCGACGTCGAAGACGGTGGCCCCGCCCGACGCGTACCCGGTGGACGTCTTCACCATGTCCGCCTTCGCCTGCCTGGCGAGCTGGCAGGCGATCACCTTCTCCTCGTCGGTGAGAAGAGCCGTCTCGATGATCACCTTGTTCGCCGCGCCGCTCTCGTGGCAGGCGTCCGAGACGCGGGCGATGTCCTCGCGAACCGCGTCGAGCATCCCGCTCTTGAGGGCCCCGATGTTGATCACCATGTCGATCTCGCGGGCCCCGTCCCGGATCGCCCGCCGCGCCTCGAGGGCCTTGACCTCGCTCGTGGCCGCCCCGAACGGGAAGCCGATGACCGACGCAACCGTGACGTCCGTGCCGCGCAGGTTCTCCGCCGCGCGGTGGACCCAGGTGGGGTTGATGCAGACGGCGGCGAAGCGATGCTCGGCGGCCTCGCCGCAGAGCCGGTCGATGTCCGTGGCCGACGCGTCGGGCCGCAGCAGGGTGTGGTCGATGTAGCGGGCGAGGTCGCCGGGTACGTCGGCGGCGTGGCCTTGGTACCCGACACGCGAGGCGCCGCCGGCGACGACGTCGCGGACCTTCGTGGCGCACTGGGCCGCGCACGCCCCGCGGCACGACGCGCAGGAAGCGCCCGGATCGGCGGCGGGACCTCCGGCACCCGGGCCGGCGCCGAGGGCGGCGAGCACCTCCCGCGTGATCGACTCCACCAGCTCGTCTCGTTGGCTGCTCGTCTCGGTCATCCTGCTTGGCCCTCACCCGGTGATCGCATGTAGCGGCGCTCGACGTCCGTGATCTTCTCGACCCGTGCCGCGTGACGGCCCGGCCCCCACGCAGTCCCCAACCACGCCCGCACGATCTCGATGGCCAGGCCCTCCCCGATGAAGCTCGCCCCCAGGGTGAGGACGTTGGCGTGGTTGTGCTCGCGGCTGTTGCGGGCGGAGGAGAGGTCGTGGCAGAGCGCGGCCCGGACACCGGGGACCTTGTTGGCAACCATGCACGAGCCAATCCCGGCGCCGTCGACGATGACGCCCCAGCGGCAGGTCCCGTCGGCGACGAGGCGGGCGACCGCGTGGGCGATGTCCGGGTAGTCCACGGGCGCGCTGCCGTGCGTGCCGCAGTCGTGGACCGCGAAGCCAGCCACGGTCAGCATCTCGCCGATCCGATCCTTCAGCGCGGCACCGCCGTGGTCGGCGCCGACGGCAATGGCGACTCGTTCCGGGGCGGCCGAAGCGGTTCCGGCGGCCGCGCCCTGCGACGGCGCGGTTGCCGTCCGGGCCGTTCCGTCGCCGGCCAACGTCCCGTCGCCGGCCAACGTTGCGTCGACGATCCGGCGCACGATGTCGCGGACCTCGTCCGGGGAAGGGGTCGCGGGAGTCGGAGTCGCGGGATCGCGGGGCATGAGGGCCCGCGGCTCACGCATGGTCGAGCACCCACGCAGCGGTCGCCTCGTCGGCCACGAGCACGGTGACGCACCCCGCCCGCAGGGCGGCGAGGGCGATCGGGCCGCGCCCTGCGCCGGCGGCGAGGCCCACGGTCAGCGCCTTCGCGCCGAGCTCCTCGAGCGGCAGCCCGATCGTCCGCCGGTCCAGCGACGGGAGGGCGACGCGACCGTCCAGCGAGAGGAACCGCCCCAGGACATCGCCGACTGCGCCGGCGTCCGCGAGCGCCGCGAGGTCGGCGTCGCCGAGATAGCCCGACGCGACATGCACGCTGTCGGGCCCCATCACGCCCATGCTGAAGACTGCGGTGGCGGCGGCGCGCGCGGCTGCGAGCGTCTCGCCCACCGAGGGGTCCTCCTCGATCGCGTCGCGGAGCTCGGGCGAGCCGACGATCGCGGGCGCGGCCATGAGCCGGATGGCGGCGCCGGTGGTGGCTCCAAACCGCTCCACGATCTCGTGGGCGCGCGTCGGGCGCGCGGAGCGGGACGTGGCGCCGTTGAGCTGGACGATCTCGGTGGCGGCGGTCCAGCCCGGACGCAGGCGCGCGGCCAGCTCGAGCATCGTGCGGCCCCAGGAGACGCCGATCGCCCCGGCAGGCCGCAACGAGGCGAGATGCGCCGCGGCCGCCCCCGCCACGCGCTCGCGGGCGAGGAGCTCGTCGTCCGGCGCGGACCCCGTCGCCGCCACGTCGACCACGACGGCGCCGCGCAGCCCGAAGCGGTGGGTGAGCGCGTCCTCCAGCTCGACGAGGCGAGCGGCGGGATGGACGATCTCGATGCGGACGGCCGACTCTCGCAGGGCCCGGTCGAGGAGCCGGCCCACCTTGAAGCGACTGACGCCAAGCCGCTCACCGACCTGGTCCTGGGTGAGGTTCAGCCGGTAGTAGAGCTGGGCAGCACGAAGCATGAGCCGGGTCTCACCCGAGAGCGGCTCGCCCTTGCGCGGGGGTGCCGTGCTGATCGTCATGCTCAAATGTGCAGGCTGCTGCTCATGTGTTGCTCACCGTACCCCCGGCGACGGATCGGTGTCAAGGGGTTGTGCTCGTCCTGGCGCCGCAGGGGTTCCGGCCGCCGCCGCGACCCTGGGCGTCAGGTCCGCCACCTCGCGGTTCCGGCGCAGCCAGGCCAGGCCCAGCAGCCCCACCGCCAGCGTGCCGATGCCGCCGGCGGCGAGCGACGCGACGGGGTTCGCCGCCGACGCGATCGCGCCCGCGAAGATCGCGCCGATCGGCGTCGAGCCGGCGAAGACCGTCGTGTAGACGCTCATGACGCGACCGCGGAGCTCGTCGGGCACGACGGTCTGGATCGTGGTGTTCCCGGTCGCCGCCATCCCGATCGCGCCGAAGCCGGCCAGCGTCAACGCGGGGAGCGCGACCGCGATCCGGGGCAGGACAGCGATGAGGATCAGCGCCGCGCCGAGCAGCGCCGCGCCGGACGGAATGAGCCACGGCGCGGGGCGTCGGCGGCTCGCGAGCCAGAGCGCGGCCGCCACGGAGCCCAGGCCGGTGGCGGTCATCAGGAAGCCGAAATCCGCCGCGTCGCCGCCCAGCGTGGCGCGGGCGAACGGCGGAATCGTGACCTGGAAGTTCATCCCGATCGTGGCGGCCAGCCCCACGACCACCACGGAGAAGAGGACGACCGGGGTTTGACGGACGTACGAGACGCCCTCCCCAACGCTCGCCACGACCTCGCGGGCGGTGCGCGGCCGGCGCATCGGCGGCGGGGAGCGCAGCTCGGAATCGCGCATCATGAGAAGCCCGACGATCACCGCGAGGAAGCTGGCCCCGTTGATGAGGAAGGCGACCCCGGTATTCGTCGCGGCGATCGTGAGCCCGGCGACGGCCGGCCCGATGACCCGCGCGGAGTTGAAGAGCGCCGAGTTCAGGATCACGGCGTTGACCACGTCCTCGCGACCCACCATCTCGACGGCGAACGCCTGGCGGACCGGCATCTCGATCGCGTTGACACAGCCCAGCAGGACCGCGAGGACCATGATCATCCAGACCTGGACCATCCCGGTCAGGGTGAGCACGCCCAGGATCAGCGCGAGCGCGGCGAGCGTCGACTCGCACAGGATGAGCGTCCACCGCTTTGGGAGCGTGTCGGCAATCAGCCCGCCGAACAGACCCAGCACCAGCACCGGCGTCCATTGGGCCGCCGCCACGACTCCGAGGATGAGCGGGTCGTTGGTGAGCGTCAGGACCAGCCACGCCTGGGCGACGGACTGCATCCACGTGCCGACGAGCGAGACGGCCTGCCCACTGAAGAAGAGCCGGTAGTTGCGATGCCGGAACGCCCGCACGGCGTCGGAGCCCGTGATGGACTGCATGGTCATCGCGCCACCACCTGGCCCTCATGCGCGGAGCGGCTGCCCTCCAGCTCGTCGAGGTGGGCGCGCAGGTGTTCACGCCGCCCGTTCGCCTCGTCGATCATGGCCCGAAGGCGCGTCGCTTTGTCCTCGAGCGTGGCGACCTGGCGATCCACCCGGTCGAGCAGGCCGCGCAGGATCGCCTTTCGATCCTCCATGTCGCCGGCCGCGCGGAAGCGCTCCGCATCCCGGATGCGGGCAGCTTCGTCCTCCAGGAGGAGGCCGATCTGCGCGAGCGAGAACCCGGCGTCGTCGCGCAGCTCGCGGATGAACCGCAACCGCTCGAGGTCGCTCGTGTCGTAGAGCCGGTAGTCGCCCTGCGAGCGCGCAGCCGGCTGGAGGAGGCCGAACTCCTCGTAGTACCGGATCGAGCGCGGAGTCAGGCCGGTCTCGGCGGCGACCTCCTGGATGCGGAGGAGGCGTGGCCCCGGGGGATCCGAAGCGGGATTCCTCGTAGCAGACGCGGGATTCCTGACCATGCGCCGATCATGTCACAACCTTGACGTTTGCGTGAAGGTTGTCCTGCGCTCCCCCCGATCGCCGTCGCCTACCCCCTGGTCGAGGCAGGCGCCCGGACGGACGAGCCGGATAACCGCGCGAGCAGGCGCGCCGCGACCAGCCCACCAGCGCACGCGAGCATCAGCAGGCCCGCACCGGCCATCCCGACGCCGAGCCCGACGCCGTTCGAGATGAAGCCCATGACCGGCGGGTAGACCACGGACCCGGTGACCGCGGCAGCGGTGAGGACGCCGCTCACAGCGTTCGCCCGGGCCGGATAGAGCGCTCCCGCCGAGGCCACGATCATGGGGTAGATCGGGCCGCAGGCGACGCCTGCGATGGCGAAGAGCGCGATCGACGCAGCGATCCATGGGACCATCACGGCTGCCCCGAGAGCTGCGCCGGCTGCCAGGCCGCAGGCCGTTGCGACCGCGATCGGGGAAAACCGGTCGGCGATTCGGCTCGCGACGAGCCGGCCGATCGCCAGCCCGCCCCAGAAGAGCGAGAGGGCGAGCGTCGCGACGCCGATGGGCGCCGCGTCCAGGAATCGAACCAGCCAGCTGGAGACCCCGGTCTCGGAGGCAACGTAGAAGGCGATCGCGAGCGCGAGGAAGACCAACGGCAACGGGACGCGCCGTCCGCCGGGCCCGCGGCCGGACATCGAGGCCATCGCGACGTGGGGCACGCGAAGATCGCGGGTGGCGAGCAGCAGGCCAACTGCGAGCAGGACGGTGGCCGTGGCGACGAACGGGATGCGCCAGGTGACACCCATTTCCACGAGCGTTCCGATGGCGAGGGGTGCCGCCAGGGCCCCGAGGCTGAAGCAGAGGTGGAGCCGGCTGAGCGCCCTTCCTCGATCCTCATGGAAGCGATCGAGGAACAGGCCGTTCATCCCGACCTCGACCCCGCCGGACCCAAGGCCTCCGATCCCCGCGCCGACCACGAAGACCGTCCACGTGGGCGCGACGGACTCCAGCCCGAGACCCGCCGCCATGGCGAAGGCGGCAACCGGCAGAACGACACCTCGTCCGAGTCGTCCCAGGAGGTACCCGCTCGCCAGCGACCCGATGACGAAGAGGAGCGCCGAGACGAGGTAGAGGACTCCCACGCCGGCGTCGGGCTGGGCAAAGTCGCGTTCGATCGCCGGGACCAGCGACGGGATGAGCAGCGCGCCCCAGCCAACGAGGATGAAGCTCGCGTACCCAAGGGCGGTGACGCCGCCGGAGCCGCCGCCCGGGAGGCGCTCGACCACAGGAGCAGGGGTCACGCGGTGGTGGGAGTGCGGACCATACCCCGAGTGTGCCACGAGCTTGACGCTCGCGTGAAGGTTCGTCGCGGAGGCGGACGGCTACCCCTGCCACCGCGTCACGATCACGGGCGGATCGCTGCGAGATGCGCTCTGGCCGGTCGCCAGGCGGGCCCGCAGCGCCTCCCGCCACGCGTCCAGCGCGAGCGGCCACCAGGCGTCGAGGTTGGCGCGAGCGCCGTACCACGCCGCGCGCGAGCTCGGGCCGTGGGCGGCGTCCGGGAGCACGACCTGGCGCGAGCCCGGCAGAAGCGCCGCCGCGACCGGGATGAGCCCGTCGCCCGCCACGGTGTCCAGGTCCGGCTGCGGGTAGACGTCCTCGTAGATGCCGCGAACGAACCGTTCGCGGCCGTCCTCGGAGCCGAGACGACCGACGAGCAGCCGGGAGGCCACGCTGACGTACCCGGTAGTCGGCGCGAACATGGCACCCGGAACGTGGAGCTCGGCGAAGCGCGCGCCCGCCTCCCCGACACGCCGGCGCCAGCGGGCACCGTCGTGCCCGGCGGGACCCGCTGCATTGGGCGCCCCGAGCGTGACGAGCGCGCCGATCCGCGCGGCTGCGTTCAGGGTCCGTCCCTCGAACGGGACGGGCGATGTGAGCAACCGGCCGATCAGGCCGCCCGCGCTGTGCCCCACATAGAGCACCGGGGCACCCCGCGACGCCGGGGATTGGGCGGAACGAATACCGGCCTCCAGGAGCGCCCGACCCACGCGTGTCGTGATCGGGCCCAGACCGCGGGCTGCGGCGAGCATCCAGTCCGGCACATAGACCGGCGCGACGAGGACGTCGGCAGCTCCGCGCTCGCGCAGCAGGGCGGCCAACCCGTCGTACCAGCCCGGCATCGTCAGGAATCCGCCCGCCACGAGGACGACCGGTGCCAGCTCGTCGGGCTCGACATCGCGCCAGGCGGACGAGGCAACCGGTCGCCGCGTCGTCCCGGCGACCACGCGGCGCAGGAGGCGGATCCTGCGGGTCATGCCATCGATCATCGCCCGGCAATCGTAGCGGGCGCGCCGGGATCGGCCGCCTCGTCGCCGGCCGTATGATCGGCCGCATGCTCCCGACCCCCTGGCTCCTGGCGGTCACGCGCGTGCTGCGTCGCGGCGACAGCGCCGAGCGGAGCGGACCGCCGCGGGACGCCCGGTGACCCTCCCGGGGCGGGTCGCTCTCCACGGTGGCGGTGAGTTCCGTCCCGGCGACGAGCCCTTCCTTCGGGTGATCCTCGAGGCCGCGGCCTCGGTCGCCCGCGCGCGCGCTGCAGCCGCGGGGGCGCCGCCACCGGGGGTGCGCGGCCGGCACGACGACGATCCGGCGGCCGTCCGCGTGGTCCTCCTGCCCACGGCCGCCGCCGGCGAGCGGCCGGAGATGGCCGTCGCGTTCGGGTCGGCGGCGCTTCGTCGCGTGGCGGCGGAAGCCGGGATCGCCGTGGGCGTCGAGGCGGCCATGGTCGTCGACGCGTCGTCGGCCGCCGCGCCGCGGGAGGCCAGCCGCCTTGCCGGTGCCGACCTCATCTACCTGCCCGGCGGCGACCCGGGTCGGCTCGCGGCGATCCTCCCGGACAGTCCCGCGTGGCGCGCAGTGCTCGCAGCGCACGCACGCGGGGCGATGGTCGCCGGGGCGAGCGCGGGGGCGATGATCCTCGCGGCATGGACCTGGACGGCGACCGGCGGCGCGGCGGGGCTCGGGCTCGTGCCGGGGATCGTGGTCGTGCCCCACGCGGAGCGGGTCGCCGAGCATGGCTGGGCCGGG
>Ga0209880_1000248_pt1 | contig 13335 bp, 15 predicted proteins | sample PersoiDNA2013191_FD_185803 | JGI IMG/M metagenome (GOLD analysis project Ga0209880, IMG submission 185803) | Permafrost soil microbial communities from the Arctic, to analyse light accelerated degradation of dissolved organic matter (DOM) -... | ecosystem: Environmental > Terrestrial > Soil >... | reverse complement strand
CCACCTGCAATACGCCATCACCTGGTTTGGCCTCGCGCTCGGGCTTGCCGGCGTCTACGTGGTCTGGCTTGCCGGCCACATGCGGCGGCGTGTGTGACGGCAGAGACCGCTTGATATGTATCAAATGAACCCGTCCTGTGTTTGAGTTATAGACGGCGGGCTGGGCCACCGGTCGCGGCTGGTGCGGGAAATGGGGGCGTTCGAAACGTGGTTACGCGCATTCTCGATCGTCTGACGGGGTGGATCGAACGCGCGCTCGCTTATGCCTTCATCGCCGCGGTCGCCCTCAACTTCATCAACGTCGTTGGCCGCTACGGCTTCGGCAGCACCATCCTCAGCGCCGACGAGCTGCAAATCTTCATCATGGTGTTCATGACCTTTCTCGGCCTCGCCGTGGTCGCCTGGCGCAATCAACATTTGCGCATGGACGTGGTCGTGAACGCACTGCCGCTGCCGGTCCGCCGGTTGATAAAAATTGTAGAACTCACGGTGATCGTCGTTCTCGCCTGCTTTGTGCTGTGGAATTCGACCTATTATGCCAAGCAAATGTTCAACATCGACCGCGTGAGCGACATGGCGCAGGTGCCGATGTGGATCCCGCATGGCGCGGTGGCCGTGGGCTTCGGCCTGATGGCGTTCATTAGTGGCCTGCGCCTCGTTGAACTTTTATCCGGAGCCCATCCGGACGGCGGCAAGTCCGGCACGGAGACCTGAACCATGTCGTTTGCTCTGGGTGTGGTGCCGGTCGTTCTGCTGTTGCTCGGTTTCCCGATCTTCATCGTCCTGCTGGCGTCGGTCAGCGTCGCGCTGGTGTTCTTCATGCACATGCCGATCGCGGCGCTGCATCAGAACATGTTCGGATCGATCAATGCCTTCGCGCTGCTGGCGATTCCGTTTTTCGTCTATGCCGGCGAACTGATGGGACGCGGCAGCGTGGCCCAGCGCTTGGTCGATTTTGTCCAAGGCGGCGTCGGCTCGGTGCGCGGCAGCCTCGCGGTCACCACGGTGGGCACGTCGGCGATCTTCGGCGCGATCTCCGGGGTGAGCGCGGCCTGCGTCGCCACCATCGGCCGCATCATGTACCCGGCGATGCGGCGCGGCGGATATCCGGAACACTTCGCCGCCGGCCTGGTCACCGCGGTCGGGGCCATCGACATCATCATCCCGCCCAGCATTCCGATGATCGTCTACGGCGCGGCGGCCGAGGAATCGGTGCCGCGGCTCTACGCGGCCGGCGTGGTGCCGGGCTTGATGCTGGCGCTCATGCTCGCGGCCTATGTCATGTGGTACGCCTGGCGCAATAAAATCGGCGCCGGCGAGGCGTTCAAGCTCGATCGATTCCTGCGCGGCACGACGCGCGGCATCTGGGCGCTCGGCATGCCGTTCATCATTCTCGGCGGCATCTACGGCGGCGTGTTTTCGCCGACCGAGGCGGCGGCGGTCGCCTGCGTCTATGCCGCCTTCGTCACTCGGTTTGTTTTTCGCGAGCTCGGCTGGCGCGATATCGTCGAGGCCGCCTCCGCCACAGTCATGTTCTCGGCGCAGATTCTCATTATTGTCGCCTGCGCCGGAGTTTTCTCCTGGCTGCTGACCGTCAATCAGGTGCCCGCCGCCGTTGTCGGCTGGCTGCAATCGCTCAATATTTCGGCATGGTCGTTTCTGCTGACCGTGAACGTCATCCTGCTGGCGATCGGCTGCTTCCTCGATCCGATATCGGCGATCCTGCTGTTGACGCCGCTGCTGGTGCCGGTCGTCAAGGCGTTCGGCATCGATACCGTTCATTTCGGCATCATCGTGACGGTGAACCTGGCGATCGGCCTGTTCCATCCGCCGTTCGGGATGAACATCTTCGTCGCCCAATCCGTGCTCGGGCTCGAATTGCGCTCGATCTATCGCGGTATCATTCCGTTTCTGGTGATCTACCTGATCGCGCTCGCTCTGATCACCTACATCCCGGCGATCTCGCTCAGCGGAATGCACATCCTGCTCGGGCTCAACTAAAACGGCCACTCGCAAATTGCGTGTGGCCGTTTCGTTGCGTTACTGTCCGCCCGCGGGCTAGCGAATATTTTTTGCCGCCGCGACGATCGTGTCGTAGTCCGTTTTCATTTGCGGATTGGTCTCCAGCACCGCCGGGATCACCGACGTCACGTCCTTCAGGTAGGCGGCGGCCTCGGCGGGCGGCAATGTAATCGCTTCGCCGCCGTTCTTGACCCAGATTTCCCGGGTGCGCTCGATGTCGGCGACGCCGAACGTGGAAAATACCGTTTCCGCCTTGCGCGCTTCTTCCCGCACGATCGTCGCGAGTTCCGGCCCGATCGACTTCATGAAGTTCCGGTTGACCACGCCACCGACAAAAAGAAACGATTGCGGAAGATAGGTCGCGGTCTTGGTCACGTCATAGTACTTGAACCCGGTCAGAACGTTGAACGATGAGATCGAAGCGTCGATCGTCTTGTTCTGCATCGCCGGCAGCACCTCGCCGAGCGGGATCGATACCGGCGAAGCACCGAGCTTCTTGAACGGTTGAATGTGCAGCGGCGCCGGGCCGGGGACGCGAATCTTCTGTCCCTTGAAGTCCGCGGCCGTGCGGATCGCCTTATGCGATGCCACCATCAATGGACCATTGTTGCCCACCACCAGCAGTTCCACGCCCTTCGCTTCGCCGAAACTCGCAAGCCGCGCACGGACGGTAGGATCGGCGAGCACCTTCTGACTTTGCGCGACGCCGTCGAACAGGCCGGCGGCATCGAACACTTGAAAGCGCGGCTCCAGCCCGATCAGGAAGCCGACGGCGGGAAGCGCGAACTCGATGGTGCCGAGCGCGACGCCGTCAACGGTCGCGGGGATTTGTCCGAGCTGGCTCGCCGGATAGATTTCGACCTTGATGCGGCCGCCGGAGCGCTGCTCGACGCCCGCCTTGAACGCCTTCATCCATTCATGCGGGGCATCGTTGACCGTCGGCGACGACAGTTTCATGGTGAATTGTTGTGCGCTCGCCGCGTTGGCGAACAACATCGCGGCTGCGATGGCAGCCATACGAAAGACCCAGCTTCTCATCTTGCAGCTCCAATTTTGCGTTGGCATGAATCGAAATTCCGGCGGTTTCAGACGAACAAAATTAATATTCGCGCCGGCAATTGTCTCAAGTAGAACAGTTCATTAAATGCCGGCTGGCGATATTGACTTGAATCAATTCAAAAGGCCACGCGGCGCGAAGCGGACTCGATTGATGCTTCCAAGCGCGGGCTTACGCGGGCCATAGCCGCGCGCGGGGTTTTCTTGTGAAAGCCTCGGCGCAAGGCTACTGTGCGCTCGCGATCAGGCCCGTGCCGGAACCATAAAAGCAAGTTAACTCAATGCGTTATGTCTCAACCAGGGGCGAGGCCCCGGCACTCGATTTTGTCGAGGTCATGCTCGCGGGGCTGGCCCGCGACGGCGGCCTTTACGTGCCGGAGTCGTGGCCGGCGCTCGATGCCGAAGCGATCGCCGGCTTCGCCGGCCGACCTTACGCCGAGGTCGCGGTTGAGGTGATCCGGCCTTTCGTCGGCGCCAGCATCCCGGACGCCGATCTCGCCCGCATGGCGCGCGAGGCCTACGGCACTTTCCGCCATCCGGCGATCGCGCCGCTCGCGCAGCTCGGCCCCAGTCTTTTCGTCTTGGAGCTGTTTCACGGGCCGACGCTCGCCTTCAAGGACCTGGCGATGCAGCTGGTGGCACGGCTGATGGACCACGTGCTGCGTGAGCGAGGCGAGCGCACCACCATCGTGGTGGCGACTTCCGGCGACACCGGCGGTGCCGCGGTCGAAGCGTTCCGCGGCCGCGCCCAGGTGGATGTGGTCGTGCTGTTCCCGCATGGCCGCATCTCCGAGGTGCAGCGGCGCATGATGACCACGGTGCCGGATTCAAACGTGCATGCGCTCGCCGTCGAAGGCACCTTCGACGACTGCCAGGCGCTGGTGAAGGCGATGTTCAATCATCACGCCTTCCGTGACCGCGTGCGGCTGTCCGGCGTCAATTCCATCAACTGGGCGCGCATCGTGGCGCAGGCGGTCTATTACTTCACCGCCGCGGTCGCGCTCGGCGCGCCGCATCGGAAAATTGCCTTCACCGTGCCGACCGGAAATTTCGGCGACGTCTATGCCGGCTATGTCGCGACCCGCATGGGCTTGCCGGTCGACCGGCTGGTGGTGGCGACCAATGTCAACGACATCCTCGCCCGCACCTTCGCGACCGGCGCCTACGAGCTGCGCGACGTGGTGGCGACCACCTCGCCGTCGATGGATATCCAGGTCTCGTCGAATTTCGAGCGGCTGTTGTTCGACGCCTATGGCCGCGATGCCAAGGCGGTCACCGCGCTGATGGGCTCGCTCGCGCAATCGCGCCGCTTCGCGGTCTCCTCGCACGCGCTCCAGCAGATTCGCGCGCTGTTCACCGCCGAGCGTGCCGACGAGCAGGAAAGCGCCGCCACCATCCGCGCCTGGATGCACGAGGCCGGCTACTGCGTCGATCCGCACACCGCGGTCGGCCTGGCGGTGGCCGAGAAAGAGGCGCGCGATCCGTCGGTGCCGATGGTGGTGCTGTCGACGGCGCATCCCGCCAAATTTCCGGACGCGGTTGCGGCTGCCTGCGGGGTCACACCCGCGCTGCCGGACTGGCTGGCCGATCTGCCGCAGCGGCCGGAGCGCGTCACCGTGCTGCCGGCGGATCAGGCGGCGGTGGAACGATACGTGGCGTCGGCGTCGCGCGCGGCGCGTGAAGGAGCAGCGGCATGAGTGTCGAAGTCACCCGTCTTCCCTCCGGCCTGTCGGTGGTGACCGACCGCATGCCGCATCTGGAATCCGCCTCGCTCGGGGTTTGGGCCGGCGCCGGCAGCCGCAACGAGGCGCCCGACGAACACGGCATTTCTCACCTGCTCGAACACATGGCCTTCAAGGGGACCAAGCGGCGCACAGCACGCCAGATCGCCGAGGAGATCGAGGCGGTTGGCGGCGATCTCAATGCCTCGACCAGCGCGGAAAGCACCGGCTTTTACGCCCGCGTGCTCAAGGCCGACGTGCCGCTCGCGCTCGACGTGCTGTCGGACATCCTGTCGGAGCCAACCTTCGAGCCGGAGGAATTGCGGCGCGAGCAGAACGTGATCGTGCAGGAGATCGGCGCCGTGGAAGATACGCCCGACGATCTCGTTTTCGAGCGGCTGCATGAAACGGCGTTTCCCAAACAGCCGCTCGGCCGCTCGATCCTCGGCACTCCGGAAACCGTGCGCTCGTTCAATTCGGCGCGCATCCGCACTTACCTGTCGCGCAACTATCGCGCGCCCGACATGCTGGTGGCCGCCGCCGGCGCCGTTGAGCATGAGCGAATCGTCGCCGAAGCTGAGAAACGCTTCGCGAGCTTCATCGGACCGGCCGCGCCGGCGCCGGAACCGGCGCATTTCGGCGGCGGCACCAGGGTCGAGACGCGCGATCTCGAGCAGGTGCATATTGCGCTGGCGCTGCAAGGCTTAGCCGTGCGCGACGAGCAACTCTACAGCCTGCAGGTGTTCACCAGCGTGCTTGGCGGTGGCATGTCGTCGCGGCTGTTCCAGGAAGTGCGCGAGAACCGCGGACTCTGCTACGCGATCCATGCCTTCCACATGCCCTATTCCGACACTGGCATGTTCGCCCTCTATGCCGGCACCGATGAGGCGGACGCACCCGAATTGATGCGCGTGGCTATCGACCAGATCGCGATCGCAACCGAAACGCTCAACGAGGCCGAGGTCGCCCGCGCCAAGGCTCAAATGAAGGCCGGCCTGCTGATGGCGCTGGAAAGCTCAGAGGCGCGCCTCGGCCAGATCGCGCGCCAGATGCTGGCCTATGGCCGGCCGATCCCGCTCGACGAGATCGTCGCCAAGGTCGATGCGGTGACGGTCGCCAGCGCGCGCGCCGCCGGCCGTGCGCTGATCGGCCGCGGCAGGCCGGCGATCGCCGCGCTCGGACCCGGCAACGGGCTTGAAAGCACGGCCGCGATCGCTGAAAGTCTCGTGCGCCGGGCCGCCTGATCCGGGAGCGTGAGCATGATCCCGAAAAGTGGGAACCGGTTTTCGGATAAGATCATGCTCAAGCAAGGCTAACCCGCATTTGCCCATGGCGTTTTTCCGCACCGTCAGCAGCAATGAAACCCTACCGGCCATCGCCGGCGCCGGGGTGACGCTGCGCGTGCCGCAAGGCGGCGACTATGCCGAGTGGGCGGCCTTGCGTGAATCGAGCCGCGACTTCCTGGTGCCCTGGGAGCCGACTTGGCCCGCCGACGATCTCACGCGCGGCGCGTTCCGCCGGCGGCTCAGGCGCTACGCCGAGGACCTGCGCAACGATCTCGCCTATGCCTTCCTGATCTTCCGCAGCGAAGACGATGCGCTGGTGGGCGGGCTGACGCTTGCCAATATCCGCCGCGGCGTCGCGCAGGCCGGCAGCATCGGCTACTGGACCGGCGCGCCGTTCGCCCGCAAAGGCCACATGACCGCGGCGATGCGTGCTTTGGTCCCGTTCTGCTTCGGGACGCTGCGGCTGCATCGCCTGGAGGCGGCCTGCATTCCGGGCAATACCGCCTCGGTCCGCCTGCTGGAGAAGACCGGCTTTCAGCGCGAGGGCTATGCGCGCAACTATCTGTGCATCAATGGGGTATGGCAGGATCATCTGCTTTATGCACGGCTCAAGGACGACCCCGATTGAGCCCCGCCGCCTTTGGGTTGCCACGCTTGGCTTGCTATAAGGTTGGCTTGCTATAAGGGCGGGCCAGGGCGGCGACGCCCCAAGAAACGTGAGCCGGACAATGGGTAGGGGACGAACCGAACAAACCGTGCGAAGCGGGGCGGGCACGCTCGCGCTCATGGCGTTGGCTCTGGCGCTAAGCGGCTGCGGCACCGCCAGCGATCTGCTCAAGTCTTCGCCTTTGGACTATTTCAGCTCGTCGTCGAAGGCAACCAACGATGCCGCCGCCGCCGGCGGTACTGCCAATATTTCGGCCGATGATGTCGACTGCCCGGAAGTCCAAGTGCGCACCGGCGCCGCGACCCTCATGATCGGCAGCAAGCCCGGAGAGGGTGAGCCGGGCGCGCTCGATGTGCGCTACCAGGGCTCCATCATCCGCACCGCGCGCGAATGTCACGTGAATGCCGGCATCATGACCATGAAGGTCGGCATCGAGGGCCGCGTCATCACCGGTCCGGCCGGCGGCCCCGGCACGGTCGATGTGCCGCTGCGCATCGCGGTGGTGCAAGAAGGAGTAGATCCCAAGGCGGTGGCGTCGAAATTCGGCCATGAAACGGTGACCGTGAACGCTTCGATCGATCGCGTCACCTTCACCCATGTCGAATCCGACATCGCGTTCCCGCTGCCGCAGCCGCTGGGGTTGATCGACGCTTACGTCGTCTATGTCGGTTTCGATCCGGTCAGCGCCCAGCCGGAAAAGAAGAAGCCGCCGGCCAAGCGCAAGCCGGTTGCCAAGAAGCCGGCAGCAAAGCCGAAGCAGAGCTGATAGCGGCAAAGCGGAGCTGAGGCCGTCTGCTAGGGCGTGTACTCAGCGATCTCTGGGCTACTCCAGCCCCGCCTTGCGCATACCTTCGAGGAACTTGGCCATTGGGCCTGGCTGATAGGGGACGTTCTGCTTAATCCACGCAATCGAGACGTCGGGTTGCAATTCCTTCAATCGCGCCAGCACTGCGCGAGCTTCATCGCTCTGCCCATTCTGCGCCAAGCTGGCGCAGTGAATGCGATAACCTGCGGTGAATGCGGAACGCTGTTGTAATGCTGTGCTGCTGTATTCAACTGCTTTGGCGTATCGTCCAGCAAGATAATGGGCGGCGGCAAATCCGGCGTTGAAAACTGCATTCTGTGGGTCGTGCGGGCTCATACGGATCGCCTCCTCCAAATGGGCAATTGCCTGATCCGATTGGCCGTCGAATGCGAGCGCCCAGCCGAGGTAGCCGTAGGCGGCTGCGAAGTTCGGGTTGAGTGCGATTGCGCGCCGGAATTCCGCCGTTGCCACGCTGGTCTGTCGCCGCACAAACGCCGCGTAGCCTAGCGCGAGGTGAGCCCAAGGGTCGTTGTCGTCGAGTGCGGCCGCGCGGGCGGCGAGCGCTGCGGCCTGCTCTTCAACGCTCCAGCCGAGATGGCCTGACACCAGCATCATAAACGCCAACATGCTGTGTGCCGGTGCGTAGTCGGGGTAGCGCTCGACGGCCCGTTTGAGCAACGCAATCGCGGCTTCGTTTTCGGTCTTCGTCAAGCGCCAGAAAAGGGAGTTTGCCTGAATGACCATTTCCCAGGCGCCGAGATCGTCCGGCGAGCGGTTTTGCGAACGGATGCCCTCGGCCTCCAGCAACCTAGGCTCGATCGCGGCCACCACTTTCTTGGTGATTTCGTCCTGCAGCGCGAAAACGTCGGTGAGCTCGCCATCGTATCGGTCAGCCCAGATGTGGTTGTTCGTCGCCGCGTCGATGAGCTGGGCGGTGATGCGCACGCGGTTGCCGCCCTTGCGGACGCTGCCCTCGAGCACGTAACGCACGCCTAGTTCACGGGCGACGCGCTTCACGTCGACCGCGTTGCCCTTGTAAGTGAATGATGAATTGCGCGCGATGACGAAGAACCATCGCAGCTTCGACAGACCTGTGATGATGTCCTCGGAAATGCCGTCGGCGAAATATTCCTGCTCCGGGTCGCCGCTCATATTGGCGAACGGCAATACAGCGATCGACGGCTTATCGGGGAGCGTCGGCGCCACCGTTGCTGTTGCCCCGTCCAGCCGCACCCGGTAAACCCGTACCGGTTGCGCAATATTCTTGAGCTGTTGCTCGCCCATGTCGCTTACATCGAGCGTGAGCTTTCCCTTCATCTGCTGATAGGCATTTTCGGACAGGCAGATTGCGCCGGGGCTAGCCAGTGTCTCCACGCGGGCGGCGATGTTGACCCCGTCGCCATAGATATCGCCTTCGTCGATGATGATGTCACCGACGTTGATGCCGATGCGAAATTCGATCCGGCGATCTTCGGGAACGGCGGCGTTGCGCTCGGCCATGGCGCGCTGGATTTCCATGGCACAGCGCACGGCATCGACCGCACTGGCAAACTCGACTAGAGCGCCGTCGCCGGTGGTCTTGACGATACGGCCGCGATGCTCCGCTATCTTGGGATCGATGATTTCGCGTCGGTCGGCCTTGAGCGCTGCGAGAGTACCTTCCTCGTCAACGCCCATCAGGCGGCTGTAGCCGGCAACATCGGCTGCGAGGATGGCGGCCAGCCGCCGTTCAACGCGCGCCTCCGCCATGAAGATTGTCCCTACCCACGCGATTTCGAACCGAGTTTATGATCAGGAGCGAGGTGTGTCTATCGAGCAACGATGTCCGCGATGGGTCAATAACGAACATTCGGCGATGCGCGAGGTATGTCCGCTTCGCGCCCGACAGCGGACATGAGGCGAACATTCGCGTCGCCATTTGTCCGCTCGTCTTTGAGTCCGCGCCCTAGTTCAGCTTTTTGCGGACGTCGTCGATGCCCTTGGCGATCAACTCGCCGGCGAGCTTGCCCTTGGTTTCTTGGGCGAGCACCTTGGCGGCGGCGGCGACGGCGGCCTCTGCCGCGGCGCTACGCACGTCGGCGGCGGCCTGCGCTTCGGCCTGGGCGATCTTGACCTCGGCCATCTTGGTGCGCCGCGCAACGAATTCCTCGATCTTGATCTTGGCCTCGACGGCGAGCCGCTCGGCCTCGGCCTTGGCGCCGGCGATGATCTCCTGCGCCTCGCTCTCGGCCTGTTCGCGCTTGTGACGATACTCGGCCAGCAGCTGGGCGGCGTCGTCCTTGAGCTTGCGGGCCTCGTCGAGCTCCGCCTTGATGCGGCCGGCCCGCTCATCGAGCGATTTGGCGATCATGCGGTGGACGCCGATATAGCCAAGCCCGGCCACGAACACGACGAAGGCCAGTGCCACCCAGGTTTCCGGATCGAACAGCATTGCCCCGCGTCCTTAGTTCTTGAGCACGTCGGCGACTGCCGCGGCGACGGCCTTGTCGCTCGGCGCGCTGCCGATCAGCCGCTCGATAATGGCGCGGGCGGCGTCCTCGGCGATGGCGCGCACATTGGCCATGGCCGCCTGCTTGGTGGCGGCGATGGATTTCTCGGCCTCCGCCAGCTTGACGTTGAGTTCGCCCTCGAGCGTCTTGCGGGTCGCATCCGCCGCGGCCGCCTGCTTGTCGCGCGTTTCGTTGGCGATGGCCTGCGCGCGGGCGCGGGCGTCGGCCAGCGCCTTTTCATAAGCCGCCACCGCCTCGTCGGACTGAGCTTTGAGCTTTCCTGCCTCGGCGATGTCGTCGGCGATGCGCTTCTGCCGGCTCTCGATGATGGCGCCGACGCGCGGCAGCGCCAGTTTCGCCATCAACACGTAAAGCAGGACGAAAGCGATCGCGAGCCAGACCAGCTGCGAGGCGAAGCTCTGCGACTGGAACGGCGGAAAGCCGCCGTGCCCGCCCTCAGTCGGATGCTCAGTGCTTGCCGTATGTGCCGGCTCGGCCATCGTCAGCTCCAGCGCCGCGTGCGTCTTCTTATAGCGCGAACAGCAGCAGCAGCGCGATCAGCAGCGAGAAGATGCCGAGCGCCTCGGTGATGGCGAAGCCGAAGATCAGGTTGCCGAACTGTCCCTGCGCCGCGGACGGATTGCGCAGAGCGGCGGCCAGGTAGTTGCCGAAAATGATGCCGACGCCGACGCCGGCGCCGCCCATGCCGATGCAGGCGATGCCCGCACCGATGTATTTCGCTGCCACTGGATCCATAACCAACTCCTTCTGGTTCTAGCCTTGTCCGATCGGGCCTAGTGGCCCGGGTGAATCGCATCGTTGAGATAGATGCAGGTGAGAATGGCGAACACGTAAGCCTGTAGGAACGCCACCAGCGTCTCGAGCGCGAAAAGAATGACGATCATGGCGAACGGCAGCACGCCGCCGGCCCAGCCGAGCGCGCCCATGGCGCCGCCCATCAGGATGATGAAGCCGGCGAACACCTGCAACGTGATGTGGCCGGCTAGCATGTTAGCGAACAGACGCACGCTGTGCGAGATCGGCCGCGACACGAACGAGAGGATCTCGATAAAGACGATCAGCGGCAGGATGTAGATCGGCACGCCCTTCGGAACGAACAAATTGAAGAAGTGCAACCCGTGCCGCCACAGTCCGTAGATCAGCACGGTCAGGAACACCGTGATTGCCAAGGCGGCGGTGACGATGATGTGGCTGGTGACCGTGAAAGTAAACGGGATGAGCCCGATCATGTTCACGGCCAGAATGAACATGAACAGCGTGAACACGAAGGGGAAGAACTTCATGCCTTCCGAACCGGCGGTGCTACGCACCGTGGAGGCGACGAATTCGTAGGAAAGTTCCGCGGCCGATTGCAGGCGCGAGGGCACCAGGCCGCGTCTGGCGGTGCCGATGATCAGAAAGGCGGTAATGACGATGACCGCCGCCAGCATGAAGGCCGCGGAATTGGTGAAGACGATCTCGGTGTGCCCGATCTTGGCGACCGGGAAGAGGTCGATAATCCGGAATTGATGGATGGGATCGGCGGCCATTGGTCTCTGGTCGGTCAGATTTCTGGTGGGCGAACGACACCTGCCGCGCGCATCACATTAAGGACCCCGGCCGCGAAGCCGAGCAGCAAAAACACAATCAGCCCCCACGGCGAAATTCCCAGCCAGCGGTCGAGCAGCCAGCCGATCAACGCGCCTACGACCACGCCCGCCACCAGCTCGGTCGAAAGCCGGAAACCGCGGGCGTACGCCGAAGCATCGGCGGTCTGACGAGGACCGGTTACGTTTTCGGATGGCCGGCTCGCATTTTCGAGCCGTTCGCCGAGACGCTGGAGCCTCGCGGAGAGAGCAGCCTCGTCGTCCGGCGGTTCCTTGCGATCACCTTTGCCGCGCGTGCCGTCAGCCATGCTTTCGACTCGCGTGGACTTAAAGGCCTCGCTCTTGATTCCGCCGCCCTAAAAGCCGCGCGGACCATACTGACCGGGTTTGTTCGAGTCAAGAAACGGGCGCTGCGTTGTAAGTATCTGATATCAAGAACTAAACGCAAAATTTTCCGCCCGGTTGGCGCGCCGGCGTGTGCACTGCGGAATGACTGTCAACTGAGAACGCGGGGCGCGGGTTCAGGCGGAGGCGCGCGGGTGATAGGCTTTCCCGCCCAGCGCCGGAGTAGGAGGACATCGCCATGCGAAACTTGACGCTTGCCATTGCCGCTGTGCTGGCGTGCGCGGCATCGCCCGCGCCGGCGCAGGACGGCGCGCCGCCGAATGTGCCGAGCCGCTACACGTTCAACCGTGTCGACGACGGCTTCTTGCGCCTCGACAATTCATCCGGGCAGATCGCATTCTGCAGTCCGCACGCCGTCGGCTGGGCGTGCCAGGCAGTGCCGGAAGACCGCGCCGCGTTGGAGAAGGAGATCGCGCGCCTGCAGGGCGAGGTCGCGAGCCTGAAGTCGGAGATCGCGGCACTGCGCGAACCACCGCCACCGCCGCGGCCGCCGGCAGAGCTGACGCCGCCGACGACTGACAAAAGTGAGGACGCGACTAAATTGCGCGAAGACCTCGAACGCGCCCGCGCCGCATTCGAACAGGCCTGGCGTCGGCTGGTCGAGATGATCGTCAATTTCCAGAAGGACATGATGCGCAAGGGGTGAAATTTGTCATTCCGGGGCGCGCGAAGCGCGAACCCGGAATCCAGAGCGATCTCCACATTATTGTAATTGTGCCCCTGGATTCCGGGCTCGCGGGCGGAGCCTGTCATCGGGCCGGCCTTTGGCCGGACCCGTTGACCCGCGCCCCGGAATGACGAGGAAAATTTCATGCCCCTCCAATTATCCGTCATCACCGAGGCCACCGCGCAACTGATCGCGACCGCGACGCTTCGCCTGGACACGCCGGGCGCCGGCTTCACCGACATCACCGGTCATGCCGCAAGCTTCCTTGCGCAGATCGGCGCGGGCGAGGGGACGCTGCTGATCTTCCTGCGCCACACCTCGGCGTCGCTCACCATCCAGGAGAATGCCGATCCTGATGTGCAGAGCGACCTCATTTCCGCGCTCGATCGTCTCGCCCCGGAAGACGCGCTCTGGATTCACGACGTGGAGGGGCCGGACGACATGCCGGCGCATGTGAAGGCCATGCTCACCGGCGTGTCGCTGCATGTGCCGGTCACCGGAGCCAAGCTCGCGCTTGGCGCCTGGCAGGGCATCTATCTGGTCGAGCACCGGCGCAAGGCCCACAGCCGCGAGATCGTGCTGCAATTCGTCGGCAGCCGCTGAAAATAAG
>Ga0209880_1000246_pt1 | contig 13378 bp, 10 predicted proteins | sample PersoiDNA2013191_FD_185803 | JGI IMG/M metagenome (GOLD analysis project Ga0209880, IMG submission 185803) | Permafrost soil microbial communities from the Arctic, to analyse light accelerated degradation of dissolved organic matter (DOM) -... | ecosystem: Environmental > Terrestrial > Soil >... | reverse complement strand
TCGGCCTGCGCCCCCGGCAGCGTCAGGAACCCGAACGTCTGCTGCTCCTTGCAAACGCTGGGCCAGCCCGTCTTACAGTAGTAGCACTCCCCGCAGGACGACGTGAAGGCGCCGACGACACGGTCGCCCTTTTTGAAGTTCGAGACTTCGGGCCCAGTCTCCACGACCTCGCCGAGGTACTCGTGGCCGATCACCCAGCCCGTCGGCGGCAGTGGCAAACGGCCATCATAGGCGTGCATATCGGAGCCGCAGATGCTGGCGGCCGTGACTTTAATGATGACGTCTTTGGGCTGCTGGATCTTCGGGTCCTCGACGTCCTGGACTTTGAGATTGAACGGGCCGTGGAAAGTGACTGCTTTCAAAGGAGGCAAACCTCAGAATACTGTTACGCGATTCATGATAATTTATTCAGATCTGGTTCCAAAAAAGTATGGGTATAAGGTAATTCATACATTTCCTCACAACAGGGATGCATTCACCCAGGGACTTGTTTATGACAAAGGTGTATTATATGAAGGCACCGGACAGGAAACAGGATCTACACTAAGGGAGGTGGCGCTCGAAACAGGGAAAGTCATAAGGCAACTTAACCTTGATGACTCATTGTTTGGTGAAGGTATTACACTTTACCACGACCGGATATATCAGGTGACATGGAAAAATAAAATTGGATTTGTGTATAATAAGTCGGATTTTAAACTGATAAATAAGATCTATTATCAAACAGAAGGTTGGGGTTTGACAAATATAGATGACAAGATTGTTATGAGCGACGGTACAAATATTCTCTATTTCTTTGAGCCGGAGATGTTTACTATTGTTAAAAGAATTGAAGTTTATGATAATGAGAAGAAAGTTGACCAACTTAATGAAATTGAATATATTAACGGAGAGATTTGGGCAAATATATGGATGACTGATCTCATAGCGCGAATTGATCCGGTAAGTGGTAAAGTTCTTGCGTATATTGATTTGAAAGGTATTTTACCCAAATCGGACCGTGATGCAGAGACTGATGTTTTAAATGGTATAGCATACGATAATCAGGGTAAAAGAATCTTCGTTACAGGTAAGAGATGGCCTAAACTATTCGAGATTAAGGTTATGGAATAATTTTACTTCCATAAACAATTTTAATACCTTCCGGGATAATACTGAATTCTGAAGGGGTCTGACCAAGCGATTCACCATCAGCCTCGGCGTACATTACAGAATCGGAACTGACCTTTATATTTTTACACTTATATCCGTTAATCTTTGGATGCTGAAGGATTGTGCCATCATAAAGGATCTTCAGGTTCCTGATTATCTCAAACTTACCCATCCCGTTTATTATTGTCACATCGAGTAGTCCGTCATAAGGTAAAGCCATGGGGGTCTGTCTCATACCTCCTCCGCAATAACGGCCGTTGCCAACATTAAGTGAGAAAACATCCGCACTTATCTTTTCACTGTCTATAATAATCTCTGCCTTCGTGTTTTTATACGAAATAAGACTCATAAGCAGGTTATAGAAATATAGGAGTTTGCCACTGTGGCCCCTGTCTTTCTGATGATTGGTCCTTTTTACAACAACCGATTCAAATCCCAGTCCGGCGATATTTATGAAATATCTCTCCTTTTTCTCTGACCTGTCATAGAAACTTACAAGGCCGACGTCATGTAGCATCAGTTTATATTCATGGATAATACTTATTGCTTTTTTATAATCAAGAGGAATCCCAAACATCCGGCCCCAATCGTTGCCTGTTCCGACAGGTATCAGTGCGAGAGAAATATCAGTTGTTGAACAAACCTTATTTAAAAAGACACCATTAACAACTTCATTCAGAGTCCCGTCACCACCCACTGTAATAATCTTCCTGTAACCTGCTGCAATACCTTCAATTGTAAATCGGATAGCATGACCTTTTCTTTCTGTAAATTTAAAGGTAAATGATATCTCCTCTTTTTTTAAAAGGTCTGAGATCTTGTCCCAGTCTTTTTCACCTCTTCCGCTTCCGGCATTAGGATTTACAATGATCAGCCATTCTTTCTGATCGTTACTATGACTCATGATAATTTGTATATGTGGCGGACAAAGATGGAAATAAATAGACAATTTTTTTAAAATCCGGTTTAATATCACTTTAATGATCTGTTTATCAGACTTGCTGTTTTCCTTACCCGAACCAGTGAAAAGAAGATCTGCTATACGCCCGATTCTTAATTTGTCATATAATCAATAAGTTACATTTTAAGGTCAAAACGACAGGTGTTGATAAAGTGTTGAAAACCACAAAAAAAATGTTTACAATTACATCTTTTACTGCCGGTGGCAGAAGGGCATAAATAGTAAATTTGAAACTCAAAAACTAACTCGATAACTAAAAAAGATGGGAAGGATTATAGCTATAGCAAATCAGAAGGGTGGAGTGGGGAAGACTACAACAGCCATAAACCTTGCAGCAAGTCTTGCTGTTCTGGAAAAGAAGGTATTGATCGTAGATGGAGACCCCCAGGCAAATGCAACTTCAGGTATTGGAATCGATACCCGGCAGATAAGATGCACAATATATGATTGTATGATTGATGGGAAAGAACCACAGGATGCTTTATTAAAATGTGAGGTTGAGAACCTTTCAATAATACCATCAAACATTGATCTCGTAGGTGCAGAAATTGAAATGCTCGACAGGCATGAAAGGGAAAAAATTCTAAAAGAGGTACTTAAAAAAATCGAAGCAGATTATGATTATATTCTAATTGACTGCTCTCCTTCTCTGGGCCTTCTAACCGTTAACGCCCTTACAGCGTCGCACTCTGTTATAATACCGGTTCAGTGCGAGTATTTTGCTCTCGAAGGTCTTGGCAAACTTCTTAATACAATAAAAATTATTCAGAATAATCTTAATCCTGAACTTGAAATTGAGGGCTTCCTTCTGACAATGTTTGATGCACGTCTCAGATTATCAAATCAGGTTGCTGATGAGGTCAATAAGCATTTTCAGCAAATGGTTTTTAAAACTATAATTCAGAGAAACGTAAAACTCTCAGAGGCACCAAGTTTTGGTCAGCCGGCTATCCTTTATGATGCCGATTCAAGAGGCACAGTCAACTATCTTAATCTGGCCAAAGAGCTGATTGAGAAACAGGAAACAAGAGTTAAACAATAATTACAGGACTTTTCAATTAGCGGAAACAATAATGATTATGATAAAGAAAAATGCGTTGGGAAGAGGTCTTGGTGCATTGATAGATGGTGTGGAAAAAGAGGTCCTTGAGAAAAAAGTTGAGGCAAACCTAGATATCTCTGTCGATTCGATCGAAGCTAATCCTTTTCAACCAAGGACAAGCTTTGATGAACAAGCGCTTGAAGAACTTTCAAATTCAATTAAGAAGCTTGGCATAGTACAACCACTCACAGTACGTGAGATTGGCGCAGGCCGCTTCCAGCTTATTGCCGGCGAAAGAAGACTCAGGGCAGCGCGCCTGGCCGGACTTACTCATGTACCTGCATACATCAGAACCGCAGACGATCAGGCAATGCTTGAGCTGGCGCTGGTTGAAAATATTCAGCGGGAAGACCTTGATGCCGTGGAAGTAGCAATTAGTTTCCAGCGGCTGATCGAGGAGTGTAAGCTCACCCAGGAACAATTGAGTGACAGGGTGGGAAAACAAAGATCAACTGTCGCAAATTATCTGCGCCTTCTGAAACTTCCGGCCGAAATACAGCTTGGCATTAAAAATAAGCACCTGATGATGGGACATGCCCGGACACTTGTAAATATTGAAGATCCGAAAAAACAGATCAATGTGTATTATAAAATCATTGATGGTGAACTATCTGTACGTCAGGCAGAAGACCTTGTCAGACAATTACAGTCTGAAAAGAGCAAGGATCCGGTTAAGAATGAAAAAAAGAAAAAGCTAAATGATGATTTCACGCAGCTCTCCGAACATCTAAATAAGATATTTTCAGCCAAAGTAAACTTCAGAATTAACGAAAAGGGGAAAGGGAAAATTGTGATCTCATTTGAAACCCCTGAAGAGATGGAACGTATTTTAGGAGTATTTGACCGCCTGAACTCCTGAAAATAATTATCTTTATCGGCCGTTATACTGGTTTTAGAACATAAAGACCAGTAAGTTTTTATTGTGAAGATTATTCATAAAATACTGATTATAGTTATCCTGCAGTTGATTTGCATTCAGCAGAACATCTTTTCGCAGGATACAGTCACTATTGCCAAACCAGTTAAGCAGAAGTTTAAACCTGAGACACTTAAGGCAACAATGATGGCTGTCTCATTTCCCGGACTTGGTCAGATATATAATAGAAAACTCTGGAAGATACCTGTAGTATATGCAGGTTTTGGCGCTCTTATCTATTCTGCTGGTCTCAACTCAAAGAATTATAACTTGTATATGAAAGCTTATCAGGATTTTACAGATCTTATTCCTCAAACTCAGAGCTATACGAGACTGATACTATCTGATCCTGCTACTTATGATCCTGTTTTGCATCCAAAGACTTATAGTCTTTCAACTTATTCATATTATAAGGATGCAATGCTACGAATGGTTGACTATTATAAAAGATATCGGGATCTTTCGTATATTGGCATCGCAGGATGGTATCTTATTTCCATTCTTGATGCAAATGTGGATGCCAGTCTTTTTAACTACGATGTAAGTCCTAACCTTAATCTTACACTCGTTCCAATACAGATGACATTACCAGGTGGATTCATGGGGGCAGGAGTAGGTGTGGACTTGATAATAAACTTTTAAACTAAAAATTGAACTATGAGAATTAAAATAATACTAATAATTTTTTTCTTTGCAGTTCTCAAGGCAAATGCAGCATCTGATGTTGACACTATTATCATTAAATCGGATAACAGTAGTGATAGAATTGCCCGTGATCTTGATAGCCTGGTAAATACATGGTACGTTAAAATTGCTATCAAGAATAACCTTGGTGAGTATCAGGGCGACACTATTCCCCTACAATGTCCTGATTCAGTATATATTAATAGACTGAGTAAGATTAATTCAATAATCAGCCTGCCTTTCAATAATATCATCCGGAATCATATCGAAGTTTATACCATAAGGCAAAGAGAAAAATTCAGCGCAGTTCTTGGTTTGAGGGATTATTATTTCCCGATGATTGAAGATGTTTTCGATTCTTATGGTCTTCCTGCAGAACTTAAATATATGGCTGTAATTGAATCCGCTCTTAATCCCGGTGTTGTCAACAGACGATCGGGAGCAACCGGATTATGGCAATTTATGTACAGCACCGGACGAATGTACGGACTTACAATTAACTCTGTTGTTGATGAGCGCAGAGACCCGCTAAAAGCAACCCATGCGGCTGCACGATATATTAAAGACCTCTATCAGATATATAATGACTGGATCCTTGTTATTGCCGCATATAATTGCGGTCCTGGCAATGTAAACAAGGCAATTAAAAGATCTGGCAATAAAAAGGATTACTGGGGAATTTATTACAAGCTTCCCCGGGAGACCAGAGGATATATTCCTCAATATATCGCAGCAGCATACGCAGTAAATTATTTCGCTGAGCATAACATAGTGCCATTGCCACTGAATATACCTGTTGCTACTGATACTATTATGGTTAATAAAGATATCCATCTTGCACAGATTTCAGAAGTTTTGGGCATTCCTTTAGGAGAACTTTATGCACTCAATCCTCAATATAAAACAGGATTTGTTCCGGGTTCTTCAAAACCTCAGACTCTTACTCTGCCAATGAACCATCTTGGAGATTTTATTAATTTGAATGACACTATAAGGCAATACAAACCCGATCTTTATTTAAGTAAGTCGACCCTTATAGCCGATCCTACGCGCTCTTCTTATATATCAACAGATATTAAAGGCAAAACCAAATTAATTTATACAGTGAAGGACCGTGATAACATTGGATTCGTCTCTGAATGGTACAAGGTTGGGTTATCAGATCTCAGAAACTGGAATAATATTAACCGTAATAATATAAGAGTAGGTCAGAAACTGGTAGTTTATATTGATCCTTCAAAATCTGAATACTATTCAAAGATCAATACAATGTCTTTTGCTGAGAAACAAGCGCTGGCAGGAAAAACCGCAGTATACAGTTCACAACCATTGGCAACCCTGTCATCCGGGGAATCCGATGGTGAGTTTATTACCTATACAGTTCGTAATGGCGATACAATCTGGGATATTGTAAAGATGTTTGATAATGTTACCACTACCCAGGTACTGGAATTGAATAATATCTCTGATGCTGGTAGAATAAAGGTTGGGCAGAAGCTGAAGATTAAGAAAAAGAGTTGATTCTGTTTTAATATATGCGTCCTTTAAGGTCATTCTTGTTATTATTGATCTTTCTGGCCTGTTTTACTGGTCTTCATTATATAATTCCTGCAAATCATCTTTTCCCTTCAATCTATGAATTTGTGCCTTCAGGCCTTATAAATAGTTTAAAATCAGGAAGCAAGAACAACGATACGATAGTAATTGAGCTGACAGATACAACTAAAATGAGGTCTGCAGACACAATTACATCAATCGCTTCGTTTCAGACTATCCCTGAAAAACTGTCAGATTATCCATTGCAAAGATTTCTTGATTCTCTCAGGTATTCCGAAGGGCAGGTAAGAGTCATTTATTATGGAGATTCACAGATAGAAGGCGACCGCGTTACTTCGTTTCTGCGCCAAACGTTAAGAAGAGAAAGAGGAGGGACAGGTCCTGGATTGTTTCTGCCTCTGATGCCGGTAATGTATACTAAATCAGTGTGGCTGAACTCATCCTCAAACTGGAAAAGGTATAATTATCTTTCTTATAAAACCAAAGAGATATCGCATAGAAAACTTGGTCCATTCATGGCAATTTGCAGGTATTTACCAGAAGGAGTAACAACATCAGATCCTGAAAAAGCATTTGTAAGGATCAGACCATCAAATGTTGCAGACAGCGCCTCGGCAGTATATGACATTTTACGGATATTTTATGAAAACAAGGAAGGAAAAGTACATGTTATAGTTAAAGGTGATGGTCAAAAGCTGATTGAAGACACATTAACGACGGGCATGGGTTATAATGAGATCAAATGCCAGTTATACGGGGCAAGAAATATTTTGATAGAATTTGAAGGATGTGTAAGCCCCGATATTTACGGAATAAGTATTGAAAGTGAAACGGGTGTTGTAGTTGACAATATTCCTCAGCGTGGAAGCGCCGGACTTGAGTTTACTATGGTTGACAGGGAAAATCTAAAGGATTCATATAATAAGCTATCCCCCGACCTGTTTGTTCTGCATTATGGTTTAAACATTGTAAAAAATATAAAAGACAATTATTCATATTATCAAAAAGGGTTGGCCAGACAGATTTCTCTTCTTAAGGAGATTTCACCGTTAACACCCATCTTAGTTGTTGGTGTTACAGATATGGCAGCAAATGAGGGTGATAGTATAAAATCGTACAGTAATATTCCTGCCATAGTCGAAGCTCAAAAAAGAGCCACGCTGAAAGCTGATGTTACTTTCTGGAATTCATATCTGGCCATGGGAGGCAAATCATCAATTATTAAATGGGAACAAAAGAAACCTCCATTGGCCCAGAAAGACTTCATTCACTTTACTGGTAAGGGAGCTGATTCACTGTCAGCTTTGCTGGCATCTTCATTATTTGTGATTCATGTGACTGATTCTTCCCGATCGGCTACGACTGATACCCTGCCAGTCAGGGTTCCGGCTGCTCCGCGTATAGTTATTGATAACCCACAACCAAAGATAGGTCAAATAAGCTTTTTTAAATCTCTTGTATTCTCAGTACTAAATTATGATCCGGACAAACCATTTGTATTTACGTTGCCTGCCTTCTGGATATTTTTTCTTTTTGTACTCGCGGGCTATAGCCTGGTATATAAGAAATTGCTAATAAGGAATATGTACTTGTTTTTGATTAGCCTCTTCTTTTACTATAAAGCCGGCGGTCTGTTTTTATTCATCCTGCTATTTGTAATAGTAATTGATTATACCTGTGGTTTTTTGATCTTTAAATCTAAGAGAGTGGCTGGAAGAAGGTTTTTTGTGCTCTTAAGTATTATTTCAAATCTCGGACTGCTTGGTTATTTTAAATATACAGGATTTATTATCACTACAATAAATGAGTTATTTGGGACTCAATTCAGGGTTTATGACCTGCTTTCGACTTTTTCTAATTCAATTCTCGGAACATCTTTTGATTTAAGCTATATAATACTTCCTGTCGGTATTTCCTTTTTTACTTTTCAGTCGCTCAGCTATACTATTGATATTTACCGGAAAAAGATGGAACCGGTGAGGAATATTATTGATTTTGGCTTTTACGTTTCATTCTTTCCCCACCTGGTTGCTGGTCCTATTGTGAGAGCGTCTGTTTTTATTCCTCAGATATATCAGGAATTCAGACTTTCAAAGCCTGAATTCAGCCATGCTCTTTATATGATCTCCAAGGGTTTGATAAAGAAGATAATCATCTCAAATTTCATTGCACTTAACCTTGTTGATCGCGTCTTTGATGCTCCATCAATTTATTCAGGTTTTGAGAATCTATTGGCAATATATGGATATGGATTGCAGATTTACTGTGATTTTTCGGGTTATACAGACATTGCCATAGGTGTTGCATTGATTCTTGGATTCAGATTACCTGTAAACTTTAACTCCCCTTACAAAGCGAGAAGCATAACAGATTTCTGGAAAAGGTGGCATATCTCATTGTCGCAATGGCTTCGCGACTATCTCTATATTTCATTAGGAGGAAACAGGAAGGGAAAGATCCGAACTTACTTTAATCTGATAATAACCATGCTTCTTGGCGGATTATGGCATGGCGCTTCATTAAAGTTTGTAATATGGGGTGGTCTGCATGGTATTGGTCTGGTAATTAATAAGATATGGGATTCTGTTTTCAAAAGTCATACAAAGACAAAATGGATTGGCCGGGTATTTGCGGTTTTTATAACCTTCCAGTTTGTAAACTTTTGCTGGATCTTCTTCAGAGCTCCTGACCTGGAAAGTGCAAAGATTATGTTAAAACAGATATTTGAGAATTTTTCGCCGGGATCCTACCTGACGGTTCTCCCGGCTTACAGCAGTGCCTTAATATTGATGGCTGTGGCCTATATAATCCATTTTCTTCCGGAGCGGATAAAAGAGTCGTACAGAGGATCATTTATAAAATCTCCGCTTATTGCCCAATTTGCAGTGATCATGGTGGTTGCAGTCCTGTTGTTTCAGATGAAGACATCAGAAGTAATGCCATTTATCTATTTCAGATTCTGAAAATTAACGCCTCACCCGTTATTTGCGAAGCAGAGAGTGGGATCGGGTGCGTTCATTAAATAATATGGCGATTACAGATATGTATCAGAATCTCTTCCTTTTACAAACGGAGCGATAGCTCTGTTGTAAATACCTTGTACATAGGCTATTGCCATGCCATAATTGGTAACTGGTACTCCAGCTTTAATTGCTGATTGAAGCCTGTTATAAAGCTGTTTTCTTGTTATCATACAGCCACCGCATTGTATAACCAGGGAGTAGTCGGTTACAGGTCTTGATAAGGCATCAAGTCCGGCTACAACATCAAATTCAATCTTTTTGCCCGTAAAACTGGTTATCCATCGTGGAATTTTTGTTCTTCCGATATCATCACAGGAGACATGATGTGTACATGATTCCAGAAGAAGCACCCTGTCACCGTCTTTTAACGTTGATATTGTCGGAGTGCCTTTAAGATAATTGTCAAAATCCCCTTTAAACCTGGCAAGCATGATGCTGAAACTGGTCAGAGGTATATCATTAGGAATTGATGCATCTGCCTTGACAAATACCTGCGAGTCAGTAATTGCCAGCGCTGGTTTTATCCTGGTTTTCTTAAGGAATGCATCAACCTCCCTTTCTTTCAAAACTATAGCAACAGCTTCATTGTCAAGGATATCCCTGATAGCCTGCATCTGGGGAAGAATAAGCCTGCCAGCCGGAGCTTCGATATCGATGGGTGCAATAAGAAGTACAATATCTCCGTAACTGATAAGATCGCCAAGTAATGATGGATTTTTATATGAGTGTTCAGGAATTGTAGTTCGGATCAGAGCTATGAGTTCCTCATAATTTCTTTTATCGATAGATGAAAACTCAAAGAGCGAATTACCTGTGACTGAGAATACCTTTTTTCTAAATTCAACAGTGGGCTCCTGAATGTCAGATTTACTGTGTATTACAATATAAGGGAGATCATGATCACCAAGCTTTTCTATAAGATCATTTTCATATTTCCCCCATGAATTATCAGTCACAACAAGAAGAGCGAGATCGATCGTTTCAAGAGTCTTTATAGTCCGGTCAACTCTTTTCTGTCCAAGTTCCCCTGAGTCATCAATACCTGCAGTATCTATAAGGATAACCGGGCCAAAATCAGTTATTTCGAATGATTTTTTGACTGGATCAGTGGTGGTTCCTGCATGGTCGGAAACAATAGCAATTTCCTGACCTGCCAGACAGTTGATCAGGCTGCTTTTGCCGTTATTCCGACGGCCATAAATTCCTATATGTGGTTTTGACTCTCTTCCTTTGGTAACCATTGCTGGTAATTTGCTGCAAAATTAGCATTTTATTATCAGTATTTTTCTCTGTGCAATTCTGTTCCCAAAACTGAAAGGCAGGATACAGAAAAACCCTGGATTAATTAAAGATCATCAAGAGAAAACCCAAGTTTAAGGAGATTCCCGGATTCAAGAATTGTTTTTAATTTAGAGTCATCAATGATTTTCAGAACACTGTTAGCTTCAAAGATGTTAATCTTTTTATCTTTCATCAGTCTGGCGAGTTCAGTTGCTTTGTGATATCCGATATGTGGATTTAAAGCTGTGGTAACTGACGGACTGTTTATAACGGCTTCATAACCTGCTGTTTCGTTAATTAATAGGCCTGTGAATAGATTTTTTAATAAGGTAATATTGCATGAAATAAGCAAATTAATGCTTTCAATAACAGCAGTTCCGATAACCGGGAGATAGGCATTCAGTTCGAGAGTGCCCTGTCCGCTGAGTGAGGAGATAAGAACATCGTTGGAATATATTTTATGAGCCGCTGAAATGACAAATTCAGGTATTACAGGATTAATCTTCCCTGGCATGATTGAGCTTCCTACCTGCCGGTCAGGGATTGAAATAGTTCTTACACCTGCAAGGTCCGATGCCAGAAGGCGTAAGTCGGAAGACATTTTTTCAAGGTTTACAGCATGGGCTTTCAAAGTGGCATGAATCTCAACCCATTTGTCGAAGTTAGAGGTTGCATCGGAAAGATTTTCACTGTGTGCAAGTGGTAGACCCGTAAGGTTACGCAGCTCAGGGACAACTTCCATTATAAAAAACCGGGGCAGTGATAACCCTGTACCTATAGCACCACCGCCAAGATTCACCTGTTTAATTCTTTCAGAGCATTTTGATACTCTCCACCAGTCGCGTGAAAGGGCTTCATTGTATGTGCTGAAGAGAATTCCGAAGGAAGATGGTACGGCAGCCTGTAATTGTGTATAACCTGGTCGAAGCATCTCTCTGCTTTTCTTCTCAAATTCCTCAACCTTCTGCCGAAGCATGTTTATTTTTTCTTCGAGCGATTGCAAAAGCTTCATTACAGCTACGGTAAGAGCTGTCGGAATTACATCGTTGGTTGACTGATAAATATTCGCGTGTTCAAGGGGATCAATAAAAGTATATTCTCCACACTTATGTCCGGTGCTCAGGAGTGCCGAATTTGTAATTATCTCATTGATATTCATGTTAATACTGGTACCGGCGCCGCCCTGGACAGCAGGGATTATAAAATGATCATAATGAGCGCCGTCGGACACTTCTTTGGCAGCGACAGTTAATGCATTAAGAATATCGTTGTTTATTATTTTGAAAGTAAGGTGATTACCGAATTTGGCCTCAGCAGCTTTCCGGAATTTCCTGTAGGTGTTATAGCAGGCTTGTTTTGTGATGCCAACGGATTTGTACCATTCAACAGGAAAGGGTGAATTCCCCGGAAAATTTTCTATTGCTCTTACTGAATGAATCCCGTATAGAACCTCTTCAGGAATCTGTTTTTCTCCAAGTGAATCTTTTTCAATCCGGAACATAACCACAGAGTTATATATTGCTTCCGGAAACGGGTTTTGCATAAGCAAGCACATCGCTTCCGGTGATCTCAGCAGGACAGAGGATGATAAGTCTTTCAATAACATTTCTGAACTCTCTGACATTCCCTGTCCATTGGATATTCTGCAGCTCTTTGAGAGCATCCTCCTTAACTACTTTTTTACACATTCCGTATTCATTGCAGATTAATGAATTAAAGTATTCCGCCAGAAGAGGAATATCATCCCCTCTTTCATTAAGAGAAGGAACATGAATTAGAATAACGCTGAGTCTGTGATATAAATCTTCACGGAATCCATTATTTTCGATCTCTCTTTTAATGTTCTTATTTGTTGCTGTGATGACACGGACATTAACATGAATATCTTTGTCGGAACCGACTCTTGTGATCTTATTTTCCTGGAGAGCTCTTAGTACTTTTGCCTGGGCTGAGAGGCTCATATCTCCTATCTCATCGAGAAAAAGAGTTCCTCCGTTTGCTTGTTCAAATTTGCCAATCCTCTGCTTGATAGCTGATGTAAATGAGCCTTTTTCATGACCAAATAGCTCACTTTCAATAAGTTCAGAGGGGATTGCTGCACAATTGACTTCAATAAAAGGACCCTTTGCTCTGGAGCTTTTTTCATGTATCTGATGAGCGACAAGTTCTTTTCCGGTTCCATTTGATCCTGTGATGAGCACTCTGGCTTCAGTAGGAGCAACCCTGTCGATCATACTTTTGACCTTTACAATAGCCTCTGACTCACCAACAATCTCATACATTTTGCTTACCTTGTTTTTAAGCACCTTTGTCTGAATGATAAGCTTCGACTTATCCATTGCATTGCGTATCGTAATGAGAAGTCTGTTAAGATCGAGAGGCTTTTCAAGAAAATCGTATGCTCCTTTTTTTATTGATTCAACAGCTGTATCGATGTTGCCGTGTCCGGAGATCATAATAACCGGCGTATCGGATGATGTCTCAGATATTTTACCGAGGACTTCAATACCATCCATCTTAGCCATCTTGATATCGCAGAGTACTATGTCATACGAATTTGCAGAAAACATTTCAAGTCCTTTTGGGCCGTCTTCAGCAAGGTCAACTTCATATTTTTCATACTCCAGCACCTCCTTGAGAGTATTCCGGATTGCCCTTTCATCATCAATGACTAATATTTTAGACATTTACTTTTGTCTTTT
>Ga0209880_1000245_pt1 | contig 13396 bp, 13 predicted proteins | sample PersoiDNA2013191_FD_185803 | JGI IMG/M metagenome (GOLD analysis project Ga0209880, IMG submission 185803) | Permafrost soil microbial communities from the Arctic, to analyse light accelerated degradation of dissolved organic matter (DOM) -... | ecosystem: Environmental > Terrestrial > Soil >... | reverse complement strand
GTTCCGCGCGCACCGAGCCGTTGCAGGGGCCTGGGTGCCGGTGCTGCAACGAGGAGACTGCGCCAGTCAGATGATCCAATAGTCCTGTCGCTCCTCGAGACGCCGATTGCCCAAGATGTCGAGATCGCGGACCGTGGGCACGGGCAGCGGGTAGAACCGCACCTGGTCCTCGTCAATGTCAATCAAGTTACCCACCCGGTCCTTGAGCTGGGCGACAGCTGTAGCGTCTGGCACCTCGCACTCGAAGACGCTGAACTGCACGCGAGCCCCGCAGCTGGCGAGGGTGGCGGCCACAGTTTCTCGCCGCTGGTCGTCGGCGATGTCGTACGCGACGAGGTAGATCACTTCCACACCAGCGGCTCGAAGTGTCGTTCCCCTGTCAACAGCTCATCGGCCAGTGCGCGGGCCTGAAGACCCAGGGCGACCCGGTAGGAGACCCGACGACCGACGCCCGGGTGGGTGACCAGAGTCAGCATTCGCCGTTCGTACGCGGCCAGGAAGGTATGGCGACCATCGCGGGTCAGCAGACAGGAAGCGGGCGGGCCGTCCAACCGGACGAAGTCGGTCTGTCGCAGCATGCTGGTCCGCACGGCTCGGAGGGCAACGGAGTCCACCAGGACAGGGCGGAACTCCTCGACCAGGTCCAGCGCGAGGCTGGGCCGGCCCACTCGGGCGCTGTGCAGGAACCCAAAGTATGGGTCTAAACCGGCGGCCTCAACGGCCGCAGTGGCCTCTTGCGTCAGCAGCGTGTAGCCGAGACTCAGCAGCGAGTTGATTGGGTCCGGAGGTGGTCTGCGCCGTCTCCCGGTGAATCTCCCAACTGCTGTCGAGCAGCTTGGCCAGGCCGGCGAAGTAGTCCCGGCTGCCCGCTCCCTCGACTCCCAGCACGGCGCTGAGCGTGGGCGTGTCGCGAAGCGTCGTGCGGGCGCGCTCCAATCGGTCGATCAGCTCGTCGACACCGGCGACAGAACCTCGACGGCGGGCACGGAGCAGACCACTGCGCAGGTTCACCAGCTTTCCGTCCACGAACCGCTTGGCCAGGTCCAGAGTGCGCCCCGGGTCCTGCCCCGCGCCGTATTGGCGCTGCCGCAAGAACGGGTTGGTGGCCGTTGCACCCTGCAGCCGCCCGTAATACCGGCCAGTGTCGCTGAGCAGAACGAGGTCTATGCCCCTGATCAGGACCTGCTGGAGAAACGGTGTCGTCATCCCGACCCGGCCGAAGACCACGACCTGTCGTACCCGCGGAAATGCCAGGCTTTGCACGAGCTCCTGTCCGCGCTCGAGCCGGAGACGATTGCCTCGGCTGCGCAGCAACCCGCCCTCTTCATTGACGTACACAGTGGCCATGAGCGCTCGCCTCCGTGCGGGTCGCCGTGCCCTCCGTGAGCAGCTCTCCCAGGAACGGGACGCCGTTCGTAAACGGAGAGACGGTGCACTTCTCCGGGCTGAGTTGCAGTCCGAGCGGGGACGCAGCCCGATACGCCGCCGTCAGGGCAGCCTCTGCGGCCGGGCGATCGGCTGTTGCCACCGCGAAGTCGTCGGAGTAGCGAATCACCTGCCAGTCGTTCCGCGGCATCGCGCGATCGAAGACATCGAGGTACAGGTTGGCCAGCAGCGGCGACAGCGAAGACCCCTGATGCAGCCCGACCTGGGAGGACGGCGCTCCGCGTTCCGGCCGGTACACCAGCAACCGGACCAGCTCGAACAGTTCCGGGTCCGGGACGACATCGCGCAACCGGTCGAGCACCCGAGCCCGCGGAATGGTGTCGAAGCAGCCGGTGAAGTCCCCGCGGGCCACCCAGGCGGCACCGTCGTCCCGGGCTTGGAGCAGGCTTCGGACGGCGTCCGGCACCCCCAAGCCGCGCCGGTAGGCGAACGACCAAGGAAGAAGCTCAGGGTCCACGACTCGATCGAGCACCGCGAGAACGGCCTTTTCCACAATCCGGTCCTCGAGCGTCGGCACGGCCAACTTGCGGAGACCGCCACCGGGCTTGGGGATTCGCACTGGGTTGACCGGATGCGGGCGCCACGTTCCGGTCAGCAGTGCATCGGACAGTTCCGCCAGCCGGCGAGCCGCGTGGCGCTCGAACTCCTCGTACCGCACGTCGAGTCGGGCGTTGTCCCGGGCGTCGTCGTGGATCTCCTCCCAGGCGTCGAGCAGCGCCTGCTGCCGGGCCGCCCGCGCCAGCAGCTCACCCACCTACGTCACCGGACCGGCAGCGCCCGGACGGCGCCCAGACCATGCGTGGTTTGCGCCCCGATCCCGGCGTACGGCGCGAAGGCGCACAGCGTGGCAAAGAGCCGCTGGGGGCGTGGTTGGCGGGTTGCCAACCGAACGTGCCCGACAAAACCAGTCCGCTCCCGGCCGGCCTGCGCGGCAATCCGCACAGTGCGCAGCTCGTGCGCCACGCAGATCACGTCGCCCGCCAATTCCCTGACGTCGCCGTCGGCCAGCGCCAACCGGCCGGAGCCGACATGCTCGTTCCATCGACCGCCTAGGCGGCGAACCAGCAACTCCGGGTCCGGGAGCAGATAGTCCCGGCCACTTCGGGCGATGTAGGTCGGGGAGAGAAAGGCGAGGTCGCAACAGGCCAGCGGTGATAGTGACCGAAGCCGCTCGTAGGGCACGAGCGGAGGCGCCTCGACTCGCACTGCCTTCAGCGCAACGTCACCCAGTCGAGGCCCCTTGGCCAGCAGGGCGGGCAGCCGGTCGGGGAGGCGTTGGCCCGGCGGCAGCCAATTCACCCGGAGATCGACGGCGCCTCGCACCTCGGGACTGGGCAGCAGCGGCCACACCGAGTACGGCTTGACTTGGGCGTGGTGCTGGTTGCTGTTCGACTTCTCGAGCAGCCACACGACGAATCGGTGCAACTGCTCGTACGTCGGCTGCAGCGGCGCGGAGGGGAACAGCGTGACGGTGACGCTGGCCGGCATGTCAGGTCCGCCTGGTGAGCAGCAGTCCCCGCGCTGGCAGAGATCTGTCCCGGCTTCCGTCTGGCCGAACCTCAGAAGCGAGGTACTGGCAGTCCACGCCGGCGGCCTCCGCCGCCAGGTACGCGCCGAGCGACATCGGAGTCGTTCCCTGCGTGAGCTCGACCGCGGCCGCGGACCGCGGGACTTCCTGTCGGTCCAGCCAGTCCAGCAGGTGGCCAACCGCGCGAACGATGTCGTCGAGGTCCTGCTCGTCGCAGGATTGCACCCTGCAAAGGACCCCGCGGCCGTCCAGCGCCTGCCGATACTGATTGAGCTCCGGCTTCACCTCCATGTCGCGACTGACCAGCAACCCCACATGGCTCAGTTCCGGCTGCCGCTCGACAACCGTTTTGCAGACCGAGGTGTCGTACGGCCCGGTTGACAGCGTGATCACCATGCCCCGTCGGCGGACCTCGAAGGCGACATCGCTCGCGAGCGGCTGGTTGCGCCGACGTCGCCACGCCAGCAACTGCCCGAGAGCCAGGGCCACCGCGACACCGACGACCACGAGGATGCCCACCAGCCAGGGCCGAGTGGTGAGTGCCGGCCCCAACGGCAGCAGCAACAGCGGTATCACCACTGCGGAGATCAGCAGCGTGATGATCTCGTTCTGCAGCACCGTACGGAGCCGCCACATCACAGATCCTTCCCCAGCCGGGTCGGTCTGGACCGCTCGCGCGCGGCCTGTAGGTCCAGTAGCTCCGCGACGACGTACCGGGAGTAGGGCTCGTCCCGGCGCATCCGCAGCACCGGCGGGAACCCGCCGATGCGGCCGTGCAGCTCGGCCAGGACGAGCGCGGCCGCCGGCGCCAGTCCGGGCAGGTTCACCACGATCCGCCCGAGTTGCCAGGAGGTAGCGTCCAGCTGCACGTCATCCACCGCTGTGCGGACCTGCTCGGCAAACGGCACAGCCGCCTCCATGTGAAGCGGCCTCTGCCGCAGCTCTTCCACCGGCTCACCGACGAGGTCAGCGACCGCGGCCACAGCGTCGGCGGACAGCGGATGTCCGAAGTTCACGAGGATCACGTCAGACCCTTCGATTGAACCGCTCCTTGAGCGCGCGGCGCTGTGCCTCCGAGATCTCCAGTGGACCCGGGTTCTGTTGGCCTCCGACTTCGTCGGTCCGACCCCGGTCCTCGGGCTCGGCCTGGTTGTTGCTGGGCAGCCGCTCGACGTCGGCCGCAGTTGCGGTCGGACCGGGCCACTCCGGGTCCGGCAGTCCGCACACCCGATGGGGGCCGGGCAAGACCCGCCTCTGTCGAAAGTCCTGCAGCAGCAACTGCTCCGTCCGGTCCGGCGGCGGTCGCTCCTCCCACCGCAGAAGCAGGAACAACGCCTCCAGTCGCTTGACGTCACCCAAGCCCCTCGGGTCGGTGGCCATCGGCTCGCCGAAACGATGGGCGTGCTCCAGAACCACCGCGAGGAACTGCTTTCGACAGCACTGTTCGACCGCCTCAACCTCAGGCGCGGACAGTTCCCCAGTGGCGCGCCAGCTGGAGTAGCGAGTCAGCCGATCGACGACATGAGTCACGGCCTCGAGGCGTACCGAGCCCATGCCCAATGCCTTGCCCATACCGAGCTTGTGGCGGCAGCCCTCGGGCAGCCGGATGGCGGCGAGCAGCGCGCCAAGCTCGACATGGGTCAAGTTGTCAAAGCGCAGACTTCCCCGGAACGGGACTCCCGGGCGTACCGGCCGAATGAGGGTGTGCAGCTCGTCATCGCCGCTTCGGACGGCTGTGCGCCACCCGGCTTGCGGGTCCGCAGCGAACCGCTCCCTCTTGTGGCCATTCGCCCATCGGGGGGTGTCCACCTCGGTCACCAGGGCGAGACCCTCCGACAAACCGCCCGTCGTGGGCCAGCGGTGCCAGTACAGCTTGTGACCGCGCACGGCAGTGGTGTCACCGTGCAGGTACGTCGTCCGCTCCGCCGCCGAACGCGTGCCGTCCTGGGTGAGATAGTGGGCGAAGGTAGTCGGCTTGGGGCTCAACAGTGCCTTCGGGACGATCTCCTCCATGACAGCGTCGGGCGGTGAGTCGTACGCGACCGAATCCTCGACGCGGACCCGCCCACGCACCGCCGTCGCCTCGCCGGCGTCCCGACCGACCCGACCGAACACCGCCTCAGCCAGGTCCAGATCGGCTGCGGACCCCGACACAGTGGCGGGGACCAGTTCGCTCAGGGCTTGGTCATACGGCATGCGGAAGTACCGGGCCCGCCCGAAGAAGGTCACGCCGAACTGGCCATTCGGGACGAAGAACACCGGTTCCCCGCTTCGGGCGTATCCCTTGGCTCGCCGACTGTTGGCCACGGGCTGATTGACCGGGAACGCCCCCTGCTGCCACTCGGAGACCTGATCGGCATCGTGAAAGCGGTCTATCTGGGCGTCGGTGACTGTGCGAGCAGCAACGTCCGGTAGGGGTGGGAGGAAGAAGTACTCGGCCTTTTCCCGGCCGACCGGGTGTCCGTCCTCGACCCTGGGAGGCGGCGCGGCGCCGGTGAGCACCAGTGTTCCGGGCTGCCAGTCGTCCTTGACCGCACCTTGCGGCAGTTCTACTGCGAAGTTCAGTTCGGTGACGCCATCGGCCCTGTCGTGCCGAGCCCAACAGGGCCGCTGCTGAAACCTCCAGTCCGGGCGGTAGCCAGGCGGTGTCCCATAGGAAAAAGTTTGGCCGATGTCGCCGGCGGCGGCGCTGATGACATCGTGAGAAACCCGCCATACGGTCGTCGGCTTGATGATCCACCCGTCTGGGGTGTAGTGCAGGAAACCGGCCTGCGGCGGGTGACCGTCTGGGCGGATGCGGTTGGCGTAGGCGTTGTGCAGCCGTTGGCCGCTGCCGGAGAAGTCGCGGAAGAACGGGCGGGTGCCGGCGACGGGCTGCACCTTGGCAAAGGCCAGGATCTCGACCAGCGTGCGCAGCATTCCGCGCAGGCTGGACCCCGGGATGAGTGGTCGCCCGTCGGGAGTCATGGCCGGGTCGGGGCGGAGCCGGGCGTCAGCGTCGCGCCCTGCCTGCCAACCGCCGTCGGGGTCGGGCTTCTGGGCGCCGCGGATGAACAGCGGGGTCTCGGTGGTGATGGTCAGCTCGATCCAGCCGCTGAGCAGGTTGGGGTCGTAGCGGTCGTGCTGGCGCCACGGCTCCCCCGGCACGCAACCCGCGGCGGGAAGTATGGCCTGTGGCAGCGGGACGAAGTTGTACGGCGCACTGGCCGCTCGGTCGGGCCGGGGGCTTACGTGCCGGGGATGGGTCATGGCCGGCCTCCCGCAGGGTGGGGCAACGACTGGCGCGTAATGTCGATCAGGCGGGAGGCCGCTACCCGGAGCACACCGTCGGTGTCCGGGTCGTCGCAGCGCTCCAGGTAGTGCCGCAGCTCCAGCCGCAGCCAGCTGTTCTGCCCCAGCTCGTGGTCACCCAGCGCAAGCGGCACCGCCTGCCGCGACCCACCTGCGTCGCTGATCACGGTGAAACCGTGCAGGGAGGCGCCGGTGACCTGGGTGCCGAGCAGGACCCGGGAATCGTCGAGCGGCCGGGTGGGGTCGTCCGGGTCAGTCGCGGCCTCGCGGAGCTGCCGGCCGGTCAGACCGGTCTCGCCGCGCCACAGCAGCAGCTCCTCGCCCGGCCCGAACATCCGTAGCTCCTGCACCGCGGCAGCTGACAGCGGCGGAGAAACGGCCGGGAAGACCTGACCCGACAGCATCCAGGACCCGGAACGGCGGTGCCCCCAGACCACGCCGCTGTCGCAGTGGGCGAGTAGCCACCGCAGGTCACCGGTCCTCGGGGCAGTGTCGCCCGTGGCCGGCGGTGCCGCCCGGTTTCCGGACGCCCAATTGACCAGCTGCTGACAGGTCCCCTCCGACAGGGGACTGAGCGTGCATCCGTGCAGCTCGGACGTCACGAGCTCACCGCCTCGGCACCCAGGTCGACCAGCTGCCGCACCTGGTCCTCGAGCCACTCCAGATCGGTCGGGTCGGTGGAGTCAAGTCCGATGGTGCGGCCGTCGATGCTCAGCTCCGCAGCTCCGCGAACCACTCCCCGGCCGATCGCGGCACCGCCACCGAGCGGCACATCGCCATCCAGCAGGTCCCGCACGGCCAGCAGCAGCAAACCCAGCTCGCCGGCCCGCGGCTGGCGCAGCTCGAGCCGCAGGTGCAGTGCCCCGGAGGCCACCGGCTCCTCGGTGAACAGCCCGCCGGGGATAACGCCCTGGGTGACCCGGTCGAGTTCGATCCGGCTGCCGCGGACCCGGACATCGCCGGTCAGCGGCCGTTCGGACACCCGGAGCCGGGAGGCCGCGGCGGTGTGGCGCCGGTGCCGGGGCGCCCGCCGGGACCCGTGGCCGGCCGAAGTGTCCGGCTCGAGCGACCCGCACAGTGCGTTGACCACCGCGTCGGCGACGTCGTCGGGGTGCTGTGTCCGGGCAATCCGCAGCATCCGGGCGCGCAGCGGGCCGGCTAACCCGGTACCGGGCAGCACCGACCGCCCGGCTGAGGTGAGGTGGACCGCGTCCGGATCGTCGGCCTGGGTGCCGGGGCTGCCGACGAGCAGCGGGCCAACCAACTCCACTTCGGCCGTGATGACCGCCCGGCGCCGGCAGTCCGCGGCGGTCGCATCCACCCGATGCCCGCCGGCGCCCAGGGCCGCAAGAACCGTGTCGTGGGCGGTCTCGGCGGCCAACGGGTCCGCCGTCGGACTCAACAGCCAGTCCCGCCAGCCCTGCCGCGAGCGCAGGTCGTAGCGCCGGGCCCGCCAGTCCGCCACGGCCAGCTCCCCCAAGCCCCGCGACCGCCGCGACCCCAACGCGATCTCCCCCGGCGCCAGGCCGCCAAGCGCGGCGGCGAGCAGCCCGAGCAACCGGGCCTCATCGGCGTCGGCGGGCACGAGCAGGTCGACCCGCAGCGGCCAGCAGGTGCCGGCCGGCAGTACCTCCAGGTCGTACTTGCCATGCCGATGTGCGGTGCCGGTGTCGGTGTTGAGAGCGACCCCGTCGCGGATCTCCGCTGCGGGGCTGGTGTCGCGGGCGCACGTGTCGTAGGTGATGAGGGGACTCTGCTGCGCGTCCTCGTGGTTGTCGGTGCGGCGCGCGCCGAACAGCGCCCGCACCTGCGGCGAGTGCTCCCCCGCGGCGTACTGGTCCAGCCGGTCGGTGAGATGCGCGCGCAGGGCGCCGGCCAGCGTCGACCCGGTCAGCAGCGGTCGGTCGGTGGCCCGGTCGCGCAGCACCACGAGGTCGGCCGCATCCCCGGCAGCCGCTTCCCCACCCAGGCGAGCCGCCGAACATAGCTCCAGCTCACCGGTGACGACCCAGCGGGCCGCGAGGTGGCGGGTGCCGCCCGGCTCGGCGTCCTCGGTCGTCATCTATCCGCCCCACCCCGTTCCCGGCGGACACGGACCGCGATACCCGCCAGGACTACGTCAATCAGGTACGCCCGCTGCCGGGCGGTCTGTTCCGGCGCACTCAACCAGCTCACCAACGCCGCGGCGGCGGCGGCGTGCGCCGACTGCGCGTCCGGGGCCGGGTCCACCGGAGGCCCGGCCCCGGGCTTCGCCAGGCCGGCCAGCCAGGCGGCGAGGGTGGCCCTGCCCTCGGTAGTCGTGAGTCGGCATCGGTCCACCTGCTTGCGGGCCGGGGCGGCCAAGCGTGCGGACTCCGAACCCGTCTCGCCGAGCCACTGGTTGAGCACCGCCAACCCGGTGTCCGGCCCCGACCGCAGCGGCACCCGCAGCCGACCGATCAGACTCGTCGTCGGCAGGGTCTCCGCCGAGCGCACCAGCTCCGCGGCCACCCGGTCGAGCCGTCTGCTTAGCCGTTCGGTGGCGATCCGCCGCTCGATCAGCACCGTCAGGTTGGTGCCCGCCGGGGCGGCGCCGGGCTGCGGCGGCCGGGGTCGGTGGAGCCGCACCACGCCGGTAGGCGGGGCGGTCAGCAGCGCGCACCGGCCGTATCCGTCGAGTCGACGCTCACCGAGCCCGTCGTCGAGCAGGTTCCGGACCGCGGTCGCGAACACGTCGGTCTCGGTGTCCAGCAACAGCACTGAGCCGGCCGCCACCGCCCGCGGGGATGGCAGCGGCAGCCCCCAGGCCCGGTTGTAGCCGCCCGCCTCGGTGAAACCCCAGCACACCCGCCGCACCTTCGCGCCGGGCAGCCGGTCCTCGAGTTCCTGCTGCAGCTGCCCCGGGTCCGGCTGCCCGGTGGACGGGCAGCGCCCGAGGTAGGGGGCCGTCAGCTGAACAGTGAATGGCTGCCCCGCCGGAATGGCCGCCGCGGGCGGCCCGGCGGGCACCTCACGCTCCCGCGGCTGCTCCCAGGACACCGTCGCCGCCCCGCCGTACCCGGCGGACCGGGACCGTCCCAGCCGGACCTGGTCCCCGAGCAGGCCGTGTAACTCCTCCTCCAGCGTCGTCAGGTCCGGCTCGCTGCCCGCCCGCAGCAGCAGGACGCCGCCGAACTGCTGGCCGGCGTCGAGGGACTCGTAGGCGAACACCGCGCCGCGCGCGGTGCCGTCCGTGCGGGTATAGGGCCGGCCCGCCGTCCGGTCGCGCTGGTGGTGCAACCGGACGGACACAGCTGGGGTGACGGCGCTGCGGGTAGCCCCCGGGTGGACGAACTCCCCGAGCGGTCGGCCCAGCTGCTGGGCGGGCCAGGACAGCCGGTCCTCGTCCAGGTCAGGATCGGCGAGGTCGCCGAGATGAGGGCGACCGGCGTGGGCGAGTAGGTCGTGGTGCACCCAGTCGTCGCCGTCGGGCGGCGGCTTGGGGCCGCGCAGCGACATCGGTACCGGCAGGGACCGCTGTCCATTCAGTACGGGGTAGGCGTTGAGGCAGCGCACCTGCGCAGCGGGGTCCGCACCGAGCACGTAGCGGTCCAGCCGGCTCTGATCGCCGCCCGTCCCGGCCGCGACGGCACCACGGATCGCCGCTCCGGGGATGTAGTGCAGGGTGCGGGCACTGTTGGGATCGCCGCCGGGGGTCCGCAGCAGCAGCGGGCTGGTCAGCGTCAGCGTATACGGCAGGTAGCGCGTGATCACGCGATCGCCTCCTCGACCAGTTCCCTGGTGCGGGTCAGGTCACCGCGGTACGTCATCCGCACGTGACCGCGCCCGCGCCACCGGGCCAGCCCGACATGCCGGGTGCCGAGCAAGCACAGTGCCAGGCAGCGCAGGTCATCAGGCTGGGGCGCGTTCCCGACCCAACCAAGTGGAGCGAACCAGCTCAGCCCCGGCAGCACGACCCGGCTCCGCCGCAGGCTGCCGGAGAGCGGGGCGCCGCTGGCCCGGTCTTCGGCGGTCTGGGTACGGATGTCCGTCAGCGCGCGCAGCACGTCGCCGGGCCGCAGCGGGTGGTGCTGCGGGGGCCGCTGCTGCGCGCGCCGGATCGCCACCATGGTGGCCTCATCCACCGTCGCGTCACCGATGTTGAGAACCGCTGCGCCGTCGAGGAGCCGCCGCGGGCGGCCCAACACCCGCCGTGCCGCCGGGGCCAGCGGCGCGAACTGGTCGGCCATCGACAGCCAGGTGTCGCGCAAGAGGGCGTGCACAGCCTTACCGCCCAGATACGGCAGACCGAGGTGGTCATGCTCGGCCTCGATGTCGACCTCGCCGGCCATCGGTTGGCCGCCGGCGACGGTGGTGGCGGACAGCAGCTCGATGGTGACCCAGTCTCCGGTCATTGGCCTGTCCCAGCCGAGACCAGGAACTGTGCCCGGTCCAGCAGCTCCGCGGCATCCAGCAGCGGGGTGGCAGCCGTACCGCCGAACGGGTCGTCATCGGCAAGCGGCGGGGGCAACCTTAGGTCGGGGGTCACCACCCGCCAGGTCTCCAGCAAGTCGTGCACGGCGCCCCGGCCGCGGGGCGTCGCTTCGGCCAGCGCGTGCACCTTTCCCCGCCGGGCACCCCACAGGTCGCCGCGCAGCGCCGGCAGCAACTCGGTGCGCAACCACTCCCAGCTGGTGACGCCGGTCCCGTTCCCAATCGTGTACGGGCGGCAGGTCAGGTGCTGTCCCTGCTGGGCCCTGGCGGAGCGCAACGACGCCACCGACACGCCCGGTGACGTCGCCCCCAAGTGCCAGTCCAGGGCGCCCCCGACCTGGCCCCCGGCCCGCCACCGGGCCTTCGCCGAGGTGCACAGCTCAGCGGCCAACTGGTAGGCGCGCAGAAACGGCGCGTGCGCGGGCACGACCGCCACCCCGGCGCACGCGCTGAACTGCCCCTGGTGACCAGCAGTGGCCAGCGGCGCGGCAAACGCCCTCACCGCCGTCGCGGCGAGGTCGAGGGCGATCCGGCCGTCACACACCAGCGTGAGGTCGTCTCCGCCGAGCAGAACCGGCCGCAGCGGAAGTTGCACGGCACCGTCCTCGGCCACGGCCAGCGGAACAGCCAGCTCGGGCACGGTGCCGGCGACCAGCCACCGCGGCCCGTCCTCCCGGTCGGTCGGTACCACGGCATCCACGGTGTGGCGCGCAACCGCGGTCAACATCGCCTCGCCGCGTTCCGACAGCCCCTTGGACAGGAGCCGGTACTCCTCCGCCACCTCACCGTCGCTCACCGCACGCTGCGCCAGCTTCGTCAACCGGCCGGAGATGAGCGCGCCGATCTGGTTGCCGTCGACGTGCACGACCGCCACCTCGCTGCGGTCACCGGCGCTACTGCCGGCCACGTCATCGGTGAGCAGCGGGAACGCCATCCGGTCCGGAAGCTCCCGGTCCGGCGGTAGCGCAGCGCGCGCGTCCTTCAGCACCTGGTCGTGCTGCCCGCGGACCTCGTTCCGGAGCCGGCGCCCCTCGGCCGGCACAGCCGCCAGCGGCACCGCAGTCTGCTCCGGATCAGGCAGCACAGCGACCGCTGGCAAACCTGTGTCGCGGCAGGCGGCTGTGACCGCGAGCCCCCGCAGTGGCACGGAGGGCAGGAACTCGGTCTTGGCCCGGGCCAGGTCAACCTGCACCGCGAGCAATGCGCGCGCGAGCGCCCCATCCGGATACTCCCGGTGCACCAGCGCGACGTCCGCCTCGGGTAATTTCTCGAGCAGGTGCCGGGTGTAGGAGGTAGCGAATCGGGCCGCCGCCGCCCGGTCCGGAAACCGCAGCACAGCGACCGCGCCGGCAGCGGTCAGCGCATCGCCGCCGGCTTCCTGCGCATGCCCGACGACATCACCGCGGGTGACCTGCTCGAGCAACCAGGAGGCGGCCGCGACATCGCGCAACCGGTTGGAGGCGAAGACGAACCGCTGCACCGCCAGCACATCCACCCCGGTCAGAACGGGCACCTCAAGGCTCCCGCAACCAGTCACGGAGGGTGTCGAGCCCGCCGTCCCGCCACTCCCGCAAGTGCTCTAGCCCGAATACCTCCGGCACCGCCGGCGAGCCCCAGGCGGCGGCCACGTCGCCTTCCACTTGGCCAACACCCCTCGAATCGAGCAGGCACACCAGCGCCCAGCGGGCCAGGTCGCCGCCCAGCTGCCGCGCCCGCAACGACACCTCGAACGCCTTGAGCTTGGCCAGCGCCACCTCCCGTTCCGTCGTGCAGGACGCCGTGTAACTGCGGAACCGGCCGATGGTGGCCACGTCGACCTGGTACGGCCGCCCGCTGGCCAGCGTCCCGTTTACGTCGTACCAGGCCGGCCAGTCCGGCACCGTCTTGCGCACCTGCTGCTGGGTCCAGATCTCGAGCCACTCTCCCTGCAGCAACTCCAGCCAGCATCTGGTCTGCCTGGCATTCCAGCCAACCTCCGGCACGCGCTGCGGCAGTTGCCCGCAGGGAAACGGGTCTATGACCGCGGTGAGGTCCAGCGGCTCAGCATCGCGCCCCTCCACCTTCGCCTGGGCCGTCTCCTGTTTGTAGGCCTGCACCGCCTGGTACAGCTCGCCGGCCAGCTCCGGCCGGCCCAGCACCTTCCGGGCCAGCAGCTCGGCGTGCCCGACTGTCGGCCCGTCGGACGGAGGCTGATCCTTCACTCCCTTGCCGCCCACCGTCACCCCGTGCAGAGCGGCCAGCTGCCGGATGTGAAGCCCTATGGGAGCCACGTCCGCAGCCGGCCCCGCGTCGAACCGCAGCTGCCCCGTGTCCTCCACCAAGTACGACGCTCGCTCGGGCTTGCCGCCCGCCTCAGCAAACGCCAGCCGGGCGTGCGCCGCCATGACCTTTGTGCCGCCGGTGTAGTCCAGGTAGGCGTCCGGGTACTCGCGCAACGCAGATGCAACCACCGCGCGCACTGCTTCGGCGCCATGCGGGTCGCCCACCCACCGCGGCAGACTTCGCGCGCCGGCCTCTGCCAACGCGGTCGCCAGCTGCCGCTGCGGCCGCTCGGTCGCGTCGCTGTAGACGAGCAACGCGGTACGAGCCCCCAGAGTGCGGGCACTGAGGTAGTTCGGCAGTGGGTTACTGCCCACGAGCAGGATCAACTCAGCGCAGTCACGTGCCACTTTGGCCCCC
>Ga0209880_1000243_pt1 | contig 13459 bp, 18 predicted proteins | sample PersoiDNA2013191_FD_185803 | JGI IMG/M metagenome (GOLD analysis project Ga0209880, IMG submission 185803) | Permafrost soil microbial communities from the Arctic, to analyse light accelerated degradation of dissolved organic matter (DOM) -... | ecosystem: Environmental > Terrestrial > Soil >... | reverse complement strand
TTGGGGCCGCGGCTCATGGGCCGGGAATCGCCCAAATGGTTAATTCCGTAAAGCACAATTTGCCGCCCGGAATACTAACAGAGCATTAACAAATATTAGGCCTTTTGCCATCCCACCGCCGATTCCGCATAGCTGAGGGTGGTAAACGGCGCCAGGGGCAGGGCGTTCCATCCCTATCCTTTTACCCGCCATTAACCATACGCCCGGCAAAATCTGCCTAGTGCTGACCAAGTCTCGCAAACAGATTTGGTCGCGAACCGCGACTTTCAAGGGCTGGCCCATGGCGATCACCGACATTCCGATCCTGTCCATGCTGCGAACCCGGCTGCAATGGTCGCAAGAGCGCCAGCGGGTGCTGGCCGAAAATGTCGCCAACGCCGATACGCCGAGCTACCGCGCCCGCGACCTGGCGCCACCGAAATTCGAGGCGCCGACCGCGCTGGCCGCAGCGCCGGTCACGACTGTCTCGCTCACGCGCACCGCGAACGGCCATATCGCCGGGATTGGGCAGAGCGACTCGCCGTTCCGCGCCCAAAGCGACGGCGATTACGAGGTGCGCCCGACCGGTAATGCCGTGAATCTCGAGCAAGAGATGATGAAAGTGGCGGCGAACCAGATGGACTACCAGGCCGTGACCGCACTTTACACCCGCAGCCTCAGTCTCATCAAAACCGCGCTCGGCAAGAACTGAAATTCCGCCGCGCGCAATGGCGCTGCGTTTAATCGAAGGAGACCGACGTGGATTTCCTCAAGACCATGGCCATCGCCGCCTCCGGCCTGCGCGCCCAGGCCGGCCGCATGCGCATCATCTCGGAGAACATCGCCAACGCGGATTCGACGCCGGCGGCCCCGGGCGCCGAGCCGTACCGGCGCAAGGTGCCGAGCTTTCAGACCGAGGTCGATCGCACGCTCGACGTGCAACTGGTCGAGCTCGGCAAGACGCGCACCGACAACTCCGAATTCCGGTTGAAATACGAGCCCGGCCATCCCGCCGCCGACAAGAACGGCAATGTCAAATATCCCAACGTCAATCCGCTCCTGGAAATGACCGACATGCGCGAGGCCCAGCGCTCCTACGAGGCCAATATCAACGTGATCAGCGCCACCCGCCGCATGCTCCAGCGCACCATCGACATCCTCAAAACCTGAAAGGCTGATTCATCATGGCTTCACCGCTCGCCGCCGCCAGCGCCTACGCCAATATCGCGCGTCTCACCACCGATCCTACGCGCGCGCTCGCCAACCCGCCGGGTGCCGGCGGTGCGAGCGGCGAGGGCAGCTTTGCGTCCCTGCTCAAGGACGCGATCGGCGCGGTCAGCGAGGCAGGCCGCAAATCCGATGTGCAGACGCAAGCCATGGTCAACGGCAAATCCAACATGGTCGACGTGGTCACCGCGGTGGCGGAAACCCAGGTCGCCGTCGACGCCGTGGTCGCGGTGCGCGACAAAGTCATCCAGGCCTACGACGAAATCATGAAGATGCCGATCTAATTTGTCTCCCGCCAAGGGGAGAACGTGAAGGAAGACAATGACCGGACCCGAAGTTCTCGACGTCGCCCGCGACGCAATTTACACGCTCATCGTCGTCGCCAGTCCGGTCATGCTGGTGGGCTTGGCGGTCGGCGTGGCCATTTCGCTGCTGCAGGCGGTCACGCAAATCCAGGAAATGACCATCGCCTTCGTGCCGAAGATTCTGGCGATCTTCATTTCGCTGCTGATCGCGCTGCCGTTCATGGCCGAGAGGCTGCACGCGGAGATGCTGCGGATCGCCGCCCGCATCGCCAGCGGTTAAGCCCATTATGCGCGTCGATGTTTCATTCCTGCCGGTGCTGGCCGCCGCATTCCTGCTGACATTCGCCCGCGTCGGCACCATGGTCATGCTGCTGCCGGGCGTCGGCGAATTGAACTTGCCCTCGCGCGTGCGCCTGACCATCGCGCTGGTGCTCACCGCCATCCTGCTGCCGGCGCATCAAAAGGCCTATACCGTCGAGCTGACCGCGCTGGCGCCGGTGCTGACGATGCTGTTCCAGGAAATCGTGATCGGCGCGGTGCTCGGCTTGACCGCGCGGCTGGCGATCTCGGCGCTGCAGGTCGCCGGCTCGGTGATCGCTCAGCAACTGGGTTTGGGCTTCGTCACCGCGGTCGATCCCTCGCAGAACCAGCAAGGCATCCTGGTCGGCAATTTCCTCACCGTGCTCGGCATCACGTTGATCTTCGCCACCGACCTGCATCACCTGGTGATCGCGGCGATGAACGACAGCTACACGATCTTCCAGCCCGGCGAGATGCCGCTGGTCGGCGACGCGGCGCAGCACGTCACCCGCATCGTGGCGACCGCGTTCCGCATCGGCATTCAGCTGTCGGCGCCGTTCCTGGTGTTCGGATTGCTGTTCAATCTGGGCTTAGGCGTCTTGTCGCGGCTGATGCCGCAAATGCAGGTGTTCTTCATCGGCCTGCCGCTGTCGATCCTGCTCGGCTTTCTGCTGCTGCTGCTGGTGATCGGCGCCATGATGGGCACCTTCGTCGGCTATATCGAAGGCGTGCTCGGCGGCCTGGCGCCGCACGGTTGACAGTGAGCGCGCATGGCCGACGAACCCGACAATACAGAAAAAACAGAAGACCCGACGCAAAAGCGCCTGGACGAGGCGCTCAAACGCGGCGATGTGGTCAAGAGCCAGGAGGTCAATACCTGGTTCGTCATCGCCGGCGCCACGCTGGTGCTGATGGCGTTCTCCGGCGGCATGAGCTCCGAGATCACCACCACCATGCGCGGACTGCTCGCCAATGCGCATAATATAAGTATGGACGGGCCGGCGCTGCCGCGGCTGTTCGAGAAGATCGGCGTCGAACTGATCGCGGCCGTCGCCATTCCGTTCCTGCTGCTGATGCTGGCGGCGCTCGGCGGCAACCTGATCCAGCATAAGCTGGTCTGGTCGCTCGAGGTGCTGGCGCCCAAGCTGTCCAAAATCTCGCCGGCCGCCGGGTTCAAGCGGCTGTTCTCCGCGCAGGCGCTCGCCAATTTTGCCAAGGGCCTCGTCAAGCTGGTGCTGATCGGCTCGGTGCTCACCGCGCTGATGTGGCCCGAGCGCGCCCGCATCATGGCGCTCGAACGCGCCGATCCGGTGGCGGTGTTGCCGCTCGCCCAGTCGCTGGCGCTGAAACTGCTGGGCGCCGTGGTCGCCATCATGGCGGTGGTGGCGATCGCCGATTACCTGTTCCAATACCGGCAGTGGTACGAGAAGCAGAAAATGTCGCTGCGAGAATTGAAGGAGGAGTTCAGGCAGAGCGAGGGCGATCCGGTCATCCGGGGCAAGATGAGACAGATGCGCCAGACGCGGCAGCGCCGGCGCATGATCGCGGCGGTGCCCAAGGCCGCGGTCATCATCACCAACCCGACCCATTATTCGATCGCCCTGCAATATGAGCGCGGCATGGACGCACCCGTGTGCGTCGCCAAGGGCGTCGATGCGGTGGCCTTGAAGATCCGGGAGGTCGCCACCGAACATTCGATTCCCGTGGTCGAGAACCCGCCGCTCGCCCGCGCGCTGCATGCCACCGTCGAGGTCGACCAGGCGATCCCGATCGAGCACTACAAGGCGGTGGCCGAAGTGATCGGCTATGTCATGCGGCTGCGCCGGGCGGTTCCCCGATAGCGGCCAAAGGGGCGCAATTATCCAAAAGGGCGGGATTGCCGTTGGCTGGCTCTTGCGCCGATAGGGCGGGTTAAGGCACTCAGGAGTCATGGCAGGCCAGCAACCCGCAGCGCAGACACCAGCGCAGGATCGCAGCGAAGGTCCGGGGCGGCGGGCTTTCGACAAAAGCCAGAGCGCCCCGCGCAGCGGCTCGGTCGGCTTGGTGCTGCTGGTCGCCCTGGCGCTGATCGCCGCCGCCGCCAGCCTGATCTATATCGACCGCCCCTATGCCGGAACCTACATCCTGGCGCTGCTGGCCTTGCTCGGCACCATCGGCGTATTCGCGCTGTTCGCCATGGCCTCCGGCATCATGCAGCTTGCCAGCCGGAGCGAGCGCAATCCGCTGCTCAAGGCGGTGGTCGACAGTGCCTTCGACGGCATCGTGGTCACCGACCAGTCGGGCCGCGTGTTCTACGCCAACGCCACCTATCTCGACCTGATCGGGGCGACCGACAACAACGACGTGCGGCCGATCGAGCGGGTGTTCGTCGGCGATCCCGATGTCTCCGAATCGATCTACCGCCTGCTCAAGGCCGTGCGCGAGGGCCGCCGCCTGCAGGAGGAGGTGCGCATTCCTGCCGCCACGGCCGAGGCCGCGCGCTGGTTGCGCCTGCGCGTGCGCCCGCTCGGCGAGAGTAAGCACGACGCGCGCATGACGGTGTGGTCGATCGCCGACGTGACGCGCGAGCGCGAGCGCCAGGAAAACGTGTTCCAGGAACTCCAGCACGCCATCGACTATCTCGATCACGCGCCGGCCGGCTTCTTCTCGGTCGATGCGGCGGGATCAATCGTCTATCTCAATGCCACGCTGGCGAACTGGCTCGATCACGATCTCGCCCAAGTGGGAGCCGGTTCGCTCAAGCTCGGCGATATCGTCGCCGGCGAGGGCGCCGCGCTGCTCACCACGCTCAATGCCGCGCCCGGCGAAGTGAAAACCGAGGTGCTCGATCTCGACCTCAAGACGCGCGGCGGCAAGCCGGTGCCGGTGCGGCTGTTTCACAAGGTGGCGTTCGGCGCCGACGGCGCGGCGGGGCCCTCGCGCACGCTGGTGCTTAATCGGGCCAAGGATGACGGCAGCGATCCGCAGCGCGCGGCGGAAGTGCGCTTTATGCGTTTCTTCCAGAATACGCCGATGGCAATCGCCACCGTCGACAAGACCGGCCGCATCGCGCGCAGCAATGCGCGTTTCGCTTCCGCCTTCGAGGACATGCTCAAGGGCGACGAGCGCTCGATCCTTAGCGTCGTGGCCGAGCGCGACCGCCCGGCGCTGGAAGCCGCGATCCGCAAGGCGGGCGAGGGCCAAGGCGACATCGCGCCGGTGGAGGCAGCGCTTACTGGCAGCAGCGAGCGCTGGGCGAGCTTCTTCGTCTCCGCCGTCGAGGACGAGGATCACGACGGCGAGGCGGCCATCGTCTATGCGCTCGAGACCACCGCCCAGCGCACGCTGGAGAACCGGGTCTATCAGCAGCAGAAGATGGAATCGGTCGGCCAGCTTGCCGGCGGTATCGCGCACGACTTCAACAATGTGCTGTCCGTCATCATGATGGCGACCGATTTCCTGCTCAACGCGCACAAGCCGACCGATCCCTCGTTCCAGGACATCATCCAGATCAAGCAGAATGCCAATCGCGGCGCGGCGCTGGTGCGGCAATTGCTGGCGTTCTCGCGCAAGCAGACGCTGCGGCCGCAGGTGCTCGACCTCAACGAGACGCTCAGCGACCTGACGATGCTGTTGCGCCGGCTGATCGGCGAGAAAGTCACGCTGATTCCGGCGTTCAGCCGCGATCTGTGGCCGGTGAAGGCGGACATTTCCCAGTTTGAGCAGGTAATCGTCAATCTGGCGGTCAACGCCCGCGACGCCATGCCGGACGGCGGCAAGCTCACCGTGCGCACCGCCAATGTGCCGGCCAATGAAAGCGACGCGTTCTCATACAAGGGCATGCCGAGCGCCGACCATGTGCTGGTCGAAGTGACCGACACCGGCACCGGCATTCCGCCCGACATCATCGATAAAATCTTCGAGCCGTTCTTCTCGACCAAGGAGGTCGGCAAGGGCACCGGCTTGGGCCTTTCCACGGTGTACGGCATCGTCAAGCAGACCGGCGGCTTCATCTATGTGGACTCGAAGTCGGGCAACACCTCGTTCCGCATCTTCCTGCCGCGCTACGTCGCGGGCGCCGAGGAGGCGCTGCCGCAAATTCCCGACGCCGACGCCCCGGCGATCGCCGGCGCCATGTCGGCCGCCGACACCATGGCGCGCGCGGCCGCAGCCGATCTCACCGGGCAGGGCACCATTCTGCTGGTCGAGGACGAGGAAGGCTTGCGGGCGCTCAACGCGCGCGGGCTCACCTCGCGCGGCTATACCGTGCTCGAGGCCAGCAACGGCGTCGAGGCGATCGAGGTGCTGGAAAAGCAGGGCCATGTCGATCTGGTGGTGTCGGACGTGGTGATGCCGGAAATGGACGGGCCGACGCTGCTCAAGGAGCTGCGCCGGCGCGATCCGAACGTGAAGGTTATCTTCGTGTCGGGCTATGCCGAGGAAGCGTTCCAGAAAAACCTGCCCGAGCAGGAGCCATACCAATTTCTGGCCAAGCCGTTCACGCTCAAGCAGCTGGTCTCGAAGGTCAAAGAGACCATGGCGGGTTGAGCGCGCTAACTATCAGTTGCACGATTGCGCAAGACGCGTCTTGGCGAAGACGTGCAAGCGGCAAGGGAAAGGAAATAAGCGCTGCGCGGCGGAAGGCGATTGCGGCGCGCGGAAATAATTCTGCTCGAGTGTGGCGCTGCCCGGCCCGCTGGAGATCACCAGAGCGTCTGGCGAAATCCGAGCGAGTTGGGCTTCGACCGGCGCGTATTTGGCCTGCGCCGTCGCGCCGAGGGCCAGCAAAAGCGCAAAAGTGATCACGTTTCTCATCGGTCTAGCTCCGTCATGCCGTAAAGCGGCTGGGAGACAGAAGGTTCCGGGTCAGCCATGACATTCCCGTGACAGAAGCACGCGCCGCCCCGGCGCCCCTTACAAAGCATCGCGCGCACCCCTATTGTCATGGCTGCCGCTAGGGCCGGGAATCGACACCATGTTTCGCCATCGCTTTCTGATCGCGCTTGCCGCGATCGCGACCGCGCTTGTGCTCGTTGCCGCCGATGCGCATGCCCGCGCCGGCGGCGGCTTCTCAGGCGGCAGCCGCGGCTTCCGCACCTTCTCGGCACCGCCGAGCACAAGCACCGCACCCAATAGCGCGGCGCCGATCCAGCGCACGATCACGCAGCCGGGCGGCGCCAGTGCCGCCGGTCAGGCCGCGCCGCGCCCCGGTCTTTTCGGCGGCGGATTGTTCGGCGGTCTGGCTGCCGGCTTCCTCGGCGCTGGCCTGTTTGGCATGCTGTTCGGCCACGGACTTTTTGGCGGCATGGGCGGCTTCGCCTCGATCATCGGCCTGCTGTTGCAGGTCGTGCTGGTCGTGGTCGTCGCGCGCTTGATCTTTGCCTGGTGGCAGCGGCGCAATATGCCTGCGGCGGCCTATGCGGCGGCGCAGCCGACGACCGGCCACGGCTTTGCTGGGCTCGGCGGCATGCTGGGCGCCAACGCGCCGGCAGGCGAGCCGCTCACCATCGCCAAGGCGGACTACGATGCGTTCGAGAAATTGCTCGGTGATATCCAGCAGGCTTACTCGGCCGAGGATCTCGCCGCTCTGCGCGCCGAGATGACACCGGAGATGGTGTCGTATTTCGCCGAACAGATGACGCAAAACGCCAGCCGCGGCATGATCAATCGCGTCAGCGACGTGAAGCTGTTGCAGGGCGACCTGGCGGAAGCCTGGCGCGAAGGCGACGCCGATTACGCCACGGTTGCCATGCGCTTTGCGCTCAACGACAGCATGGTGGAGCGCGCGAGCGGCCGCACGGTCGAGGGCGGCAGCCCGAGTGAGGTCACCGAATTGTGGACGTTCAGGCGCGCGCGCGGCGGCGACTGGCTACTCTCGGCGATTCAGCAGACCTGATGATAGAAGATCGTGGGCACGCAGCGGCGGCTGCGGCCTAACCGATCATTCGGTTTTGGCCGCTTCGACGATGGCCGGCGCGGCGGCGGCGTCGGGCGCCGGCGCGGCTTGCGCGTCGGCTTTCGGCGTCAGCGTGGCATTCGCGGCATCGGCGAGGCTGCGTTCGAATTTCACGCCCATCTGCGTGGGCTTGCGCCACACCACGCGGCAGAAGCGCCGCGCGGCGCCGTTGCTCGAGAGCAACAGGACAAACTGGTCGGGAATCGCGTTGGAATCTTGCACGTCGATGCGCGCGCCGGTGTCGGAAATGTCGGAAACCACGCACCCAAGCCGTTGCTCGGCGGTCACCGCCACCCAAGCGGTGTAACGCAATGGCTGTCGGCGTGCTAGACGTTTTTCCTTGATCATGGAGCCTCGTTGCCGCCGGATTGGGCACGCGCAATCAGGGATTCATAATCCGTTAACGCTCGGCCTTATGCAGCGCGGAACTATACCGGTTGGCCATTACCAATTCATAAAGTGCTATTTGACGCCGATATCCGCGGCACGCAGCCGCGTTTGGGCGTTGACCGCGCGTCGAAATCCGTCTATGTCGCCGCCCGCAACCTGGTTTTCGGCTCACCTTGCTGACACGCTCCCGGCTTTGGGCTGCGCCTCAAGTGAACTCCTGAAACTTGGAGTGTTGCCGTCAACGCGATGCGCGCGCGGGCGTTCAACGAGAAGCGTGAAAGGAACTACGATGGCGACTGGAACTGTGAAGTTCTTCAATACCCAGAAAGGCTTCGGCTTTATTCAGCCGGATGACGGCTCCAAGGATGTGTTCGTGCACATCTCCGCGGTCGAGAAGGCCGGCATGCGTTCGCTGGTCGAGGGCCAAAAGATCAGCTACGAGATCGTCACCGAGCGTGGCAAGCAGGCGGCTGGCAATCTGCAGTCGGCGTGACGCCCCCTTAAGGACTTCACCGAGACGAAAGCCCGGCGGCGACGCCGGGCTTTTTGCATGCGCGACGATCGTGCTAGACAAAACCACCGCAAAAAATACGGTCTGATACGAAGCCAATACGGGGAGGAAATAACCATGGACATTATTGCTTGCGGATCGCGGCCGTCGCGCCGCATGAGCGCGCCGAGCTTCACCGGAACGGTGTGGCAGGATCCGATCATCCAGACGCCCGATCCAGCGCTCTTGCGGTCGGCCTGGGTGCGCTTCGAGCCGGGCGCGCGCACCGCCTGGCATCACCATCCGCTCGGACAGACTTTGCACATCACTTCCGGCATCGGCCATGTGCAGACCTGGGGTGGTCCGATCCGTCAGGTGCGCGCCGGCGACACGGTCTGGATTCCGCCGGGCGAGAAGCACTGGCACGGCGCCACGCCCGAGCACGGCATGGAGCACATCGCCATGCAGGAACATCAAGGCGGCGAGCATGTGACGTGGCTGGAGCCGGTGACCGACGCGCAATACAAGGCCAAGCCCGCGGGCTGACCCGGTGCCACCGCTACATCGGCCGATCAACGGCGCGTGAACGCCGGAATAGCGACACATTGCCGGGGTTCTTTACTGCCATGGCGGGGCGACGGGCCGCGCCAATGTCGGGAGGAACTTCAATGACTGCTCTTCGGATCGGCGTGCCGCTGGCGGCATGCGTGGCGATGCTCTGTGCGGCGCCGGCGCAGGCGCAACAGGCGGCTATGAGCTTTTTCGTCACCAGCGCCGGGCCGGGCAAAGGCGCCGACCTCGGCGGGCTTGCCGGTGCCGACAAGCATTGCCAGCAGCTCGCGCAATCGGCCGGGGCGGGGGCCAAGACCTGGCATGCCTATCTGTCCACCCAAGGCGCCGGCGCGGTGAACGCGCGCGACCGCATCGGCAAGGGTCCTTGGATGAACGCCAAGGGCGTGGTCGTCGCCAGCAGCGTCGATGATTTGCACAGCGCCAGCAACAAGCTCAGCAAGCAAAACAATCTTTCGGAAAAAGGCGAAGTGATCAACGGCCGCGGCGACAAGCCGAACCGGCATGACATTCTGACCGGCTCGACGGCGGATGGCAAAGCGTTTCCGGCCGACAAGGACATGACCTGCAAGAACTACACGAGCAGCACGCAGGGTTCGGTCATGCTCGGCCATAACGACCGCGAGGGCCTGCGCGATGACGCGGAATCCCATTCCTGGAACTCCTCGCATCCCTCGCGCGGTCCCGAAGGCGGCTGCAGCCAAGCCGACCTGCGCAGCACCGGCGGTGACGGGCTGCTGTATTGCTTTGCGGTCAACTGACACAAGCGCTAAAACCCGGCAGAGGTCTGCCGGGAGTTGCCCATGCGCTATCAGTTGTTCTACTGGCCGGAAATCCAGGGTCGCGGCGAATTCGTGCGGCTGGCGCTGGAGGATGCCGGCGCCGCTTACGACGACGTCGCGCGCAAAAGCGGTGGCATGAGCAGAATGATGGCGATGATGGACGGCGGGCGCGACAAGCACCCGCCGTTCGCGCCGCCCTTTCTGAAGGCGGGCAAGCTCGTCATCGCGCAGGTAGCCGAGATCCTGTTCTATCTCGGGCCGCGCCTGAAGCTCGGCCCCCGTGACGAGCCCAGCCGGCTCTGGCTGCACCAGCTGCAGCTCACGGTGACCGACTTCGTGAAGGAAATCCACGATACCCATCATCCGATCGCCGGCGGTCTTTATTACGAGGACCAGAAGGCGGAGGCCAAGAAATTCACACACTATTTTTTGAAGGACCGCGTGCCGAAATATCTCGGCTATTTCGAGAGCGTGCTGCAGAAAAGTGGCGGGCCGAACGTGCTCGGCGCTAAGTTCAGCACCATGGACCTGTCGCTGTTCCAGCTCATCGAGGGCCTGCGTTATGCGTTTCCCAAGGCGATGACGCGCATCGAGCGCAAAATTCCGCGCGTGGTGGCGCTGCGCGACCGGGTCGCCGCGCGGCCGCGTATCAAGGCCTATTTGGCCTCAGCGCGCCGCCTGCCGTTCAACGAGTCGGGAATTTTCCGGCATTATCCGGAATTGGACGAATGAATCTGCTTATCCCTCCCCTGAAAGGGGAGGGTGGCGAGCCAACGGGTCCGCGCGAAGCGCGGCCCGATGACAGGCTCCGCGAGCCGGGTGGGGTTTGCTCTCAATGACGCAACAACCCGTGCCCACCCGCCGCCTTCGGCGGCACCCTCCCCGCGAAGCGGGGAGTGATAAAACTTCACCCCTGCGCGTTGAGCGTCTTGCCGCCCGCGGTCACCGGCTTCGACGCCACCAGCGTGAACGCCATCACGCAAGGCGCGCTGCCCTTGTTCACCCAGTTGTGGGTGGTGCCGCGCTGCACCAGCACGTCGCCGGCCTTCAGGTGCACGCTGCCGACGTCGAGCTCCATGTCGATCTCGCCGGAGATCACCACCGCGTAATCGATCGAATCGGTGCGGTGGTTGCGCGGTGAGACGCCGGGCCCGAAGCTGACGATGCGGAACACCGTGCCGTTGTCGATGGTGGTGGCGATTTCCTTGCGCGAGGGATCGTGGTCGCCGTCATTGTTCACCGGGAAGCCGACGCTCGACCAGATCACCGATGCATAGGCGCCCGGCCGGGTCGAGGTCACGTTGCTGACCTGCTCGTCGATCAGCACCTTGGCGCGGCCCTGATCGTCGTGGCCGGTGACGACGCGGCGGATCTTCAGGCTCATCGGTTCATCCTCCCTTGAATTTTGTTGCGGCGATCTTTGGCGCATCGCAACCGCGATTGCAATTGTCTTAGTCCGCCGGCAGCGGCTTGCGGCCGCTTTCGTGCCAGAGCAGGAACAGCCCGGAGCCGACCACGATCGCCGAGCCGGCGAGCAAAGCCAGCGTCGGGATATCGCCCCAGAACAGGAAACCGAGCCCGATCGCCCACACCAGCGAAAAATAGTAGAACGGCCCGACCGCCGCGGGCGGCGCGAACGACAGCGAGCGCGTCCACCAGTATTGCCCCAGCGCGTTGAACAGCCCGTTCACCAGCATGACGGTGAGATCGAGGCCGGTCGGCCAGCTGAAGCCGAAGATCGGCATGGCGACGGCGAAGAACGCGGTGAGGAACACCATCTGGTACATGGTGAGCGTTTCCGCCGACTCGGTCGTGGTCATGCCGCGCACCGCCGCGGTGACGCTGCCGAACAGCACCGCATTGCCGAGCGCGAACAGCGCGCCGATGCGGAAGCTGTCGGCGCCGGGCGCCGCCACCAGCAGCACGCCGAGGAAGCCGGCGATCAACGCGCCGCCGCGCGCGAGACCGACCTTTTCCTTGAGCCAGATCGCGGCGAACAGCGTGGCGAACAGCGGCGAAGCGAAATTGATGGCGACGGCGCCGGCGAGCGGCATCAGCGAGAAGGCGATGATGATCAGGCTCTGCGCCACCGCCTGCGTGCCGCTGCGGCCGAGGTGATCGCGCAGGCGCGCGGTGCGGAATACCAGGAGGCCGGTGCGCGGCAGGATCAGCGCGGCGCAGACGACGAGCGAGACGACGGCGCGGAAGAACAGCACCTCGGCGAACGAATAAGTCACAACCTGCCATTTCGCCAGCGCGCTGGAGACCGCGAACATCACGGTGGCGGCAATCATGTAGAGGATGCCGCGCGGCACGCGGTCGATGCGCGCGGCGGGCAGGCGCTGGTCGAGGCGCTCGGAGGTCACCGGGGGTTAAGCCTCTGGTGGCGGGACGGGATGATCCGCCTAGCATGGCAAGCTGCCGTGGGGCAGGGGCAAAAGGGAATGGCGGCTTTGCTTGCCGCTGAGGCCTATAGCCGCCGCTTGCGGGCCAGCCGCGCCTGCCGCCGCTTGTCCAGCGCGCGCCGTTCGCGCGCCTTGCGCGCGCGCCGCCTTCGGCAGCGGCCGCATTTGCAGTTCGAGCGCCCGATCACGTTCTTGAGGTAATCGACGCCGTAGTTGTAGGTGATCTCCTCGCCCGGCTTGATATTGCGCAGCGTCCGGATAAACACCCGGTGCTTGACGTCGTATACTTCTGCGTTGGGATTGCAGGAATGGTTAAAGTAGCGCGCGACATTGCTGCGCGGCGTGCCGTCGATCGTCCAGCGGCTGTTGATTTCGTAAAGGTAAAGGTTGCCGCGCGCCTCGAGTCTGTTGGCTTCCTTGGTGTTCACCTTCCGGCCCTTGTATTCGGCGATCCGGGTGCGCTTGCGGATCGGCCGGGTGGCGAACAGGCCGAGGCCGGTATTTGAGCGGCCGACGCGGAACGGTCTTCTGGGCATTGCGGACTTTGCTGGCAAACGAACGGGCGTTGCGCATGACAGATGAACGCGCGCGCGTCAACGCCGAAAAAAAACTTGGCCCGGACGTGCCGGGCCAAGGTCGTGGCGAATATCGGCCGCCGGTTCAGGGGCCGGGGCGGCAGAAGCCGCGTGGCCCGCGGTGCCGGTAAGGCCCGCAGCCGTCGCGCACCTGGATCACGTGGTCGGTCGATTTGGCTACGCCCTGCAGCGGCGCGGCCGGCATGGCCTGGGCGCTGAAGGTCATGAACGCGAACACGGCGGCGATCGCGGCAAACAGAGCGAGTTCTTTGCGCATGGTCGTTCTCCCGGGTGTTATGATCGAAGCCCCCGTAAAAATTCACCACAGCGCCCGTGCGTTCGCAACGGGTTCGCGGCAAAAGTTACACGGGTTTTACGGCAGCTCGGCGACCAGCTTCATGAATTCCTCCGCCGGCCAGGCGCGCGCGGTGCGGGTGTGCACGTTGCCCAGCATGCCGAGCGCCAGCGCGAACTTGGCGACGTTGTCGCCGTTCGGCGTTT
>Ga0209880_1000241_pt1 | contig 13506 bp, 12 predicted proteins | sample PersoiDNA2013191_FD_185803 | JGI IMG/M metagenome (GOLD analysis project Ga0209880, IMG submission 185803) | Permafrost soil microbial communities from the Arctic, to analyse light accelerated degradation of dissolved organic matter (DOM) -... | ecosystem: Environmental > Terrestrial > Soil >... | reverse complement strand
GTTACCGGCATCTCTGAGTTGTTTCAAAGCAGTAATCAGTCGCCTGTTATCCCTCTGATGCAGGCCAATACTCGGCTCATCAAGAATATAAAGTACATTTACAAGTCTTGAACCAATCTGAGTAGCCAGTCGTATCCGTTGGCTTTCACCTCCCGAGAGAGTTCTGGCTCCCCTGTTCATTGAGAGATACTCCAGTCCTACCTCAAGCAGGAATCCAAGTCTGGTTCTTATCTCCTTAAGGATTTCTGAAGCAATTAATTTTTGCTTCCCGGTAAGCTTCTCCTCAATGTTGGCCAGGAAATGAGATAACTCTTTGATATCCATTGATGAGAGCTCTCCGATATTTTTGTCTGCTATTCTGAAATATAATGACTCCTTTTTCAGCCGGGTACCCTGACATTCGGGACAAACATTATACTGTACATATTGGTCTTTGATTTTTGTTCCGGTTTTCTTGCTGCTTATTGTTTCAATATTCCCGACAAAATTGACGACGCCTTCGAAGGTTAAGAAATAGTTCGAAGTCATACCAAGGGGAGTATTTGATAACTTGAGTACTTCATCGGAACCGTAGAGTATCTTATGGAGAGCGTCTTCAGGAATCTCTTTTATCGGAGTATCAAGGGTGAATCCGTTCTTTTCAGCTATAGCTTCTATCTGCCAGAAGATCCATGTATTCTTATATTTTCCAAGAGGTTCGATCCCTCCTTTTCTGATGCTGAGTTCCCCATCAGGAATCAGCTTTTCTTCATCAATGCTTGATATCTCACCCAGACCATTGCAATGAGGACAGGCTCCTTGTGGGGAGTTGAATGAAAAGGTATGAGGAGCGGGATCATTATATGATATTCCGGTTACCGGGCACATCAGGTGCCGGCTGAAATACCTCGGTTCATTATTTCCGCTTTCCAGAACCATCATCACCCCGTCGCCCTGATCAAGTGACATAAGGATTGAATCATTGAGTCTTTTATCGGATGTATCTCCAACTTTGAATTTATCAACAACAAGCTCAATAAAATGGGTCTTATACCGGTCGAGCTTCATACCCGGAGAAAGTTCCCTGATTTCGTTGTTAATGCGAACATTAAGGAATCCTTTTCGTCTTAGTTGTTCAAATAACTCCTTATAATGCCCTTTCCTGCCTTTAACTATCGGGGCCAGAAAAAATACTTTTTCTCCTGAGAAACGGCTTTTAATAAGGTCAAGTATCTGTGTATCTGAGTACTTAACCATCTTCTCACCGGATGCGTAAGAATATGCATCGGATGCTCTGGCATATAATAGCCTTAGAAAATCGTAAATCTCGGTGATTGTGCCGACTGTTGATCGGGGATTTTTATTGGTTGTCTTCTGTTCGATGGAGATTACCGGACTCAGACCTGTTATCTTATCAACATCAGGTCGTTCCATTCCTCCGAGAAACTGACGGGCATAAGCCGATAGAGTCTCCATATAGCGCCTTTGACCCTCAGCATATATTGTATCGAAGGCAAGAGACGATTTTCCGCTGCCGCTTAATCCGGTTATTACCACCAGGCTGTTTCGCGGGATAGTTACATCTATGTTTTGTAAATTATGGACCCTTGCACCAAGGACTTTAATCTCCTCATTCATCTTGACTTCTCCTAATCAAAAGCTCAGCTTCCCGTTTCTGTTTTTTCTATATTCCGCATGCCCTCAGAAGGAATCTTAATAAGGTATTCCTTATTTGATTTTGGTGTCAGGTATGGTTTCCTAAGCCAGGGATTCAGAAACTTTAACATCTTATAATTCGTGCCGAACTTCTCAGCGAAAGCGGAAAAATCGGCTACAACTGTGTCGACTTTAATTTCATAGAATTTTAGTTCCGGAAACAGATCCATTATTGCGATCTTAAATCCATAATTCGCAGGATCAGTAATAACAAGTTTATACGCGACTGCTCTGAATATATATCTTGCTGTTTCATCGCTCAGTAACAGATCATAATAGTTTTTCTGATGCTGAATGTCGATCTGTTCATCGATTCCCCCTCTCCCACCATTATAAGATGCTGCTGCGAGTGTCCAGTTACCATATTTTTCATACGACCTAAGAAAGTAGTCACAGGCAAATTGGGTTGATTTTTCAACATCATATCTTTCGTCGACAACAGTATTGATTTCCATTCCTTCTTCCCTGCCTGTCTCAGGCATGATCTGCCAGAAACCTGTAGCACCGACAGGTGAAACCATATTGCTGTATTCACTTTCCGCTGCAACCAGATATTTGAAATCATCCGGAACATTATTCTTTTTCAGTACTTTTTCGATAAGAGGGAGATACCGGTGAGCCCTCATTATAATTAAAATCGTGGATGAGTGTCTGTAAGCACTCGTAAGAATTTCACGTTCAAGACTTTCTCTGGTATCGAAGTTGTCGAGAGGCATTTTCTCGCCTGCAAATGTTACCTCATCAGGCAATTTAATTGACTTAATATTATATAGCGTATCCATTACATGATGCACCCCCACCTCCGGACTACTTTTAAAACCTTTAAAGCTCTGGGCAATTGAAAGAATGATAATAACTGTGCCTGTGAGAACAAAAGCAGTAAGTACCGTTTTCCTTTTTGAATTTATCATAATAACTCGGGTTATTAAAAATAATGTGCAAAGGTAACATTTTTGCACCTGAAAAATAATTTCGGGGTAATCTTGTATCGGATCAGGTCTCAGAATTTATATGATACTCCGGAGAAGATTCCAAAAGAATAGGGATGAATGAATGAGCCTGTTGTAACACTGAACGGATTGAGGTAATATCTGAAAGTTGGTTCGAGGTTGAGTGATAGTTTACCAGAGATATTGTATTCCATACCCATCCCGAGGGAGCTGCTTAAGTTAAGAGGATTCAATCCTTTTGTATCCCCAACAGGATATATCTTACCATCAAGAGTAGTGTATACTGAATTATGAACCAATAGATTATATGATAATCCTCCGATAAGATTAATACCTATCGTTTTATCTACAATTTTATATCTCAGGATGACTGGAAATTCCAGGTAACTGAAATTCTGGTTTAGTGAACTATTTACAGGCTGAAGGCTTGCTTTATTAGGGTCAAACACATCTTTTGTATAGGCAGTTAGTATTCTGTCTGAACCATTAGCAGTAAGAAAAACATCAGGATTGGTTGTAAAAACCTTACCATTTGAAGTAAGTACCTCAAAGTTATGATCTCCTTTTGTATTGACAAATTGAGTAAATCCGCTGTAGGAATTTATGCCATCTACCTTTTGTCCTAAAGATGAATAGTAAAGACCTGATTGTATACTGAACCTTTTACTGATTTTATAAGAAAATGAGAGGCCGCCTGAATACGAAAAAAGAGGTTGTTCCGATGACATTACCTTGTTTGAAAGTTGATCACTCCCCGAACTTATTCCCGAATAATATGTCGGTGAAGCCATGGCTGCTATAGACCACCTGTTCACAGGTATGGTGGAGTTATTTACAAGTAAATATTGCAGATCAGGATATTGAATGTATATTGAATTTACCTGAGACCTATTGGGAAGTGCCAGTAACGGTCCTCTGACTGTTGTATTATTCCCTATTGACAGGCTTTTAGTTTCCTGAATGTTCATTATTGGTTCAGGAGAAAATGCTACATCAGTTGCATCACTAATCGTACCATAGTTAAGAGGTTCAATTTTAACATTTGAAGAGTTTCTAACCTGATTATTTCTTTTTGCCGTCAAATACTGAGGATCATCAAAAGGGACAGAAATAACAGGTGAAGGGGCCCCTACATTAAAAGATAATGCAGAAACTGAAGTAGTACTTGCGATCTCTCTGCTCCATTTGTAAGTTAAAAAACTCACTGTCAATAGAATAGTTACCACAGCAGCAATTCTTAGAAGTATAATCGGTCGTGATTTTATTTTTATGGCGGAGTGAACTCCATCCCAGACACCTGGTGGGGGTAGTACCTCGTAATCTTTGAGTCCATTTCTGAAGAGAAGATCTATATTTGCCCCTTTTTCATTCATTTACTACTTTCTTCTTAAGTCCTGTATATGATCCAACTCTTCTTTGAAGGATAACCCTTGCGCGGGATAGATTTGATTTTGAAGTCCCTTCTGAAATATTCACTATTTTACTTATCTCTTTATGCGAATATCCCTCTATTGCAAAAAGGTTAAATACCATCCTGTATTTAGTGGGCAATTCCCTGATTATTTCGAGTAGATCTTTAGCATCAAGACCTGCATAATCCTGATTATCAGGTTCTGCATCGGGTTCCTTTATTGTATCAATATCATCGACACGATAAAGGTTATGCCGGCAGCGGAATTTTTCAAGCGCTGTATTAACTGTTATCCGGCGCATCCAACCCTCGAAAGAACCTTCATGTTTAAAATGTTCAAGGTTTTCAAATATCTTAATAAACCCTTCCTGTAAAATATCTCTTGCCTCATCATCATTACCTGAATACTGCAGACACACAGCAAATAGCTTAGCAGCATGCCTCCTGTACAGAAGTTCCTGATCCCTCCTGTTACCGGCAAGACAACCTTTTATTATTTTTTTTATCTCCGACAAGGTTTTTACCTGAATGAGAATATAAAAATATAAAATAATAATCTTAAATGCCAGTAATTCTTTAAGAAAGATGGAATTTATGAAAAAAAGGTTGCGTTCAGGGGTGTTAAAGATGTATCACCTCACCATAAGCAGCGGCAGCAGCCTCCATGATAGCTTCTGACATAGTAGGATGAGGGTGTATGGCTTTAATTATTTCATGTGCTGTAGTTTCTAGTTTTCTTGCCAGAACTATCTCTGCAATCATCTCAGTCACATTGGCTCCGATCATGTGTGCACCAAGAAGTTCGCCATACGCCGCATCGAAAATAAGTTTTACAAAGCCATCTTTTGCTCCTGAAGCACTTGCTTTACCTGAAGCAGTATATGGAAATTTTCCAACTTTGATATCATAACCTGCTTCTCTGGCAGCAGCTTCGGTAAGTCCGCATGATGCTATCTCCGGATTGGTGTAAGTACATCCCGGAATATTCTTATAATCAAGAGGTTCCACTTCAATTCCTGCTATCTTCTCGACACATAATATTCCTTCAGCTGAAGCCACATGTGCAAGAGCCGGTCCGTGAACAATATCACCGATGGCAAAAATTCCCGGTACTGATGTTCGGTAATATTCATCCACAACGACTTTTCCCTTATCGGTTTTAACACCAGCTTTTTCAAGACCAATATCTTCAATGTTTGTGGTAATACCAACTGCTGATAACACAATTTCAGCTTCAACAATCTCTTGTCCCTTTGGGGTTTTAATTGTCACCCGACATTTCTCTTTTGAGGTATCAACAGACTCAACTGATGAATCAGTCATCACCTTCATTTTAATTTTCTTAAACGATCTCTCGAGCTGTTTAGAGACCTCCTCGTCTTCAACAGGAACAATCCTGGGTAAGAACTCCACAAGTGTTACGTTTGTTCCCAGCGACTGATAGAAATTAGCGAACTCGCTACCTATTGCCCCTGATCCTACAACAACCATTGATTCAGGCTGTTTTTCCAGGGACATAGCCTCACGGTAGCCAATTATTTTCTTTCCGTCCTGTTTCAGGTTTGGCAGCTCTTTGGATCTTGCGCCCGTCGCTACAATTATATTCTGTGCTGTATAATTTTTCCTGGTCCCATCCTTATCCTGAACTTCAACATTATTATTTCCTGCAAGACGTCCAAATCCTTTAAGATGTTCAATATTATTTTTTTTGAAAAGGAACTGAACTCCTTTACTCATACCGCTGGCTACACTTCTGCTCCTGGTTATTATGGCGTTAAAATCTGGCTTTACTTCGCCGGAAATTGTAATACCGTAATCTGATGCATGAGTCAGATAATCAAACACCTGAGCACTCTTCAGGAGCGATTTTGTGGGGATACAGCCCCAGTTAAGACATATACCTCCGAGCTCAGCTCTTTCGACTACTGCTACTTTCATTTTCAATTGTGATGCTCTGATTGCTGCAACATAACCACCGGGTCCGCTGCCAATTATTATAAGATCGTAATCCATGGTATTAGTTTTTTATATAATAAAATCTCTATTGTTATTTTTACTTTCTATATTTAATAGTTACTAAAGTTTGGAATGCCTTAAGTGCCTGAAATTATAATACTTAGATGTCAGCTCAATCAACTGGACAGTACTTTTTACTAATACCCATATTATCACAAGAGTAAAAATTATTGTGGCTCCAACAGGTATACCTGCATAATATGAAATAGCATACCCTGTTGCAGTTCCAACAAATCCTGCAAGAATTGACCAGATAACTATTTTAAAATAGACCCTGGTGAATAATATGGCAATGTTTGGAGGTATTGTCAGCAATGAGATCACCAGTACCACACCAGCCATTCTGATATTCAAAACAATTGTAAGGGCTATTAATGATGTTGTAATGTATTTAAATACATCGACATAAGAAGAGTATGTTCTTGCAAAGACCTCGTCGAAAGATATATATAAAATTGTCCTGTAGAATATCCCGAAGTAAAGTATCAATACTACTGACATAATTCCCAATGCAATTATATCGGCATGTGAAACAGTGAGGATACTACCGAACAGGTAACTCATCAGGTTAGGAGTATACCCGGGTGTAAGGTAGATGAAGATAATTCCAATTGCCATACCAAATGCCCATAATATTCCAATTGCGGAATCTTCCCGTATTTTCTGCTTAACAGAAAGATACTCAACACCAAGTGCTGACATGATCCCAAAAATGGCAGCTCCAACCACAGGGTTAATACCTATAAAATAACCAATGCCTATACCTCCGAATGATGCATGTGTTATTCCGCCACTTAAAAAAACCATTCGCTTTGATACAACATAAGTTCCTGCTATTCCCGCAGTTATACTTGCAAAGATGGCTCCAAGAAGTCCTTTAATAATAAATCCGTATTGAAAGATACTGGTTTCCACAATTAATGGTATTTAAGTACTGTATGTGGAACATCTCCATGAGTAACAAGCTGAATCGGGCAATCGTACGCGAGCAGATCTTCATTTGTTATCTCATGTGACGGATGATAATGAAGACTCCTGTTTACGCAGGCAAACGATTTAATATGCGATGAAATGGTTCCTACATCGTGTGAAACCATTAGTATTGCCATACGTTTATTGAGGTCTTTCAGCTTTTCATAAAAATCATTTTCAAAAGTCGTATCAACGAAATTTCCCGGTTCATCAAGTAAAAGCAATCTGGGGCTTCCGATAATTGCCCTTCCCAGGAATACTCTTTGCATCTGTCCGCCAGACAGTTCGTTTAAGGTGGATTTAGACATACCGGTCAAACCAAGTTCATCAATTACTGTTCTTGCTTTTAACTTGTCGGAGGAGGACATTCCGGATATGATGGTCTTTCTGATCATAAGTCCCGACAGAATTATATCAGTAACTGTGACAGGATAGTTTATATCTGCTGTTGACATCTGTGGAAGATAACCTATACTCTTTCCGTTCAGAAGCTCCTCATTGAAAACCATTTTACCTTTAACAGGTTTCAGCAAACCAAGAATTATTTTTAAAAGTGTTGTTTTCCCTCCTCCATTAGGACCAATAACGCCAATGAAATCATTCTCACTTACTCTGAAATCAACATCCTGCAACACCACATTTGCACCATAAGAAGCTGATAGAGAATGCATTTCCAATAAATATGCCATAAATCCTGATTATTTCAAGCTATTAAGTAAACTTTTATGCAAGGCATCAATAATATCCGATGTGGATTTCTGCCAGTTTTCCGACAAAGGATCTATTAATACTATCTCAGCGCCAATTTCTCCGGCGATAGCCTTTGCATTTTTGGTATCATATTCCATCTGTACAAATATTGTCTTCAGGTTATCTTTTCTGGCACGGTCAATCAGTTCTCTCATTCTTGAGGGAGTAGGCTCTTTGCCCTCAAATTCTACAGCTATCTCTTCAAGTCCATAGTCTCTTGCTACATAAGCCAGATTTGGATGATATATCATGAAACATTTAATTGGCACATCGGAAAAGGATTCTCTGGCTTTATTATCTATTTCCTGAATTTTTGAAATGAGAAGTTGATAATTTGACTCATATTTTTGTCTTTGTGACGGATTTAGTTCAAACAGTAATCCTCTTACCGAATTTGCTATTACCAAAGCACATTTGGGAGAAACCCAGTAATGAGGATCAGCACCTTCGATGTGCCCTCCCGGATGGTCAGGTTGTGTTGCCAGAAGATCAATTTTATCACCTAAGGATAACCGTTTCATTGTCTGGTTAGTCTCATAAAATCGTCCCAGCCAGTTCATTTCAAAACCAAGATAACCATTGCTAATATAGGCAACCGATTTCCTGAGTTTGATAATTTGATCAGGAAAAGGCTCGTAAGTATGAGGATCTGCTCCGGCAGGCACCATTATGTTTACTGTAAAATCATTACCCGCAATCTCTTCAACAAAGTATTTGAAAGGTGCAATACTTACTGTAATTATTTTGTTGCCCGAATTCGTACCATTCCGACCGCAGGAAATTATTAAACAGATTATCAGGAAATAGAATATTCTTGTCATTTTAAAGAAAAGTGATCGATGGCTACAAAATTAACATATAACATAACAAATGGTTTAAGTGTTGCAAATAAAATAATATAAGTTATTTTTGGATACAAATAACGGGAAATCGATTTCTTGCCGGATGAAGAATAAAGGAGAGATACTTGTATTAATATTAAAAAAATTCAAAGGTTGCTATTTCTTCCTACATAATACAAAGGAGTTCGGCATCGTTGAAAACATTATGAATGAAGGGTTTATCTTCGAAAGTCAACTACCACATTCTACCGACAGGGTTAACCCGAATGATCCTATTGAAGTTACTTACTTTCTTTTTCAAAGGAAAGATTATGGATCATTCACCATAATCATAGCTATACCTAAAATTATTTATGAAATATATACCGCCGCTTCCAATAAAAAAAATGTCGGTATTGAAGAAGTGCTGACGGTCACCGATCCATATTATGGAGACAATGATGAGTTGATGTATACTCTGTCGCCAAAACATGTCCTTGGGTATTTTAATATTAAAACGTCAGAGTTTCATCAGAACAGCCATTGGGATCCTTTCTTTAATAACTGCAAGGCCAGATCTTCAGGCAGAAAATAAAAAAAAGAAGACTGGTTCCCTATGCCAGTCTCCTCTTTACAAAGAATAAAAACTAAAACGACTGAAGTGAGATCTTAAAAAATCCTGTGGCTTTGGTCGATGAGATCTGAAATTTCCAATCCCCTGTTTTATCCTGATTATCTGTTTCTGTGATTGTGAATGACTTTCTCCAGTTGAGATTGCCCGATTCATCAATCAGGATATCAGAATAGTTTTTACCATTTGGCATAACAATTTTGATACGGATTTCACCGGATTTACAGTCGCCCATCACTGACATTACAACAGATTTTGTAGTTTTCTCTACATCAAAGATGTAATCTCTCGAGAACGAGCTTTCTTTTACTGTCTTTGAAAAATCCCATGTTGTTCTCTCAGCATCCCCACCCATTCCATGTCCGTACCATCCCCCCATATCCTGGCCCGGGAATCCAAAAGGTTCATCGAAATTAAATGACCTGTTCCCTCTTGGCAGGGTCATAAAGATTTTTGTTCTCTCATTATCTGCATTTACCAGTGAATCGTTTGCTTCCTTTACTGAGTAATCGATCTCTGACTTTTGCTTATCTAAATTCTGTTCTGCCATTGCTTTTTTCTGCTGCTCAATTGACTGCTGAATCTTAGCCTCTTTTTCCTGGTCTGCTTTGGTTTTATCCTGGGCAGCTGCCTGCTGAAAGGAAGAACCAATTGTGATCAGTAAAATAGCTATTAAAAATAAAATGTGCTTTTTCATGACTTCCTGGTTTTTAGTTTGACATTGTAAAGATACCGAGTGCCGGATTGTTGTGTTGTTAACGCCGGGTTAATACCGGGTTAATGTTTCTCTGATCCTTCAGAAGTATCAATAAATTGAATAATTTTGAGAAAGTAAATTAATAAAGATGAAAAAAAGAAATACCGTTTTGATTCTTGGTGTCATGTCAATCCTGATTCTGATATCAGTCCAGGCATTTATCATTATAGGTATATGGCAACAGAAAAACGAAATGTTTGCTCTTAGATATAATATTTTATCAAAGGATGCGCTGAGTTTTATAAGCAGGAGAATGGCTACAGATGGTTTTGATACTGTACGATTTCTTCTGAGACAATACTCAGAACAGGCTGTTAAAGAGCTGCATGAAGCAAAAGATGAAAAAGAACTGGCCGCAAAGAAAAAGGATATCCTTGATTATGTCACCACTGTTGTGAATAAGGAACAGGATCTTTCGGAATTCCTTTCGGATTATTTCGGAAGAAGAGGATTTGAAAAAAAAATCAATTATTCTATTGTGATCAACGATCTGGAAATGATCAGCAATGACACAATTGTTGTATATCGGAGTCAGGATTTTGCAAACCGCCGTTTACCTGATCGATCAGGAAAACCTGCACCTCCTGAAAGTTACAGATCTAAAATCCTGGTTAACTGGTTCCCGTGGGAGGATAACAACTACAGACTTGTTTTTGACTACTTTATTGATTTTTCTGATAAGCAGCAGGTTATTTTAAAAGAGACCTCTGCATCCCTTGGTATGAGTACACTCAGCATACTCCTTGTAGGTATAATGTTTATGATTACCTTCAGGAACCTTATGGAAGAAAAGAGACTTTCCAATCTTAAAACAGATTTCATAAACAATATGACACATGAGTTAAAAACTCCATTATCTACAATTACAGTCGCAGGGAAAACTCTGGAAATGCCCCAGATAAGAAGCAATGATGCCAAGATCCTTGAAACGGCAAAACTTATCGGGAAACAAAGTGTTCATCTGAATCAGCTTATCAATATGATACTTGAGATAAGCATGTGGGAAAGAACTCAATTCCAGCTTGATAAAAAAACGGTTGAGATTGAGGAGGTAATGAATGATGTCGTCGATAGTTTTAAATCGGGTGGTGGCAACGGCGCTTCAATAAATCAGAAATATAATTTTAACGGAGCCAAAGTTGATCTTGATATTGTTTATTTTACAACGATGATCAATAACCTTCTTTCCAACGCGGTGAAATATTCGGACCAAGATCCCGTTGTTATTGATATTGAAGGATTCACCGCAGATAATAATTTATGTATCAAGGTTGCTGATAATGGTATCGGGATTAATAAGACCGACCAGAAACATATTTTCGATAAGTTTTACAGGGCCACAACGGGTAACATACATAAATTCAAAGGACTGGGTCTTGGTCTTTATTATGTTAAAAAAATCGCTGAAGCACATGGGGGAGATGTAACTGTCAGCAGTAAACCGGGAAAAGGTAGTATATTTACTGTGATATTGCCATACTAATTAAAATATTCGGAAATGAAGGTCCTGGTAGCTGAAGATGACAGAGATTTTGGAAATATATTGACTCAATATATAACTATAAGCGGTTTCGACGTAAGACTTGGCCGAGATGGCAAAGAGGCATGGGAATTTTTTAAGCAGGAAAAACCTGATATCTGTGTCTTTGATGTGATGATGCCGGAAATGGACGGATTCACTCTGGCTGAAAAAGTAAAGGAGGCCCACCCCGAAGTCCCTGTTATTTTTCTGACAGCTAAGAGTCTCAAGGAGGATATCGTAAGAGGTCTTAAGATCGGTGCAGATGATTATATAACCAAACCTTTCGATCCTGAAGTTCTCATCCTTCGTATTAATAACATCCTGAAACGGGCCTACTCATCAACAAATGACGAGTTCAAAGTATCCGGGACAGTACTGAAATATAACACTCTTGAGCTTGCCTGTGGAAATACAAAAGAAAAACTTACGCTTAAAGAAGCGCAGCTATTGAAGTATTTTATTATTAACAAGAATAAAATACTTGCAAGAGAAGATATTCTGACAGAAATATGGGGCGAAGACGATTACTTTCTTGGAAGAAGCATGGATGTCTTCATCAGCCGGTTAAGAAAATATGTTTCTGAGGATAAATATATTGATATCCGTACTGTAAGGGGTACCGGATTTATACTCGAAGAGATAAAGAAGGAGTGAGGTATGAGGAGTGAGGTATGAGGTCTACTTTTTCACTCCAAGAACTTCATTTACTTTATTATACAGATCCTGACCTCTCAGGTTTTTCCCGATTATTTTCCCTGTCTCATCTAAAAGAAAGTTAGCCGGAATTGAATTCACTGCATATATTTTCGCGACTGCATTATTCCAGTACTGAAGGTCAGAAACATGTGTCCATGCAAGTTTATCGTCAGCTATTGCTTTTACCCATGCTTCTTTTTTCTGGTCTAATGAAACGCCGAAAACATCAAATCCTTTTTTGTGAAACTCTCCGTATACCTTTACAACATTAGGGTTTTCTCTTCTGCAGGGTCCGCACCATGCTGCCCAAAAATCTATAAGCAGTAATTTAGGACCAAATTTTGATGAAAGAGTAACCGGATTGCCATTAACATCATTCATAGTGAAATCGGGAGCTTTCTGACCAATCGCTACTGCTTTCATAACGGCAACTCTCTCTTTAAGGATTACTATCTGAGGTATTTTTGCGATTGTGCTATCCAATCCGTTTATTGCAGCTTCAATCTCTGGTGCTTCCATCTCATAACTGAGGTTTCCCAGAATTGTTGGTGTAACATATGAAGCCGGATTATTCTTTACAAACCCTTTCTGAAGGTTTTTCATCATATTCTGAATGGAATCAGCCTGTTTTTCAAGTTCAGCAACCCTGGCAACATTACCAGCCTGACTTGCAGCCTGGTATTCAATATAAGTTTTTGAATAGCTATCGCTCAATGGTTTATTTGAATTAACAAAAGAATTGTATTCATTCTGGGTTTTTGATCCTTTTATCTTTGCATTGTATAGTGAATCAAGTTTCCCGGTAACGGTAATAGAATCAGAGTTCTCAAGATATAAAGATGTCCTCTTTTTTGTATTACCCGCAACAAGCGAAACCAATTGAGGATAATCAATGATGCCGGTCATCTTAAATGAACCTTTTTTTGAAACAGCAGAATCAATTGTGAGTGTCTTTCCTGCATCTCTCTTTTGAAGATAGAAGGTAATACTGTCAGACCCTTCAATTTTTCCTTTAACAACAAAATGAGGTGCTGAAGAGCAAGCAGCCATTAGGACTGTAATAATAACAAGCAAAAAAGAGATCTTTTTCATTTTCGTTTTTTTTGAATTTGTATCAGACTTATTTTTAATTGATTTGGGCAAAGATATTAATTATTGTCAATTGACTTCACCTTTTGAAGTATTTGTCAAGTAAAATAACTGCAGCCTTGTAAGAGGTAATACTTCCCTCAAATAACTTGCGCTCAAGTTCAGGTCTGAGTAACTTTACATCTTCCTGATTATA
>Ga0209880_1000236_pt1 | contig 13614 bp, 7 predicted proteins | sample PersoiDNA2013191_FD_185803 | JGI IMG/M metagenome (GOLD analysis project Ga0209880, IMG submission 185803) | Permafrost soil microbial communities from the Arctic, to analyse light accelerated degradation of dissolved organic matter (DOM) -... | ecosystem: Environmental > Terrestrial > Soil >... | reverse complement strand
TTTTCGAGCGTGCCGACGAGCTCCGACAGCCGGAGCGCGAGGGCGGCGCGTTCCGCGAACGCGCGGATCGTGCGGGCGTCCGCGTCCGAGAAGGCGTTCGGGCGCTCCGACTGCAGGTCGAAAACACCGACGACACGCTCGTCGAGGATCAAGGGAACGACGAGCTCCGAGCGCGCGTCGGGCCAGCCCGTCACGTAATCCGGCTCGCTCTCCACCTCGGGCACGTTCACGATGCGCCCGGTCCGCGCGGCGCGCGGAATGAGACCGGGCGCGCCGAGGGGAATCACGGAGACGGGGTCGACCGGCGACCACCACTGGCCGCGCCGACCGATCTGGACGAGCACGCCGCGGTCGTGATCGGCGAGGAAGAGCGAGCACGCCTCATGGCCGAAGTACTGCGCGAGGGCGTCGAGGATCTGATCGAGGAGAACGCGGCGATCGGCCGTGCGCGTCAGGAGCGCGTGGGAGGCATCGGCCAGGCTTCGAGCCTCGCGCATCGCCTCCGCCACGGCGTTGGCCGAGCGGCGCTGCTCGAGCGCGACGCCCACGAAGTCCGCGAGAGACTGGAGCGTCTCCACGTCGTCGAACTCGATCCGGCGCGACGTGTCCCGGCTCGCGACGCTCATCACCCCGATCGTCTTCCCCGCCGATCGCATCGGAAAGACTCCGAACGAACGGGCTCCGAGCCGCCGGAATCGTTCCTTCGACGGCCCCTCCGGTTCCTCCTCGACATCGTTCACGATGAGAGGTTGCCCCGACTCGAGGACGCGGAACGAGACGGTCGGCCGTTCCGGCGTCAGGGGAATGCGATCGGAGAAATCGCTCGGGTCGGTGCCGCCGTAGCCCCCGAGGCCGATGACCGCGTCCCCTTCCGGCGAGATGAGCGTGAAGACGCCGATGGGAAAGAGCAGCGTGTCGCGGAGGCCGGAAAGGGCCGTCTCGACGACGTCGTTCACCGTCGTCGACCGCTGGACAGCGGAGGCGAGATCGAAGAGCACCGAGAGGCGATCGCGCTCCCTTCCGAGCTCTTCGACGAGCTCGGTCTGCTTGAGAGCCGCGGACAAGTGATGAACCGCCGATTCGAGAAACGCGACGTCGTCCGGCGCCCACGCGCGACACGCCCGCACCGTGGCCGCCGCGACGAAGCCGCGCAGTGCCCCGTCGATTCCGATGGGAACGGCGAGGACCGATTTCGTTCCGAGGCCGCGCAGCGCCTCTCCGATCTCGCCCAAATCGGGCGAGGCCGCCACGTCCTCGACCACCATCGGCTCGAACTGCCTCAGCTTCGACGAGACCACGGACTCGGAAATGGGGATCGTCACCGGCACGGACTCGACGCCGTCGGCGGCCCACGACGTCCGCGGAACGAGACTCTCGCCGGGAGGGCCCGAACCGAAGAGGAACAGCGTGAGGCGATCGACCTCGAGGATGCGGCCGATCTGCGCGACCGACCAGTCCAGAAACTCCTGGAGCTGAACGCCCTCGACGAGCGCGAGGGCGAACTCCGAGAGAAACCGGTCGCGAATGACGCCCGGATCCATGACGCCGTGGTCGTCCCGAGTCACTGGAAACTCAGTTTATCCTCCTGGCATGAACTTCGGCTTCTCGGATCAGGACCTTTTTCTCCCGAACCGTCTCCTCGACCTCGACGCCCTCTTCCTCGAGCGGCTCTCGCGGGAGCACCCGCCGCTTGCGGCGCGCTTCGCGCGGTACCGGGCGCACGAGCCGTTCGCTCCGGCGGACCAGTCGGCTCTCCTGGTCGAGGCCGGCCGGTCACTCGCTGAATTCCTCGCGGAGCTTTTCGGCGTTTCCGCCGAGCGCGACGCCGCTCGCGCGCACGCGCGCGATGAAGCCGTCCTCTTCAAGTTCCGGTTTTCCGTCCTCCAGAAGCGCACGGCCAGGAACTTCCCCGATGCCGCGTCGGTCGCGTCCCTCGACTCCGCCACCGCCGAGGCGCGCGGACGCGCTCTCCTCGACGTTTTCTCGGCCGGCCTCGACACCGCCGATGAGGAAAAGTGCGTCGCCCGGACGGGATGGGATCTCTTCGACCTCGCGGGCTCTCTCGCGTTCCCCCGTTCCAAGGACGCGTCGTACACGCAGGAGGCCGCGCGCGAGCGCGTCGCACTCCTGCGCGCGCGGGCGGTCGGGATGCCCCTTCCGGTCCCCACGGACGATGCCGCGCTCGTCAAGGAATGGGCGGAGGCCTTCGACGGGTACGTCGCGCTCCTGCGCTTCGCCGCGGAGCATCGCGCGCGCACGAAGACCTGGGCGTCCTTCGTGATCGCAAAGCCGATGAAGTTCGACGCGCTCGTCGCGACGGAGCGCTCCCGGCCGGATCTGCCCGAGGCGCGCTTCGGCCTGCCGTCGCACGCGCGGGCGCGCGATGGGTTCACGCTGACGGACCCCCGCAAGACGCCGCGCGAGGTCACCGGCGAGGTTCACTACTGCATCCTCTGCCACGAGCGTGAGAAGGACTCGTGCTCGACCGGTTTCACGCAGAAGGACGGCAGCATTCGGACGAACCCGCTCGGCGTGCCGCTTACCGGCTGCCCGCTCGACGAGAAGGTCTCGGAGATGCACATGCTGCGGCGCGAGGGAGATTCCCTCGGCGCGCTCGCGCTCGTCTGCATCGACAACCCCATGGTTCCCGGCACAGGCCACCGCATCTGCAACGACTGCATGAAGGCCTGCATCTTCCAGACGCAGGATCCCGTCGACATCCCGCAGGCGGAGACGGGCGTCCTCACGGACGTCCTCGCGATGCCCTGGGGATTCGAGATCTGGTCGCTGCTCACGCGCTGGAACCCGCTCAATGCGTCCCGCCCGTACGCACTCCCCTATAACGGCAAGAACGTCCTCGTCGTGGGGCTTGGCCCCGCCGGCTACACCCTCACCCATCATCTTCTGAACGAGGGCTTCGCCGTCGTCGCGATCGACGGCCTGAAGGTCGAGCCGCTCCCCGAGGAGCTCACCGGCACGGACGCATGCACGCCGAAGCTGATCCGCGATGCGAAGACGCTCTTCCGCCGTCTCGACGAGCGCACCCTGACGGGCTTCGGCGGCGTCTCCGAGTACGGCATCACCGTACGGTGGGACAAAAACTTCCTCGACATGCTGTACCTGAACCTCGCACGGCGAAGGACGCTGCGCATCTACGGCGGCACGCGCTTCGGCGGCACGCTAACGCACGAGCAGGCCTTCGATCTCGGATTCGACCACGTCGCGATCGCGGCGGGCGCCGGGAAGCCGACGCTCATCGCGATGAAGAACAACCTCATCCGCGGCGTGAGGAAGGCCTCCGACTTTCTCATGGCGCTCCAGCTCACGGGCGCCTTCAAGAAAAACGCGCTCGCGAACCTGCACATCGACCTGCCGATCCTCGTCATCGGCGGAGGCCTGACGGCGATCGACACCGCCACCGAATCGCAGGCCTATTACCCGCTCCACGTCGAGAAGACCCTCCACCGATTCGCGGCGCTCGCCCGCACGAAGGGAGAGGCCGCGATTCTCGCCGGGCTCTCCGCCGAGGAACGCGGGCTGCTCGTCCGCCAACTCGGGCACGGGCAGGCCGTCCGCGCGGAGCGCGCGCGGGCGGAGCGCGCCGGCGAGACGCCGGACTTCGCGCGACTCGTGGAGCTCTGGGGCGGTTCGCACATCGCCTACCGGCGCTCGATGGAGGAGTCGCCCGCCTACCGCCTGAACCACGAGGAGATCATCAAGGCGCTCGAGGAGGGCATCGGCTTCATCGAGAATGTCGATCCCGTGGAGGCGATCCCCGACGAGTTCGGCGCGCTCCGGGCCGTCGTCTTCAGGCGGAAGGACGGATCCACCGTCGAGCTTCCCTGCCGCACGCTCCTCGTCGCCGCCGGCACCTCGCCGAACATCACGTACGGCCGGGAGCGGCCCGGCAGCATCCCGCTCGACGCGCGGAAAAAGTTCTTTCGGCCGCACGTCGCCGAGAAGGACGGCGCGCGCTTCCGCCTCGTTCCGAAGGACGACGGCAAGGGAGCGTTCTTCACAGGCACCGAGTACGCGGGCAAGTTCCTCTCGTACTTCGGCGACAACCATCCCGTCTACGCCGGCTCGGTGGTGAAGGCGATGGCCTCGGCCCGCGACGGCGCGCCCAGGATCCGCGAGCTCTTCGCGGACGCTCTCGACGCCCTCGACACGGCGGCCGGCGCGCAGGCGGCCCGCGACGCCGCGTGGCATTCGTTCCGCGCGACGCTCGACGACCTTCTCGTGCCCTGCGTCGTCCGCGTCGACCGGCTCACGCCGACGATCGTGGAAATCGTCGTCAGGGCCCCGATGGCCGCGCGGAACTTCCAGCCCGGGCAGTTCTACCGGTTCCAGAACTACGAGGCCGAAGCCGCGCGGCTGCCGGGCCCGGCCGGCGCTCCCTCCGCTCCGGCTCTCATCGAGCCCTGTGCCCTCACGGGAGCGTGGGTCGACAAGGAGAAGGGTCTCCTGTCGATGATCACCCTCGAGCTCGGCGTGTCTAGCCGGCTGTGCGCGTTGCTCCAGGAAGGCGAGAGGGTCGTCGTCATGGGTCCTACCGGCGCTCCAACCGAGCTCCCCGAAAACGAGACGGTCCTCCTGTGCGGCGGCGGGCTCGGGAACGCCGTCCTCTTCTCGATCGGGAAGGCCGCCCGAGAGCGCGGCAACCGGGTTCTCTACTTCGCCGGCTACAAGAAGGCAGAGGACTTCTACAAGCGCGAGCAGATCGAGGCCGCGGCCGACGTCGTCGTCTGGGCCGTGGACGCCCCTCCGATCATTCCGGCGACGCGCCCGTCGGATTTGGCGTTTCTCGGCAACATCGTGCAGGCCATGCTCGCGTATGCCGACGGCCGCCTCGGGAAGACCTCGATTCCCATCGCCGCGGCGTCGCGCCTGATCGCGATCGGCTCGGACCGCATGATGGCCGCCGTCACCGCCGCGCGCCATGGCGTCCTCAAGCCACATCTTTCCGCCCTGCACGTGGGCATCGGATCGATCAACTCGCCGATGCAGTGCATGATGAAAGAGGTCTGCGCCCAGTGCCTTCAGCGCCATGTGGACCCCGTCACGAAGAAGGAGTCGTTCGTCTTCTCGTGCTTCAACCAGGACCAGAAGCTCGACGAGATGGATTGGGAGAATCTGCGCGCGCGTCTTTCCCAGAACACGCTCGAGGAGAAGCTCTCGAATCAGTGGCTCGAGAATTCCCTCGCGCGGGACGACGTGCGGCGGGTGTGAGGCGTCAGGGCATCAGGGCGTCGTCAGCAGCGGGCTGAAGACGAGGTAGGGGTTCACGACGAGGGCGCGGCCGGCGGCATCCTCGTCCCGGAAGATCGCGAAGTGGAGGTGCGGCCCGCCGATGACGTGTCCGGTCGAGCCCACGTCCCCGAGACGCTGTCCCCTCACGACGTGATCACCGGGCTTCAGCCCCTCCTCGTGGCGCGCGAGGTGCGCGTAAAAGAAGGTGTACTTCCCCGTCGCGTCCCGGAGATAGACCACCTTGCCGCCGCGCTTGTCGCGGCCCAGGCGTTCGATGAACCCGTCCGCGACGGCCACGACGGGTGTCCCGCGCGGAGCGGGCAGGTCGATCGCGTGATGTTTCTTGTGCTTGCCGCGCTTCGCGAGAAACGTGTCGCGGTACTTGGCCCGGTCGAACGCCTCGAGCGGCAGCGGGAAGTCGGTCGTGAAGAGCTCGGCGAGCTCGTTCTCGGGGACCGACACGGGATGGCTGTTCGTCTTGCGCACGATGAAGCCGGTGACCGTCTTCGCGAGGTTTTGCCAGAACGCGAGCTGGGCCGGACTGGGGGAACCCTTCATCTCCTGGTCGACGGGAGCGAGGGCGCCCCCGTCCTCGGAGTCCTCCGCGTCGTCCGGATCGTCGGGATCCTCTTCGGGCGCCTCGCTGCGCCTGGCCGCGATCGCGGACGGCTTTCCCGACCGCGCGAGCCAGGCGAGATCCGCGGCATCCGCCGAGGGATAGCAGCGGCCGTCCTCCGGGTCCCGCGCCGGGCAAGCCTGCGCGAGCGCGGGACGGCCGCCGGACGGCGGCTCGACCGACGCGTCCCCGAAGGAGGCGTCCAGCCGGGCCTCGGCGATCATGGTGACGAGAGCCACCGGAGCCGCCTTCGACACGTCGACCGCGGCGCCGAGCGCTCCCTCCAGGGCGGCCGCGAGGAGAAGAATCAGGAGACTCGCTCCAAATACTTGTCGTCACGGGTGTCGATCTTGACGACCGTGCCCGCCTCAACGAACTGCGGCACCTGGACGACGAGCCCGGTCTCGAGCTTGGCGGGCTTGTACGAAGCCGACGCGGTCGCGCCCTTCATCCCGGGCTCCACTTCGACGATCCGGAGATTCACGGTCGTCGGGAGCTCCACGGACACGGGGTTGCCGTCATAGAAGTCGATCTCTATGACGGTCTCGGGCAGGAGGTACTTCATCGACTCGCCCACGACCTCGTCGTCGAGACGGATCTGGTCGAAGGTCTCCTGGTTCATGAAGTGGTGCCCTTGGCCGTCCGAGTAGAGATACTGCATCTGGTGCGTGTCGAGAGAGGCCTTTTCGACCTTGTCCTCGGACCGGAACCGGTGCTCGTTCATGGTGCCAGACTTCAGGTTTCGGAGCTTCGCCTGGACGAAGCCCCGGAGATTCCCGGGCGTCTTGTGGAGGACGCTGTGAGCCCGATGTAGCTCGCCGTTGTAAACGATGATCATTCCGGCCCGAATTTCAGTTGCGGAAATCATTGATTCTCCAGGGTTTCGTGGATTCCGCCGACGCGCTTTGGCAGGGGCGAGAGACGCCACCCCCCACCCGGACCACTTGGCGGACGCCGGAGCCTAACCCACCCATCGCCCGAAAGACAAGCGGCCCGGGCCGAAGGGCCCGGGCCGGAAAAGAACCGGGAAATCCCGCTTCAGCGCTTCGTGATGATGAAGTGCGATCTGCGGTTCGAGGCGTAGGCCGTTTCGTTATGGCCCGTATTGAAAGGATGCTCTTCACCGACTGTCGTGACCCTCAGGCGGGCCGGATCGATGCCGAGCTTGACGAAGTAGTCAAACGTCGCCTTGGAGCGCTTCTTGCCGAGCACAAGGTTGTACTTGTTGGTGCCGCGGATGTCGCAGTGACCTTCGATCGTGACCTGCGTATCGGGATGATTGTTGATCCACTCGGCCCCGCGTTGGAGCCGGTCGTGGTACTCGGGTTTGATGACGAACTTGTCGAAGTCGAAGAAAATGTCCTCGAGATAGCCGCCCTTCTGCGTAATCGCCACCATCTCCTCGGCCGCCGCAGGCGGGGGCGGGGGCGGGGGCGGTTCCGGCATTGGGGCGGGAACCGGCGTCGGGGCCGGCGCCGGCGGGGGCGGCGGCGGGTCGACGACGAACTTCACACGCGACGTCTCGGCGCGCTTGCCGCCGCGCATGACGAAGGCGTCGGCCACGTGCGGACCTTCGCCTACGCCCGTGAAGGTCGTGCAGAGCGGATTGGCGTCGACCGCGATCATCCGGCTCTGGCCGCCGTCGAGCGTCACTTCATACGCCTTCGGGGGGAAGTTGCAGTAATCGCCGCCCACGGGGGTTACGCACACTTCGACGGGCGTGCCGAGAGGCACGTGCGAGCCGTCGGCCGGCTTCGTGATCTTGAACCCGCCGCCCGTCGTGCACGTGCACGCGGCCATGAAAAGCGCGGCGAAGAGCGCGACGCCCGCGCCCGCGCGCCTCGAAATCGATTTCGGAAGGGAAACTGAGATCACATCGTCCTCCTAAGTCTTTCGGCCGGTCACGGGTTCTCGACGCCGCGGTGATGGGGTTCGATGCGGGGAACCAGGCCGCTGTCGCCCTGCACGAGCGCGGGCTTCGGGAAAGAGAACATCGACGCGAGCTGCGCAGCGAACTCGGGCGTGAAGATTCCCTGAACGGCGCGTTCGAAGTCCTCTCCGTTCAGCGGAACGTAGAGCGCGGAGGAACCCGAGAGGCCGCCGTTCGTTCCGCCGTTGAAGAGGTACGTCGAGAGGTTCACGCGGGGGAGGGCCGCGCCGAAGTTCGCGTTCATGAACTGGATGAGGTCGTCCGCGAGAAGCGCGTATCCGATCGGCGTGAGGTGGAAGCCGTCGTAGGAAAACGCCCCGCCCGTCAGGTACGCGGCGTTGATCGTCGCGCCGCCGATGTCGAAACCGGCCTTCAGGCGCAGGAGGAAGTCGTTCACGTCGTAATACTTGTAGCCCGAAGCCGTCGCGGCCGCCTGGATGGCCGCGTTGTACTGGACTCCGCGCGACTTCAGGAACGCGACGTCAGCCGCGTAAATGAGGGCGCCCGGGTGGGTCGCGTCGATGGCCGCCGCGGGCAGGGGGTTGTTGCACTTCGGGAGCGTCGGCGCCACCGCGCACGGAATGCCATAGCCGTAAGGCAGATAGGCCGCGGCATTCAGCGTGACGATCGTGTTCGCGGGGATCGGACAGGCCGGAGCGCCCCCGACGCATCCCTTCGGCCCAAGGAGGGGGATCGGATTCCCCGCGGGATCGAGAACGAGCTTGCCGCCGCTCGTCAGGAAGGGCGGGAGCGTCGTTGTGAACGGAATGCTCGTGACGTCCGCGACGCCGAAGACGATTCCTTTCGGCTGCTTGGTTTTCAGCGTCGTGAGGGCGGTGTTGATGTCGGCCGTGAAGGCCGCGATCGGCGTGACCGTCACGCCGTCGATGACGGTGCCGCTCAGGACGGCGCCGAGGTAGTCGTTGCCCACGTTCTCGAGGAAGACGAACGTCGGGTTGAGCGCGACGGCCTGAGCGATGGGCGAGCCGATGTGGAGCGCCGAGTTCCGGAGGACGAGGTCGATGAACGAGCGGCAGGACCCGGGGCTGGCCTCGGCGCCCGTGGTGGCGCGCACCATGTCGCCGATCGCGCAGCCGGGAATCGAGAGGTTGTTGTAGGGGCGCGGCAGCGAGAGATTCGCGGGCGTGCCGTTTCCGGCCTCGGCCCCGAACGACGGCGCCAGCGACGTGAGGACCATGCAGTTGCCGAGGCCGGGGTCGTTGATGATCGGCTGCTGGAAGTCGGCGACACCCGCCGTGCGGGCGATGATCGCGGGCGGCGAATCCACCTGGACGCGCTTCGTGAGGCAGCCCGCGGAGAAGCCGGCTCCCTCGGAGTCGCCGACCCATGCGATGCGGGTGAGGTCGACCTGGGCCGCCGCGGGAAGGGCGACGGCAGCCGCGAGGACGGCAGCGGAGACGAGGCGGAGGGGGGCAGTGGGAGTCTTCATGTTCTTCTGTGCTCCCTTAGAAGGTCGACTTGATCGTGACGCCCGGCAGGATCGCGAACGTCTGGTAGGTGCCGTTGAAGTTGTCCTTGTTCGTCGAGACCGTTCTCTCGTGGAACCACAGGAACAGGCTCGAGATCTGGAATTCGAATTTTCCGGCCCGGATGCCGGCGCCGATCGAACCGCCGGTGCGGTTCGAATCCGGCAGGAAAGGCGACACGTCGGCGTCGGGCTGCGGCGTCTGGTCGTACACGAACCCGCCCGCGACCCAGCCCGCCTTCCCCTTGTAGAGGACGCCGGCGCGCACCGTCCACGTGTTCTCCCAGTTGTGCGCGAGAGTCGTGTCCGGGAGGCCGGAGATCCTCAGAACCGTCTGGTCGAAGACCTTCCACGTCGTGTAGTTGCCGTCCACTTCGAGCGAGAGGTGCGGCGTGAGGTCGTAGGCCATGCCGAAGATCGTGAGGGAGGGAAACTGGACCGTCGTCGTCCCGGGAACGGTCTTGCCGATCGGAAGCCCGGCCGCGACGGCCGCGTCGAACTGCGCATTGCCGGTCGGGATCTTGCCAAACTCGGCGCCGCCCCCGAGGTCGACGTCCATGTGCGAGTGGTACGCGATGCCGAAGCGGAGGCGTTCGCAGGGCTTGACGAGAAGGCCCGCGGTGAAGCCGACTTTCACGGGGGTGCCCGTGGAGACGATGCTGACGTGCGCCACGTCCACGAACCGCTGCGTGAAGGGATTGATGGCCCCGATGTTCTTGGAGAGCTTGACGTCGGTGAGCCGGATCTCGGGGCCCGCGCCGATGGCGATGGAATCCGAGAGCTTGACCGCGAGCTGCGCCGACATGGCGAGCTGGCGGATGTCGACGCGCTGGCTCAGGAAACGGCCGCTGAACGTGTCCGAGTTTTCCCAGGGCACGCCGAGGCCGTTCGGGCTCCAGAAGCCGACGGCGAGCTTCACGTCGTTCGAGAGCGACAGGACGCCGTACCCGTGTCCGATCGCGTAAAGCCCCTTACTCATCTCCGCGTGGTAGCCGTTCCCCGGGAAGGGGCTCGCGCCGTCGAACTCGGCCGTGGGGCGGAGGATGATGACGCCGCCTCCCTCCAGGGTGAGCTTGTTGTCCGCGAAGGCGTTGCCGGCGGGATTGAAGAACATCGCGGACGGGTCGTCCGCCGTGGCGACGAACGCGCCGCCCATGGCGGTCGCCTTAGCGCCCTGCTCGAAGAGCGCGAAACCCGCGCTCTCGACACGGCCCGCAGATCCGGCGGCCACAAGGCCGACGAGCACGACGGTCGCCAGCCGGTTATGAATCGATTTGAACACCGGTTCCTCCTTCTCGTCACACTGAGAGGCAAAGCTGAATATAGATCCTCTGACAGATATTACGGATTTTTTTTCCGGATGACCGAAGAGTCAAGTGCTATTCGCAAAAGGGCTAGGCGACGGGGGCGCGCAGCACGGGAGCGAAATTTCCGGGCCGCGAGGCCTCGCGCGCGGCGGCCGCCTCGTCGAGCCGGCGGACCGGCGTGGTGTGCGGAGCGGACGTCACGAGCTCGGGAGAGGTCTCGCACTCCTTCGCGATCGCGATCATCGCGTCCGCGAACGCGTCGAGCTCGTCCTTGCCCTCGGACTCGGTGGGCTCGATCATGAGCGCGCCGGGCACGATGTGCGGAAACGACATCGTGGGCGGGTGGAACCCGAAGTCCATGAGCCTCTTGGCGATGTCGATGTTGTGCACCCCGGCCGCCGCCTGGCGGCGGTCCGAGAAGACGACTTCGTGGTAGCTCGGCGCGTCGTACTTCAGGTGGTAGAACGGCTCGAGCCGCTTGCGGAGGTAGTTCGCGTTCAGAACGGCGTTCTCGGCCACCTCGTGGATCGAGTTCCCGCACGACAGGATGTACGTCAGGGCGCGCACGAGAACCCCGAAGTTCCCGTAGAACGCGCGCATTTTTCCGATCGAATCGGGCCGGTCGAAATCCAGCCGGAACCCGCCGCCGGCGCGCTCCACGATCGGGACGGGCAGGAAGGGCACGAGAGACGCGCCCACGCCGACCGGGCCCGCTCCCGGCCCGCCGCCGCCGTGCGGTGTCGAGAACGTCTTGTGCAGGTTCATGTGCATGACGTCCACGCCCATGTCGGCCGGCCTCACCTTCCCCACGAAGGCGTTGAAGTTCGCGCCGTCGAGGTAGAGATACGCGCCCTTGGCGTGGACCCGCTTCGCGATTTCGAGAATGTTCTCCTCGAAGACGCCGAGCGTGTTGGGGACCGTGATCATGAGCGCCGCGACGTCGTCCGTGAGCTTGGCGTCGAGCGCCGCGAGATCGAGGGTCCCGCGCGGCGACGACGCGAGCTCGATCACCGAGTAGCCGGCGAAGTGCGCCGTCGCCGGGTTCGTCCCGTGCGCCGAATCGGGCACGAGAACGTGCTTGCGCGCGTTGCCCGCCTTCACGTGCGCGGCGCGGATCATCAGCGCGCCCGTGAGCTCGCCGTTCGCGCCGGCCGACGGCTGGAGGGTGACGCGCGAGAACCCGGTGAGCACCTTCAGCGCCTCCTCGAGGCGGTAGAGGAGCTCGAGATTGCCCTGCGACAGGTGCTCGGGCGCGTACGGATGCGTGTCGTTGAAGCCCGCGAGACGCGCGATCTCCTCGTTGATCCGCGGGTTGTGCTTCATTGTGCACGAGCCGAGTGAATAGAGCGCGGTGTCGATCGCGAAGTTCATCTGCGAGAGGCGCGTGAAGTGCCTCACGACGTCGGTTTCGGAAGCCTCTACCTCGCCCGCGACTCCCGGCCGATGCGCCTTCCCATAGAGCGCGGCCGGATCGGCCTCGGGCACGTCGAGCGGCGGAAGGAGGACGCCGACGCGCCCCGTGCGCGGGGCGTCGAAGAGCGAGCCGAAATGCCGCCTCTGGTCGAGGCGGGCGTCCGCGCGGAGGGGAGGTTGGGCGGACGGCAGCGTGCCGTGATCGCTCATGAGAAGGACCTCAGCGTGTCGAGAAAGGCGTCGAGCCCGCTCCGCGGCGTCCGCTCGGTCACCGCGACGAGGAGGAGGTCCCGGCGCTCAGCGGCCGCGGGTTCGAGGCGCGCGTAGGGGACGCCCGCGAGGATCTTCCGCTCCTCGGCGCGGCGGAGGACCTCGTCGACCGGGACGCCACAACGGAGGGCGAACTCGTTGAAGGTCTTGCCGGAGAACGCGACGGAGAACGGACCGGGGATCGCCTCGACCCCCGCCTTCAGATATTCGGCCTTCGACAGGCACTGGACCGCCGTCTCGCGGAGGCCCTGCTTGCCGAGCACGGAGAGCGTCATCGTGGCCGCGAGGGCGAACAGCCCCTGATTCGTGCAGATGTTCGACGTGGCCCTCTCGCGCCGGATGTGCTGCTCGCGAGTGGAGAGCGTCAGGCAGAAGCCGGGCTTGCCGTCTGCATCCGTCGTGCGTCCGGCGAGGCGGCCGGGAATCTGGCGCTTCCCGGCATCGCGGCACGCGAGAAATCCGACGAGCGGTCCGCCGAACGAGGGCGCGAGGCCGAACGAGGCCGCTTCTCCGCAGGCGATGTCGATCTCCGAGGCGCCCGGCGCCTCGAGCACCGCGAGGGAGAACATCTCGTTCACGACGCCGATCGCGAGGGCCCCGTGCGCGTGGGCGGCGTCGGCGGCGACCTTCCAGCTCTCGACGACGCCGAACACGTTCGGAGACTGCACAGAGACGGCGAACGTCGCGTCGTCCACGGCGGCCGCGAGCGCTCCGGCATCCGTCGTGCCGTCGGCGGCGAGGGGAACCTCGACGATCGTGAACGGGAAGTTCACGAGATACGTGCGGAGGCATTGCCGGTACTCGGGGTGAAGGCCGGCGGACACGACGACCTTCGTCTTCTTTTTCGTGAGGCGCTCGGCCATGAGGACCGCTTCGACGAACGCCGAAGCGCCCTCGTACATCGACGCGTTCGCGACGTCCATTCCCGTCAGCAGAGCCATGTGCGTCTGGAACTCGTAGATGGCCGTGAGCGTCCCCTGCGAGACCTCGGGCTGGTACGGGGTGTACGACGTCAGGAACTCGCCGCGCAGGAGCAGCTGCGAGACGAAGGCGGGCGCGTGGTGGCTGTAGAGGCCGGCTCCCAGAAACGACGTCCAGTCACCGAGGTGCGCGTTCTTCGCCGCCATCCGGCCCATGTCCCGCCGCACTTCGATCTCGGAGGCCGGGGGGGGAAGGCCGGGAGGCTCCTTCCGGTAAACGGCGCGGGGCACCGTCGCGAAGAGATCGTCGATGGACGCCGCGCCCACCGCCGCGAGAAGGGACTCCCGCTCGGCGGGGCTGTTCGGGATGTAACGCATTCCGTCGGTCAGGCCTTGGCTTCCTCTTCCACGAACTTTTCGTA
>Ga0209880_1000234_pt1 | contig 13644 bp, 14 predicted proteins | sample PersoiDNA2013191_FD_185803 | JGI IMG/M metagenome (GOLD analysis project Ga0209880, IMG submission 185803) | Permafrost soil microbial communities from the Arctic, to analyse light accelerated degradation of dissolved organic matter (DOM) -... | ecosystem: Environmental > Terrestrial > Soil >... | reverse complement strand
TTACGCCCTCGTGATCGACTGGAAACGTTTCCGTACGATTGCCGACAGCGTCGGTGCGTATCTGTTTGTGGACATGGCGCATTACGCGGGCTTGATCGCGGCGGGCATTTACCCGAGTCCGGTCGGCATCGCGGATTTCGTCACGACCACCACCCACAAGACGCTGCGCGGCCCGCGCGGCGGATTGATCCTCGCCAAGGCGGAATTCGAGAAGGTGCTGAACTCGGCGATTTTTCCATGCTTGCAAGGCGGCCCGCTGATGCACGTGATCGCGGCCAAGGCCGTCGCGTTCAAGGAAGCGGGAAGCCACGAATTCAAGGCCTACCAGACGCAAGTGGTCGACAATGCGCGCGTGATGGCCAAGGTGTTGCAGGAACGCGGCTTGCGCATCGTGTCCGGGCGCACCGACAGCCATATGTTCCTGGTTGACCTGCAACCCAAGCACATCACCGGCAAGGAAGCCGAAGCCGCGCTGGGACGCGCGCACATCACCGTGAACAAGAACGCGATCCCCAACGATCCGCAAAAACCGTTTGTCACATCGGGCATCCGCATCGGCAGCCCGGCGATGACCACGCGCGGCTTCAAGGAACTGGAAGCCGAAAAACTCGCGCACCTGATCGCCGACGTGCTGGACGCGCCAAACGACGACGCGGTGATCGCGCGCGTGGTCGGCGAGGTGAAGAAGCTGACTGCGCAGTTTCCGGTTTATGGCGATTAAAACAGGACTGAGGACTGAGGTGCGAGGACTGAGAATGGTGGAGCATCGTTTTCCTCAGTCCTCAGCACTCGCTACCTCAGTCCCGAACTAAATATGAAATGTCCTTTCTGCAAAGGCGAAAAAACCCAGGTGGTTGACACCCGCGAAAGCGAGGATGGCGACACGATACGCCGCCGCCGCCGTTGCCTGTCCTGCGACAAGCGCTTCACCACTTACGAGATGGTGGAGTTGCGCATGCCGCAGGTGGTCAAGCAGAACGGGATGCGCAGCGAGTTCGACGAGGAAAAGTTGCGCACCAGTTTCAAACGCGCGCTGCACAAGCGCCCGGTCTCGGCGGAGCTGGTCGATGCCGCGATAGACAATGTCACGCAGAAGCTCCATGCCCTGGGCGAGCGCGAGATCGGCTCGCGCCAGGTCGGCGAGATGGTGATGAAAGAATTGCTCAAGCTCGACAAGGTTGCCTACATCCGCTTCGCGTCCGTGTACAAGAGTTTCCAGGATGTCGGCGATTTTACCGAGGCCGTCGAAGCGGTGCGCAAGTCGCCTGCGCGCAGAGTCACGGACAGCAGCGGCAAGCGAAAGAAAACCTGACATGCCCACTGTGCAAGACAGCCGATGGATGGCGCAGGCGCTGCGGCTGGCTGAGCAGGGGTTGTACAGCACCAGTCCGAATCCGCGCGTCGGTTGCGTACTGGTGGCGGATGAAAAGATCGTGGGCAGCGGCTGGCATCGGCGCGCCGGTGAACCGCATGCCGAGGTGCATGCCTTGCGCGAAGCCGGAGTCAAGGCGCGCGGCGCGACTGCCTACGTGACTTTGGAACCGTGCAGTCATCATGGCAAAACGCCTCCCTGTGCCGCCGCGTTGATCGAGGCGGGTGTCGCCCGGGTGGTGGTAACGGTGCAGGATCCGAATCCCAAAGTGGCAGGAGAGGGCATCGCGAAATTGCGCGCCGCCGGCATCGCGGTCGAATGCGGCCTGATGGAGACGGAGGCAAGAGAACTGAATGCAGGGTTTTTCGCGCGCATGACGCGCGGCACGCCCTGGCTGCGCAGCAAGATCGCGATGAGTCTGGACGGGCGCACCGCGCTGGCGAACGGGGTCAGCAAGTGGATCACCGGCGAGGCGGCAAGGTTGGATGTGCAACACTGGCGCGCGCGTTCCTGCGCGGTGCTGACCGGTATCGATACCGTGCTGGCGGACGATGCGCGGTTGAATGTGCGCGAGATAGAGACGCAACGGCAGCCGTTGCGCGTGGTGCTGGATAGCAAGTTGCGCATGCCGCTGACCGCGCGCATCCTTCACCAACTCCCCTCTCCCGCAAGCGGGAGAGGGGCTGGGGGAGAGGGTAAGATGTTGATCTATGCCGCCGTGCACGATACGGAAAAGATCGCGGCACTTGAAAAAGCAGGCGTAGCAGTATGTGTGCTGCCGGATCGTAACGGGCAAGTCGATCTGCCTGCCGTGCTGCGCGATCTCGCGCAACGCGGTTGCAACGAAGTGTTGCTGGAAGCGGGCAGCACCTTGAACGGCGCAATGTTGCGCGCGGGGCTGGTGGATGAATTGCTGATGTATGTCGCGCCGCAGTTGCTGGGCGACAAGGCGCGCGGCATGGCGCAATTGGGCGAACTGACCGGTCTGAATCAGCGCGTCAATTTGAAGTGGCAGGATGTGCGGCAGGTCGGGAACGATTTGCGCATTATTGTAAAGGTGGAAAATGTTTAGCGGGATCATTGCAGATGCCGGGCACATTGCTGAAGCTAGCGACCGCGACGGCGGGTTGCGTCTGGTGATCGCGACCAGCGCGCTGGATCTGGGTGATGTGCAGCTTGGGGACAGCATCGCGGTGAATGGCGTATGCCTGACGGTCGTCGCGCATAGCGGCGACAGTTTTACGGTAGATGTGTCGAGAGAGACACTGAATTGCACCGAGGGACTGGACGCGATAGGCGCGCCGGTGAATCTGGAGAAGGCGTTGCGCCTGGCTGACAGGCTGGGCGGGCATCTGGTCAGCGGCCACGTGGATGGGGTGGGCGAGGTTGTCGAATTCACCGATCTTGGCGAAAGCTGGAAACTGGTAGTGCGTGCGCCGCAGGCATTGGCGGGATACATCGCGGTAAAAGGCTCGATCACGATCAACGGCGTCAGCCTGACCGTCAATCAGGTAAACGGCAGCGAGTTCAGTGTCAACCTGATTCCGCACACGCTGCTGATGACCAACCTGAAAAATTTGCGCGCGGGCAGCCGCATCAATCTCGAAGTGGATATGATCGCGCGTTATGTGGAGCGAATGATGCAGGCCAAGAAAGAACAAGCAAAATGACCGGAATATCACCCGTACAGGAAATCATCGAAGAGATACGCGCCGGACGCATGGTCATCTTGATCGATGAAGAAGACCGCGAGAACGAAGGCGACCTGGTTTTCGCCGCCGAATTCGTCACGCCGGAAAAGATCAACTTCATGGCCAAGCATGGCCGCGGGCTGATATGTCTGACGCTGACCGAGGCGCATTGCAAACAGATCGACCTGCCGCTGATGGTGCGCGAGAACGGCTTGCCGCTGGCGACTAACTTCACTCTTTCTATCGAAGCCGCGAGCGGTGTGACCACCGGCATCTCGGCTGCAGACCGTGCGCGCACCGTGCTGGTCGCTGCCGACAAGAACGCCAAGCCATCCGACATCGTGCAGCCCGGCCATATCTTTCCGCTGCGCGCGCAGAACGGCGGCGTGCTGGTGCGCGCGGGACACACCGAGGCGGGTTGCGACCTGGCGCAGCTTGCGGGCTTGACACCCGCCTCGGTGATCTGCGAGATACTCAAGGACGACGGCGAGATGGCGCGCCTGCCTGATTTGATCCTGTATGCCAAGCAGCACGGACTCAAGATCGGCACGATCGCTGACCTGATCGAGCACCGCAGCCAGCACGAGAAGCTGGTCGAGCGAGTGGCGCGGCGCAAGGTGCAGACCGCGTACGGCGAATTCGAACTGGTGACCTACGTGGATAAGACCACGCAACGCACACATCTGGCCTTGGTGAAGGGTGATGTTCGGCGGGACGCGGAAACTTTGGTACGCGTGCACGAGCCGCTTTCGGTGATGGATTTTCTGGAACAGACCGACCACGCGCATTCGATCAGCGTGAACCAGGCTATGCAGAAGATCGGACAGTCTTCGGCCGGCGTGCTGGTATTGCTGCATCGCGGCGAGAGCCCGCAGGATTTGCGCGCACGCGCCACTCTGGATACCGGAAGCCAACAGACCGCACAGTGGGATCCACGCAGTTACGGCATCGGCGCGCAGATATTGCGCGACCTTGATGTCGGCAAGATGCGTTTGCTGGCCACACCGCACAAGATGCCCAGCATGACGGGTTTCGGCCTGGAAGTGGTCGGCTATGCGGGTCATTAAATAGTTGCAGGGCGGGCACAGCCCACTCTGCATTTTGTTCCGGATTTGGGAGAATCAAGGCATGAAAGAAATCGAAAAGAATCTGAACGGCGCCGGTTTACGCATCGGCATCGTGCAAAGCCGGTTCAATACCGAAGTATGCGAGGGCCTGCTCGGCGCATGCCGGACACAATTGGTGCAACAAGGCGTGCGTGAAGATGAAATCACGCTTGCGACCGTGCCTGGTGCGCTGGAAATCCCGCTGGTACTGCAACGCATGGCACAGAGCGGCAGGTTCGACGCGCTGATCGCGCTGGGCGCAGTGATACGCGGCGATACCTATCATTTTGAGGTGGTGGCCAACGAATCGGCGCGCTGCGTGGGCGAGGTGCAATTGCATACCGGCGTGCCTGTTGCCAATGCGATATTGACCACCGACACCGACGAACAGGCGATCGAGCGTATGCACATCAAGGGCAGTGAAGCCGCGCTGGTGGCGATCGAGATGGCCAACTTGCTGCGGGGTTTGACATGACTATGAGCAAGACCGATGGCGCGGGTGAAATCAAAAAAGCGCCAAACAAGAGTCCTCGCCATCGGGCCCGCGAACTTGCCTTGCAAGGTATCTACCAATGGCGCATCACTGCGGGAGACGATGCGCAAATCGAAAAGCAGATACATGCCGAAAAGAATCTGGGCCGTTACGACAAGGAGTTATTTTCAAAATTGTTGCGTGGAGCATTGGGTCAGCATGCAGAGCTGGAGGCACTGATCGCTCCGCATCTCGACCGGCCGCTAGCCGAACTCAGTCCGGTGGAGTTCGCGGTGCTCCTTTTGGGTACGTTTGAATTGGCGCAACACATGGAAGTGCCCTACAAGGTAGTCATCAATGAATCTGTCGAACTGGCCAAAACATTCGGCGGCACCGACGGCCATAAATTCGTCAACGGCGTGCTCGACAAACTCGCGCCACAACTGCGCACGCTGGAATTCTCGGGCCGCGCATCCTGAAGCGGATATTTTCGCATGACAGAATTTGACCTGATCCGCCGATATTTCACCCGTGCTACACCTGGCACACTGCTTGGTGTGGGCGACGATGCCGCGCTGCTGCAGGTGAGCGAGGGCAATGTGCTGGCGGTATCCAGCGACATGCTGGTGAGTGGCACGCATTTCTTTCCGGATGCCGACCCTTTTTTGCTGGGACACAAGACGCTGGCGGTGAATCTGTCCGACATGGCGGCGATGGGTGCGTTACCGCGCTGGGCGACACTGGCGATCGCCCTGCCTGATGCCAACGAAGCGTGGCTGGAAAGATTCAGCGCGGGGTTTTTTGAATTAGCGCAGCAGCACGGTGTGGAACTGGTCGGGGGCGATACCACGCGCGGGCCGCTCAATCTGTGCGTCACCATCATGGGTGAAGTGCCTGCACGACAAGCGTTGCGACGCAGCGGCGCGCAAGTGGGAGATGAGGTTTGGGTGTCGGGACGATTGGGAGATGCCGCGCTGGCCCTGGCACATTCACAAGGGCGCATCGTGTTGTCCGGGGAGGAGTTTGCCGCTTGTGCGCCAGCTTTGCATCAGCCGCAGCCGCGTATCGCGCTGGGGCTGGCATTGCGCGGGCTGGCCAACAGTGCGATCGATATTTCCGATGGCCTGCTGGCCGATCTCGGGCATATTATCGATGCCTCTAAAGTGGGCGCGCAGATTGATCTTGTGAAATTGCCCGTCTCATTGCCGGTAAGCAAAAATTTTGATCGGTCGTTGGGTGTTCAATGCGCGCTGGCCGGAGGCGACGATTATGAGTTATGTTTTACCGCACCTGCCACGCGTCATCGTGATGTGTTGCGCATCTCTGAAAAACTCGATTTGCCGTTGACGAGTATAGGAAATATTGTTGCAGGGCAGGGCTGTATTGTGCACGATGCGGCGGGCAAACCAATCAACCTGGGAAGCAGCGGCTATGACCATTTCCGATGAATTGCTGGTTAAGCCCGGTTGGCGACTTTTGTTCAGCCACCCAGCGCACTTTATTTCCTTCGGTTTCGGAAGCGGCTTGGCGCGCAAGGCTCCCGGCACGTTCGGTACTTTAGCCGCTTTTCCGCTGTATTGGCTGCTCGCGCCGCTGCTGTCGGACGAGTTGTTCATTATCTTCCTGATTGTCGCTTTTGCTCTTGGTGTGTGGGTCTGCGACATCACCGGCAAGGTCTTGGGCGTTGCGGATTACGGCGGCATCGTGTGGGACGAGATCGTGGCATTCATGCTGGTGTTGTTCTTTACGCCGCCCGGCTGGTATTGGTCATTGCTGGCCTTCGTGCTGTTTCGTATCTTCGACATCGTCAAACCGCCGCCGATACGCTATTTCGACAGTAACTGGCACGGCGGACTGGGTGTGATGTTCGACGATCTGCTTGCCGCGGGTTATGCGCTGCTATGCCTTGCTTTGCTCAAGAGTGCGCTGATATGAGACAGATCGCCGCAAGATTGATTTGTGCGGTGCTGTTTTGCGCAAGCGGACTGGCGCACAGCGAGGAGTTTACCGCCAAGGTGATTGCCGTGCTGGACGGAGACACGGTGCTGGTACGGAGGGTCGATGGGCTGTTAAAGATCCGTCTGGCCGAGATCGATGCCCCGGAAAAGGCGCAGACCTTCGGCGAGACTTCCAAGCGCTCGCTGTCCGAAATGGTGATGGGCAAGCAAGTGAAATTTGTCAGTGAAACCATGGATCAATATGGTCGCATGGTCGCGCACCTCAGCGTGGATGGCCTGGATGTGAACGCCGAACAGATCCGCCGGGGCATGGCGTGGGAATATTCCAGTTTCCACAGCAACAAGGCTTTGATCGCTTTGCAACACGAAGCCATGCAAGTTCCGCGCGGCTTATGGGCACAGAGCGATCCAACTCCACCCTGGGAGTGGCGCAAACTACATCCCTCCACACAGCCTGTTGCGGTTGCCACTTCTGCGACAGATCATGCGGATACGCCCGGCGCAAGCTGCGGCAACAAGAAGCATTGTTCGGAGATGTCCTCGTGCGAGGAAGCAAAATATTACCTGGCGCAGTGCGGCATCAAGTCGCTGGACGGCGATGGCAATGGCACGCCGTGTGAAAATTTGTGCGCGCCGCAGAAAAAAATCAAAAACTGATCGAACGGCATTCCTGTGCATCGCAGCGCAATGCCGAAGCCTGCTGATCCCAGTCGCTTAACACCCAGCGTTCGCAGCGATGCCCATCCACCACATGCTCGTGGCGTTTGGGGCGGTGAGTGTGGCCGTGGATCAGGCGCGGATAACGATATTCGCGCATCAATGCCGTAACAGCGTCGTCGTTGACATCCATGATCGCGCTGTCTTTGCTCTGTTTTGCGGCCGTGCTGTGCTGGCGAAGTTGTTCTATGTAGGCTTTGCGTGCCGCGAGCGGCCGGGCGAGAAAGTTTCTCTGGAACTCTGCGTCATGTACTTGGACGCGAAATTTCTGGTACTCGATATCGTCGGTGCACAGTTTGTCGCCGTGGCTGAGCAAAGTGGGCGTGCCATACAGGTTGAGCAGGGTCGGATCGGCCAGCAAGGTCGCGCCGGCAGCTTGCGCAAGCTCATCGCCCATCAGCAGGTCGCGGTTGCCATGCATCAGATAGATTTTGATGCCGTGTGCCGTGAGGTCATGCAATGCATTGATTACCTGGGCATGAAACGGATCGTGCCGGTCATCGTCGCCCGCCCAGTATTCGAACAAATCTCCGAGGATATACAGCGCCTCGGCTTGCGGAGCGAGTGTCGCGATGAAGCGCTGGAACGCCGCGATGCTGTGCGTATGGTCTGCACTGAGATGCAGGTCGGAGATGAACAGGGTGTGGGGCATTGCAGGAGTCGGAAATCAGGATGCGGGATTCAGTGGATTGTAGCCGCTACGCGGCTAAGGTTTCTCAGAATCAAGTGCGGCAAAGCCGCATAAAACTTGATTCCTGAATCCCGCATCCCGTATCCTGAATTTTGTTTACTTCACCACTTCCGCTTTGGTGATGATGACATCTTCCAGCGGCACATCCTGGAAACCGGAACGGTTGCCGGTCTTGACATTGCGTATCGCGTCCACCACTTCCTTGCCTTCCACCACTTTGCCGAACACGCAGTAGCCCCAGCCATCCTGTCCGGGATAGTTGAGGAAGCCATTGTCCTTGACGTTGATGAAGAATTGCGCGGTGGCGGAATGCGGGTCGCCGGTGCGCGCCATCGCGACGGTGTAGTTGTCGTTCTTCAAGCCATTTGCGGCTTCGTTTTTGATCGGGGCATTCACTGCTTTCTGTTTCATGCCCGGCTCAAAACCGCCGCCCTGAATCATGAAATTGCCGATCACGCGGTGAAAGATAGTGTTCGAGTAGAAGCCGCTGTTCACATAGTCGAGGAAATTCTTGACAGTGTTGGGTGCCTTTTCAGCGTCCAGTTGCAAAGTGATGATGCCGTGATTGGTGTGCAGTTTGACCATGATTTTTTTGTCCTGTGTTGTTTTGTTATCTTGGGTTGAAGAATGGGAAGATTGCATTGCGCAGCACAGCAGCAGTGCGAACATTGCGGTGAAAAGTTGTTTCATATTATACGGCTCCTTCGTAAATGATTTTCCAATGGTTGTCTTGCTTGATCCAGAATTTTGCGCTGTTCGCCTGCTGCTTTTGTTTCACCCATGCCGAGTAGACCATGCTGCCGCTGGTAAATCGCGAGAATAATGTTTGAGGTAGTTGTTGGTGTCGAGGCTGGACCAATCCTTGCGCCATTGTTCGACTTCCTGCTGCAGCGCATAGCGCTCGCTTTGCTCTTGTTCGTTGCTCCATTCCATCTGATTGGTGATGATGACCGGTGTGATGCTGACTTGAAGATAGGGCCCGAGCTTGCCGATAGTGATATAGAAGTCAGTGACGTAGCATGGCTCGCCATTCACGTTTTCATAAACGAATAATGTGGCGCGACTGGTGTCCGCGACCAGGGCATATTTCTGTTGCGGATCCATTTGCCACAAAAATCGCGGCACGAGCTTTGCTTCTGATTGGGACATCACCCGATGCAGGCGCACCCGCGCTTCATCGCGCAGATATTCTATCTTGTCGTGCGGCGCATTTGCGGCACTGCCGATATTATCAATCGCTCCGGCACGCGCCATCAGCAAATCGGCTTTGACCAATTGTGCCAGCTTGAAGTTTGGATTGACGCGCAACAGGTTGTCCGCTTCATTGAGCGCGATATCGAGGTGATTGTCGTTGATGGCTTGCAGACTTTTCACCAACTGAGCCTCTGTGCTGCTCGAATCCGGTCCCGCGTGCGCGTTCACCGAGCATGCCAGCAGGCTGCACAGCAACAAGGAAATCAGTTTTGGACTCGTCATGGTTTACTTGGAACGCTCTTCCTGAATCTTCCACTGGTCGCCGGTTTTGACCATCAGCAGGGTTTTGTTGCCGGAAGACTTCAGATGGCTGGATTTATAGGATTGGTGGAACTTCACAGCGGCATGGTTGCTATCGATGAATTGTATGGTCGAAATTCGGATGTCGACATGGATGAATTTGGAGGTATTGATGCGATCCCTGCGTGCAGCTTCCCAGGTTGCGCGGGGTTCACCTGCCGGCGTTTTGAAATCATCGGCATAGAATGACAGGTAGCTATCCGCATTCTTGGCGGACCAAGCAGCAGCCCAGGCGATAACGGTTTCCCGGGCTTTTTTGCTTTCGTCCGTTTTGGAAGCGGGTTCGGCGATCGGAGAGGCGGGTTCATGTTGGGCAGCATCGGGTTTGTTCGCCGCCGCAATGATGGGTGTTGCTCCTTCGGTCCCTCGGCAAGTTTCAGGACATGCTTGGTTTTGGGCAGGAGTGTTGCGTGACGAGGTTTCTTTGCCGCGTGAACCACCCGCAAACAACTCCTGGATCATCGCCAGCTTGGTTTGCGTTGCGGTGTTGCTGCGGTCCAGTTGCAAGGCACGGGCATATGCCTGGCTGGCCATCTTGGCATAGATGTCGCCGAGATTCTCTTGCGCGGTTGCATAACTGGGGTGGGTGCGTATCGCCATCTCCAGTGCCTGCTTGGCTTTGTCGTATTCACCCTGGCCGGCATACAGGACGGCAAGATTGTTATAGGGTTCGGGTAGTTCGGGATAGTCTTCGGTCAAGGCCGTGAATATCTTGATGGCTTCAGCGGTCTTGGCTTGTTCGGTGAAGATCAGTCCCTTCAGGAAGCGCGCTTGCGCGTCCTTCGGCTTGTTGGCGAGATAACCATTCACCTTGTCCAGCGCTTGGCTTTGGTGGCCTTGTTTGAACAGTTTGTTAGCGTCTTCGATGTCATCAGCATGTGCGCCGAGGCTGGCGCACAGCAGCAACGCGCCGGTGAGCAGCGCGGCATGATGATGAAAACGAGCGAAGCAAGTTTCGCCAAAAAGGTTGAGCATATTTATCGTGGTTCAGTTCCGAAATGATGCGCTTAAGGCGCGCGGGTTTGTTCGGATGGCCGCAGATTCTACCAAATAACCCGCGTATTTTCACAGTTTATGTCGATTGAGGATCAGGGGCTGGGGTGCGAGGAATGAGTGAAAAACAGAGCGTCAAGATTTTTCCCAAGCCCTCGTCACTCTTTAGTTTCCGCGTTTTCGGGTAAAATCCTCGGGGCATACCATCAACCTTACTGAAACCGAGAAGAACCCAGCATGAGCAGCACGCCAATACCCGCCGTTTCAAACTTCATTCGCTCCATCATCGATGCCGATCTGGCGAGCGGTAAACACAGCAGCATCATCACGCGCTTTCCGCCCGAGCCCAATGGTTATCTGCATGTCGGTCACGCAAAATCCATCTGCCTGAACTTCGGATTGGCGCAGGATTACCAGGGCAAATGCAACCTGCGTTTCGACGACACCAACCCGGAAAAGGAAAGCGAGGAGTACGCGCAATCCATACAGGACGATGTGCGTTGGCTGGGTTTTCAGTGGAATGGCGAGGTGCGCTGGGCATCCGATTATTTCGAGCAGTTGTACCAGTTTGCGGTCGAGCTGATCCAGAAAGGATTGGCATATGTGGACGATCTCACGCCCGAACAGATGCGCGAGTATCGCGGTACGCTGACGCAGGCGGGCAAGAACAGCCCATATCGCGAGCGTGGTGTGGCGGAAAATCTGGAACTGTTTGCACGCATGCGAGCCGGCGAGTTTGCCGATGGCAGCCGGGTATTGCGCGCCAGGATCGACATGGCTAGCGGCAACATCAACCTGCGCGATCCGGCGATTTACCGCATCCGTCGCGTGCATCATATTCGCACCGGTGATGCCTGGTGCATCTACCCGATGTACGACTACACCCATTGCATTTCCGACGCGCTGGAAGGCATCACGCATTCGCTTTGCACGCTGGAGTTTGAGGATCATCGCCCGCTGTACGACTGGGTGCTGGATAACATCACCATTCCTTGCCATCCCCGCCAGTACGAATTTTCTCGACTGGAATTGCACTACACCATCACCAGCAAGCGCAAGCTGTTGCAATTGGTGAACGAGGGGCATGTATCCGGCTGGGACGATCCGCGCATGCCCACCATCACCGGCATGCGCCGACGCGGTTATTCACCGGAAGGCATACGCGAATTCGCAAAACGTATCGGTATCTCCAAGAGTGATAACACCGTGGACATGGCCGTGCTGGAATCGGCTATACGCGAAGACCTCGAAGCCAAAGTTCCGCGCGTGATGGCCGTGGTCAGGCCGCTGAAAGTGGTAGTGACTAATTTTGTGGAAGGCCAAACCGAGTCGCGCGAAGCAGGTTTCCATCCGCAGCATCCGGAATTCGGAGCGCGGCTCGTGCCGTTCGGCAAAGAGATATGGATCGAGGAGGATGACTTCAGCGAGAATCCGCCGGACGGTTGGCAACGGCTAACTGTGGGCGGCGAAGTGCGCTTGCGTTACAGCTATGTACTGCGTTGCGACGAGGCAATCAAGGATGCAGCCGGCAAGCTGGTTGAACTGCGCTGCTCGATAGACCCTGACACACTGGGCAAGAATCCGGTGGGACGCAAGGTGAAGGGCGTGATTCACTGGTTGTCCTGTACTCACGCACTGCCTGCCGAGATTCGTTTGTATGATCGCCTGTTCACCGTGCCGGAACCGGATGCGGACAAGGAGATCGACTTTTGCACTTACCTGAATCCCGGCTCATTGAATGTGGCACAAGGTTGGGTCGAGGCTTGTGTGAAAGATGCCGCACCGGAAACCCGTTACCAGTTCGAGCGACTCGGCTACTTTTGCACTGACCGTAGCGATCATCAGGCGGGTGTCAAGCAGGTGTTTAACCGTACCGTCACATTGAAAGATTCCTGGACGAAAGAACCAAAAAAGAAAGAACAAGATTAGAACTGCGTGTGTCAATCTTTTACGCTCTTGCATGACCAGGACGCGTCTGAGAACAGTGATACGCGACGGTTTGCCCGGCACTTCCATGCCGGCGTGGAAATCGGTATTGTCGGAACAGCAGGTGGAAGATGTCATCGCCTATGTTTCGCGCGCCTTCCATCCTCATACACCGGAACCATAATGCTGAAAATCTACAACACGCTGGCGCGTGACAAACAGGAATTCGTACCCATCGTGCCGGGCAAAGTCGGCATGTATGTGTGCGGCATGACGGTGTATGACTATTGCCACATCGGCCATGCGCGCGTGCTGGTGGTGTTCGACATGGTGTATCGCTGGCTCAAGGCGAGCGGCTATGAGGTGGATTACGTGCGCAACGTCACCGACATCGACGACAAGATCATCAAGCGCGCGGCGGAGAACGGCGAATCCATCCATGCGCTCACCGCGCGCTTCATCGCCGCGATGCACGAAGATGCCGATGCGCTGGGCGTGCTGCGTCCGGATCATGAACCGCGTGCCACGCAATTCGTGCCGGAGATGCTGGACATGATAAAAAAACTTGAAACCAATGGACTGGCCTACCAGGCGACCGATGGCGATGTGAATTACGCGGTGCGCAAGTTTCCCGGCTACGGCAAGCTGTCCGGCAAATCGCTGGAAGATCTGCGCGCAGGCGAACGTGTCGAGGTGACCGACAACAAGCATGACCCGCTCGACTTCGTGCTGTGGAAACACGCCAGGGAACAGGAAGCCGACGAAGTGAAATGGGACTCACCGTGGGGCAAAGGCCGGCCCGGCTGGCATATCGAATGTTCGGCGATGGGCTCCAAATTGCTCGGCGAGCATTTCGACATACACGGCGGCGGCGCGGACCTGCAGTTCCCGCATCACGAGAACGAGATCGCCCAGAGCGAGGGTGCACTGCCTGCAGAAGGGTCGCAGTGTAGCGGCGGGGCACCCATCGGCGTACCCCTTGCGGGTGATAATGAGGGAAGTCGTGGTCAATATGTGAATTACTGGATGCACAACGGCTTCGTGAATGTGGACAAAGAGAAAATGTCCAAGTCGCTTGGCAACTTTTTCACTATCCGCGAGGTGTTGAAGAAATACGATGCCGAAGTGGTGCGCTTCTTCATCCTGCGCGCGCACTATCGCAGT
>Ga0209880_1000233_pt1 | contig 13663 bp, 10 predicted proteins | sample PersoiDNA2013191_FD_185803 | JGI IMG/M metagenome (GOLD analysis project Ga0209880, IMG submission 185803) | Permafrost soil microbial communities from the Arctic, to analyse light accelerated degradation of dissolved organic matter (DOM) -... | ecosystem: Environmental > Terrestrial > Soil >... | reverse complement strand
CGGTAGAAGAAGCCGGCCAGCTGGGGGAGCGTCTCGCCGTCGTACCACACGGCGATCGCCACGTACTGCTGCGATGCCGCGAACTCGTTCGCGATCTGGGCCGTGAGCGCGTCAGTGAAGCGGGACATGCGAATGCCTCCGGCGGGGTGCGAGATGGGGTGCGAACCGTTAGGAGACGCCCGCCCAGTGTACGCCGCGCTGCCGTCGACAGGTCCCGGAACGCCCTCCGTCAACCCCGCGGACCACCCGCACTCGCCGGTTCAGCGAGCCAGCGCGTCGACCAGCCGATCCAGGAACGGCACCTGCGCATCCTTCAAGCGGAGCCGCGCCTCGGCCAGGTCGAACCAGGCCACGCGGTCGATCTCCGGAAAGGCCTCCAGCCGGCTGGAGCCGCGCGGCCACTCGAGGAAGAACGTGTTGCTGTGCGCCGCGGCCGGGTCCAGGTCGCCGGCCAGCGCCCACGCATGGACCACCTTGCCACCCCGCTGCCGGATCGTACCCAGCGGGATGGCGCCGTGATCCGGAGGGGGATGGCCGGTCTCCTCTCGGAACTCGCGTCGCGCAACGTCGACCAGGTCCTCCCCCGGCTCCCCCTCGCCCTTGGGGATAGACCACGCGCCCAGGTCCTTCGTCGCGTGGAAGGGCCCGCCGGGATGGCCCAGGAGCACCTCCAGGTGCCCGTCCCGAATGCGGTGGAGGAGGATCCCCGCGCTGACGCGATCGGCCATGGCGCGATTCTCGCAGTTCCCCAGCGGCGTTGCGGCCGCCGTCGCGCCCGACGGGCCAGCCCCCGCGTGCCGCATGATGGCCGCGACGCGGCGTCCTGAGTCCGGGCCACCGCCGCGAAGCACGAGGCTGGGGAGGCGTGTCAGTCGATCCGCCGGAGGTCCACTCGCCGCCGGAGACCAGTCCGCCGCGCGACGCCCGTCGCGCCATGACCCGCTGGCTCCCGATCCTCGCCGCGCTCCGCGGGTACGGGCCCGCCTCGTTCCGGGCGGACCTCGTGGCCGGGATCGTCCTGTCGGCGCTCCTCGTCCCGGCCGGGATGGGGTACGCGGAGGCCGCCGGCCTCCCGGCGATCACCGGCCTCTACGCCACCGTCGGGCCGCTCGTCGCGTACTTCCTGGTGGGCCCGTCGCGGATCCTGGTGCTGGGGCCGGACTCTGCGCTCATCGCTCCCATCGCGGCCACGATCATCCCGCTCGCCGGCGGCGATGATGGGCGCTCCGTGGCCCTCGCCGCCGCGCTCGCCTTGATGGTGGGCGCCATCTGTGTCGGCGCGGCCGCCGCGCGGCTCGGGTTCCTGACTGACCTGCTCTCGCGACCGGTCCGCGTCGGCTACATGAACGGCATCGCCCTGACCGTGATCGTGAGCCAGGTCCCGAAGCTGATGGGCTTCTCGGTCGCCGGGTCGGATTTCCTGGGCGAGTCGATCGGGATCGTCCGGGGCGTCCTCGACGGCAGGGTCGTGCCCGTCGCGCTGCTGATCGGCGGCGGTGCGCTCGTCGTGATCCTGGTCCTTCGCCGCGCCTCGCGCCGCCTCCCGAGCGTCCTTATCGCGGTCATCCTGGCCACGCTTGTCGTCACGATCTTCGGGCTCGGGAAGCAGCTCGCCGTGGTCGGCGCCGTCCCGCGCGGCTTCGCCGCCGCCGGGATCCCGGCCGTCAGCCTCGCCGACCTCCTGGCGCTCGTCCCCGGCGCGCTCGGGATCGCCCTCGTGGCATTCACCGACACCAGCGTCATCTCGAGGACGTTCGCCGCCCGCCGTGGCGAGGCGGTGGACCCAGACCATGAGCTCGCCGCGCTGGGCGTCGCCAACGTCGCCTCCGGTCTGATCGGCGGCTTCCCGATCAGCAGCAGCGCGACCCGGACGCCAGTCGCGGAGGCGGCCGGCGCCAGGACGCAGGTGACGGGCCTGGTGGGCGCGGGCGTCATCGTCCTCGTGCTCGTCGCGGTGCCCGGCCTGCTCACCAACTTGCCATCGACGGCCCTGGCCGCGATCGTCATCACCGCCGCCCTGAGCCTGTTCGACCTCGCTGGCGCGCGTCGGCTCCTCCGCCTCCGCCGGTCCGAGTTCGGACTGTCGGTCGTCAGCTTCCTCGGCGTCGTCGTCTTCGGCGTCCTGCCCGGGATCGGGATCGCCGTGGGCCTCTCGCTCCTCAACTTCATCCGGCATGCCTGGCGGCCGCACGACGCGGTCCTTGGACGCGTCCCGTATTACAAGGGCTACCACGATGTCGAACGGCACCCGGACGCGCGGCAGGTGCCGGGGCTCCTCCTCTACCGCTGGGACGCGCCCCTGTTCTTCGCGAACGCGGACCTCTTCCGGGACCGGGTGCGGGCGGTCGTCCGCGGCGTCGATCCGCCGGTCCGCTGGCTCGTCGTCTCGGCCGAGCCGGTGACGGACGTCGACACGACGGCCGCAGACGCGCTCGACGAGGTGATCACCGACCTCGCACGCGCCGGCATCGAGCTCCACTTCGCGGAGATGAAGGGGGACGTCAAGGACCGGCTCAAGGACTACGGGCTTTACCAGCGGCTCGGCGACGCGAGCTTCCACCCGACCGTGGGGACGGCCGTCAAGGCGTACCTGGCCGGGCATCCCGTCCCATGGCTGGACTGGGAGGACGCGGCCGACGCGCCGGGGGCCGTCCCTCGCTGACCGCGCGGACGTCGACTGCTGTCAAGCTGCGCGACGTCAGCCCCAGAGCGCCTCCACCGAGAGGTACCGCTCGCCCGTGTCATAGGCGAAGGTGAGGATCCGGGCACCGTCGGCGACCTGCGGCAGGAGCTGTGCCACGGCCGCCAGGGAGGCGCCGGACGAGACGCCGACCAGCAGCCCCTCCTCGCGGGCAGCGCGACGCGCGTACGTCATCGCGTCCTCCGGGGCGACCTGGAGGATCCCGTCGAGCAGCTCGGGACGCATCACGCCCGGGATGAACCCGGCGCCGATCCCCTGGATCGGGTGCGGACTGTGCGTGCCGCCGGAGAGCACCGGCGAGAGCGTCGGCTCCACGGCGTGGACTCGGAGGTTCGGCCAGAGCGGCTTGAGCACCTCGGCGCAGCCCGTGATGTGGCCGCCGGTCCCGACGCCGGTCACGAGGTAGTCCAGGCCATCCGGGAAGTCCCGCAGGATCTCCGCCGCAGTCGTCCGACGGTGCGCCTCGACGTTGACCGGGTTGTCGAACTGCATCGGCATCCACGCGCCGGGAATCTCGGCCACGAGCTCCTGCGCCCGGGCGATCGCGCCCTTCATGCCGAGCTCACGCGGCGTCAGCTCCAGCTCGGCGCCGTAGCCCGTCATCAGCTTGCGGCGCTCGATGGAGAACGACTCGGGCATGCACAGGATCAGCCGGTAGCCCTTGACGGCGCAGACCAGGGCAAGGCCGATCCCCGTGTTGCCCGAGGTGGGCTCCACGACCACCGAGCCGGGGCCGAGGATCCCGCGGGCCTCGGCATCCTGGATCATCGAGAGTGCGATCCGGTCCTTGATGCTTCCTCCCGGGTTGGCGCGCTCGAGCTTCATCCAGACCTCCACGCGGGGGTCGAAGAGGCGGTTGATCCGGACGTGGGGCGTCTCACCGATCGTGGCGAGGACGGAATCGGCCTTCATCGGCTGGTCTCCTTCAGATGACGAAGTCGGAGTCCTCGAACCCATCGCGGACGCGACGGACGCGGACCTGGCTGGTCTGGTAGACGACGGAATCGGGTGGCAGGCTGCCGGTCAGGAAGACGTTCCCGCCGACCACGCTGTCGTGGCCCACGACGGTATCGCCGCCGAGGACCGTCGCGTTCGCGTAGAGGACCACGCGGTCCTCGATGGTCGGGTGGCGTTTCGTGCCGGCGGCGCTCTTCGCGACGGAGAGCGCGCCGAGGGTGACGCCCTGGTAAAGCTTGACGTCGTTGCCGATGACCGCCGTCTCGCCGATCACGATCCCGGTCCCGTGATCGATGCACAACGATCGACCGATCGTGGCCCCGGGGTGGATGTCGATCCCGGTCCGGGTGTGGGCCACCTCGGCCAGGAGCCGCGGCAGGATCCGGACCCCCAGGCCGCACAGCTCGTGGGCGATCCGGTGGATGGCGATCGCGAGAAAGCCCGGGTACGCCGCGATCACCTCGTCCAGGCTCTCGGCGGCGGGGTCGCCCTCCGCGATCGCCTGCGCATCCTGCTGGAGCCGGTCGTGGATGGCGGGCAGGGCGGCGGCGAACGCGTCCACGATCCGGTCGGCCTCGCCGGGCTCCGCCAGCGGCGCCACGAGACGGCGAAGGTCGCGCACGGCGAGCGTGAGCCGGGCCTGCAGCTCGTTGGCAGTGCCGGCCGCGCCCTCCGAGAGCTGTCCGAAGAGGATCCCCAGCAGCTCGTCGACGAAGACGGCGACGTCGCGCTTGAGCGGGAATCCCCGATCACCCGCCAGTCGCTCCTCGGCAAGGAGCGTGGCGAAGGCGTGGACGCGATCGTGCGGCTGGCTCATGGGCATCGACTCCGGGGAAGTTCGGCCCGCCTACCGCGAGACGCCGGCGCCGAAGCGCTGGCCGCGCGGGTCGACCTGGCAGGCGGGTGGGTTGAGGACGCTGGACACGGATGGGGACCTCCGGGGAACGCGGGCCGGTGAGCGACGCAGGCGCCGCTCGTGGGGCAGAAGGAGTCGCGAGTCCCGGGAGGGGCGTGTCCCGCGGTCAGCAGCCGACCGCGCGCGCACCCTGCACCGGCACTCGCCGGCGACAGGAGCATCGGGGTCCGATCTGCGAAACGCGGTGGTTCACGGCGCGAGCATACCCGGCCTGCCGCGAGCGCGCCACGGCGGGCCCCGGGCGCCGACGAACCGCCCGGCCCATCACGTGCCGCGCCGAAGCGTCGCGCCGCATCACGTCCCGGTCTCGACGCGGGCGATCCGCGCCAGCCACGCGTGAATGCGTCCGTCCGGGAGGCGCGTCTCGAGCCACTCGGGGTCGACGGCCTCCACCCACCAGCCTTCACCGAACGTCTCGCGGATCTCCCGGGGCGAGATCCGCCGCGGGCCGCGCCCGAACGGGTTCCGGTCGCTCCAGCACAGGAGGAACACCCGGCCGCCCGGCCGGAGCGCCGCGCCAAGGCTCGCCGCGTAGCGTGGACGTTCGGCGTCGCTGAAGGTGTGGAAGAGCCCCACGTCGAGGACCGTGTCGAACGTCCGGCCCAGCGCCGCGAGGTCTAGCGCGTCCGCGACAAGGAACTCCACGGGGAGGCCGCGGTGCGCCGCCTTCGCAGCCGCGCGTTCGATCGCGTCGGCCGCGAAGTCCACGCCGAGCACCGGGTGCCCCTGTGCCGCGAGAAGGAGCGCGTTCTCGCCCGTCCCGCAGCCGGCGTCGAGCACCGATCCAGCGACCAGCCCGCTCCTCGCGAGCCGGACGAGCGCGCCCTGCGGCCGCCCGACGTCCCAGGTTGGCGTTCCGCCGTCACGGTACGCGTTGTCGAAGAACTGGACCATCCAATGCCTCCGACCCGAACGGTACCCCGTCGGGGAATCGAACGGCCCGCGCTCCCGCGAGCGCATCGACCCGGCCTCGGCTGCGGGTCGCAGCGTCCCGTAGCATGGCAACCGTGGCCCTCCCGATCGCGCGACGCGCGACCCGCCTCTCGCTGCCGCTCGTCGGCGCGTTCACCGTGGGCGCGATCGCCTACGGCGGCCTCTACACGTTCCCGGCGATCTCGGTCGCGTTCGCGGAGGAGTTCGGGATCAGCCGGACGCTCGCCGTGACGCCCTGGACGATGTTCCTCGTGGTCACCGCCGTCGCGAGCCCGCTCCTGGGCCGGGCCTACGACGAGTGGGCCGACCGCGACCTCCTGACCGCGTCGATGGTCCTCCTCGCCGCGGGCTGGCTGGCGGTCTACCTTGCGCGCGACATCTCGCTCGTGATCCTCGCCTACGCGGTCTTCATGGCGCTCGGGCTGCAGCTCTCGTTCATCGGGACCTCCACCGCGATCGCCCGGCGATACGCCGGCATGTCGGGCCTCGCGCTGGGGATCGCCTACGCGGGCCCGGGAATCGGGGTCGCGATCGCGCTGCCCATCGCCGGCGGGCTGATCCAGACGGCCGGCTGGCGGTCGGCGTCCCTCGTCTTCCTGGCGACCTGCCTGGTGGGCGTCGCGTTCGTCTGGCTGATGACCAGCGGGCCCGCGATCGTCGTGCCGGCACGCCGCCCCGACCGGCGCCGCACCTTGGCACCCTCCGACGTGCGCGGCGCCGCCCCGGCTCCGGCACCGTCGTCGGCGCCTGCGGACGTGTCGATGACCGCCGAGCGTCGGCACCTCGCGGTCGGCGAGCCGCTGAGCGCGGGCCGGCCCAGCACGCGTGCGACGGAGGCCGGTCTCGCGGCTCGCGCCTCGGGCCTGCACGAGCCATCGGCCCCCGGTGCCGTCTCCGCCGCGCAAGAGGTCCTCCCGATCGGCAGCGGCGAGCACGCGCACAGCGTGCGGCGCGTCGTCCGCACCCGGCGGTTCTGGCTCCTCTTTGCCGGCGCCGCGGCGATCGGCGTCTTCGACGAGGGCCTCCTCCAGGCGTTCATCCCGAGCGCGGTCAAGAGCGGCCTCGGCGCCGAGTGGGCAGCCGCCGCGCTGGGGCTCCAGTCGCTGGCGTACGTCGGCGGCCAGATCGTCGGGGGCGGGCTCTCCGATCGAATCGGCCGGCGGATCGTGGGTGTCGTCGCCGCCGTCGCGGTCGCCGGCGGGGTCGTGGCGGCCCTCGGGCTCGTTGCCGCCGCGCCGGGGCTGGCGATTGCCGGCGTCATCCTCCACGGCATCGGGACCGGCGCGACCATCGCCGTCCGGTCGGCGGCCTTCGGTGACGTCTTCGGCGGGCCGAACTTCGGGTCGATCTTCGGGCTGCTCGGGGTGGCCTACCCGGTCGGCGGCACGCTGGCGGTGTACGTGGGCGCGATCGCCTTCGACACCACCGGCTCGTATCTCCCGCTCATCCCGGTCGTCATCGCCGCGCTGGGGCTCTGGTCGGTGGCATTGTGGATCGCGGGCCCGCGGCGCTCGCCGGCGACGGTGGCGGGAGCGGCACCGGGCGGACGCCCAGACTGACCCGAGCTCGATCGCCGATCGGCGCACACGTTTCGTGGGCCGGAGACGTCGATCGGCGGAGCCGGTCCGCCTCGCTGCCTGCTCATCATGGATTCAGGTTGAAGGGCGATAAAGTCGACATGCAACCGACCAGTCTTCCTTTGCGCCTTCCCCGCGGCACGAACCACGTGGTCGGCGGCACTCGACCCCCACGCTATGACCTGTCGTACCGCGACGAGTTCTGGCCCCCTCGAGCGTACGAGGATCGCTGCGATCGACTGGCGGTCCGAGCGCTCCTGCCCAGGGGCGGTGGCCATCTCCTCGATCTTGGGGCGGGGTTCGGCCGACTGGTGGACGAGTACCGTGCGTTCGACACCGTGACGCTGGTGGACGCCTCGCCCGCGATGATCGAGGCTGCCCGCGACCGCGTTGGCTCGGATACTCGGTTCTCCGTCATTGCCGCCGACGCCGCGCACCTGCCAATTCCGGCTGGCTCCGTTGACGTGGTCGTTGCGGTTCGCTTGCTCGTCCACCTCAGCGATCCGAGCGAGGTGTTCCGGGAGATCGCGCGAGTCCTGCGACCCGGCGGCCGGCTTATCGTCGAGTTCCCGAACCGGCGCCATCTCCTCGCCGTCGTCCGATACCTGACTGGCCGGCAGTCCTGGTCGCCGGTTGCCCGCCAAACGCACGAGTACCTCGCAGGGCATTTCGTGCATCAGCCGGCGACGATCGAAGCGCAACTTCGCGCGGTCGGCCTGGAGCCCGACGTTCGGCGCACCGTCTCGCTCTTCCGATCGGCACTGCTCAAGCGCCTCATCCCAGCCCGCGTCCTGGCAGCGATCGAGTCTCCACTGCAGCGGCCGCTCGGTCGGATGGCGCCCGGCCCGTCGATCTACGTCGGGTCGATCCGATCAGATGCGGCTACGATCGGCTAGATCGCGCCCTGCCGTGCACGGGGGCGTGGAACGGAGGACGACCCCCTGCGGATCCTGATCGTCGAGGACGAGGCTGCCATCGCCGGCGCGGTCAAGGCAGCGCTGGCGGCCGACGGCCATGCGGCGGACATCGTGGGCGACGGGCGTCATGCCCTCGACTGGGCGGAGACCTACGCCTACGACCTCGTGATCCTCGACGTCATCCTTCCCGGGCTCGACGGTTTCGCGATCTGTTCGGTGCTGCGGAACAAGGGTTTCTCGGCGGCGATCCTCATGCTCACTGCCCTGGACGACGTTCAGGATCGCATCACCGGTCTCGACCGCGGCGCCGACGACTACCTCGCCAAGCCATTCAGCATGGACGAGCTCCGCGCACGGGTCCGGGCACTCGGTCGGCGCAGGCTGGAGGAGCGAGCGCCCCGGATCCAGATCGGCGACCTTGAGCTCGACCCGGCGACCCTTGGCGTCTGGCGTGCAGCCCGCCAGATCCACCTCACCGCGCGCGAGTTCGCGCTTCTCGAGCTCCTCGCGCGACATCCCGGCCAGATCTTTCCTCGCGACCGTCTCATCGATGCCCTCTGGAACGCGGACTTCGCGGCGGAGTCGAACATCGTCGAGGTCTACATCCGGAGCCTTCGACGGAAGGTCGACGAGGGCCGACGCGACGGGCTGATCGAGACGGTCCGCGGTTCCGGGTATCGACTTCGCGTGATCGGAGCCGCCTGATGTTCAGGCGTGCTCGCATTCGCCTCACCGTCCTGTACATCGGGCTCTTCGCGCTCGTCCTCGGTGTCTTCAGCGTGGTCTTCTACGTCGGGTTTGCGACCGCCCTCGCGCCGACCTTCGACGTCGACCCCGAGCTCACGAACGAGCAGGTCGCAATGGTCGCCCACCAGGCCGCGGTCGAGCGGATCGGGCTCGCCCTCCTCGTGGCCGATCTGCTCGTGGTCGCACTCGTCGGCGTTGCCGCCTGGGTCCTCGCCGCCCGCACGCTCCGGCCGATCCGCGAGGCGCACGCCCGCCAGCGCCGATTCGTCGCGGACGCGTCGCACGAGATGCGCACACCGTTGGCTGCCATCCGGTCGTCCGCGGAGAGTGCCCTCGCGGCAGCAAACTCCGCCGACGAGCTGCGGCGTGCGCTCGCGGCCGTCGCGAGCGCCACGGGCCGGTTGACGCGGATCACGAACGACCTGCTCCTGCTTGCCCGGAGCGACGAGCTGCCCGGCGATCGCCATGAGCCGATCGATCTGTCGGTCATCGTCGCCGAGACGGTGGAGGCGTTCGCTGCGGCGCACCCCGAACTCTCCCGTACCCGGATGGCGCTCGGCGCCGACCTCCCGGTCTCGGCCGATCCGAGCGAGATCGGTCGGATCGTCGCCAATCTCCTCGACAACGCGCTCCGGTACAGCGGCGGTCCGAGCGCGAACCCGGCGCGAATCACGACGAGAGCCGCGGACCGCGAGGCTCTGGTCGAGGTCAGCGACGACGGGCCCGGCATCGCGGCCGCTGATCTCGAGCGCATCTTCGAGCCTTTCCACCGGGTGCACTCCGATGCAGGCAATCTTGAGGGCAGCGGTCTCGGCCTCGCGATTGCGCGCAGCCTCGCGCAGCGGAACGGAGGCCGGCTCACCGTGACGAGTCAACCTGGATCCGGGGCGACATTCCGGCTCTCCCTGCCGCGCCTCAGGTGAGAGATCCGCCGGATGGGCGCCGTCCGCGGTGGCTCGTCCCGCCAGGCCATCGCGGCGCGCCCTGCCCACGTCGTCCTGTCACCTCGGCTGGGCTCTCGCGATGCTGACCTTCTTCCAGGCGATCGTGCTCGGCGTCCTGCAGGGTGTCACCGAGCTCTTCCCAGTCTCGAGCCTGGGCCATTCGGTGATCTTGCCGCAGCTCCTGGGCTGGACCGACGTCGTCGCCGCGCAGTCGGCGTCGGAGTCCTATTTCCTCGCCTTCCTGGTCGGCCTCCACGTGGCCACCGCGCTCGCACTCCTGGCCTTCTATCGCTCGACCTGGGCGAGGATCGTGCGCGGACTGATCGCGTCCCTGCGGACCCGCCGCATCGAGACGCCCGACCAGCGCCTCGCGTGGCTGCTCCTCGTGGCGACGATCCCGGCGGGGTTGGTCGGCCTGCTCCTCGAGCACACCCTTCGGGTCGTCTTCGCCAAGCCGCTCGCGGCCGCCGGGCTCCTCGTCATCAACGGCCTGGTCCTGCTGTTCGGCGAGTGGATCCGCCAGCGGGCCGAGGTCAGCAGCGTCGTAGCGACGCACGCGACCACGACCGCTGGCGCCCGCCGGCTCGACACGCTCGACCTCCGCGAGGCGGGTGCGATCGGGGTGGCCCAGGTCCTGGCGCTCCTGCCCGGCATCAGCCGCTCGGGGATCACGATGGTCGCCGGGCTTGCCCGTGGGCTCGACCACGAGGATTCCGCTCGCTTCTCGTTCCTGCTGGCGACGCCGATCATCCTCGCCGCGGGCATCTACAAGCTGCCGGACCTCCTCGGGCCTAACGGGGACGGCGTGCGTCTCCAGATCCTCGCCGGAAGTGTCGCGGCCGGCCTGGCCGCGTATCTCTCGGTCCGCTTCCTGACCCGCTACTTCACGACCCGCACGCTGACGCCCTTCGCGGTCTACTGCCTCGTGGTCGGGATTCTCGCGATCGTCCGATTCGCGTAAGCGAAGACGCCCCGGGACCCGTCACAATGGGTTCGCTCGGATCGGGGACCGCTACGGGCCAATGACCGTCTGGCAGGCCGCAGCGGGGTCCCAGGGCCCAGATCGGCAACTAGCCCAGGACGACCCGGACCCGGTGCGTGGCCCCGTCATCGGCAAGCGGGATCGCGGCGCCGCGGCCCGTCAGCGCCTGTCCGTCGAGCTCCGACGATGCCACCCCTCGACTGACCCCCTGCGGGTTCTCCACGACGATCTCATACCTGGCGGTGTGATAGCGGAAGTCGATCTCGAAGCCTGGCCAGGCGCGAGGGATGCAGGGATCCAGCAGGAGCGTCGACCCGCGCAAACGGAATCCCAGGATCCACTCGATGCCGGCCTGGTACATCCAGCCCGCCGAAGCGGTGTACCAGGTCCAACCGCCGCGGCCGACGTGCGGCGGTTCCGCGTAGACGTCGGCCGCCATGACGTACGGCTCCACCTTGTAGCGCTGGACCCCGGCCCGGGTGCTGGCATGGTTGATGGGGTTCAGGATGGAGAACAGCTCGCCGGCCTTGTCGCCGTCGCCCAGCGTCGCGAAGGCAAGGACCGACCAGATGGCCCCGTGGGTGTACTGGCCGCCGTTCTCCCGGATGCCCGGCAGATACCCCTTGACGTAGCCCGGATCGACGTCGGAATGGTCGAACGGCGGGGTGAACAGCAGGACGAGACCGTCACCGCGTCGGACGAGGAACTCCTCCACCGCGGCCATGGCCCGCTCCGCGTGGGGAGGATTGGCGGCTCCCGACAGGACGGCCCACGATTGAGCGATCGAGTCGATTCGGCACTCGGCGTTGATGGCGGAGCCGAGCGGGGTGCCATCGTCGAAGAAGGCTCGCCGGTACCAGTCGCCGTCCCAGCCGTGGCGCTCCAGCGCACGCCGGAGCGCCTTCATGTGTGCCCGCCAGCGCTCCGCGCGAGGACGCTCCCCGCGGGCCTCCGCGATCGGCGCGAAGGCGGCCAGGACGGTATGCAGGAACCAGCCCAGCCAGACGCTCTCGCCCCGGCCCTCCTGGCCTACCCGGTTCATGCCGTCGTTCCAGTCGCCCGACCCGATGAGCGGCAGCCCGTGGGCGCCCACCGCCAGGCTCCGGTCGATGGCCGCCACACAGTGGTCGAAGAGCGAAGCCGACTCCAGTGACCGTTCCGGCTGGAAGTAGGCGTCCGCCTGGTCCGGCCGCAGTGTCGGTCCCTCGAGGTACGGGATGGTCTCGTCGAGGACCGCCGAGTCGGCCGTGACCGCGAGGTAGCGATCGACCGCGTACGGCAGCCAGAGGCGATCGTCCGAGATCCGGGTTCGGACGCCCCGACCCGACGGCGGATGCCACCAGTGCTGGACGTCTCCCTCGACGAACTGGCGTGCCGCAGCCCGCAGGAGATGTTCCCGCGCGAGCTCGCGCTTCGAGGTCACCAGGGCGACCACGTCCTGGAGCTGGTCGCGGAACCCGTAGGCGCCGCCCGCCTGGTAGAACGCCGTCCTTGCCCACAGCCGGCACGCAAGCGTCTGGTAGATGAGCCAGCGGTTGAGCATGATGTCCATGGAGCGATCGGGTGTCCGCACCTGGATCGCGCCCTGGGTATCGTCCCAGTGGCTCGCCACGCCGCGCAGCGTTGCCTCGTGGTCGGCCGTTCGCCCGCGTCGGATGAGGTCGGTGGCCGCCGCGGCACCGTCCGCCTCGCCGAGCAGCACCAGGACCTGGGTCCGCGATCCGTTGGGAAGCTCGAAGCTGGTCTGCAGGGCGGCGCACGGATCCAGGCCCGCGCCGGTGGCTCCCCGCAGCCGGGATCCGCGCTCCAGGCCGGCGGGCCGGTCCGGAGCGCCATTGCGGCCGAGGAATTCGGTCCGATCGGCCGTCCACGCCGTCTGCCGCCCGCCGAGGTCGAGGAAGGCGACGCGGCCGCCAAACTCCGTATTCCACGGGTTGCGCACGAGGAGCGCCCGGGTCTCCGGCTCCAGTGCCGTCACGATCCGGGGGCCGCTGTCCCCACGCGAGGTGCCCAGCGCCCACTCGGCATACGCGGTCACGGACAGGCGCCTGGAGCGCCCGGATCGGTTCTCGATGGTCAGCACCGAGATCTTCAGGGGGTCGTCGAGCGGGACGAACTGGACGAGGTTGAGCGCGATGCCGTCGTGCAGGTGCTCGAACCGGCTGTATCCGGCACCGTGGCGGACGACGTACGTCGACTCCTCGCAGCGGATCGGCTGCGCCGTCGGACCCCATAGCTCGCCGCTTTCGTCATCCCGGACGTAGATCGCCTCGCTCACCGGGTCGCTGACGGGGTCGTTGGACCATGGCGTGAGCTGGTTCTCGCGGCTGTTCCCGGACCACGTATAGCCCGACCCGGACTCGGAGACCTGGAACCCGAACGACGCGTTGGCGATCACGTTCAACCAGGGCGCCGGGGTGGATTGTCCCGGGCCGAGGATGGTGACGTACTCGCGCCCGCCGTCGGCAAAGCCGCCCAGCCCATTGAAGAACTCCAGCTCCGGACGCGGAGCAGCCGCCTCGATCCTGTTCTGCCTCGCAGCGGGCGGCGCTGCGGGCTGGGCCATCCTCTCGGCGGGACGCTCCAGGCGGATCACCTGGTCGGCAAGACTGCCCCGCCGGCTCAGCAGGACGGCCCGGGCGGCCGCCCCGAGGAGCGTGCGGTCCTCGGTGGAGAGTTGGTCGCCGCGCAGAATGTGCACCCCGCCGTGGCCCGTATGGCCCTCGGGGACCAGGATGGACTGGCTCGTCCGCACGAGGGTCTCGAGCGAATCCTGGAGCCCCTGGGCGTAGGTGGTGCCATGCTCGTTGAGGATCACGAGGTCCACGTCGAGGAGCTTCATCCGCCAGTACTCGTGCGCGCGGAGCAACTGTCGAACGATGTCGAGGTCGTCCTCCTCGTCGATCCGCACCATGACGATGGGCAAGTCGCCCGAGATGCTGTGGGCCCAGAGGCCGGGTGCTCCCCGGTCGTTGCGGGCCAGCAGGCT
>Ga0209880_1000232_pt1 | contig 13686 bp, 12 predicted proteins | sample PersoiDNA2013191_FD_185803 | JGI IMG/M metagenome (GOLD analysis project Ga0209880, IMG submission 185803) | Permafrost soil microbial communities from the Arctic, to analyse light accelerated degradation of dissolved organic matter (DOM) -... | ecosystem: Environmental > Terrestrial > Soil >... | reverse complement strand
AGCGGTATGGGAAGTAATGGACTTACCTCAGCCCGACACGATCTTTTTGCTCCGTATCTTGCTTCAAAATACCCGGAAAGCCTTGATACAACCTTACCTTATGATCTTATTTATTCCGGTAAGCTGAAGCTCACAGATCCGATAATGGGTTTGAATACTGATGCAGGGAAACTGGTACTCTCTCCAACCCGGACTTATGCACCTGTTATAAAAATGATTCTTGAAACCATGCATTCGGAAATACATGGTATGGTGCATTGCTCAGGAGGTGGACAAACAAAGATCATGCATTTTATTGATAAGCTACATATTATAAAAGATAATTTATTCCCGCTACCTCCGCTATTCCGCCTGATTCGGGAACAATCGGGAACAGCATGGGAAGAGATGTATAAAGTATTCAACATGGGTCACCGGTTTGAGATATATACTGATCAGAAGAATGCTTCAGATATTATCAGTATTGCTTCAGGATTTAATCTTGACGCCAAAGTAGTCGGTCATTGCGAAGCTTCTGGAAAGAAAAAACTTACAATAAGTTCAGAACTCGGCACATTCGATTATTAGTGTGGTTTGCGGCTCGCGGCATACGGTTAATTTTTCACTTTTGTCTTTTCACTTTTGTCTTTTGTCTTGTCTTTACCCTTTGCCCCATTCAACCTTATTTACTACCTTTGCACCCTGAAAATTTATTGAACTATGGCAAACAATATGATTCTTGAGAGACTGGAGGGAGTGAAAATCCGGTTTATTGAGGTTGGTGATCTTCTCACCCAACCCAATATTCTCTCGGATATGAAGAAGTATGTCAGATTAAATAAAGAATATAAAGATCTCCTCCCCATAATCGAGTCTTACGAAAGATATAAACTGGCGCTTAGTAATATAACCAGTGCAAAAGATCTTCTTGCAACTGAAAAGGATGAGGAGATGCGCGATATGGCTAAGGCAGAACTTGATGAGCTTACATCCCATATTCCTGAGATGGAAGAGGAGATCAAAATGCTGATAATTCCTGCTGATCCGGAAGACGAGAAGAACGCAGTTATGGAGATCAGAGCAGGAACAGGAGGTGATGAAGCAAGTATTTTCGCAGGAGACCTTTTCAGAATGTACAGCAAGTTTTTTGAAACAAAAGGATGGAAGGTTGATATAAATAATACATCGGAAGGAACTGCAGGTGGCTATAAGGAGATTGTACTGAGTATAGCTGGTGAAGGAGTATACGGAATAATGAAATATGAATCAGGTGTTCACCGTGTTCAGAGAGTCCCTCAAACTGAAACACAGGGCCGGATTCATACATCTGCTGCCTCGATTGTGGTACTCCCGGAAGCTGAAGAATTTGATATTGACCTCAGAACCGAAGATATCAGAAAGGATACCTACTGCTCTTCCGGACCCGGTGGACAGTCGGTAAATACTACATATTCTGCAATCCGTCTTACACATATTCCGTCGGGTCTTGTAGTTACCTGTCAGGATGAAAAGTCGCAGCTTAAGAATTATGATAAAGCTTTAAAAGAGCTGAGGACGAGACTTTATAACCTTGAATATCAGAAATATCTGGATGCAGTTTCTCAAAGGAGAAAAACTATGGTATCAACAGGTGACCGTTCTGCTAAAATCAGGACTTATAACTATCCACAAGGAAGAATGACTGATCACAGGATCAACCTTACAAGTTATAATCTGCCTTCAATCCTTGATGGTAATATCCAGGAAGTCCTCGACAAATTGCAGATGGCTGAAAATTCCGAACGTTTAAAAGAGAGCAATATTTAACGCGATTGACAATGGATCACGCCATATTATTTGAAAATATAGTCAAAAAGCGCTCATTCTTATGTGTTGGGCTGGATTCTGAAATTGAAAGGATCCCGTCATTCCTTCTGACGGCAAATGACCCGATGTTCGAATTCAACAAAAGGATTATTGATGCAACGCATGAATACGCCGTTGCTTACAAACCGAATGTTGCATTTTACGAATGCTATGGAGCAAAAGGCTGGATATCGCTTGAAGCCACTGTGAAGTATATAAAAGAAAATTATCCTGAAATATTCGTAATTGCAGACGCTAAGCGGGGAGATATTGGTAACACTTCAAAAATGTATGCAAAAGCATTTCTGGAAAACATGCCTTTTGACGCAATAACAGTGGCTCCATATATGGGAGAAGATTCTGTTACCCCATTCCTGTCTTATAATGAGAAGTGGGTTGTACTTCTGGCGCTCACCTCAAATAAAGGCGCTGATAATTTTCAGTACCACAATGAGGATGGAATAAAACTCTTTGAAAGAGTATTATCCATTTCGCAGAAATGGGGTACAATTAATAATCTTATGTACGTTGTTGGTGCAACACGCGCAGAAATGTTAAAAAGCATACGGAAACTGGTACCTGATCATTTTCTTCTCATTCCCGGTGTAGGTGCACAAGGTGGTAGTCTTGAAGAAGTGGCAAAGTATGGTCTTAACAGTAAATGCGGACTTCTGGTCAATTCCTCACGAGGAATAATTTTTGCAGATAACTCAAAAAGCTTCGATAAGGTAGCCGGTGAAAAAGCAAAAGAAATGCAGGCTGAGATGGGAAAATACCTCTCCGAAAGAAGTCTGATATAATTTTTATAGACCTACGGTACTGCTGTCTTGCAGCCTTTTTATTTTTCGCCGTTATACCCTTGCATTGTAATGCCTTTTTTCATAATTTTAGCTTCTCGCAGTTAATTAACTTGTGCTAAAATGAAAGAGGAATTCCTTCACTACCTGTGGAAATACAGCCTCTATGACCAGGAGAGGCTGTTTGATAACGAAAAGAATAAAATATATGTTCTCAACCCGGGTGAATATAACCATGATTCTGGTCCGGATTTTTTCAATGCCCGTATCTCTGTTGCAGGCACTGTCTGGGCCGGAAATATTGAAATACATACAAAGTCATCGCATTTCGATAATCATGGACACCAGAATGACCCGGCATTTAATAATGTAATCCTTCACATTGTTGCAGAGAATGACAAACGTGTTTTTAATGCAAAAGGAGAAGAGGTTCTTACAGCTGAAATATCGTTTGATTCCTCATATTACGACAAATATACATTTCTTGTTAATAATCCGTATATAATTGCATGTCAGGATGATATCAAAAAACTTGATGTTATACTTATACGCCACTGGCTTAATTCTCTTGTAATCGAAAGATTGCGGATCAAATCGGAATCAATCCTGAAAATATTATCTGAGACAGAGAACGACTGGGATGAGTCATTTTACCGGTTACTGGTGCGCTATTTTGGATTCCGTATCAATACTGAACCTTTTGAGATGCTTGCCAGAGCGCTTCCATTCAGGATAATCCGAAAGCATACGGACAACATATTTCAGATTGAGGCTCTTTTGTTTGGGACAGCAGGGTTGCTTGAAACAGGACTTTTTAAGGAGGTTCTGTCTGATGAATATTACTGTAACCTGTTAAAGGAGTACACTATACTTTCAGCAAAGTACTCCCTTAAACCTCTCCATGGGTGGTTATGGAAATTCTCAAGATTGAGACCTTCAAATTTTCCAACAGTCAGATTATCGCAGCTTGCAACGATGCTATCAATTGCAGGCGGCCTCTTCTCCAGGGTATTGGATGCAACTGATATAAAACAGATTAAAGAATTATTTGAAGTATCTGCATCACCCTATTGGGACGATCATTTTGTTTTTGGTAAGAAAAGCAGGAATTTTACAAAGCATACTGGATCGCAGGCTGCTGACATTCTCATGATAAACTCAGTTATCCCAATGATATTTGTTTACGGGCAGAGCAGGGATTGTCAGAATATTAGTGAAAGAGCTCTCACATTCCTTGAAAATATACCTCCTGAAGAAAATATCATAAGTTCAGAATGGAAAGCGGCGGGAATTATTGCAGAGTCGGCATTTTATTCTCAGGCACTGATACAACTCAGAAATGAGTACTGCAAAAAGAGAAAATGCCTCGATTGCCGGATAGGCAGTAAAATTATAAGTCAGGGGAAGAAATTAAAGGATCAGGAAGAACTGCTTCTGGAACCATAAAGAAAGTTAAAAGGCAAAAGTTAAAACTTTGAAAAGGCAATCTTGGTTTATAAATATAGAGAAATTTGAAGATATTTTAGCATGGCAAAAAGCTAAATTACTGACTTAATGACTTTATGGCCTGGTTTTTGACAAACGATCGATTTTATTTGACAAATAGTTGAATGATAACATTATTCAACGCAACTTTCAGTCTCATTTTTCCATCATTATAATGATAGTGAAGCAATAATTATTTTACTTATTCTTTCCTGTAAAAAAAATAATGAGGGACAGACTCCATAACTTAAACAGAACAAGGTGCTTGAAAATTAATGATATTTATTACACGAATCCGGTAATATAAAAAGAAATATTTCAAGAACTTTTAAAAAAAAAGTAAATTGTTTGATTATTTACATAAAAAAGCCTTATTTTTGCGTTCCAAAATTGGAGACTCGATTTATATATGGATTAATAATATTTTAATTATAGATATGTATTTAACAACAGAAAAAAAGCAGGAGTTTTTCAAAACCTTTGGAACATCTGAAATCGATACCGGTACTGCAGAGGGCCAGATAGCGTTATTCTCATACAGGATCAATCATCTTACCGAACATCTTAAGAAGAACAAAAAAGATTTCAGTACCCAGCAGGCGCTTATCAAACTTGTTGGGAAAAGAAGAAGGCTTTTAGACTACCTTAAAATTAAAGATATCGGACGGTATCGTGAAATCATAAAAGCGTTGAAATTACGTAAATAGAGAAAAAAAGGCAATTTTTAATTGCCTTTTTTCATACTATTCAGATTATTTTGTAATTTCAATTTTCATAAATTATACTTGAAATGTTTAAAGTAAAAGAGAAGATTATTGATCTCGGTGACGGGAGGACAATAACCCTTGAGACAGGCAGAATGGCCAGACAGGCTAATGGTTCTGTTTTGTTAAAAATGGGTAAGACAATGTTGCTGGCTACTGTAGTGTCAGCACAGGAGGCGAAGGAAGATACTGACTTCATGCCGCTTTCAGTTGAGTACAAAGAGAAATATGCTTCATCAGGACGGTTCCCTGGTGGATTCCTGAAAAGAGAATCCAGATCTTCAGATTATGAGATACTTATTTCAAGGCTGGTTGACAGGGCATTAAGACCTCTGTTTCCTGCTGATTTTCATGCAGAAACTTTTGTTACAATAAGTCTTATGTCCGCAGATATGGACATTATACCCGATGCGCTCGCGGGTCTTGCTGCTTCGGCAGCCCTTGCAGTTTCTGATGTACCATTCAACGGACCTATGTCTGAAGTAAGAGTCGCAAGGATAAATAAGAAGTTTATAGTAAATCCTACTGCGACTCAGCTTAAAGAAGCTGATATCGACCTGATGGTTGGGGCGACATATGACAACATTCTTATGGTTGAGGGTGAAATGAAAGAAGTTTCAGAAGAAGAAATGCTCGAAGCTCTTAAGATCGCGCACGAAGCCATTAAACTCCACTGCAAAGCACAAATGGAATTTGCACAGGAGCTGGGAACTACAGTTAAGAGAGTATATTGCCATGAAGTAAATGATGAAGATCTCAGAAAAAAAGTCTGGGATGAAACATATACCAAATGTTATGAGGCAGCAAAATCCTCAACTGCAGATAAGCATAAACGGATTAACACTTTCGAAGCTATAATTACAGAATTCCTTGGTAAGTATACGCAAGAAAATCCTGTTAATGAGACACTTGTAAAAAAATACTACCACGATGTATTGAAAGAGGCCTCCAGAAGGCTTGTCCTCGATGATAATGTTCGTCTCGACGGAAGAAAACCTGAAGAGATCAGACAGATTGTATGCGAAATTGATCCTCTTCCTGCCACTCATGGTTCAGCTCTTTTCACAAGAGGTGAAACCCAGTCGCTGACAACAGTTACATTGGGCACTAAATTAGATCAAAAGATTATTGATGATGTACTGAATAAGGGCACTGAAAAATTCACACTACATTATAATTTTCCTCCTTTTGCTACTGGTGAAGCTAAACCAGCCCGTGGAATCAGCAGGAGGGAAATCGGTCATGGAAACCTTGCCCATAGAGCGCTTAAGAATATGATGCCGTCTGATGATGAAAATCCTTATGCAATCAGGATTGTTTCTGATATACTTGAGTCAAATGGTTCTTCATCGATGGCTACAGTTTGCGCGGGAACACTAGCCCTTATGGACGCTGGAATCAAATTGCGGAAACCTGTTTCTGGAATTGCAATGGGGCTCATAACTGATAAAGAGACAAAAAAATATGCCATTCTTTCTGATATCCTCGGTGATGAAGATCATCTTGGGGATATGGACTTTAAAGTGACAGGAACACGCGATGGTATAACTGCTACACAAATGGACATTAAAGTTGAGGGACTCTCTTTTGAAATACTGTCAAAAGCTCTCCATCAGGCCAAAGCAGGAAGGCTGCATATTCTGGATATCATGAGCCAGACAATTGCTGAACCACGTCCTGAACTTAAACCACATGCTCCAAGGATTGAAATGCTTACTATTCCTAAAGAACTGATCGGTGCATTGATTGGTCCAGGCGGGAAAGTAATCCAGGAAATACAACGTGTTACAGGTGCTACAATTATTGTAGAAGAGGTTGATGGTCATGGTGATGTCAATATTTTTGGTCAGAATGCTGAAGTTATAACTGCAGCACTCGATTGGGTGAAAAAAATTGTCACGGTTCCGGAAATAGGACAGGTTTATAAAGGAAAGGTAAAGACTATTGTTCAGTTCGGGGCATTTGTTGAGATACTTCCAAATAAAGACGGACTCGTACATATCTCAGAGATTGAGTGGAGAAAGATAGATAAAGTAGAAGATGTCCTTAAAGTAGGTCAGGAAATCGAAGTTAAGATAATTGATATCGATCCGAAAACAGGAAAGATCAAATTATCAAGGAAGGAACTCCTTCCCCGGCCTCCCCGCCAGGAACCCGAAAAAAGAAATCCTGAAGAAAATCAGAATAAATAATCAGAATCCCGCAATTGCGGGATTTTTTATTGCTATTCCACTTCCAATTTCTAAATTTGATTAATTGAAATAACAATTGTATTAAGGGATGAAGATTAAATACAACTATATGGTTATAGAGGGAAATATAGGTGCCGGTAAAACTACCCTCGCAAGCAGAATTGCAGGGCAGTTCAATGCACACCTTATTCTTGAACACTTTGCCGACAATCCTTTCCTTCCAAAGTTTTACAGTGATCCTGAAAAATATTCTTTTCCTCTCGAACTTTCATTTCTGGCAAGCAGATATAAACAGCTCAGGGAAGAATTGGTTCCCCAGGATCTCTTTAAGTCTTTTTCTATTGCTGATTATTACTTTATGAAATCACTTGTGTTCGCTGCTTCAACCCTGACAGGAGATGAGTTTAACCTGTATAGGCAGATTTTTTATATTATCTATGGGTCTCTTCCCAAACCTGATATCTATGTATATCTTCATCTTAATCCTGAAAGATTAATGGAAAATATTGAAAAAAGAGGGCGCAACTATGAGAAATCGATAACTAAAGAATACCTACAGAAGATCCAGAACAGCTATTTCTCCTTTTTTAAGCAAAACCCTGAGAACAAATATCTTATCCTGGATGTTAATGAAATAGATTTTGTTGCCAATGAAAGCCATTATTCAAAAGTAATAGACGCAATTTTTTTTGACGATTACCCTGTTGGTTTGAATAAGGTGATATTTTAAATGTTTTTTATAAGTAAAGTCAATGTGTTCAATGCCGTGGATTCTCCGATTTTATAAAAATCAAATGTGTGAATTTTGCAATATATTCAGAAAATTATATAATAATAATAATTTCAAAAGTGGCCAACTTTGTTTCGAATTTAGCAGATATATATTATAAAAGATAAGTGAGGTTTAACAGCTAATTTCCGGGAAAAACTGTTGATTATTAAGAAAGTCGTTTTAAAACATATAGATGAGTTGAGTATTAATATTAATAACTCAATTTTGGTTGACATGTATTTAAAGGATCGTAATAGCCTGGTCAGCTATAATTTATAAAAAAATGATTAATCGTTGTCTATACGGATATTATTTTGTTTAAATTGTTTAAATTATAACTATTTTATTGTAAATTTGCGATTAATTCGAAACTTTTAAGTTAAATATTCATTAAGAACAGTCAAAAAAGGTATCACAAACAAATAACACTTTTAAACTATGAAAAAATTCAAAAGCTATTTTATCCTTATCCTGGCCGCAACTGTTTTGTCAAGTTGCAGTGGTTTGAATAAGATGAAGAAAAACTCCAAATTAGTCAAGTATGAGGTTACTCCTAAAGTTCTTGAAACACACGCTGGTGTAGTTACTGTTACAATTAAAGGTACCTTCCCGGCCAAGTACTTTGATAAGAAGACAACCGTTACTGCTACTCCTGTTCTCACTTATGCCGGTGGCGAAACTGCTTTTGAAAAAGTTCAGGTTCTTCAGGGAGAAAGTGTTCAGGCTAATAATAAGGTAATTACTACAAAAGGTGGAGATTTTACCTATACCGGCACAATTCCTTACAAGGATGCCATGAAAATGTCACAACTGGTACTAAGGTTAAAAGCTGTAAGAGGTAAAAAAAATCTTGACTTTGAACCTGTTAAGATTGCCGATGGTGTAATTGCTACTTCAACTTTGGTTGAAAAAGAAGCCAAAGTTATTAAGATGAAGGATAATTATATCAGAATAAATCCTGAGAATAAATTAGCTGATATTAATTATGCTATAAATAAAGCTGAAATTAGCAGCAAAGAACTTAAAGCAGAAGACATTGCACTGCTTAAAGCATACATCCTATCTGTAAGTACTGATCCTAGTCGTCAGTTGAAATCTGCCGATGTCAGTTCATATGCATCTCCGGATGGATCAATGAAAATTAATGAACCGTTATCAGTAAAGAGAGGCGTAACAGCTGACAAATTTATTAAGAAAGAATTCACTAAAATCGAAGCTGCAAAAGCTGAAGGGTTTTTCAATGAAAAAACAACTCCTGAAGACTGGGACGGATTTAAATCAGAAGTAGAAAAATCAAGCATCCAGGATAAAGAACTTATCCTCCGGGTACTTTCAATGTATTCAGATCCTGATGTTCGTGAGAAAGAGATCAAAAATATGAGTGCTGCATTTGAAGCTCTAAAAACAGACATCCTTCCCAAACTGAGAAGATCAAAACTTGCAGTCAACGTAGATCTCGTTGGTCGCACAGATGAGCAGATTCTTTCACAAATGAGAGCAGATCCTAAAGCACTGGGTCTGGAGGAAATGCTTCATGCAGGTACACTTACTACCGACCTTAACGAACAACTTAAATTTTATCAGACAACTGAAGAAAACTTCCCTAAATGTATCCGCGCAAAGAATAACACGGGATGCACTTATATGGCTTTAGGTAAAACTGATGAAGCAATTGCAGAATTTGAAAAGGCAAAAGCTATAGAGAATAACGACGTAATCAAGAATAACCTTGGTTTTGGCGCACTGGTAAAAGGTGATATGGCTAAAGCTGAAGAGTATTTCAACTCAATGACAGCAGCAACCAATGAATCAAAATGGGGTCTTGGTGTTATTGCAATAACAAAAGGTGAATATGACAAAGCAGTTAATTACTTTGGCACGGAGCCTTGTTTCAACCTTGCTCTGGCTCAATATCTGAAAGGTGATGTTGCCAAGGCGAAAGCTACTCTAGATAGTATGAAGGACCTCTGCAAATGCGGAAAACCATCATATCTTAAAGCTGTTATCGGAGCTCGTCTTGATGACAAAAATTATATGCTTGCCGGCCTTCGTGAAGCAATTGGATTTAAACCTGAATGGAAAGCTTATGCAAAGACTGATCTTGAGTTCGCAAAATTCTTTAATGATGATACTTTTAAATCAACAGTTCAGTAAGAATTATTTATAATATTAAAAGGCTGCCTCAAACGGGCAGCCTTTTTTTATTTAGTTCCCACAACACAATCCCAACACTGATCGCAATATTGAATGAGTGTTTTGTACCGAACTGCGGAATCTCAGCACAAAGATCGCATTTGTTTAAAATTTCCTGATCTACTCCATTTACTTCATGGCCAAAAATAAGGGCATATCTCTGGTCACTCTCAATATGTAAATTCTGCAACACTACTGATTCATCAGTCTGCTCCAGAGCAATAATTTTATACCCTTTTCCCTTTAGTTCACTTATTGCATCTGCCGTTTTGGAATAATATTTCCAGGTTACTGATTCCGTAGCTCCAAGAGCAGTTTTCTGTATTTCCCGGTGAGGTGGACAGGAAGTTATCCCGCATAAGTATATAGCTTCTGTCAGGAATGCATCAGCAGTTCTAAAAATTGATCCGACATTACTTTGGCTCCTTACATTATCGAGGACTATTATAAATGGTGCTTTTTCAGCTGTTCGAAACTGTTCTACGGTCTTTCTTTCAAGTTCATGATTGAGTAGCTTACGCATTCTTTTTTATGCGAAAATAACTAATAAATCTCTTAATTGTTGTTATTTTGTGATCAGTGAATTCCAGGAATAAAATGCAATTTTAATTTAAACTCTCATAAAATGAATGTTCATGAATATCAGGGTAAGTCTTTGCTTAAAGCTTATAATGTTGACATTCAGGAAGGCTCTGTTGCAGAAACTCCTGAACAGGCAGTTACAATTGCTAAACAACTAAATGAAAAATTTGGAGCTGAGTTTTTTGTTGTAAAAGCCCAGATTCATGCCGGAGGCAGGGGCAAAGGTGGTGGTGTTAAACTTGCCAGGTCCATCGAGGATGTTGGAAGACTTACCAGACAAATGCTGGGTATGCAGCTGGTCACACATCAGACTGGACCAGAAGGGAAAAAAGTAAACAAAGTTCTTATTGCTCAGGACGTTTATTACAAAGGGGAATCTGAAACTAAAGAATTTTACATTAGTATCCTTCTGAACAGAGATAGAGGAAGATATATTGTAGTATTTTCTTCCCAGGGAGGAATGTCTGTTGAAGAAGTCGCCGAAAAATCTCCTGATCTTATCTTTACTGAGGAAATAGACCCTGGAATCGGACTCCTGCCATTTCAGATACGCGATATCGCTTTTAGGCTGGGATTGACAGGAAATGCCTTTAAAAATATGCAAAAATTCCTGTCCGGTATTTATGAGACATTCATAGGTTGTGATGCTCAGCTACTTGAAATAAACCCGGTATTAAAGACGAGCGATAACAGAATCTTAGCAGTCGACTGCAAACTGGTTCTTGATGACAACGCGTTGTTCCGGCATGCGGAACTACTTGCGATGAGAGACTTAAATGAAGAAGATCCTATTGATGTTGAGGCGGGAAAACATAATCTGAATTTCGTAAAACTCGATGGAAATGTAGGCTGTATGGTTAACGGAGCAGGACTGGCAATGGCAACCATGGATATTATAAAGCTTTCAGGCGGATCACCGGCAAATTTTCTGGATGTTGGAGGTGGCGCAAGCCCAAAAACAGTTGAAGCCGGCTTTAGAATTATTCTTAAAGATCCTGCTGTAAAAGCAATACTGATTAATATCTTCGGCGGAATTGTGAGATGCGACAGGGTGGCAAATGGTGTTGTTGAAGCCTATAAATCGATAGGTGAGATAAGGGTCCCGGTAATAGTAAGGCTTCAGGGAACAAACGCAGAAGAAGCGAAAAAGATAATTGATAATTCAGGGCTCGCAGTGTTTTCTGCTATCTCATTCAGGGAAGCAGCTGATCTGGTTACAAAGATTATAAACCCTGAGAACAAGGAGTAAGAGTACTGGTAATGAAATTCAATAATTCGCGGCTCATTTTTTTATTGAAAATCTTTTCTGTTATTGTTTTCATTTTAATTTCTATCTTCTTTTTTTTCAGGAAGGGTAGAAGGAGCCATTTGTCTGCCTACTTCAGTACCCGGTGTTTAGACTATAAACAGAAGGAATTCAGCAGAAAACTAAATGATAGAATTGTCGACTATTCGGCCGCCGCAAAATTGCGAGGAATAAAAGTTTGCAAGGATGAAAACGAACTTAAGAGAAGAATCTCGGAGGGTAACCTTGTAAAAGTGAGAAGCGGGAACATCTATACGGTTGAAAAAATGACATTCAGTTACCCTTGTGTTACACGAGACAGCAAGATACTACTCGATGAGATATCAAGAAGGTTAAGGGAAAAAACTTCACAAAAGGGATTAAACGGTGTGAGATTCTTTATAACCTCAATGACCAGGAAAACTATTAACGTAAGGAGTCTCAGAAGGTACAATAGGAATGCATCTGCGAATAGTCCCCACCTTTATGGCAACGCATTTGATATAAGTTATAAGAGATTTATCGTTCGAAAATGGGTTTTGACGAATTGTGATAAAAAATTCCTAAAAGAGGCTCTTGCAGAAGTGATCTGGCAGTTGAGAGCAGAAAATAAATGTTGGGCTACTTACGAGAAAGTACAGAACTGTTATCATGTTGTTTCCCGTTAGCCAGGTAACTATCTTAATCAATTTTCCCCTGACTGATATTCAGCACGATCAATAATCACCACTTTTTTGGAGTATCAGGCAAGATATTGTTTTTTATTTTTTATGCGATTCATCACAATAAGGTTTATTCCCGGATTTTCCGCAGATGCAAAGCTTTATTTCACCAGGAGAATCTTCCTTACCTCTTTTTAAATCCTTCAGCAAAAAGTTCCCGGTAATTTTCAACGGTCCGAAATCTAAAACTTCGATTATTGCCTGAGACTTATTTTCTTTATTTTCTTCCATCCATGAAATATTAATCTATAAAGCCGGCTTTTCTGTGTTGTCCATCGCAGAATGGCATATGGTCACTTACTCCGCAACGGCAGATAGAGATCATGCTATCACACACTTCTTTTTTAATACCGTTATATAACAGAGTAAAATTGCCCTTAATTACAATAGGTCCGTCAGCCATAATCTTTACTGAAACGGGTTGCTCTTTGGAATCAGCGTCAATAGAATTCATAAGTTCAGGTCTCCTGAACTTAATATGATTTAGCTGATCACTTCCTACGGATTCGTTTTTTTCTTCATCGTTCCATTTCCAGGCAAGAGCTTCAGTCGGGCATAAATTTACAACTTCAATAATTTTTTCAGTGGTAGAACCATTCATGTCAACCCAGGGTCTTCTGCTGGGATCAAAAACTTCAAGAAGCTCCCTGTAGCAATAAGAAGCATGTACGCATGCTGATGGTTTCCAATATACTGTTATATCATCGTTTTTATATCTTCTGCCTCCTGAAAATTGGTTATCATTTCTTTCCATCGCCTCTGAATTTTTATACTTTGATTATTAATTTAAAATTCTGAAAAGTTTATGTTATTCTTATTGAAATCCAGAATCTAAACTTCATAACCAGAGCAAAGGAAAATATTAAATACCTGGCCGCAATTTAGCATTTTTATATATATTCAGGTTGAAGAAACATTACGAATATTTATATTTGTGATATATCATATTTTAAATAACAATATTCACTTATCTAGCCGTCTGATTAATATGGGGCTTCTTGTTGAAGCTTTTATTAGAGAGAGGGTGAGTACATTCAGCAAGGGTAGGGAAGGGTTAAAAAAATTGAGTA
>Ga0209880_1000231_pt1 | contig 13694 bp, 10 predicted proteins | sample PersoiDNA2013191_FD_185803 | JGI IMG/M metagenome (GOLD analysis project Ga0209880, IMG submission 185803) | Permafrost soil microbial communities from the Arctic, to analyse light accelerated degradation of dissolved organic matter (DOM) -... | ecosystem: Environmental > Terrestrial > Soil >... | reverse complement strand
GGTCGTGATCCGGTGGATCTCCGCGATGAGCTTCCTGGCGAGGACCGGATCGCGGTACTCGTCCAGGTACTTCACGCGGGGCCTCCGGGCGCTCCCGTCACCGGGGCGCCGAACACGCCACTGACGGGCGTCCCGTCGTCCGAGACGACGGCCGGCTCGGCCATCCCGGGGCCCATGGTGGCCAGCTCGGAGCGGACCAGGTCGCCCATCGTGGCGAGGATCTCGAGCGTCTTGAGCGCCTCGTCCTCGTCGACCCTGGAGATCGCGAACCCGACGTGGATGATCACGTAGTCGCCGAGCTGCACCTCGGGGATGTAGGCAAGGCAGGCGTCCTTGCGGACGCCGCCAAAGTCGACCTTGCCCATCGGCAGGCCGGCATCGTCGCGGATCTCGACGACCCGACCGGGGATCCCGAGGCACATGGCTGCTACTTCCCTCCTGGTGCACGGCCGGCGGGGACGCCGGTATCCGCGGCCGACCGGGCCGCCATCGTCGCGGCAGCGATCGCCGCCTGACCGTAGCTGATTCCGCCGTCGTTCGCCGGGACGCGTCGGTTGATGAAGACCGCGAAGCCGTCGCGTGCCAGCCGGCGGAGCAGCGCACCCGCCAGGCGGCGGTTCTGGAAGACGCCGCCGGAGAGGCAGACCGTGCGGATGCCGGTGGCCGCGGCGGCGTCCGCGCAGAGCTCGCGGGTCACCTCCGCGATGGTCTCGTGGAAGGCCGCCGCGAGCGTCCCGACGGCGTGGCCCGCGGCCCGGCCGGCGAGCAGCGCGGCGAGCGTCGGGCGCGGGTCGTAGACCAGCAGGTCCCCCACGCGCGCCAGCGCGTACGGGAACGGCGCGGCGGCGCGGTCGCCTGCCGCGATCTCCAGGTCGATCGCCGCCTGCGCCTCGTACTCGGCGACATCGCGCAGGCCGAGGAGGCTCGCGGCGGCATCGAAGAGGCGGCCGGCTGACGAAGCCACGGGGGCGTTGAGGCTGCGGGCCACCTGGGTCCGGACGACCGCCACTTCCCGCGGATCGAGGCGCGCGAGAAGCTCGGCCGCAAGATCGTCGCCAAGGCCCCGTGCCTCCGCGACCCCCGCGCCGTCCGCGGCTCCGAGCGCCTCCGCGCCCAGCAGGTAGCCGAGCGCCATCCGGTAGGGCCGCCTCACGGCGAGCGCACCGCCGGGCATCGGGGCACGCCCGAAGCGGGCGACCCGGCGGTACCCGACGAGGTCGGCGACGAGGAGCTCGCCGCCCCAGAGCGTCCCGTCGTCGCCCATCCCCAGCCCGTCGTAGGCGACCCCGAGGAACGGCGTCGTGATCCCGTGCTCGGCGGCACAGGAGGCAACATGGGCGTGATGGTGCTGCACCGCGATCCGGCGCCTTGACGGGAACTGGGCCAGCGCATATTTCGTGGACAGGTATTCCGGGTGGCGATCATGGGCCACGACCTCCGGCTCCAGCGCGAGGAGCCGCGAGAGATGCGCCAGGCCATCCGTGAAGGCGCGGTTCGTGGCGAGGTCCTCGAGATCGCCGTTGTGGGGCGCCACGTGCGCCCGCCCGCCACGCGCGAGCGTGAACGTGTGCTTCAGCTCCGCTCCCACGGCGAGGATCGGGCGCGGCGCGGCGATGGGGAGCGGCAGCGCTTCCGGGGCGTGGCCGCGTGCGCGCCGGACCAGCGACTCGCGTCCAGCCACCACCCGGGTCACCGAGTCGTCGTAGCGGGCCCGGATCTCGCGGTCGTGGGTCAGGAATGCGTCCGCGAGGCCGGCGAGCCGCGCCGACGCGTCCGCGTCGTCGGTCGCCAGCGGCTCATCGGTCAGGTTGCCGGACGTGAGCACCAGCGGCCTGCCCACGGCCTCCAGGAGCAGGTGATGGAGCGGCGTGTACGGCAGGAAGATCCCGAGCCGGCGATTCCCGGCTGCCACGGACGGCGCGAGGGCCTGTGTGGCGCGGCGCCGCGCCACGAGGAGCACGATCGGCCGCGCAGGCCCGGCCAGGAGCGCGGCCTCGGTCGCCGTCACGTGACAGAGCGCACGGGCGGCCGCGAGGTCGCGGACCATCACCGCGAATGGCTTGGCCCAACGGCGCTTCCGGTCGCGCAGGCGGCCGACTGCCGTCGCATCGGTGGCGTCGCAGGCGAGGTGGTAGCCGCCCAGGCCCTTGACCGCGACGATTCGCCCCGCGCGGAGGTCCGCGGTTGCGGCGGCAAGGGCCGCCTCGTCGTGGGCACTCGGCGCCGGGGCGTCCGTCCGGCGATACGCCAGCCGCGGCCCGCACCTGGGGCAGGCCACCGGCTCCGCGTGGAAGCGGCGGTTCGCCGGGTCCGAATACTCGGCCGCGCAGTCGGCACACAGCGGGAACGCGCGCATCGTGGTCCGGTCGCGGTCGTACGGCAGCTCGTCGATGATCGTCGCCCGCGGCCCGCAGTTGGTGCAGTTCGTGAACGGGTAGCGGTAGCGCCGATCGGCCGGATCGGCGAGCTCCGCGAGGCAATCGTCGCAGGTCGCGATGTCCGGCGGGAAGAGCCGATCCACGGCCGCGGCGCTGACGCTCTCGTCGATCACGAAGGTCTCCGGAAGATCCGCCGCCGCGCGCGGACCCAGCGGCAGCGCGGTCACGCGTTCCACGCGGGCGCGCGGCGGCGCGTCCGTCCTGAGGCGTCGAGCGAAGGCGCCGAGCGCGGCAGTCGTCCCGGCGGCCTCGATCTCCACGCGGCCGGCCGCGTTCCGAACCCGACCCGCCAGGCCCAGCTCGGTCGCGAGGCGCCAGACGAAGGGCCGGAACCCGACGCCCTGGACCACGCCCTCGACGGTGAGGGCCCGCGCGGCGGGTCGGCTCGTTCGCCCGCCGATGGGCACGCGTGCACGCGTGGGGCGTGTATTGATGGGTGCGGCCATGCGCATAGGATCGCCCGGGCACTCCGCGACCGGACCTGCCGAAGGTCCCCGGAACGGCACCCATCCGGGGGCAGGATGGCGGCTCGCCCTTCGTGACGGCCGGCGCTGGCGCATCGTGCGGTGCCGGAGCATGCTGACGGCGCACGCGGGACCCCGCGTCAACCGGCCCCGTGGCTCTCGAGGAGGCGACCCGATGCCCCTCCATGCCGAGCTTGTTCCGCGCCCGGTTCGTGGCGTGGCTGCGCCTGTCCGCCGGCATCGCGCCGAAGCGCCGCCGGCCATCGCCCGACGAGACCGGCTGACGGGCCTGTCGGCCCCTTCCACCGCAGGGTGGGATGGGGCCGTTTCGACACCGGATCGCAACCCTTCGGCCCTACCCCGCCGATTGGCGCGAGCAGAGGCTCGAATCCACAGAGCCAGGCAGGAGGTTCCAACCGAATGATCGCCGTGGCACAGGACTCCCTCGCATTACCGGGCGCGGAGTTGCCGGCCCCCGCCGGCCCCGCGCCCGGGACCTGGAGCCCTCTTCACATCGCCACTGACCGCTGCAAGGGGTGCGGCCTCTGCCTCGGGGCCTGCGCCAAGGGGGCGCTGGCTCTCGACGAGACGCGCGTGAACGTCCTTGGCTACCACCCGATCCGCCTGATCGACCCGACCGCCTGCACGAGTTGCGCATTCTGTGCCCGGGTCTGCCCGGACTGCGTCCTGACCGTCTACGCGGCGGCGAAGCCGCTCCGGGGGACCGCGCGATGACCATCGCCACGATCCCGCCGGACCCACTTCACCACGGCCACCGCGTGCTGATGAAGGGCAACGAGGCGATGGCGGAAGCCGCCATCCAGGCCGGCTGCGACGCCTACTTCGGCTACCCGATCACGCCCCAGGCAGAGCTCCTGGAGTGGATGGCCCGCCGGATGCCCGAGGAGGGCCGTCCGTTCGTCCAGGCCGAGTCCGAGCTCGGTGCGATCACGATGGCGCTCGGCGCGGCGGCGACCGGCGCGCGGGTCCTGGTCTCCTCGTCATCCCCCGGGATCAGCCTCATGGCCGAAGCGATGAGCTACATGGCCGGCAGCGAGATCCCCATGGTCCTCGTCAACGTCATGCGTGGCGGTCCCGGCCTCGGGAGCATCGGACCGAGCCAGGCGGACTACTTCCAGGCGACGAAGGGACACGGCCACGGCGACTACCGCGTGCCGGTCCTCGCGCCGTCCTCGATCGGCGAGGCGATGGCGCTCATGGCAGACGCCTTCGAGCTTGCCGAGAAGTACCGGACGCCGGTCTTCATCCTTGCCGACGGCACGCTGGGCCAGGCGATGGAGCCGGTGGAGCTGCAGTTCCGCACGCCGCCCCGGCTCGCGGCAGACTGGGCTGTCACGGGCGCCGACGGCCGCCCGCCCCGGGTCGTGAAGTCGATGCACCTCGAACCGGAGGACCTCGAGGTCCACAACCGCCATCTCCAGGCCAAGTTCGCCGAGATCGCCGCCCGCGAAGTCCGCTGGGCCGGTGAGCACCTGGATGGCGCGGAGCTGGTGATCGTGGCCTACGGGACGGCCGCGCGGGTCGCGCGGACGGCGATCGCCCGTGCGCGCGATGACGGCTTACGGGTCGGGCTGTTCCGCCCCATCACCCTCTGGCCGTTCCCTTCGGCCGCGCTTGCCGAGGCCGCCGGGCGCGCCCGTGGCGTCCTGGTCGTGGAGCTGTCGGCCGGCCAGATGGTGGAGGATGTCCGCCTCGCCATCGAAGGCCGGACGCCCGTCGCATTCGAGGGCCGCACCGGCGGCATGGTCCCGATGCCCAGCGAGGTCGTGGACGCGCTGTGGCGCCTTCGGGCGGCGACGACCGCGGACGCGACCGAGCCGCTGAAGGAGGCCCGGCCATGACGACCGACACGCCGGCAGGCGCCCGCGTCATCTTCGAACGGCCGGAGCTGCTGGCCGATCGCAGCACCCACTACTGCCCCGGCTGCGGGCACGGGGTCGTCCACCGGCTGATCGCGGAGGTCCTGGGCGAGCTTGGACTTGGCCCGCGGACCATCGCCGTGGCACCGGTCGGGTGCGCCGTCTTCGCGTACGACTACATCGGCGTCGACTTCGTCGAGGCACCCCATGGGCGCGCCCCGGCGGTCGCGACCGGCATCCGGCGTGTCCGGCCGGACGCCTTCGTGCTCACCTACCAGGGCGACGGCGACCTGGCGGCCATCGGAACGGCGGAGATCATCCATGCGGCCGGCCGCGGCGAGCTGTTGACGGCGGTCTTCGTGAACAACGGGATCTACGGGATGACCGGCGGCCAGATGGCCCCGACCACCCTCCTGGGCCAGCGGTCCACCTCGTCGCCCGGCGGACGAGAGGCAGCGTTCCACGGCTACCCGATCCCGATGACGGAGATGCTCGCGATCATGCCGGGCGTGGCGTACGCCGCCCGCGGCTCGGTCGCCGACGCGCCGGCCATCGGCCGGACGAAGCAGTACCTGCGTCGTGCCTGCGAGATCCAGCTCGAGGGTCGCGGGTTCGCGATCGTGGAGGTGATCAGCAACTGCCCGGTCGGCTGGGGCATGACGCCCACGGAATCGATCGAGCGGCTCCGCGACGTGGTGGCCAAGGAATACCGCCCCGGCGTCATCGTGGACCGGACGAAGGAGGCCTGACCGATGGAACGCTCGGTGATCTTCGCCGGCTTCGGTGGCCAGGGGCTCCTCTTCGCCGGGCAGGTCCTGGCCCGCGCGGCCATGGACGAGGACCGCGAGGTCCTCTGGATCCCGACCTACGGGCCCGAGATGCGGGGCGGAACGGCCGCCTGCACGGTGATCGTGGGCGACGAGCCCATCGGCTCGCCGGTCGTCGACGCGGCCTGGGCTGCGGTCGTGCTGAACCCGCCGTCGCTCGCGAAGTTCGGACCGCTCGTCGCTCCGGGTGGCACGCTGGTCGTGAACGCCACGCTCATCGAGGCCGAGTCCGGCCGTGACGACGTGGACGAGCTCCGCGTCCCCTGCACGCGGCTGGCGCGCGAGGCGGGAGATGACCGGCTGGTGAGCGTGGCCGCGCTCGGGGCGCTGGTCGGGCGGACCGGCATCGTGGGCCCGGACGCCGTGATCGCGGCGCTCCGCGAGATCCTGGGTCGCAAGCACCCCGAGGCGCTGGAGGCGGACCTCGCGGTCTTCGAGGGCGGCCGTGCCTTCGGTCAGGCGGCCCCGGCGAAAGCGGCGCCGGCAGCGGTCGGCTGAACCGCCCCAGTCCTGGGGTCCCCCGGGGACGACCGCGCCCCCGGACAACGAAGAGAGCGGCCGCGGGGCTGGGACCCCGCGGCCGCTTCGCGTGTTCTTTGCTGCGCCGGCGAGACCGAGCGCCGGCGAGACCGAGCGCCGGCTCGGCCCGAACCGTCAGGCGGTGGTGAGATCGCGGGGCGCGGACCACGAGCGCAGCGTCCGCATGTAGTTGGCACGCTCGAACGCGGAGGGGTCCTCCACGGACGTCTGGCTCGCGCTGCCGCGGAGCTGGCTGACCGACTCGTATTCGTGCTCGCCCATCCAGGTTCGGAGCCCGGCCTCGACGGTCCGGATCTTGTCCGGGCCGTTGCGCAGGATTGCCGAGGTCATCATCGCAACGTCCGCGCCCACCATGAGCGCCTTGACGACGTCGGTCGCGGAGCCGACGCCGGAGGTGGCAGCCAACGACGCGTCCGGACCGAGCTCGGGTCGCAGGATCGCGATCCAGCGCAGCGGCAGGCGCAGCTCCCAGGGCCGGCTCAGGTCCAGCCGGGCGACGACGTCGAGGGTGTCGAGATCGAGGTCCGGCTGGTAGAAGCGGTTGAACAGGACGAGCCCATCCGCACCGGCCTCGATAGCGTGGCGCGCGACGTTCGCCAGCGACGAGTAGTAGGGGCTGAGCTTGACGGCCAGCGGGATGCTCACCGCGGTGCGGACCGCGACGATCAGCGCGAGGTCGGCAGCCTCGATGTCGGCGGCGGTCTTCACGGGATCCGCGGCGACGTGGTACAGGTTGAGCTCGAGCGCGTCGGCGCCGGCATCCTGCATGAGCTTCGCGTAGCGGACCCATCCGCCGGCGGTCGTCGCGTTGAGGCTCGCGATCACCGGAACGGCCGATTGGGCTTTGATCTGCCGAAGCCGGGCCAGGTAGCGATCTCCGGCGCCGGCGAACGACTCGATGTTGGGGAAGTAGTCGAGCGCCTCGGCGAAGCTGTCCGAGCCGGCCTCGAGCGACCGGTTGATCTGGATCTCCTCGAAGACGATCTCCTCCTCGAAGAGCGACGGCAGGACGATGGCCGCCGCGCCCGCCTGCTCGAGCAGGCGGGCGGAGCCGGGCTCGCCGGTGAGTGGCGAGGCGGAGGCGACGATCGGCGAACGCAGCTCAAGGCCGAGGTATCGGGTGCGCAGGTCGACGGTCACTCCGGGTCTCCCTTGTCGTCGTAGCGGTAGCCGGCGTCGCTCTGGACGTCCTGCTCCACGTCCGCGTCGGGCTGGTGGACGTGGGGCACGCTTCGGTGCATCGCCGCCAGCTGTTCGTAATAGCGCCAGCGCTCGTCGACGTCGGCCTGGGCCAGCGCCGCGAGCTCAACGGCCCGTTCCGGGTGGGTTCGGGCAAGGATTGCGAAACGCGTCTCGGTGGCCACGAAGTCGCTGACCGGGATGGACGGCGCGTGCGAGTCGAGCTTGAAGGGCTGGCCCTCCTCGATCTCGCTGGGCTGGAAGCGGTAGAGCGGCCAGTAGCCGCTCTTCACGGCGTCCTTCTGGTGGGACATGGACTTGGACATGTCGATTCCGTGCGCGATACAGGTGGAGTAGGCGATGACCAGGGACGTCCCGGGCCAGGCGTCCGCCTCCAGGAGTGCCCTGGTGGCCTGGACGTCGTTGGCGCCCATCGAGATCTGGGCGACGTAGACGTCGCCGTAGGCGCGGGCGACCGCGCCGAGGTCCTTCTTGCGGGTCGCCTTCCCGGCGGCCGCGAACTTCGCGACGGCGGCGCGCGGGGTTGCCTTGGATGCCTGGCCGCCGGTGTTGGAGTAGACCTCCGTGTCCAGGACGAGGATGTTGACGTTCCTCCCCGAGCTCAGCACCTGGTCCAGGCCGCCGAAGCCGATGTCGTACGCCCACCCGTCGCCCCCGACGATCCAGATCCCCTGGCGCACGAGGTCGTTGGCAAGGGCCAGCAGGTGTCGCGCATCGGCGCGCGCGTCCCCGTCGACCTTCTCGAGGATGTCGCGGAGCCGGCGCACCCGGTCGCGCTGCTGCGTGATCTCCGCCTCGGTCCCCTGGACACTGTCCAGCAGCTCGCGAACAAGCCCCTCCCCGATGACCGGCGCAAGGCGTTCCACGAGCCGGCGGGCCTGGTCCGCCTGGGCGTCGAGCGCGAGCCGCATGCCCAGGCCGAACTCTGCGTTGTCCTCGAAGAGCGAGTTTGCCCAGGCCGGCCCGCGGCCCTCGGCGTTCACGGTCCACGGGGTCGTCGGCAGGTTGGCGCCGTAGATCGACGAGCAGCCGGTGGCGTTCGCCACGATCATCCGGTCGCCGAACAGCTGGGAGACGAGCTTGAGGTAAGGCGTCTCGCCGCAACCACCGCAGGCCCCGGAGAACTCGAACAGCGGCTCGAGCACCTGGGAACCCTTGACGGTGTCGTGCGGCAGGAGGCCGCGATCAAGCGGCGGGATCGACGTGAAGAAGTCCCAGCGCGTTCGCTCGACGTCGCGGTGGGCCGCCACCGGCTCCATGTTGATCGCCTTGTGGCGCACTTCGGTCTTGCTCTTCGCCGGGCAGACGTCCACGCAGACGCCGCAGCCCGTGCAATCGTCCGGGGCGACCTGGATCGTGAGGCGGTGGTCGACGACCTCGCGGGACTTGAAGTCCTTGCTCGGGAAGTCGGCCGGCGCTCCGGCGACCGCCGCGGCCGGGAAGACCTTCATCCGGATGGCGGCGTGCGGGCAGACCATGGCGCACTTGCCGCAATCGATGCAGATGGCGGCGTCCCAGATCGGGATCTGCAGGGCCACGGCCCGCTTCTCGTACTTCGTGGTCCCCGTGGGGAACGTGCCGTCAACCGGGAATGCGCTGACCGGCAGACGGTCGCCGTCGCCGGCCATCAGGACCGCCGTGACCCGCCGGATGAAGTCCGGTGCGTCATCGGGCACGATCGAGGTGATCGAGTGGTCGCTGGTTACCGGGCCGAGCGTGACATGGCCGAGCCGCTCCAGGGAGTGGTCGATGGCCGCGAAGTTGCGGTCGATGACGGCCTGACCCCGCTTCGCATACGTCTTCTGCACGAAGCCCTTGATCCGGGCGATCGCGTCCTCCGGCGGCAACACGCCGGCCAGGTGGAAGAAGCAGGGCTGCATGATCGTGTTGATGCGGTTGCCCATCCCGACCTCTTCGGCAACCGCAAACGCATCGATCACCCAGAAGTCGATCGCCTTGTCGACCAGCTGCTGCTGGACGTCGCGGGAGAGCTGCTCCCACACCTCGTCGGGCCCGTAGGGCGAGTTCAGCAGGAAGGTCGCGCCCGGCTTCGCATGCTCGAGGACCTTCGTCCGATCGAGCAGCCCGAACTGGTGGCAGGCGACGAAGTCCGCCTGCTCGACCAGGTAGGTGGAGCGGATGGGCGCCGGCCCGAAGCGAAGGTGCGACACCGTCATCGACCCCGACTTCTTGGAGTCGTACACGAAGTAGCCCTGGGCGTAGAGGTCCGTGCCCTCGCCGATGATCTTCACGGAAGCCTTGTTCGCGCCCACCGTGCCGTCCGAGCCGAGCCCGTAGAAGAGGGCCTGGACCTCGCCGGCCGGGCGGGGAGCGTGGAAGTCGGCGTCGATCGGCAGGCTCAGGTGCGTGACGTCGTCGTAGATCCCGACCGTGAAGTGCCGCTTTGGCCGGTCGGCCGCAAGCTCCTCGAAGATCGGCTTGATCATCGCCGGCGTCATCTCCTTCGAGGAGAGGCCGTAGCGGCCGCCGATGATCCGGGGTGCAACCGCGAAGGGCGGCGTGTCGGCGTCCATGCGCTCGGTGATCGCCGCAACGATCTCGAGGTAGAGCGGCTCGCCGACCGCGCCCGGTTCCTTGGTCCGGTCGAGGACCGCGATCGCGCGCACCGTTGACGGCAGCGCGGTCATGATCTCCTCCACCGGGAACGGCTGGAAGAGCCGCACCTGCAGCATCCCGACCCGCTCGCCCGCCGCGATGAGGGCGTCGACCGTCTCCGCGACCGGACCGGCAGCCGACCCCATCACGACCACGACCCGGTCGGCGTCGGGGGCGCCGTGGTAGTCGACGAGCCCGTAGCGGCGCCCCGTTCGCTCGGCCAGCTCGTCCATGACCCCCTGGACGATCCCGGGCACGACCAGGTAGAAGGGGTTGGACGCCTCGCGAGCCTGGAAGAACGCGTCGGGGTTCTGGGCCGTGCCCCGCAGGACCGGCGCGTCCGGCGTCAGGCCGCGGCTGCGGAAGGCGAGGATTTCCTCGTCGCGCACCAGCGCCCGCAGGTCGTCGTCGTCGAGAAGGGCGATCTTGTTGACCTCGCTCGAGGTTCGGAAGCCGTCGAAGAAGTGGAGGAACGGGACCCGCGACCGGAGCGTGGCGGCATGCGAGACCAGGGCGAGGTCGTGGGCCTCCTGCACCGAGCCGGCCGCCAGCATCGCCCACCCCGTCGCCCGGGCATGCATGACGTCGCTGTGGTCGCCGAAGATCGACAGGGCATGCGTGGCGATAGAGCGCGCCGCCACGTGGATGACCGCCGGCGTCAGCTCCCCCGCGATCTTGAACATGTTCGGGATCATGAGGAGGAGGCCCTGGGAGGCCGTGAACGTGGTCGCCAGCGCGCCCTTCTGGAGCGCCCCGTGCATCGCGCCTGCCGCGCCCGCCTCGGACTGCATCTCGATCACGTCGGGCACCTTGCCCCAGAGATTCGGTCGACCGGCCGCCGCCCAGTCATCGGCGTGCTCCGCCATCCCGGAGGCGGGCGTGATCGGGTAGATCGAGATCACCTCGCTCAGCGCGTAGGCCACGCGGGCCGCCGCTTCGTTGCCGTCCAGGCACTGGCGGTCTTGGTCAGTCTTCTGAGCCAGGGTCATGCGGGGCCTCCGATCGCCCGAAGACGGCTTGCGAGACTGCCGCCTTCAACGTGCTTCAGGATTGTCGCGCCGATGCCCGCTGCCCGGGCCTCCCGAGCTTCGTCTGCACCCAGGTACGCGGCGAGAACGACGATGTGATCGCGGGGCGTGACGCCGTCGAGGGCGTCCGCCACCGCCAGCCAGCCGCCCCGGAGCGCGCCGTCGACGAGGACGAGGTCTGGCGCACATGTCCGCGCCGCGAGGGCCGCGGATCCGGCGGACCGGACCTCGCCGACGACGGCGAAGCCGTGCCGGTTCAGGTGCGCGGCGAGCGCATCGGAAGCACCAACGTGGTCGCTCACGATGAGAAGCCGGCGCACCGGTTGGGGATGGGGCGGGAACATGCAGGTAGCGTCACCCCGTGCCTCCGGACCGGGCACCCGCGCACCGGCCCCAAGAAGGGGGCCATTCGGCCCTGCCAAGGGTCGCGATCTGCCGACCACACTGCGGAGCGTGGTGGACGTCGCAGGGGACGCGCGATGTCCACCACTACCTGTCTCCGGGGCGCCCGGCACGGCCCCGATGAGACGGCTCCCGGGGCGCGGGAAACCCCCGGCGCCCTGACGCCGGACCTCGTCTACAGGTAGTGCGTTCGACGCGCCTGGACGGTCAGCTCGTCGCGGAAATCCGGGTGCGCGATCCCGATGAGCGCGGCGGCCCGCTCGCGAATCGACTTCCCGTACAACTCCGCGACGCCCCACTCCGTGACGACCGTCCGGACGTGGGCCCGGGTGGTCACCACGCCCGATCCCTCGGCAAGGAACGGGGTGATCCGCGAGACCGTCCCGCCGGCCGCGGTCGAGGGGAGCGCGATGATCGGCCGACCCTGCGTGGCGAGGGCCGCGCCGCGGATGAAGTCCATCTGGCCGCCGACACCGCTGTAGAGGCGCGTGCCGATCGAGTCGGCGCAGACCTGGCCGGTCAGATCGATGGCGATCGCCGAGTTGATCGCGGTCATCCGGCTGAAGCCCCGGATCACGTGGGTGTCATTCGTGTAGTCGGTGGCGTGCATCTCGACCATCGGATTGTCGTGGACGAACCGGTACAGCTTCTGCGTCCCCATCATGAACGTGGCCACGATCTTGCCGCGATTGCGCTCCTTGGCAAGCCCCGTCACGGCGCCCGCTTCCACCAGGTCGACGACACAGTCGGTCATCAACTCCGTGTGGACCCCGAGGTTGCGCTTGTCGCGGAGGCACAGGGCGACGGCGGTCGGGATCGCCCCGATCCCCATCTGGAGGGTCGCGCCGTCGGGGACCAGCTCCGCCACGAACTCGCCGATCCGACGCTCCACCGGGTCGACCTCGCCGTCCGGACGCAGGTAGGGCGGCACGTCCACCTCCACCGCGTAATCGATCTGCGACACGTGGATGAAGCTCTCGCCGAGGGTCCGCGGCATTGCCGCGTTGAGCTGGGCGATCACCGTCTTCGCCGCGCGGATCGCGGCCTGCATCGCCTCGACCGACGTCCCGAGCGAGCAGTACCCGTGCGCGTCCGGCATCGAGACATTGCAGAGCACCGCGTCCAGCGGAAGCAGCCCCGCGTCGAAGAGCTGCGGGACGTCTGACAGGAACACCGGCACGTAGTCGGCTCGGCCCTCGTTCACGGCGGCGCGGGCGTTCGGGCCGATGAAGAGCGCCGTGTGGCGGAAATGGCCGGCCATCTCGGGCGCGAGGTGCGGGCCCGGCCCCTCGATGTGGAGATGGACCACGTCCACGCCCCGCAGCTCGGGGGCGCGCGCAACCAGCGCGTCGAGCAGGACGGACGGCGCGGCGGCCGCGCACTGGACGTAGACCCGGTCGCCGGAGCGGATCTCCGCGACGGCCTCGGCGGCGCTGACGATCTTCATGGCCGCAGTCTACGGACGCCGGCATCGGCTGGGGACGATCCGTCCGGCCCGCTCGCGGCGGACGTTCGGCCCCGGCTGCCGGTGGCGGCGTGCAGCGACGCTCGCGAAACAAGTTGACGAACTGAAGGCGGACCGTCCAGCATGGCCGGCGTGGCGCAACCGACCGACCCGTACAAGCTCCTCCAGGTAGACCCGGAGGCGGATCCGGAGATCATCGTCGTCGCCTACCGGAAGCTCGCCCGCCGCTATCACCCCGATGTCGCGTCGGGCCCGGAGGCGGCCGCGATGATGGTCGCGCTCAACCGGGCCCGGGACCTCCTGCTGGACCCGGCCCGGCGCGCGGAGCACGATCGGCTGCGCGGCGCGGGCGCCAGCGGCCCCGTGGCCACCGGCTCCCCGCCCGGAGGCGATGCGGACCCACGCCAGGCCGATGCAGTGCCGGCCGGCCCTCCGCCCGGGAACGCGTCGGGGAGCAGGCTCGACTTCGGGCGCTACGCGGGTTGGTCGCTGGGCGAGATCGCCCGGGTCGACGTCGCGTACCTGGAGTGGCTCGACCGGATGTCGATCGGGCGCCGGTACCGCGACGAGATCGATGGCCTGCTGCGGCGGGCCGGGCGCAGGGGCGGAGCGAAGCGCGTCGAGGAGCCCCGCGGGCTGTTCCGGCGGCGCTGAGCGACAGCGGCGCTGAGCGCCGACGTTGAAGTGCGGTCCCGGCGCTACGTGCCCGAGCCGGGGAGGCGATGCTTCGCGACAAACGCCGCCGCCTGGGCGCGTCGCTGCAGGTTCAGCTTCGACAGGATGGAGCTGACGTAGTTCTTGACCGTCTTGTCGGAGAGGAAGACCTCCGAGGCG
>Ga0209880_1000228_pt1 | contig 13762 bp, 12 predicted proteins | sample PersoiDNA2013191_FD_185803 | JGI IMG/M metagenome (GOLD analysis project Ga0209880, IMG submission 185803) | Permafrost soil microbial communities from the Arctic, to analyse light accelerated degradation of dissolved organic matter (DOM) -... | ecosystem: Environmental > Terrestrial > Soil >... | reverse complement strand
GCGGCCGGGATCCGCGTCTCCGAGGAGGATCTCGCGGTGGGGGCGATCGGCGAGGTCGGACCGGGCGGCAACTTCCTGGCGGAGGATCACACGCTCGCGCACATGCGGCAGCTCTGGCGGCCGCGCCTGTTCGACCGCGGGACGTGGGAGGACTGGGAGGCGGCCGGCCGGCCCGAGCCGCGTGCCCGCGCCCGGGAGCGGGTCCGAGCCCTGCTGGCATCGCACGAGGTGCCGGCACTCCCGGACGGCATGCCCGCCGAGCTGGACCGGATCGTGGCCGCCTTTGCCGCCGAGGCAGGCGTCGGGTAGTCGCGGCGCCGCAGCGCTTGCGTGCCGCGCACGACCTTCGGCCCCCGAACGTGGTCCGGCCGGCCGGGGAGGGGACCGGGTCGCGCGGCGTACCATGACGCGGCCGGCTCGTCCGGCCCGACGCGATCATCCGTCCACCCATCGCGACGTCCTCGGACGCCGCCGCGCCACGCAGGAGGGCCCGCTCATGGCGACCATCGCCGACACCATCCCGCAGCTCATCGGCCTCCTGGAAGGAACTGCCCGGGTCGAGGGCGGCCGGCTGCTCGTCACGGACGAGGCGGCGTTCCGCGCCCGGACCATCGAGGACCTGGCCTGGACGCAGACGTTCTCGCAGGACCCGGCGACGGTCGAGGCGGCCCGCTGGCTGATCTGGGAGGCGAGCCAGGAGCTGGGTGCCCCGTCGGCGAGCATCCAGGACCTGTACGCGGCCCGGAGCCGCGGCGAGGTCCGCGGCTTCACCGTCCCCGCCATCAACATCCGCATCGACACCTTCGACATGGCGAAGGCGATTTTCGCCACCGCGAAGGCGAAGGCCGTCGGGCCGGTCATCCTGGAGCTCGCTCGCTCGGAGCAGACCTACACCTGGCAGCGCGTCTTCGAGTACGCCCCGAACTGCCTGGCGGGCGCGATCGCGGCCGGCTGGGTCGGCCCGGTCTTCATCCAGGGCGACCACTACCAGTTCAACGCCAAGAAGTACGCCGCCGATCCCGAGGCGGTGACCGAGGAGATCCGCAAGGCGTGCCGCGACGCGGTGGCTGCGGGCTACCTCAACATCGACATCGACAGCTCGACGCTCGTGGACCTCTCCAGGGCGACCGTCGACGAGCAGCAGCGGGCCAACTACACCCGTGCCGCCGAGATCACCGCGCTCATCCGCGACCTCGAGCCCGCCGGCGTGACGATCTCGGTCGGCGGCGAGATCGGCGAGGTCGGCAAGCGGAACTCCGACGAGGCCGAGCTGCGCGTCTACCTCGACGGCTACCGCCGCGAGCTCGACGCCCGGGTGACCGGCGCGATCGGCGTCAGCAAGGTGAGCGTCCAGACCGGGACCAGCCACGGCGGGGTGCCCCTGCCGGATGGCGGCGTGGCCGAGGTCAAGCTCGACTTCGAGGTCCTTCGCGTCCTCGGCGAGGTCGCCCGGACGTACGGCGCGGCGGGCGCCGTCCAGCACGGCGCCAGCACCCTCCCGGACGCCCTGTTCCATACGTTCCCGACCGTCGAGACGGCCGAGATCCACCTGGCGACGGGCTTCCAGAACGCCGTCTTCGAGCACCCCGCCTTCCCGGCGGACCTCCATGCCGAGATCGAGGCCTGGTGCTTCGCCAACGCGAGCGACGAGCGCAAGGACGGGATGACCGACACCCAGTTCGTCTACACGACCCGCAAGAAGGCGATCGGCCCCTTCAAGCGCCGGATCTGGAGCCTCTCGACGAAGGGCCAGATCCTCGCCAGCCAGGCGGAGAAGCTTGCCTTCCTCTTCGACCAGCTGAAGATGACGGGCACCACCGACCTGCTCCGTTTCATCTCGACGCCCGCCTGGCATCGGTCGATCCCCGAGACGCTCGCCTCGGCTCTCGCCGGCTGACCACGCCACGGTGGCATTCCTCGGCCCGGGTCGGCTCGCCGGTCCGGGCCATTCCGTGCCCGGGTCAGGCGAGCTCGTGGCGGACGATGACATCGACCGGGCCGGGCGGGACCTGCCATGGCCTTGCACGGAGATCTCGATGGCGGGGTCCCGGCCGGTGATCGGCAGCACAGCCTGGCGGCTCGCGGGTACGCTGACGGTCTCTCCGAGCGAATGCACGAGGGATCGATGACCGACCACGCAGAACCAACCCCCGGCTTCGGTCCTGAATGGAGCGCCTCCCGCCGCCGTGCCCCCGAGGCGGACCTGCGGGCCTGGCTGGAGCTCGGCCTCTCCCTCTGCGACGCCGCCGACGAGATCGCCCTGCGCTGGTTCCGTCGCGACGTCCAGACCTCGACGAAGCCGGACCGCTCCTTCGTCACGGAGGCGGACCAGGCAATCGAGCGGCTCGCGCGCGAGCGCATCCGGGCGACGCATCCGGACCACGGCCTGGTGGGCGAGGAGTACGGCGAGGAGGCCAGCGACGCCCGGATCCGCTGGTACATCGACCCCATCGACGGGACCCACAATTACATCCGCGGCGTGCCGCTCTTCGGGACGCTCCTCGCGGTGGAGGTGGATGGCGAGCTCCAGGTGGGGATCCTCAGCGCGCCGGCGCTGGGCGAGCGCTGGCATGCCGCCCGCGGCCTGGGCGCCTGGGCAATCGGGCGCGATGGCGCCAGCCGGCCAATTCGGACCTCCGCGGTAACCCGTATCGGCGACGCCCAGCTCGTCTACGGCAGCCGGCGGGAGAACGTCGGGTCCGGCCTCATGCCCGGCTTCGACGAGACGATCGCCGCCTCCTGGCGCGACCGCGGCTTCGGCGACTTCTGGGGCTACGCGCTCGTCGCCGAGGGCGCCGCCGAGGCGATGATCGAGTGCGGGATGCACGTCTGGGACGTCGCCGCGCCGCTCGTCCTGATCGAGGAGGCCGGCGGCCGGGTGACCGACGTGACCGGCGCTCGCCGGATCGACGCGCCGTCGTTCGTGGGCTCCAACGGCCACCTGCACGACGAGCTGCTGCGACGCCTGACGAGCGTTGCCTGACGCGCTCCGCCTGACGGCCGCGGCGCCGGTCGCCATTGCTCACGCCGCGGCGGCGGCGAGGCTCTCCTGTTATGCAACGAGATCCGTCGCCACCTGCGGTGGTATCGCCCGACTCCAGTGTCGGGCGGGCCATCCGGCCGCCGGCCTCGGGTGAGGGGCCGGGGGGCAGGGTCCCGGGGGGCAGGGTACGATGCGGTCGCCCGGCGCCCTGCTCCGTGGCCTGGAACTCGCGCCGGCCGGCGCCCCGTGAAGGACTGATTCGCCAGATGACGACGCTCACCGAAGGGGCCATCTTCGACGCCCTGCGCACCGTCCAGGAGCCCGAGCTCGGCCGCGACCTCGTGACCCTCAACATGGTGAAGGGGATCACGATCGACGGCGCCGACGTGGCCTTCACGATCGAGCTGACCACGCCGGCCTGCCCGCTCAAGGACGAGATCGAGCGGAATGCGCGCGCCGCGCTCGCCGCGATCGGCGTCGGCGAGGCCCGCATCACGTGGGGCGCGATGGTCCGGCGGGCCGCGCCATCTGCCGGCCCGCAGCTGCTGGAGGGCGTCAAGAACATCGTGGCCGTCGCGTCCGGCAAGGGCGGCGTCGGGAAGAGCACGGTGAGCGCGAACCTCGCGGTCGCGCTGGCCCAGGCGGGGGCATCGGTCGGCCTCCTCGACGCCGACATCACCGGCCCGAACATCCCGCTCATGATGGGCCTGGAGGGCATGCCGAAGGCGAACGCGGACAACAAGATCGTGCCGCTGGAGCGCTACGGCGTGAAGGTCATCTCGATCGCCTTCTTCGTCCCGGACGGCCAGCCGATCGTCTGGCGCGGGCCGCTCGTCGGCGGCGCAATCCAGCAGTTCCTCCGCGACGTGGCATGGGGCGACCTGGACTACCTCGTCGTCGACCTGCCGCCCGGCACCTCCGACGCGCAGCTGACGCTGGCCCAGGCCGTCCCACTCTCCGGGGTGGTGCTGGTGACGACCCCACAGCAGGTGGCCATCGTCGACGTGGAGAAGGCGCTTGCGATGTTCGCCCGGATGAGCGTCCCGGTCATCGGCCTCGTGGAGAACATGAGCTCGTTCGTCTGCCCGCACTGCGGCGAGGCGACCGAGATCTTCGGGCGCGGCGGCGGCGAGCGGTTCGCGCGCGAGCACGACGTCGAGTTCCTGGGCGGCGTGCCGCTCGACATCACCGTCCGCCAGGGCGGCGACGCCGGCATCCCGGCGGTCGCCCAGCGCGAGCCGGGCGTCGCGGCGCTGGCGCTGACCGCGCTCGCCAAGACGGTTGCCGCGCGCGTGAGCGTGCGCGCCGCCCGGCAGCAGCCGGTGCTGACGATCAGCTGACCACCGGCCGACCCACGAGCGCCTGCGCGGCGCCGTTCGCTCCGGACGTCTGTCGAGCGGCGCCGGGGCGGCCCTGGACCGGCGTCAGCCGCCGGTGATCACGCCCTCGCGGCCGTGGCGAACGATCTGCTCGCGCGTGGCGGCCAGGTTCAGTGCCGCCACGTTCAGGAAGCGCTGCACGAGCGTTCGGCCGACCGCGGAGCCCGAGGACATGAGCGCGAGCAGCGGCTCCGCGGGGATCGCGATCAGGCGCAACGGGCCGCTCGCGCGCGCCGTCGTGAGCGCCACCGGGTCCTCGCGCAGGCACGACCAGCCGAGCGGTTCATTCGGCCCAAAGGTCCCCACGATGATCGTGTGGCCCTCGCGGAACACGCGCAGGGTGACCTGGCCACGCTCGACCAGGTACAGCTCGAGCGCGGGACCGCCCTCGGCGTAAAGATTCGCGCCGTCGGCCAGCTCCCGTCGCGCGGCGACGGCGGCGAGCGCTGTGCGGTCCTCGTCGGGCAACCCGCGGAACAACGAGAAGCCCCCAAGCTCGGCGGCGGTCACAGGCCCGATCATGCGGCGAACTCTTCTGCGGCGATCGGCGTCGGCAGGGCCTGCCGGAAGCGGCCGATCTGCGCTCCACGAGCGTACACCGGGAACGCCACCCCTCGCCTCATCGCCCGCGGTCGCCCTCGATACCCGGCCAGTCGTGCTCGTGGAGGTTCGGACGGCTCGCCCGTTCCGGAGGAGATGACATCCAGGCCATCGCCCGGGAGCGTCATCCCGCCCCACCGTGAGACTGGGTTTCGATACGATCGCGGAAGCGTCCGCAAAGCGTACCCTAGGTGAACGTTAGCAGGAACGATAACGGGCAGCGCCGACGGCGCGACCCCGTACCGTCGACGGCAGGCCGCGCACGCTTGGCGCGGCGGAGCGGGCTCGGCCCCCACGGGTCGGCGGCTTGACCCATCGACGAGGCAGCGGCAGTTCGGCAGGAGGAACCGTGAGCAGGTATACGATCGGAGTGGACTTCGGGACGGAGTCCGGCCGGGCGGTTCTCGTGGACGTGGCCGATGGCCGCGAGCTGGCGACGCACGTCTACCCCTACTCTCACGGCGTCATCGACGAGGCGCTGCCGCTCGACGACAGGACCGTGCGCCTCGAGCCCGATTGGGCGCTCCAGGACCCCGACGACTACCTCCGCGTCTTTCAGGTCACCATCCCGGCGGTCGTCAAGGCCGCGGGCATCGACTCGGCCGACGTGATCGGGATCGGTGTCGACTTCACCGCCTGCACGATGCTGCCGACGAAGGCGGACGGCACGCCGCTCTGCACGCTGCCGGCCTTCCGTGCCAACCCGCACGCGTGGGTCAAGCTCTGGAAGCACCACGCCGCCCAGCCGGAGGCGGATCGGATCAACGCGCTGGCGCGTGAGCGGAACGAGGGCTGGCTCGACCGGTACGGCGGCAAGATCTCGTCCGAGTGGTTCTTCTCCAAGGCGCTCCAGATCCTGGATGAGGCCCCGGAGGTCTATGCCGAAGCCGACCGGCTCCTCGAGGCGGCCGACTGGGTGGTCTGGCGGCTGACGGGCGTCGAGACCCGCAACTCCTGCACCGCGGGCTACAAGGCGCTCTGGTCCAAGCGCGAGGGCTTCCCGGATGCCGCCTATTTCGGCGCGCTTGACCCGCGTTTTGCCAACGTCATCGACGAGAAGATGACCCGCGTCATCACGCCGATCGGGGAGCGGGCCGGGGGCCTGACCGGGGAGGCGGCCGCCTGGACCGGCCTCCGGCCCGGCATCGCCGTGGCGATCGCCAACGTCGACGCCCACGTCGCCGTTCCGGCGGCGACCGTGACCGAGACCGGGCGGATGGTCATGATCATGGGCACCTCGATCTGCCACATGGTGCTCGGCGACGAGGAGAAGGTCGTCCCCGGCATGTGCGGCTATGTCGAGGACGGCATCATCCCGGGCTTCTTTGGGTACGAGGCCGGCCAGTCGTGCGTCGGAGACCACTTCGCGTGGTTCACCGAGAACTGCGTCCCCGAGTCGTACGAGCGCGAGGCCGGCGACCGCGGGATCGACGTTCACGGCCTCCTCGGTGAGAAGGCGACTCGCCTGGCCGTGGGCGAGTCCGGGCTCCTGGCGCTTGACTGGTGGAACGGCAACCGGTCCGTGCTGGTCGACGCCGACCTGACGGGGCTCCTGGTCGGCGCGACGCTGGCGACGAAGCCAGAGGAGATCTACAGGGCGCTGATCGAGGCGACCGCCTACGGCACCCGGATCATCATCGAGACGTTCGAGGAGAACGGCGTCCCGGTCCACGAGATGGTGGCGTGCGGCGGCCTGCCGGAGAAGAACCCGCTCCTCATGCAGATCTACGCGGACGTGACGGGCCGGCCGTTCAAGGTGAGCGCGTCGTCTCAGACGTCCGCCCTCGGCTCGGCGATGTTCGGGGCGGTTGCGGCTGGCGCCGAGGCCGGCGGCTACGCCACGATCGCCGACGCGTCGCGCGCGATGGCGCGCCTCAAGGACCGCGTCTTCGAGCCGATCGAGGCCAACCGCGTCGCGTACGACCCCCTCTACCGCGAGTACGTCAAGCTCCACGACTACTTCGGCCGGGGCGGGAACAACGTGATGAAGACCCTCAAGGCGCTTCGATCCCAGGCACGGGCCGGCAGGCCAGGTCCCGAGGCCTGATCCGATGCTCGAAGCGCAGAAGGTCGAGCTCGCGCGGCTGCACCAGGAGCTTCCGCGCCACAACCTGGTGGTCTGGACCGGCGGCAACGTGAGCGTCCGGGACCCCGAGACCGGCCTCGTCGCCATCAAGCCGTCGGGCGTCCGCTACGAGGACCTGACCGCCGACAAGATGGTCGTCCTCGACCTCGACGGCAACCAGGTGGAGGGCGACCTGAAGCCCTCCTCCGACACGTGGAGCCACCTCTACATCTACCGCCACCGGCCGGACGTCAACGGTGTCGTGCATACGCACTCGCGATACGCGACTGCCTTCGCGGCAGTCGGGCGGTCGATCCCGGTCTACCTGACCGCGATCGCCGATGAGTTCGGGGTCGAGATCCCGTGCGCGGGCTTCGCCCTGATCGGCAGCGAGGCGATCGGCGCCCAGGTGGTGGAGCACATCGGCAACTCGTCGGCCGTGCTCCTCAAGAACCACGGCGTCTTCACCGTCGGCCCGACGGCCGAGGCCGCGGTCAAGTCGGCCGTGATGGTCGAGGACGTCGCCGCCACCGTCTGGATGGCACTCCAGCTCGGCGTCCCGGACGTCATCCCGGCCGAGGACGTTGCCAAGCTCCACGAGCGCTACATGAACGTTTACGGCCAGTAGCGGGCGAGCGACGCTAGCCTCCACATCGCAACCCCTCGCCCACAGGAAGCACGTGCCGCAGAGCCCAAGGAGTCATCAAGACTGAATCTCAACGCCTACGAGGTCTAGTTCGTCACCGGGAGCGAGCACCTCTATGGCCCCGAGACTCTCGAGACGGTCGCCGAGCACTCGAAGGCGATCGCAACAGCCCTCGATGCCGCCACGGCCCTCCCGATGCGAATCGTCTTCAAGCCCGTCGTGACCAGCTCCGACGAGATTCGCCGGCTGCCCCCTCCTGCACCTCCACCCGCTCGGGATCGGCGGCAAGGCCGACCCGGTCCGGCTCGTCTTCAACGCGCACGTCGGGCCGGCGGTTGCAGCCTGCATCACCGACATGGGGCAGCGGTCGGATGGTGGCGAGCGTGGTGGACCTGGTCCCGCCCGACGAGGACCTCCCGAAGTTGCCCGTCGCCCGGGCGCTGTGGAAGCCGCGGCCGGACCTCCGGACGAACGCGGCGGCCTGGATCTACGCGGGCGGCTCGCATCACACCAGCCTCGGCTACGACGTGACGACCGAGCATCTCCGGGACTTCGCCGCGATGTCCGGGATCGAGTTTCTCGCCATCGACGAGCACACCTCGATCGACGCGTTCCGCGACCAGCTGCGCTGGAACGACCTCTACTACCTCCTTGCCAAGGGCCTCTGACCCGGCCGGCGCACCCTCCTCGTGCGCCGGCCGGGTCCCGCGCCGCCGGCGACCCCGGGTGCCCGGGCGGGCCCACCGGCGGGGTATGATCGCGACGAACGACTTCCCGGCCCCCGGAGGTGGCATCTGAGCCCGAACGAACCCGGCGACGACCCGCAGGCGGCGTCCGCCGGCCTCGACCAGCCGATCGTTCCGCCGGCCCCCGGCGACGGCGCGGAGTCATCGCGCGCGCGCGCCGCCGAGGAAGGCTCGGCGACCGCAGCACCAGAGACGCCCACCCAGCCCGCGGCCCCCGATCCGCCCGCCGGCGGGACGTCCGGCCGCCCGCCGGGCCTCCGCGAGCAGGCTCGCCGCACGGTCGGTGCCGGCCGCCGGCTCGCGACTGCCCACGTCGACCTCGCCAAGGCCGAGCTCGCGGTCATCGTCGACGACGCCAAGCAGGTCGCCATCCGGGTCGGCCTTGCGCTCGCGCTCGTCGCCTACGTCGGCCTCCTCGTGCCCGTCGGGATGGCGCTCTTCCTGGGCGAATGGATCTTCGGGTCGATGGGGTGGGGGATCCTCCACGGCGCCCTCTTCTCCATCGCGACGGCCGTCGCGCTCGTTCTCGGCGCGCTCCGCGTCTCGCGGGCGTACATCGCCGGGACGCTCCTGGTCGCGATCGTGATCGGCATCGCCGTCGGCACGATCCTTGGCCTGGCCTGGCCCAACGCCGCCTATGCGGCGATCGGGCAGTCAATGGCGTCGCCAGTCGGTGCGGGGGTCCGGCCGCTCATCGTGGGGCTCGCCCTGTGGGGCACGGTGTTCGCGCTCCTCGGCATCCTCGGCGGCGCCCGGGCCGGCGGCGTCGGGGGCGCCATCGGCGGCTTCGTCGGCGGCGCGGTGGCTGGCGCGCTGTTCGGGGCGTTCACCGCGATCAGCTTCAGCCTCCAGGTCGGCGCGGCGCTCGGCGTCATGGTGACCCTGGTCGCATGGCCCGTGCTGGCCGCCCTGGCGCTCCGGAACTACGACTGGGAGGACCTGAAGCGGCGCTTCACGCCGTCGGCGTCGATGGCCGCGGCGGAGGAGACGATGGCCTTCGTGAAATCGCGCCTTCCCGGCAGGAAGGGGGATGCGGCATGACCCACGTCTCCATCCCGGCGCAGCCCGCGGACCCGGCCGCCCGGGCGGCCCTGGACGAGGTCGCCGCGGCACGGTCCGCGCTCGGCGACGAGCTCGTCCGCCTCGAGGCCACCGCCCGGGCCGCGGTTGACGTCCGGGCCAAGGTCCGGCGGAACACGGGCAAGACGGCCGCGGCGGCCGCCGGGACGGCCTTCGTCGTCCTCGGCGGGCCCCGGAAGGTGTTCCGCGCCGTCAAGCGGCGCGTCGTCGGCGCTCCGGAGCCGCTCCCGCCGAGCCTCCTCCCCGAGCAGGTCGAGAAGGCGGTCCGCGGGCTCGGCGACGACGGGGCCAAGGTGCGCGGGGCCCTGGAGCGAGAGTTCGCGGCCTTCGTCGACACGAACCGGAAGAGCGAATCGCGGCTATTGCGGAGGGTCCTTCTCGCGGGCGGCGTCCCGCTCGCTTCCCAGGTGGGCCGGGCGATCGTGAAACGCCTGTTGACCGGGTCGCCGGACGACGTGGCGAGTCGGGAGGAGCAGATCCGTTCTCGCGTCGAAGGTCGGGGTCCGGGGGCTCCCACCCGCTAGACTCACGCGTGGGCGAGTGGCGGAATGGCAGACGCGCCGGCCTTAGGAGCCGGTGCCGCGTGAGCGGCGTGTCGGTTCGACCCCGACCTCGCCTACCAGGCTGATCGGGGATCCGCTTCGACGCGCGCCGCGCCCGATCGTCGGCGGTGGGAGCGTCATGCTGGGCCGTCGAGGTCCCAGGGTGGGTTCCCGGGGACGGCCGCCGGGGACGGCCCCTATACTTCTTCGGCCATGCACGTCACCACCACCCCCTCCGAGAAGAGCACTGTCCTCCTCGAGGTCGAGCTTCCCGCCGCCGACCTCTCCCGAGCCGTCGTCGACGCCACTCAACGCCTGAGCCAGCGGACCCGGATCCCGGGATTCCGGCCGGGCAAGGCGCCCCGGTCCATGGTCGAGCGCGAGCTCGGTCCCGGGTCCGTCCTCGACGAGGCCGTCGAGCAACTCGTGGAGCGCTCCTATCGCACCGCGATGGCGGAGCAGACGGAGCTGTTTGCGATCGGCCGCCCGACGATCGACGTGGTCCAGGTTGAGGAAGGGCAGCCGTTCCGGTACACCGCCACGATTCCGGTCCGCCCGGAGGTCCGGCTGGGTGACTACCGGGCCTTCCCGTTCGCGCCCGAGATCGACACGGTCGACGATCCGAAAGTGGATCGCGTCGTGGACGAGCTTCGCGACCAGCAGGCGACGCTCGTGCCGGTGGATGAGCGCGGCGCAAAGGACGACGACTGGGCCGTGATCGGCTTCGTCGGGACGCGCGACGGCGAGCCGTTCGAGGGCGGCACGGTAGAGCGGATGCCGATCGTGATCGGCCAGGAGCGCCTCATCCCGGGCTTCGAGGAGCACCTCGTGGGCCTGCGAGCCGGCGACTCGACCGAGTTCGACATCACGTTCCCGCTCGACTACAAGGAGGCCTCCCTCCAGGGCGCGACCGCCCATTTCACGGTCACGATCCGGGAGCTCCGCGAGAAGGTCCTGCCGGTGGCCGACGACGCATTCGCCGCCTCGCTCGGTGAGTTCGCGGACCTCGCCACGCTGCGGTCGGAGGTCGGGACGCGGCTGGAGCGCAACGCGACCGATCGGGCCCGTCATGGCTTCGCGGACCGGATCATCGACTATGCGGTGAAGAACGCCACCGTCGAGATCCCGGACCTCCTCGTGGACGAGGAGATCGAGGTGATGCACGACGAGCTGCGTGGGGCGCTGGTGCGGCAGGGGATCACCGAGGAGGCGTACCTCAAGGCGACCGACAAGACCCCCGAACAGCTCCACGCCGACTTCCGCCCGGGCGCCGAGGAGCGCGCGAAGACGCTCCTCGTGCTCGGCAAGATCGCCGAGGCCGAGGGGATGGAGGTCACGGACGCCGACGTGGCAGCCGAGGCGTCCCGGGCGAGGCAGCGCTACGCGAACGACGCGAAGCTCTCGGCCTACTTCGACACGGAGCGTGCCCGGGCGGCGATCCGCAGCTCGCTGCGCCGCTCGCGGGTGGTCGAGAAGCTCATCGACGAATGGCTGGCGGCGCACCCGGAACACCCCGCGATCCCGCACATCGAGGACACGGATGCGGCCGCCGACGCCGCCGCGGTCGAGGAGGCGGGGAGCGCCCCCGCGTGATCCATCCCCCGTTCGGTCAATCGCCGCGGATGGCGGCCGCTCGCGGTTGCGCCGAGGGCGCCGCTCCAGGAGGGTCCCAGATGCTCGTGCCGATGGTCATCGAAACGTCGAGCCGCGGAGAGCGGGCGTATGACATCTACTCGCGGCTCCTCAAGGAGCGGATCATCTTCCTGGGTGACACGATCGAGGACAACGTCGCGAACCTGATCATCGCCCAGCTTCTCTTCCTCGATTCCGAGGACCCGGAGAAGGACATCAACCTGTACGTCAACTCGCCGGGCGGCGTGATCACGGCGGGACTGGCGATCTACGACACGATGCAGCTGGTGCGGGCACCGGTCAGCACGATCTGCGTCGGGATGGCGGCCAGCATGGCCGCGGTCCTACTCGCGGCGGGCCACCCCGGGAAGCGCTACGCGCTGCCGCACAGCCGGATCATGATCCACCAGGGGTCCGGCGGATTCCGCGGCAACACTCCGGACGTCTTCATCCAGGTCAGGGAGATGGAGACGCTGGTCAACGCGAATCACCAGCTGCTGGCGCACCACACGGGCCAGACGGTCGAAAAGATCGTCAAGGACACCGAGCGGGACTATTTCATGAGTCCCGATCAGGCCCAGGCGTATGGCATCATCGACGCTGTCTACGCACCCGTCCCGAAGTCCGTCGCGCCGGGACTCCCGTCCGCCTCCAGCGGCCCGGGGAAGGAGCGATCGGCGGCGGCGTCGGACGGGACCCCGGACGGGCCCACGCCGGCGGGCGCATAGACACAGACCAGGTCGGCGCGGCGCGCCGCGGGACGCAGGACACGGAGATCAGGCGCAGATGACGACCAGCAAGACGCCCAAGGTGCCATACCGCTGCTCGTTCTGTGGGAAGAGCCAGGAGCAGGTCCGCAAGCTCATCGCGGGTCAGGGCGTCTACATCTGCGACGAATGCATCAACCTCTGCCAGGAGATCATCGAGGAGGAGCTCCTCGAGCAGCCGCGCCAGAAGCCGGCGTCCGAGAAGCTCCCGTCGCCGCGACACATCAAGGACGCCCTCGACGGGTACGTCATCAGCCAGGAACGCGCCAAGAAGGTCCTCGCGGTTGCCGTCTACAACCACTACAAGAGGGTCAACGCCGGCGGTTCGGCGGACGACGTGGAGCTCCAGAAGTCGAACGTCCTCCTGGTCGGCCCCACGGGCTCCGGGAAGACCCTCCTGGCGCAGACGCTGGCCCGCGTCCTGGACGTGCCGTTCTGCATCGCCGACGCGACCTCGCTCACCGAGGCGGGCTACGTCGGCGAGGATGTCGAGAACATCCTGCTCCGCCTGATCCAGGCCGCCGACTTCGACGTGGCCCGCGCCCAGCGGGGGATCATCTACATCGACGAGATCGACAAGATCGCCCGCAAGGCGGACAACCCGTCGATCACCCGCGACGTCTCTGGCGAAGGGGTCCAGCAGGCGCTCCTCAAGATCCTGGAAGGCACGACCGCGAACGTGCCGCCGCAGGGCGGCCGGAAGCACCCCCACCAGGACTTCATCCAGATCGACACCACGAACATCCTCTTCATCTGCGGCGGGGCGTTCGACGGCCTGGAGAGGATCATCGAGGAGCGGGTGGGGAAGCGCGCGCTCGGCTTCGGCAGCGACGCCACGGGCACCAGGGCGGACCGCCAGAAGATCCTCGACCGGCTGATGCCGGAGGACCTCCTCAAGTTCGGGCTGATCCCGGAGTTCGTGGGCCGGCTTCCGGTCGTCGTGACGCTTTCGGCGCTGACCGCGGAGGACCTGGTCCGGGTGCTGACCGAGCCGAAGAACGCCATCACGCGCCAGTTCAAGCGCTTCCTCGGCCTGGACAAGGTGGAGCTCGTCTTCACGGACGGTGCGCTCACCGCCGCCGCGGACGCGGCGCTGGCCCGCAAGACCGGAGCCCGGGCGCTCCGCACGATCGTCGAGGAGTCGCTCCTCGAGGTGATGTACGACATCCCGGACCGGACCGAGATCCGGAAGTGCATCATCACGGAGGAGACGATCCGCGACGGCCGGCCGCCACTCCTGCTCACGAAGACCGACGTCGACGGCGGCGTCGACGAGACGAACTACGCGGAGTGGCTGGCGGCCCAGGGCGCGACGGCCTGAC
>Ga0209880_1000226_pt1 | contig 13807 bp, 5 predicted proteins | sample PersoiDNA2013191_FD_185803 | JGI IMG/M metagenome (GOLD analysis project Ga0209880, IMG submission 185803) | Permafrost soil microbial communities from the Arctic, to analyse light accelerated degradation of dissolved organic matter (DOM) -... | ecosystem: Environmental > Terrestrial > Soil >... | reverse complement strand
AATGCGGGCCCGAACCGGAATATTCTCGCCAAAAATGTCCACCTGCTTGGCGCCGTCGATAATACGGCGCGCGAGAGTCCCAATGGCTGCATAGCCGACGAACACGATGCTCGAATCCGCGCGACCGAGATTGTGCTGGAGGTGGTGGCGCACGCGGCCGCCGGTACACATGCCCGAGCCGGCCATGATGATGGCTCCGCCATGGATGTTGTTTATCGCAATGGATTCTGCGGTCTCCCGCGTGAAATGCAATCCTGGTAAAGCAAAAGGATCGTGCCCCTCTTGGAACAATTTCGCGGTCGCCGGTTCAAAGCACTCCGGATGGCGTCGGAAGATCTCCGTGGCTGAAATCGCCATCGGTGAATCCAGATACACTTGCGTCGATTTCGTGAGCCGGCCCTGAGTGACGCCCTCACTCAAAAAATAGAGCAGCTCCTGTGCGCGCTCTAAAGCGAAGGTCGGAATGATGACGTTTCCTCCGCGTTTGAAAGTTTCGTTTATAGCCTCATAAAACTCATCGATGGATGGGCCCAATTGCTTGTGCAATCGGTCCCCGTATGTGGTTTCCATCACGACGTTTTCAGCGTGTGGCGGTTGCGCGGGGCTGCGCAGCAGAAGGCGCCCAGCGTTGCCCAGGTCGCCCGAAAACAGCACGCTGGTCCGGTGGCTCTGTTCCTCAAGCTGCAGAAAAATGCTGGCCGAACCCAGGATGTGGCCGGCATCGATGAAGGTAGCGTGCACGCCGGCGGCGACCTCAACGACCTGTGAGTAGATCGCGGTCCGTCCGAAATAATCGAGACAGTTCATTGCGTCGAGGGTCGAATAAAGTGGTTCGTTTGTAGCGTGGCTTGCACCGTTGTGCCCGCTGCTGCGTGCACGATAGCGCGCGTCTTCCTCATGCAAATGGGCCGCATCCAGCATGACCAGTCGCGCCAACTCACGCGAGGCTGACGTTGTAATGATCTCGCCGCGAAATCCTCTTTTGGCCAGCAGCGGTAGGCGCCCACAATGATCCAGGTGTGCATGGGTGAGCAATACGTAGTCAATCCCGGCAGCATCAAAGCCGAAAGGTTCGGCATTTTCTTCATCCAACTCGCGGCTACCTTGATGTAGTCCGCAGTCGATCAAGATCCGCTTCCCAGCACATTCAACCAAATGACAGGAGCCGGTGACACTGCGATCGGCGCCATGGAAGGATAATTTCAAATCACTCTCCTGTATATTCGCTGATCAAAATGAGACTGCACGGGCGTCGCAGCAGTATTGCAATTCAGGCATCTCACGTTGCGGCGTGCAAAGTCTCGCCGGCCGCATCATGCCAGTGCAAAATACCGTCCCAGATTTCCTGTGCGGTCTCGGCAAACCAGAACAGATCCCGATCCTCCGGATCGATGACACCTTCATCGACGAGGAAATCCATGTCGACCGCGCGACGCCAATAGGCTTCACCCACCAACACGACAGGGATTGGCTTGATTTTTCGTGTCTGTACCAGAGTTAGAACCTCGAACAGTTCGTCGAACGTGCCATAGCCACCCGGGAACGCGACCAGCGCCTTGGCCCGAAGGAGGAAATGGAGCTTGCGCAGGGCGAAATAATGAAAGTTGAAACAGAGTTCGGGCGTAACGTAGGGGTTAGGATATTGCTCATGAGGTAGGCTGATGTTCAATCCGACGGACTTGGCTCCGACATCGAATGCCCCACGGTTGGCGGCCTCCATCATTCCCGGCCCTCCGCCGGTTACGATGACCGTATGGTGTTTGCGAGCGCCATGATTCGCATTGCCCACGAGTTGCCCGAATTCGCGAGCCACCTCGTAATAATGACTCTTGGCATGGATTCGCTCAGCAATTGCCAGCCGACGCCCTAGTTCCATGTTACTCGGGTCGGCTGCTAGTGATCCGCGCAGCGCCTCCACCTTGCGACGCGCGGCAGCCGGCTCGCAAATTCGCGTGCTTCCAAAAACCACGATCGTTTGATGAATCTCGTGCTCTTCAAGCAGCAGCTCGGGCTTGAGATAGTCGATCTGTAGGCGCACACCGCGTACGCCATCTCGTGCGAGAAAATCACTGTCATTATCAGCACGACGGTAGCTAGGGTTATTCAGGATCGCCTGCACACGCCGCAAGGCCTCGGGATCTTCCTCAATTTCCTTCGGCTGTTGCCAAGGCAGCGCTTCACGCCGCTTGTGGGGGAGGGCGGGCGTTGGAATTTGGTGCTTCTTGTTCATCGCTTTTCAGATTATTGTGACTTGGGAGGATACAGCGTTAGGACGGATTTCTCTATCGCATCAATATCCTATCAAAATTTGTCCGGCGGAGGAATCGGAGCGGACATCTGCAATCCCCGGCATATCCGCGAATGCGCCTTTTCAGCTCAGCCTGAGATCAGGAGCCTGCCGTACCGGCGCCGGCTCTTCGCGCTCTATGATGCCGTCCAAAACCTTGATCTTCTTGCCCTCGGCGTCGTTCATGATTGCGCTGTCCCTGCTCAAAACTCCATACGGCCTGCAAATCGGTTTCTCCAGTGAATATTGTAGCTGCCGTCAAACGCGGCGGGCAGCACTTCCGGGATGTGCCCCCTTCGATGTGGTGAACCTGCATGAGCCGACCCCTCGGACGCGTTCAAGTAAAGTTGAACAAAAGTCTGGAGAGCGGGTTAGCCCTGTTGATCTCGATCAATGACACGCCCTTCTTAAAGGCGCAGGTTTTTGCAGCTTTCTATTGATCGAGACGTCAACGCAAGGCGTTCGGGCTTTCAATCCAACCTTTAAATCGGGACCCTTTTGAGCGCCCCGTTCCCTCTCTCCGAAGCATGTCGGGCGAAAGGAAATCACATGCGCACCCTCGTCGAGCCGCCGCCCTCGTCGCGCTGCGAGCTCTGCGGTGGCGAGCTACGGCTCAAGCTGATCGAGCCAGCCAACCGCGAACTTGATTTGGAGGACGAGATATTCGTCTGTGTAAACTGCGGTCATGAGGAGGCGTACATCGTGAAACATAACCACAACATGCCGCACTCTAAGGCGGCTTAGCCAAACGGGTTGCCTCAGTTTAATGATGAATTATTTAATCTACGGCCGAGCCGAGCCGAGCCGAGCCGAGGCAAGGCAAGGCAAGGCAAGGCAGGAAAGCACGTCCTTCGGTCGATCTATAAAGACCGACTGCTCGTGTCACCGCGTAGGGGGCTGGGTCGCAGTTAAAAGCGGCTCGCTGTCGCGCAAAGCGGGGAGCAAACAATGTCAGAACTCTCTCGTCATCGCGAAGATGAGCGGGTGGAGCGCCCCAACACTGTCGCCAACTCCCAACCGGCATTTCGCCATGTCATGGCCTGTGTAGACACGTCGGCGCTCGCACGGAAAGTCATTCCCCATGCGGTTGCTATCGCAAAGGCTATGGAAGCCGCGCTCACGCTCGTGCGAGTTCTTGAGCCAGGGCCGACGGGGGAGGGGCCGCCGGACCCGGTCGAGTGGGACATCCGACGCCATCAAGCGCGGGACCACCTCGCGCAGCTCGTCCAGGAACAGCGAGACGAAGCTGGGCGTATCGAGGTGGAGGTCGTGGAGGGACATCCCGCCGAAAAGATATCTCTCTGGGCGCGAGACCACAGGGTCGACCTCACTGTGTTAGCTACGCATGGTGAGGGCGGTTCAACCGAATGGGACCTCGGAAGCACGGCCCGCAAAATCATCGATCGTGCCCCTGGCCTGGTCCTGCTCGTACCGCCATCGGCTCCGGAGGCGCGGATCGTTCATTATCGGCGACTCCTTGTGCCTCTGGACGGATCGTCCCGAGCCGAGAGCACGCTTCCTCTCGCGTTGCGTCTTGCGAAGGCCGAGGGCGCAGAACTCCTCCTCGCCCATGTGGTTCCGGTGCCGGAGCTCACCGAAGTCGGGCCGCTAGAGGCCGGGGATCTGGAGCTGCGGGGGCAACTCGTGCGGCGCAATGAGCGCGTTGCACACGATTACCTTGATCGGATCCGCGCCCGCGTGGTGAAGGGCGGAATTTCCGCCCGAACCCTCGTGCTGTGCGACGGCGACGTCCGCAGCCGCCTCGCGCGCGCCATCGTCGACGAGGCGGTAGACCTCGTTGTCCTCTCCGCGCAGGGCCGCAGTGGCCATTCGGATGTTCCCTTCGGAAGCGTTGCGGCGTACCTGATAGCTCACGCGGTGGCACCCTTGCTGATCATGTGCCGCCATTCGACGCGTGCGACGCGGCGTGTCGCCGCTGCGGGAGGCGGCACGGGCGGCCGGCTCCCGAGCCACGCCATGCAATGACCGCGTCGGCATCGATACCGCACCCCGAGCTGCTCGAGACAGCGGCGCGGGAGTTGCGAGAGCATCATCGAGCCGCGAACCGGATGCCGCGACCGATCCCGGTTTGGGCAAGCCTCCCTTCTATGCTGGATTGGCGCGACCGCGCTCGGGCTTGCTGCGCGGAGCCAGAGCCCGAATCCACAAAGGCAGCCGAGTGGCTTCTGGACAACGATTATCAGCTGCAGCGGGCCGTGTTGCAGGTTCGCGAGGACCTGCCCCTCGAGTTCTACCGGCGGCTACCGAGCGTCACTAGCGCCGTGGAGGAGGGACTGCCACGCGCATTCTCTCTGGCGCACGGGCTTCTCAATGCATCCCGCCTCCAACTCTCCCTGCCGGGGGCGGTGCAATTCTTGAGGGCCTACCAAGAGGACGCACCGCTGACCATCGCGGAGTTGTGGGCATTTCCGACAATGCTCCGCCTTGCCTGCCTAGAGATCCTGGTCGACGCATTCGGGCGACTTTTTCCGGCGCTGAAGCCACCCTTCGAGACGACGAAATACACGACGCTGCTGGGCTCATTCGATGACACGGAGCGCGCGTCGCGCGCTCTTGCCAATCTCGGTGTAATCGCCACCATCTCGTGGAAGGAATTTTTCGACCGTACCAGCCGTGTGGAAGCGCTTCTTCAGGGGGACCCGGCTGGAGTCTATCCGCGCACGGATTTTGACACCCGCGATCGCTGCCGCAAGGCGGTCGAGGAGCTGGCTTACGGTTCCTGCCGATCAGAGCCGGAGGTGGTGGAGTCCGTCCTTGCCCAGGCAGGCGCTGAGTGCGCAACCCGACCACACGACCATGTAGGTTACTGGCTCATCGGGGACGGCCGACGGGACGTAGAGGCCATGATCGGTTACCGCCCATCGCCGGTCGCTGCATGCCGGCGCTGGCTCCTCCGAAATGCGGGGCCAGTCTATGCCGCGGCGCTCCTCATCACCGGCATCGCGGCGCTCGTCCTGCCCGCGTTCTACCTTGCCGCAGAGGGCACCGGGCAGTTGGCGTGGACCGTCGGGATCGCCCTCGCACTGCTGCCGGCCTCGGTCCTCGCAGTCACGCTGGTGCATTGGATTGTCACGCTTGTTGTATCGCCACGGGTGCTTCCGAAACTTGATTTCAAGGAGGGCATCCCCCCGGACTGTTCCACCGCAGTTGTGATGCCGGTGATTGTCGGCAGCCCTGCCGAGGTGCCAGGCCTGATCGAGCGCATGGAGATGCACCGGCTGCGCAATCCCGATGCGTCAGTGCAGTTTGCGCTCCTGAGCGACCATATCGATGCGCCAGCAGAGCACATGCCGGTTGATATCGAAGTGGAGGAGGAACTTGTCAGTGGCATTCGGCGACTCAACGCGCTTTACGGGCAAGGCGGCGACGGGCCCTTCCATCTGCTGCACCGCTCACGCCGCTTTAACCCCTCCGAGGACTGCTGGATGGGGTGGGAAAGGAAGCGAGGCAAGCTTGAGCAGTTCAACCGTTTCGTGCTGGGCGAGGAGCCCTCGGGCTTCTCGGTCACCGAGGGCAATATGGATGCGCTCCGCGGCATCCGGTTCGTCGTTACGGCCGATGCGGACACGACGCTCCCGCCGGGATCCGTGAGCCGCCTCGTGGGCACGCTCGCACACCCCCTTAACAGTGCCTACCTCGATCAGGCATCTGGTCGAGTCCGCGCTGGCTACACGGTCGTGCAGCCGCGGGTCGAGATCTCCCCGGAAAGCGGAAACCGCTCGCTCTTCGCGCGGCTCTACGCCGGAGATACGGCAGTCGACATCTACAGCCGCGCCGTTTCCGACGTCTATCAGGATCTCTTCGGCGAAGGAATCTACGTCGGCAAGGGAATCTACGAAGTCGCCTCCTTCCACCAGAGCCTCAAGGCGTTAGTGCCCGAGAACGCCCTGGTCAGCCACGATCTCTTCGAAGGCGTGTACGGGCGCGCTGCGCTGGCGAGCGACATTGTCCTCTATGAGGACTTCCCGGCCGGCTATGTCGAGTACGCCCGCCGCTGGCACCGGTGGGTACGCGGTGACTGGCAACTCCTGCCGTGGCTCGCTGTACGGGCGCCCGGCGCCGGCGACCGACGTTTCGCGTCCGGATTGTCAGCACTCGATCGCTGGAAGATCCTCGACAATCTTCGCCGAAGCCTGATCCCGGTTGCTCTGGTCGCACTTGCAGCAGGCGGTTGGCTAATGCTGCCCGGCAGCCCCTGGGTCTGGACGGTCCTCACCGTGGCCGTGCCCAGCGCCTACTTGTTTACCGACCTTGTCACCGGGCTCGCGCGAGGTCGACGCCACGGAGCGCTTCGAGGTATCCTGCACAGGTTCAGGGATCACTCGGGCCGCTGGTTCCTCGCCATCGTCTTCCTGTTGCATGATGCGGCGGTTGCTCTGGATGCGATCGCAAGGACGCTCTGGCGAATATTCGTGTCCCGGCAGCATCTGCTCGAGTGGACTTCGGCGGCTCATACAGCGGCTCATTTTGCCCCGCGCGGCTCCCGCGCTGACATGTGGCGGCAAATGTGGATCGCTCCCACTGTCTCGGCCGTGTTCGCAACAGTGCTATCCTTTATGAACCCAGCGGCACTGCTGCCGGCGGCTCCTCTGCTCCTATTGTGGGTTGCCTCGGCGGAAATCGCAGTATGGATCAGCCGGCCCGGCCGCCCGCCGCAAGAGCGCCTCGGAGCGGAGGAGCGCGCTTTTCTGCGCCGGCTTGCGCGACGCACCTGGCTCTACTTCGAGACGTTCGTTGGCCCCGAGGACAATTGGCTTCCACCGGATAATTTTCAGGAGGAGCCTCACACAGAGATCGCCCACCGGACGTCGCCGACCAATGTCGGCATGATGTTCCTTTCTTCACTCACAGCGTGGGATCTCGGATATGTGAGCTCGGCCGATCTCGCCGCGCGCATCCGGAATGGCCTCGATACGCTCGATCGCCTCGAGCGCTACCGCGGACACTTTCTCAACTGGTATGACACGCGGCTCCTTGATCCGCTCGAGCCTCGTTACGTGTCGACCGTGGACAGCGGAAACCTAGCAGTCTGCCTGATGGCGCTGAAGGAGGGCTGCGTCGAAGCCGCGAGCGCGCCTGTGCTGCGGAGAGAGCAGTGGGACGGCCTCACCGACACGCTCGATCTGCTGATGCAGGCGATGGATGTCGTTCCGGACGAACACACCACCGAGCTACGCTCGCGCATGGTGGCGATCATGGAGCGCGCTTTGTCGGCTCGCGATCAGCCCCAGGCGTCGCGGACGGTGCTGAATGATCTCTGCGATCGCGATTGTCCGGAACTCGAAGCAATGATCGGGAGAGGCATCGCGCTACCGGGAGTCCCGACGGCCGCGGTCCTGCGGGAAGTCCATATCTGGCTCGGGCGGATGCACCACCATTTGACCGGCATGCGGCGCGATCTCGAGACGCTCTATCCGTGGTTGGCTTTGACTGAAGCTCCGGCACTCGGTTGTGAGGATCTGGCGCAGGCGATCGGCAACATCCTCGCACCGTCCATGTCGCTTTCGGTGACCTCGGAGGCCTGCGCCCGCGCCCGCGAGATGCTGGCTGCGGCGATCGCAATGCCGCAGGCCGGCGAGACGACGGCGCCATGGCTCTCCGATCTCAACGCCGCCGTCGAGCGGGGCGCCCGAGCCCTAAACGAGTTGCGCCAGGGTCTCCTCGACGTCGCAGCACGATCGGAGGCCGCGGCCTTTAGCATGGACTTTCGGCTGTTGTACGACCGGGAAGCTCGCCTCTTCCACGTCGGTTACAATGTGAGTTCGGATCGGATCGATCCGCACCACTACGATCTCCTTGTCACGGAGGCGCGGCTGGCGAGCTACTTCGCGATCGCGAAGAAGGACGTCCCGACAGAGCATTGGTTCTTCCTCGGACGGCCGATCGCGCACTTGGGCGACGGCCTGTCGCTCGTCTCCTGGAACGGGTCGATGTTCGAGTACCTGATGCCACCGCTGCTGTTGCGGAGCGGCCTTGGCACGCTTGTCGATCAGAGCGAGCGGGCGGCTGTGGACACCCAGCGCCGCTATGCCGACAAGCTCGGCATGCCATGGGGAATCTCCGAATCCGCGTTCGCGTCGGTCGACCCGGACCATCATTACCACTATCGCGCATTCGGAGTGCCGCAACTCGGCCTGCGTCGCGGGCTGTCGCAAGACCTTGTGGTTGCGCCTTATGCCACGGCGTTGGCGCTGGCCGTCCGTCCCGGCGCAGCGGTCCGCAACCTCAAAAAGCTGAATGATCTCGGAATGGTCGGCTGTTACGGCCTCTGGGAGGCGGCCGACTTCACGCCGGAGCGCGTGCCGGAAGGCCGCTCCTTCTCGCTGGTCCGCGCCTACATGGCGCACCACCAGGGTATGATCCTGGCGGCCATCGGCAATGCATTGCACGACGACGTCCATGTGCGCCGGTTCCGCGAGGACCGTCGGATGCGGTCCATGGAACTGCTGCTCCAGGAAAGGATCCCGTGGGAGCTTCCACTTGAGACTGTCCGCGAAGAGGAGCGCCGAGAGCCGGCGTCTCGCCGGACGGTGGTGCCCGCGCCCCATGCCTGGGTTCCCCCGACCGCAGAGGTTTTCCCCCAAGTGCATCTGCTCGGCAACGGCCGCCTCAGCACATGGATATCGGAGGCCGGCGGCGGCGGCCTTTGGTGGCACCGGCAGGCGCTGACACGCTGGCTGCCCGACGCAACGCGCGACCACCACGGCCTCTGGATCTATGTTCGCGACGAGGACAGCGGCTTGATCTGGTCTGTGGGGCGACAGCCGACTGGCGTTATCTCCGAGGATGCGCACATTGTCTTTCATCCGCACATGGCCGAGTTCCACCGTCGCGATCATGGCATCGGGATCCGCATGGAGGTGGGCGTCACAGCCGGCGATGACGTGGAGATTCGTCGCATCACGGTCGTCAACGAAAGCGATCGCCCGCGGACGCTCCGCCTGACGAGTTGTGGCGAAATAGTCCTCGCACCTCCGCTTGAGGACGAACGTCATCCGGCATTCAGCAAGCTCTTCGTCGGTAGCGAGCACATGCCCGGGCTCAATGGGTTACTGTTCACCCGACGTCTTCGCAATCCCCGCGATCGGGCGCCCGTTCTCCTCCATCGCCTTGTGTCCGACGAAGTCGGTCTTGATGTCACCGGCTTCGAGACGGACCGGCTGGTCTTTCTCGGCCGCAACGGAGATCCACGGCAGCCACGGGGCGTCACGGAAGGGCTCTCCGGCACCGTCGGCTGGACGCTCGATCCGGTCATGTCCCTCCAGCTGCGTCTCAAGCTCGAGCCCCGGGAGAAACGGCAGTTCGCCTTTCTGACGCTGGCGGCAGGATCGCGCGAGACTCTTTTGGATCTCGCCGAGCGCTACGCGACGCTGGCGTCGCTCGATTGGGCGCTCGGCAACGCCGCGACGGAAGCCGCACGCGAAACGCAATCGCTCGGCCTCGAGCCCGCGCGATTGCCGGAGCTGCAGACGCTCGCCTCGCTCCTGATTCACCCGCATCCGGCGCTCCGCGCCAAGCCATCCGAAATCGCCGCGAATCGGCTCGGCCAGCCACGCCTCTGGGGCTTCGGGCTCTCGGGTGATCTTCCCATCCTGCTCCTTCGCGCAGACGAGCCGAGCGAAATGGGTCTCCTGCGCGTCCTCATCCGCGCTCACCAGCTCTGGCGTCGGCGCGGGCTCCACGTCGATCTCGTGGTACTCCGCACGGGCGTCTCCGGCTACGTGGAGCCGGTGCGCGAGCGCGTCCTCTCGCTGCTTCACGAATTGGGCGCACACGAGCTTTTGGGCCGCAGCGGCGGCGTGCACCTGCTCTTTGCGGACCAGATGAGCAAGGACGAGATGTGTCTGCTCGAATCCGTTGCGCGTGTCGTCCTCGACGAGTCGCGAGGTCCTCTCGCGCAGCAGCTTGCGACTGCCGCTGAGCCGCACCCGACGCCGCCGCGTTTTGAGCCCTCCGGGGCAGGCATGCCGGACCAGATGGAGCCGGCGCTTCCCCGGCCGGTGAACTTGCGTTTCGACAATGGCCTCGGTGGCTTTACGGAGGACGGCCGGGAATATGCAATCTACCTCGGGCCGGGGGAGCACACGCCTGCTCCCTGGTGCAACGTTCTCGCGAACGACGATTTCGGCTGTATCGTCAACGAAGCGGGAGGAGGATTCACCTGGGCGGTCAACAGCGGGGAGAACCGTCTCACCCCCTGGACGAACGATCCGGTCGCCGACCCGCCGAGCGAAGCGCTCTACCTGCGGGACGAGGAGACCGCGGAGATCTGGACGCCGACGCCGCAGCCGGCGGGGGCCGACGCCGCATGCGAGATTAGGCACGGAGCAGGCTACACGAAGTGGCGACGACGCAGCCACGGGTTTGAGCAGGAGCTCATCGTGTTCGTGCCGCCCGGCGACCCGGTGAAGGTGGCGCGGCTGCGAGTGCACAACCTTCGGCCTAGGGCGCGGCGCGTAACGGCGACGTATTACGCCGAGTGGCTGCTTGGCGCTCTGCGCAGCAACTCTCGGCCGTTCGTGGTGTGCGAGTATGATCCCGGCTGCCACGCGCTCCTGGCGCGCAACCATTGGAACCCCGACTTCAGCGAGCGGGTGGCGTTCCTGACCTCGAGCCATCCGCCTCACAGCGTCACGGCCGACCGGCAGGACTTTCTCGGCCGCGAGGGCGATCCGCGCAATCCCGCGGGATTGCGGCGGTGGGACCTCGGCGGACGCATCGAGCCTGGCGCCGATCCATGCGCAGCATTCCAGGTGCATCTCGACATCGGAGCCGAGCAGACGACGGAAGTCGTGTTTGTCCTCGGCCAGGGGCGCGACCGTGCGCACGCTGAAGAACTCGCGCGCCATTGGCAGGAACCGGGGCAAGTCGATCGCGCCTTCGAGGAGCTCAACCATCACTGGGATCGACTGCTGGGCGCGGTTCGCGTGCGCACGCCAGACCCTGCCTTCGATCTGATGCTGAACAGGTGGCTCCTGTACCAGACCCTCTCCTCCCGCCTCCTGGCGCGGGCAGGTTTTTACCAGGCCGGCGGTGCGATTGGGTTTCGCGATCAGCTTCAGGATGTTCTTGCGCTCCTTTATGCTGACCCCGCCCGTGCGCGAGCGCACATCCTGGCCAGCGCCGCGAGGCAATTCGAGGAGGGCGACGTCCTCCACTGGTGGCACCCACCTCACGACCGCGGTGTGCGGACGCGATGCTCTGACGACCTCCTCTGGCTACCCTATGTTGCGAGCCACTATGTCGAAGCGACCGGCGACCTGTCTATCCTGAGTGAGGAGGTTTCATTCCTGCGCGGGGCGCCGCTCTCGCAGGACGAGGAGGACCGCTACTCCCGTTTCGACTCGACCTCTGAGCGGCGGTCGCTGTTCGAGCACTGCGAGCGTGCGTTGGAGCGTGGGGTTACGCAAGGCCCGCACGGCCTGCCATTTATCAGCTCGGGCGACTGGAATGACGGGATGAACCGTGTGGGCAGGCGCGGCCACGGCGAAAGTGTGTGGCTCGCGTGGTTCGCAATCGCCACGATGACCAGCTTCGCCGGATTGGCTACCCGCCTGGGTCGAAGCGACCTCACGCAGGGCTGGACGCGGCGTGCCCAGGAACTCCGGCAGTCGGTCGAAGCAACCGCATGGGACGGAAACTGGTATCTCCGCGCCTTCGACGACGACGGACGCCCGTGGGGTTCGGCCGCCTCCGACGAGTGTCGCATCGACTCGATCACGCAATCGTGGGCGGTGCTCGCCAGCGACAGCATCTCGGAGCGGGCCCGAGCGGCGGTCGAGGCGGCCTCTCGCGAATTGGTACGCGATGACGACCGGCTGATCCGGCTTCTCTGGCCGCCCTTCCATGACACGCCCCGCGACCCCGGATATATCAAGGCCTATCCGCCGGGGATCCGCGAAAATGGAGGACAATACACGCACGCCGCGGCGTGGCTGGGCTTCGCCTTCGCCGGTATCGGCGATGGCGACAGCGCCGCGCACATCTTTGAACTCATGAACCCGATCCATCACGCGGCATCCCGTTCCGACGCAGACCGCTTTCGCGTCGAGCCTTATGTGATTGCGGCGGATGTAGCGAGTGTCGCGCCACATACGGGTCGCGGCGGCTGGACCTGGTACACAGGCTCCGCCGCCTGGACCTGGCGACTTGGCGTCGAGGCGATTCTGGGACTGCAGCTACGGAATGGCGAACTCCTCATCGATCCGGTCCTGCCAAAGCGCTGGGGTTCATTTGAGGCGGAGATAAAGGGGCCTGCGGGTGCGCTGGCGATCCGGGTCGAGGATCCGGATCACATCGGCCGGGGCGTTGTCGAGATCGTCGTAGATGGCTCGGCGATCGAGGGGGCCACCATCGCTTTCCCAACCGATGAGTCGGTGCGGCGGGTCGAGGTGCGCCTGAGGCAGCCGCCGGTATCCGAGACGCCGGTGCAACCCGCAAGGTAGCGGACGAAAAAGCCCTTCCTAAGGGGACTGCGGCGGGTTCCAGATACGCAGAAGCTCAAATGGCGCATCTTGATAGCGAGCGGGGTAAGTTTTTGGCTGGCTTGCCCCAAAGCGGATGACATGCCAAATCCGCTTTTGTTACCATGCTTATGTGTAGTCACGGAGCGGGTGGCACACCGAAAAGAACATCTGCAATTGGCGGGTCATGGATCGGGTAATCGGTATCCGCAGGCCAGGGCAGCGCGGTGGCTACACAGTTTACCCCTAACGCGGCGAGCTGGTGCGGCACACCGTTCCCGTATTCAATATGGCCACTGCCCATGATGCCGACGACCAGCGGCTGCCGCGCATCGCGCCGCGCGTCGGCGATTGCCTCGGCCATGGCGCGGTCCCAGAACTGCTGCGCGCTGACGAAACGTTCGAACCGTTCCAAGGCTGCATAGGCGTCCTGACCGGCGGCCGGGTGCTTGTTAAACCACTCAAACAGCCGCTCGCGATAAAACGAAGAGGCCGGTGCAGGATCGCCGACGCCCTCCCGCTCAGTGCTCGGCACGGATGCTAATCCTTGTGCCGCAACCCGACGGTTGGTCGCCCGATCAATATTGAGCGCCAGCATCGGCAAGCAATGCATGCGGGCAAAATGGAATAGCGGCAGGTAGAGCTCGTCGGCGAAGCCCCATATATGCGGCCAATCGACCTCGCGCAGGAAGTTGGCTTCGTTCAGTTTGCCCTTGGACCAGCGGTCGAGCACAGGCTGGACACGCCGCGGGAACATCTCGAAACCGAGGACCATGTCGGGTCTGTGGCTGAACAGCGCCGTGATCGTATGAAGCTGCCAGCGATGGTGCTCCGCCTGATCGTGCGACTCGCCGAGCAGCACGACGCCGCGCTTGGCGAGCGCTATGAGCGCATCGCCTGGTTTTTCGCTGCTGCAAGGATAGACCCATGTGCCCAAAGGCACGCGGCGGGCGGACTGCGCTGCACGGACACCGGGTGGTCCCACTAGGCTCGCCATTACGAGACTCGACGTAAACAGGACAAGTGAATTGATGTG
>Ga0209880_1000225_pt1 | contig 13812 bp, 17 predicted proteins | sample PersoiDNA2013191_FD_185803 | JGI IMG/M metagenome (GOLD analysis project Ga0209880, IMG submission 185803) | Permafrost soil microbial communities from the Arctic, to analyse light accelerated degradation of dissolved organic matter (DOM) -... | ecosystem: Environmental > Terrestrial > Soil >... | reverse complement strand
CGCCACCAGCTGTTCTTCGACCGGATGAAGGGCCGCCGGGCCGCGAGCCCGGTCCGTCGGTACGACCGGCGAGGCGCCCCGCGCCAGCCGGCGCCGGCGATGCTGTATAGAGACGGGTGTGGCAATCTTCCAGCCCATGCCGATTCAGGCGGCTGATGGCGGCGGCCGGCCGGCAGCCCTCAGCTGGGTCGTTTCCCGGGCGCGAGTTCACCTCAGTCGAGGCGGGGGCTTGGCAGGGAAGTCGCGTCGCCTCGCGAGCGGATGCTGGCGGGTGGCGGCGTGAGCGGGGTCGCCGCAGCGGCTGTCGCGACGCCCGACACATTTACTGCGCTGCACATCAGCGTCACCGCGTTGATCACCGCCGCGGTTGGCCTGCCGTTCGCGGTGTGGCGCCTGCGGCCGGCGTTCCCGGGCGAAGCGGTTGTGCTCGCGTTGCTCGCCGGCGCAGCGGTCCTCGCGTGGCGACTCAGCGCCAACATGCCGCAGCTCAATGCTGACGGCGCGTCGCCGTTCAGCGCCAACGACTGGGCCGCCCCGATGCTGACCTACGTAGTCTTGAGCTGCTATGCAGGACTGCGAGCGCCGATTGACCGAGCCCGCTTCTCCCAGGTTCGGGCGGCGCTGACCATAGTCAGCCTGATCGTCAACGTCATCGCCATCTGACCCGGAAATCCCCAGTTCAGCAGGTGCGCGACAGCGTTGGACAACTCCGAGACGTCCGGATGGGTGGCGGGGTTAGGCGATCATGCGGCTGGGTCCTGTTGACGCGCACGGGCCTCAGCTAGGCGGGTGGGCGCCCGGTGAGGAGCGAGCGGCGCAGGCTTTCGTAGAGGCCGCCGAAGATTCGGTCGGTGTGGTGGAGCGTTTCGTCGTCGTCGGCGCAGACCAGCTACAACCCCCGGATGATCAGGTCGAGTCCGGGGGCGGCGGGTGCGTCGTAAACGGTCGTCGGCGAGGTCGGCTTCGTGGATCAGCTGGCCGACGGCTTCGAGGGCAGGGTCGGCGAGGCCGAAGTGGGCGAGGAGGGTCTCGAACGAGCAGCGGGCGGCGTGGTGGCCGAGCGCGACACCGCGCATGTCGAACGGTGTCGCGTCGGCGGGGACGTCGGCCGGCTCGGAGACGAACAGGAAGTCTCAGCTGCGCAGTGCTCCTTCGGGACTTCGCGGCCCCCGGGCAGGGCGGTAGCCAACTGGGCCGGCCCGTCCAGGCGACGACCGTGCCAGGGCGCACAGCGCCCTGGGCGGAAAGCCGGGCAGCGGGGGTATCTGAAGTGGGCGGCGCCGCCTCTTGATGGGTAGATCGTCGAGGACGCTAGCGCGAGGGACCGGACCCGGGGACCACCCCGCTGATACGGCTGAGGTTGCTGGTGTTCGCGCTATACCCACGCACAACGACTCCGCAAGCCGCCATGCTTCCAAGGAGTGGCCATGCTCCTCCCCGCGCTTTCGCCCGATCCTGCTCGCCCAGCAGTGGATGTTCAGCAGACCGCCTTCTCCCATGACCTGCTGGGGCGCTGGGTGTGCGACAACTGGTCCGAGGCCATCCCGAACGGAGGTCGCCCGTTCGACGCCGTCGTCATCGGCGCCGGCATGCACGGCGGCTACTGCGCTGAGAAGCTCTACCGCTTGGGTGAGGGAATCGGCCTGCGCGTTCTCGTGCTGGACGCCGGAGCCTTCCTGGCTACAACCCATCTGCAGAACCTGCCCGGCATCGGTCTGGGCGCGCCAGGACCGGCGGCGGTGACGGTCAACAGCCAAGACCCCGGGCCGCAGAACGTGGTCTGGGGCATTCCATGGCACAGTGACACCGGCTTTCCCGGCCTGGCCTACTGCCTGGGTGGACGATCACTGTTCTGGGGCGGCTGGTGCCCCAGGATGCTGCCCCCCGACCTTGCGGCCCCCGCCTGGCCGCAGGTCGTGGGAGACGATCTGACCATCGGCGGCGGCTATCAGCGTATCGAGGACGAGATCGGCGTCTCCAAACCGCAGAACCACCTGGACACCCCGTTCGGCCAGGCCCTGCACGCGGCGCTGATCGCTGCCGCGCCCGGCGGGCTGACTGTCGCCGACCAAGCGCCGCTGGCCGTCCAGGGTGAGGCGCCCAGCGGAGCCTTATTCGCGTTCGACAAGTACAGCAGCGCCAACCTGCTGATCAGCGCGATCCGCGAAGACATCGCCCGTCGATGGACCCTCAACGACAACTCCCGACGACGTCTACTGCTCGTGCCGCGCGTGCACGTCACCCAACTCTTGACCGACGGCACCTCGTCCGTGCGACGTGTGTCACTAACCGTCGACGGGCAACCCCAGACGCTCACGGTTGGCCAGGAGCTCGCACCGAACTGCGTCTTCGTCCTGGCCGCCGGCACGATCGAGTCCACCCGCCTGGCACTGACATCGTTCCCGGCCCCTGGCATGGGTTCAAACCTCATGGCCCACCTGCGCAGCGACATCACGGTACGGATCAAGCGTTCCGCGCTCGGGCTGGGCCCGGAGACGGGTACCGACCTGGAGACCGCCGCCCTCCTCGTGCGGGGGGAAGCGCCCCTGGCGGCCGCCCCGACGCGGCGATTCCACCTGCAGGTCACCGCCGCTCCATCACCCACCGCCGACACCGAAGCCAACCTCTTCACCGCCATCCCCGATCTCGACCACCTCGACCAGGTCCGGGCCAGCCAAGACCCCGACTGGGTCGTGTTCATCTTCCGCGCCGTCGGTGAGATGGCACCCGACCGCACCTTCGCCGATCCATTCGGCCTGAAAGACCTGACCAAGAACTGGATCAACCTGACCAACACCGACCCGCAGCAGAAAGACGAGAACAACCTGCCCCGCGCATGGGTCCACCTGCAAAACAGCAGCGCCGACGACAAGACGGTCTCGGCGGCAATGGAGAAGGCCGCCCTCGATCTGGCGTTCTCGCTCGCCAAAAACAACCAGGCCAACATCCAGTACTGGGACGGCAACACCTTCCTCCCGGGCACGGCCAACCCACGCGCTGCCGTCAAAGGAGCCGGCATCGGCACAACCCACCACGAGGCCGGCACCCTGTGGATGGGCGCCGCGGGCAGGTCCGTCACCGACGTCGTCGGCCGCTTCCACCACGTGGCGAACGCCTACGTCGCCGGGCCGGCGGTCTTCCCGACGATGGGATCGGCCAACCCGACGCTGACCGCGCTGGCCTTGGCCCACCGGACCGCCCGGGCGGTCGCCGCCGCCGCGACCCCGGTACCCAACCCCACCGCGCGGCCACTGTTCACCGGGGCGCTGGACGGGTGGCAGATGGCCGGTAGCGGTGGCTTCAGCGTCGTCGGTGGAAATGTGCTCCAGTCGTTCGGAGGCCTCGGCCTGCTCTGGTACACCCGGGAGGAGTTCGGCGACTTCGAACTCACCCTCGACTGGCGCGTGTTCAGGGCGGACGGGAACTCGGGCGTCTTCATCCGTTTCCCGGCCCTGAACAGCAGCAATCCCGCCACCGACTGGCAGCTGGCGGTGAGCCGCGGCTACGAGATCCAGATCGACGACTCCGGCTACAACCCGGACACCAACACCTCCGGAGACGCCGCCCATGAGACAGGCGCCATCTACGCCATCAAGGCCCCGTCCAAGTTGGCCTCCAACCCGACGGGGCAATGGAACACCTACCGGATCCGCGCCCAGACCGACAAGACCAATGTGTGGCTCAACGGGACACAGGTGATCACTAACTTCGTCGTCGACAAGATCCGACCCCGTAAGGGGCACATCGGCTTGCAGAACCACAGCGGGGTCACCGGCCCCTCGCTGGCCGAATTCCGGAACCTGCAGATCGTGGACCTGTAGGGCCGCCGGGCGGGATCCTGCTCGCCGCCGGCCACCACGCGGGAAGGGCCAGCGGCCATCCCGGCCACAACTGACCTGGGCGCCTCCCCCTGTTGGGCGCCACCCAGACCCCTTCACCGGTCAGGGTCTGGGATGTTCGATGAGGAGTTCGGGGTGGCCGTCTGGGCCGGAGGCGAGGGGGTAGTAGCTGTCGTGGGTAGCCGGGTCGATGGCGACCACGTGGGCGCCGCCGGCCAGGGCGCTGCGGCTGAGCAGGTGCAGGTTTCGGTCGTGTTCGGCCAGCACGGTGAGGGTGCCGCTCTCGGCGGTGGCGACGTAGAGCCAGCCGGCGATGGGGTCGAAGGCCAGGACGTCGGGGTCGGCGCCGACCCCGACCGGGTCGCGCACCTGCAGGGTGTCCAGGTCCAGGGTGTGCAGGGTGGCGTTGCCGTCGCAGGCGATGAAGCCGAGCCGGTGCGCCGGGTCCAGGGTCAGGCCGTGCGGGTGCTGACAGCCGGGCACGGGAACGCGGCGGGTCACGGTGCGGGTGCCGGGGTCGATGACGGCGACCTCGTTACGGGACTGGACGTCGACCAGGATCTGGCCTCGCCCGCCGGTAGCCGGTGAGGACGTCCCGCCTGGCGTGGGGGCACCCAGGACCGAGTCGGTGGCGGGGTCCAGGACGGTCTGCGTACCGCCGGACTCATTGGTCATCCACACCTGGTTGCGGGTGGGGTCGTAGGCCAGCCCGTCGGGGTAGGCCCCGGTGGGCGCGCGTCCCAGGACGGCCCCGGTGTCCTCGGTCCAGGGTGAGGACCTGGTTGAGGTCGGTGGCGGTGGCGAACACCCGCCGCAGTGAGGGCACCACCAGCACCCCGTGAACACCGTCGACGTGGTCGATCACCCGGACCACCCGCCGGGCCACGGTGTCGACCTCCACGATCTGCCCGGCGCCGAGGTGGGCGATGAACAGCAGGTGCCGGCCCGGGTCGAGGCTGGCGTAGTCGTAGCGGGAGGTGTCCCCGGGCAGGGCGATCGAGGCGACCGGGGTGAGCACCGTCGCGGTGACGGGCGCGGCCCTGCCGCGCAGCTGCCACCCGGCCGCCGCCATGCCCGCCAACAGGACCGCGACGCCGGCCACCGCCACGGCCATCATCGGGCGGGCCCGGGTGCGGGTACCGGGGCTCACGCTCGGCACCTCCATCGGTGAATCACGAGACGGTGGACCAACGGACGGCGGAGGAGGGCGCGGAACCGCGCCGCGTGCTGTGGGGCCTCCGGCCCGGCCCGGGAGCAGGGCCGGTCAGTAGAGGTAGATGTCGATCAGCAGGGCTGCCAGGGCGGTCCACAGGGCCAGCCGGGTGGTGCGGGCTGTGGGTAGGTCCGCCCCGATCCCCAGGCCGAACGCGACGCCGGCCCCGGCGAGGGTAAATACCCCGGAGCCGACGTCCTGCCAGCTGATCGGGAACGGCCGGAACGGCAGGTCATGGGAGAAGGTTGCGGTGGCGCCGGTGACCCGCAGGATCACGTTCCAGCAGATCGGCATCACCAGCGCGGAGCCCGCCGCGGTGGCCAGCACCGGCCAGCGGCGGTCTCGGCCGGGGTAGGCGACCAGGACCGCGGCCAGCGCGCAGGACAGCACCGCTCCGTAGCTCATCGAGAACCAGCCCAGTCACACCCCACTCGCCGACGATGTGAATCTGGAGTGTAACCACGGTTGCAGCAGTAGCGGGGTGCCTCGGCCTGAAGGTCTACCGAGCCACGTGTTGTGTCCGAAGGCCACACTCAGTCCCTGGTCGTTGGTTGCCGCGACCGGGAGGGTCGAAAGCCGGGAGGTCGGCGGAGGCACACCCCGTCGGGTGTGGTCAGGTCGTCGACGACGCTTGCGGCGTGGATGTCGATGGCCGGGAGAGGTCGGTGGCGTCCAGGGCGGGGCGCATGGCCTTGGCCAGGTCGACGGCGTCGGCCACGGCCCAGAAGTGGGCGAAGAACAGCCGCGGGTTCTCGGTGAGGCTGTGGTTGTGCACCTCGACCAGGGCGATGCCGCCGTGGCGGAGGGCTTGGATGACCTTCTGCACCTCGGGCGCGGTCATCACGAGGTCCCCGTTGATGACGGCCTTCCCCCCACCCACGGGCTGGAAGTTGATCCCTGCCGTCATGCCGAAGGTCGGCGGCAGGACGTGCCCGCCGTCGGTGATGACGTCATTGCGGGCGATGGTGAACTTGTAGACGCCGCCGTCGGCCGTGCCTGCACGCCCCAGGGCCGCGTCGATCCCGGTGGTGTCCAGATCCACCGCTGGTTGCTGGGCGGGGGGTGCGGTGGCGGGCCAGATCGCGGTGGCCTCGAGTGCGGCCTTGACCCCTTGGGCGATCCGGACGGGGTCACCCATGGCCTGGATGTGGGTCCACCACACCGGTGGTGTCTGCTGCAGCAGGTGCTTGTGCAGTGCGGTCTGCGCGATACCGTGGGCCTGCAGGGCATCGGTGACCTGGGGCAGTTCCGCCTCGGTGACCACCAGGTCACCCATCAGCATGACCCCGTCGTGGTAGCGGGCGAAGGCGGCATAGCCGCCCAGGGACAGGCCCGGCTTGATCGCCACCCCGCCGGAGACCACGTGCAGGTCCGTGCGGGGCAACGGGATCCGGTAGACCGTGCCCTTGTCACCGAGTTTGCCGGTATGGCCCAGGGCCCGGTCGACGCCTGCCCAGTCCGCCGCCGTGGTGGCCATCGGCTGCTCGGGCGCGGGCCGTGCCCGCGCGCCGGTCATCGGATTGGCTGCGCTGCTACCGCCGGCGGCGGCTGCGCCGCAGCCGGCCAGCCCCAGGATCAGCAGTGCAGCCAGTGGCAGGGCTGCGCGTCGGGGGGCCCGTGCGGGCAGGTCGGTCATGGGTGTCCCTTCTCGTGGGGGTTGAGGGTGTGCGCCGGCGCCCGGGTCAGACGTCGCCGTCATCACCGTCCTGGTCGGCGGTCTGGGTGCCCAGGACGCGGAAGGTCTTGTCCAGCTGGACCTCGACGGTGCTGCCGTCGGGTTTGGTGACGGCCACCCCGTAGGCGGCGGGACCCTCGTCGGTCTCCTGCTGGACCTGCCCGGCCCGGCCACCGGGGACCGCCTGCACGGCCGCGGCGCGTGCCTGGGCGGCGGTGGCGCCGTCGACCGCGTTGCCGTCGCTGCCTCGGGACACGGCGCCGGCGACGCCGGCGGCGCCGAGCACCAGCGCGGCCACCGCGACACCGATCCCGATCTTGACCTTGATCTTCGTGAGCATGCAACCGTGGTCGCATGAGTGTGTGTACCGGGTGGAGATGAAGCCTCCATGAAGGTGGCCACCCCCGGTCTTTGAGGCAGATGGGGCAGCGGATCGACATGGGGAGACGGCGCGGTGCGGGTGCTGGTGGTGGAGGACGAGGCGAAGATGGCCGGTCTGCTGCGCCGGGGCCTGGTCGAGGAGGGCTACGCCGTCGACGTCGCCGGGGAGGGCAGGACCGGCCTGGACGCGGCCGGCGGCCGCGACTACGACGCGGTGGTGCTGGACGTGATGCTGCCGGGCCTGTCCGGGTTCGAGGTCTGCCGGCGGCTGCGTGACCGCGACGTCTGGGTACCGGTGCTGATGCTGACCGCACGTGATGCGCTGCCCGACCGGGTCCGCGGCCTGGACGGTGGGGCCGACGACTACCTGACCAAGCCGTTCCACCTGGAAGAGCTGTTCGCCCGGCTGCGGGCCCTGACCCGCCGGGGACCATGCCCCCGGTGACCTGCGGCTGGACCCGGTGGAACGGCGGTGCTGGCGTGGCGAGACCGAGATCGAGCTGACCGTCAAGGAACACACGCTGCTGGAGACGTTCCTGGCGCATCCCGGTGCGGTGCTGACCCGGGAGGTGCTGCTGGAACGCTGCTGGGACTTCGCCTACGATCCGCGTTCCAACGTCGTTGACGTGCACATCCGCGCCCTGCGGGACAAGATCGACCGCCGGTTCGGGGTCAGGTCGCTGGAGACCGTGCGAGGGCTGGGCTACCGGCTGCGTGCCGACGGCGGGCGCCCCGGCCCGGCGCCCGGATGATCAGGCGCTGGCCGGTCCGGATCCGGCTCACCGCCGCTTTCACGGTGATCATGGCCGTGATCCTCACCGCGGTGGCGGCCGCCACCGCGGCCCACACCCGGGCGGCCCTGGACGCCTCGATCACCGAGTCGCTGCAGGACCGGCTGCGCGACCTGGAACCAGCCGCCACGGCGGTCGCCGCACACCGGGCCACGGTGCTGCCCGGCGGCAACAGGGACGCTGCCGCACAGATCCTCGATCCCGGAGGGACCGTCCTGGCCAGTTCCGCGGAGGTGGCCCGGCGACCACTGCTCAGCGGTCCGGAACTGGCTGCGGCACGCCGTGGCCGGGCGCTGCTCGAGCATCCCGGCGCCGGACAGCTGACCGGCCCGGTCCGGCTGGCCGCCGCGCCGACGCCGGACGGCACCCAGATCCTGGTGGCCGCGCTCAGCGTCGCCGACCGCGACGCCGCCGTGGCCGACCTGCGCCGCGAACTGCAGGTCTCTCTGCCGGTGGTGCTGCTGGCCGCCGCGGTGGGCGCCTACCTGCTGGCGGCCGGCACGCTGCGTCCGGTCGAACGGATGCGGGCCCGGGCAGCGGCCATCACCGCCGAGAACCTCGACCAGCGACTGCCCGTCCCTGCCTCCCGCGACGAGATCTCCCGCCTCGGCGAGACCTTCAACGACCTGCTCGCCCGCCTACACACCGCGCTGCGCCAGGAACAGCAGTTCGTCGCCGACGCCAGCCACGAGCTGCGCACCCCGCTGAGCCTGCTCACCACCGAACTCGAACTGGCCCTGCGGCGCCCCCGCAGCCAGCCGGAACTGATCGCCGCACTGCGCTCCGCGCTGGCCGAGACCGACCGGCTCTCCCGCCTGGCCCAGGACCTGCTGCTGCTGGCCCGCACCGACACCTCCCTGCCTCACCCCGCCCCGGCACCTGCTGGCGCCGGGACGCGGGTCCGGCCGGCGCTGGCCACGGCCGTGGCCCGGTACCGCACCACCCACCCCGGCACAGACCTGACCGTGCACTGCCCGCACGACGTGTGGGTCCGGGCCGACAGCGACGACCTGGACCGCGCGGTGACCAACCTGATCGACAACGCCCTGCGCCACGGCGCCCCCCCGATCACCGTCCGCGCCACCACCGTCCGGCCCCGCCGGGGCCGAGCAGCGGTGGTCATCCAGGTGCGTGACCACGGCACCGGGTTCGACCCCGGCTTCCTGCCCCGCGCCTTCGACCGCTTCACCCGCACCGACCACGCCCGCACCGGCCACGGCACCGGGCTGGGCCTGGCCATCACCGCTGCCCTGGCCCGCAGCCACCACGGGAACGTCGAGGCCGCCAACCATCCCGACGGCGGCGCGGTCCTGACCCTCACCCTGCCACCAAGCCGCTGAACCGGCCGCCGGGCGGGGCGCTGAACCGGCCGCCGGGCGGGGCGCGGGCGGTCACGACCCGGCCCGAACCCCCGGTTCCACAGCCATCAGCCAGGACCAGCGCGGCTCGTGAAACCTCGCCCCGTGTCCGCCGGCCGGGGCGCAGCCGGACGCTCAGTAGAGGTAGATGTCGATCAAGAGCGCGGCCACGGCAGCCCACCAGGCCGGCCGGATCACGCGTGCTCCGGGGTCGGTCGCGCCGGCTCCCAGACCGAGCGCGACGCTGGCACCGGCCAGGGTGAACACCCCTGAACCGATGTCCTGCAAGCTGATCGGGAAGAGACCGGACGGCAGGTCGTGGGAGAAGGCTGGCGTGGCGCCGGTCAGCCGGAGGACGACGTGCCAGCAGACCGGCATCACCAACGCCGAGCCTGCCGCGGTCGCCGGCACCTTTCAGCGGCCGTCCTGTGCCTCCGGCGCGACCAGGACCGCGGCCAGGACGGTGGACAGCACCGCCCCGTAGGTCATCGGGAACCAGCCCATCACACCGCACCCGCTCAGAACGCAAAGAGGCAGTGTAACCACGGTTGCATGTACGCTTGGTGTCCTTCTACGGTGGCGTGATGAGCGGGCGGATGGAGTGGGTGCTGCTGGCCTACCGGCTGCCCCGCCGGCCCTCGACGCCGCGGATCACGCTGTGGCGCAAGCTGCGCCGCCTGGGGGTGGTCCAGGTGCTGGACGGGCTGGTCGCGTTGCCGGCCGACGCCGCCACCCGTGAGCAGTTGGAGTGGCTGGCCGAGGAGGTCGGCGAGGCCGGTGGGCAGGGTGAGGTGTGGCTGGCCCGGATGGCCTCGGCCGCGCAGGAACGGGCCCTGGCCGCCCGGATGGCGGCCGCGGTCACAGCCGAGTACGAGCAGGTGATCGCCGCCGCGACAGCGGCAGCCTCGCAGCCGGAGGGCGCCCGGCGCCGGACGGTGTCCCGGTTGCGCCGTGACCTGCACCAGATCGGGCGGCGTGACTTCTTCCCCCCAGCCGGCAAGGACACCGCCCGGATCGCGGTCGAGGACCTGGCGGCGACCCTGCCGGCACCGGCCACGCCACGACCGGCCGCCGGGCCGGCGCAGACCGTTTCGACGACGGATGCGCCGGAGCGGCAGGAGGCCCAGCCGTGAGGTGGGCGACCCGGGCGGGGGTGCACGTGGACCGGGCGGCGTGCGCGTGGCTGATCCGCCGCTGCCTGGACCCCGACCCGCGGTTCGTGTTCGTCGATGACCCGGACGACGTCCCCGCCGATGCGACCGCGTTCGACATGCGGGGGGTCGAGTTGTCCCACCACGGCGGGGACTGCAGTTTCGAGACCATCCTGCGCCGCTACGACCTGGACGACCCGGTGCTGTGGGACATCGCCCGGATCGTGCACGAGGCCGACCTGGCCGACGACCGCTACCATGCCCCCGAAGCGGTCGGCCTGGACGTGCTGTGCCGGGGCCTGTCCATGACCGCCGACGACCAGGGCGTGCTGGCCGTGACCGGCCCGTTGTTCGACGGCCTGTACGAGCACCGCCGCCGGGCCCTGCTGGTCGGGCGGAACCCGGCATGAGTCCTCGCCCCCTCGGCGCGGGGTGGATGGCGGGCCTGCCTGCGGATGTGCGGGTGGTGCTGGCCGCGCAGGGCTTGCGGGCGTTCGCCTACGGTCTGGGCGCGGTCCTGCTCGGCCGGACCCTGGCCGCCCAGCGGCTGGGCGGGATCGGCGCGGGGCTGGTGCTGGCCGCGACGGTCGCCGGGACCGCGATCGCCTCGCTGGTCGTGGCCCGCTGCGGCGACCGGGTCGGGCGCCGGCGCAGCTACCGCGCCCTGTACGTGCTGCTGGCCGTGACCGGGATGGTGTTCGCCCTGGCCGGCAGCCCCTGGCTGCTGGTGGCCGCCGGGCTGCTGGGCGCGATGTCGAGTGAGGTGATCGAGTCCGGGCCGTTCACGTCGCTGGAGCAGGCGATGCTGGCCACCGACCTTACCGGCCGACGCCGGGTGCACGGGTTCGGTCTCTACAACGCGGTCGCCGCCCTGGCCGGCTCCCTCGGCGCGCTGGCCGCCGCGCTGCCCGCCGCGGCCCGCCACCTGTGGCCGGGCGCGCCCGGTGACCAGCGCTGGTTCCTGCTCTTCGTCCCGGTCGCCCTGGCCGGGGCCGTCCTGGCGGGCCGGCTCACCAACCGGGTCGAGGCCACCGGGCCGGTCCAACCCACCGCGTCGCGGCCGCAGGGAACGGGGTCAGGGCTGGACCGTTCCCGTCGTACGGTGACCCGGCTGGCCGGGCTGTTCGCGGTGGACTCCTTCGCCGGCGGGATCACCGTCTCGGCGTTCATCGCCTACTGGCTCACGACCCGGTTCGCCGCCTCGGCCACCACGATCGCGGTCACCTTTGCGGTGCTGGGGCTGCTGCAGACCGCCTCGTTCCTGGCCGCCCCGCTCATCGCCGAGCGGATCGGGCTGCTGGCCACCATGGTGTTCACCCACCTGGCCTCCGACCTCTTCCTGGCCGCGGTCGCGTTCGCCCCGAGCCTGCCGGTCGCGATCGGTCTGCTGGCGGCCCGCACCAGCCTGTCGCAGATGGACGTGCCGACCCGGCAGGTCCTACGTGATGGCCCTGGTCGACCCCGGCGAACGCACCGCCGCGGCTGCCTACACCGGCACCGTCCGCTACCTGACCCGCCCGTTCGGGCCGCCGGTGGCAGGGCTGGCCCAGACAATCAGCCTGGGCCTGCCGTTCCTGCTCTCCGGGGCATTGAAGGCCGGCTACGACCTGACCCTGTGGGCCTGGTTCCGGCACGTGCCACTACCCGCCGCCCAACCCCCACCCGCCGGCACTAGCGCCGGCGCGGATGCCGATGCAGTGGAGGAGCTGGCATGACGTGGGTGACCCGGGCACGCCCGAAGACCGACCGGATCGCCTGCCCCTGGCTGATCCGCAAGTGCATCGACCCCGACGCGCAGATCCTCTACGTCCCACCGGATCAGGTCCTGCGGGTCGCCGCCGACCTCGGGGGCATCTCCTTCGACGCCCCGGGCGCCACCTACACCCACCGCGGCGGTCTGTGCACGTTCGAGGTCTTGATCCAGGAGTATCACCTCGACCGGGACGCCGCCCTGGTCCGGCTGGCCCAGATCGTGCACGCCGCCGACATCGCCGAGGATCTGGACAGTGACCCGGCCGGGCTGGGCGTTCTGCTCATCGGTATCGGCGGGCTGGACGTCGAACCCGACGACCAGCGCCTCCTGGAACGCGCCAGCTTCGTCTACGACGCCCTCTACGCCTGGTGCACCCGCGACGTCCACACCCCGCAAAAGACCTGACACCACACACCGTCGAGGCGGTCCCACGCTGACCGGACCGATCGTCGAGGACCTCACCCATGTCACCAGCGCGCAGTGCCGTGAGGGAGCGAAACCGGATGACGACCAGCACCCAGCCGGACGGGTCACCCGAACCAGACCCCACCTTCCCACCGGTGCCACCCGCACCCGCGGACCTTCACGCCGTGCCGTTACGCCAGTTCCTTGGCTACTTCCTCGGGCTGGGCACCTGGGGGTTCGGCGGCCCATCGCCTCGGTCGGCTACATGCAACGCGACCTGGTCGAACGCCGGGCCTGGCTGACCCGCGAAGACTTCCTGGACGGCGTCGCCCTCGGCCAGACCATGCCCGGGCCGCTGGCCGCGCAGGTGGTGATGTGGCTGGGCTTCCTGCGCGCCGGCGCCCTCGGGGCGCTGGCGACCTCGGTGGCGTTCATCGCCCCCTCGTTCCTGCTGGTCCTGGCCGTGGCCGTCCTGTACGCCCACTATCAGGGCCTGCCCGTGGTGCAGGCCCTGTTCGCCGGGATCGCCCCCACCGTTATGGCGATCATCGCGGTGGCCGCGTACAAGCTGGCCCGGATGACCAACCGCCGCGACTTGCGGCTGTGGGCGATCAGCGTCGTCCTGGCCTTGGTCACCGCCGTCACCGGCGCGGAGATCGCCGTGCTGTTCATCGCCGCCGGCCTGATCATGCATGATCGCGGTGGACGCCCCACCCCGATGGCTGCGCCGACCGCGGCCATCGGCTTTGGGCTTGTTCCCCGGGCTCGGGCACCTTCCCGCCACGACCCTGCCCGGCGCCGCGGCCGGCGGGACACTGGCGGCGTTGGGCTGGTTCTTCCTCAAGGCCGGTGCGTTCATCTTCGGCAGCGGCCTGGCCATCGTGCCGTTCCTGCGCGAGGGCGTCGTCCACCAGCACCACTGGCTCACCGACAGCCAGTTCCTCGACGCCGTCGCGATGGGCCTGATCACCCCCGGCCCGGTCGTCATCACCGCCACCTTCATCGGCTACCTGGCCGCCGGGTTCCCCGGCGCCGTGATCGCCACCGTGGCGATCACCCCGATCTTCTTCGGCGTGGTGCTGCCCGGCCGGTGGTTCATCCGCCACCGTGACAGCGGGATGGTGGTCGGCCGAAACGACCGCACGACCTGACGTCGTAGCCGAGGTTGCCGACCACCACCGGCGCGCGGGACGAGCCGCTCCTGGGTGGTGCGGCCGGGGCGGCCACGACGAACCGCCCGCAGGTC
>Ga0209880_1000222_pt1 | contig 13878 bp, 14 predicted proteins | sample PersoiDNA2013191_FD_185803 | JGI IMG/M metagenome (GOLD analysis project Ga0209880, IMG submission 185803) | Permafrost soil microbial communities from the Arctic, to analyse light accelerated degradation of dissolved organic matter (DOM) -... | ecosystem: Environmental > Terrestrial > Soil >... | reverse complement strand
CCGCATAGGTGAATGCTAGCCGCGAGCAATGTTACTGAGTCGATCCAGATCATGGAGCTGCACTTGTCGCCGTTCGGTGGCCAGCAGGCCCTCGTTCTGAAAACGAGTAAACACGCGGCACACTGTTTCTTCGGCTATGCCGAGGTAATTACCGATATCGCTGCGCGACATGCTCAGGTTAAATTTGGTGGGGGAGTAATTGCGCCTCTGGAAGCGTCGGGATAAGCTCAGCAGGAAAGTGGCCAAACGCTCGTCAGCATTCTTCTTTCCGAGCAACAGCATCAACTCCTGGTTGTCGAGAATTTCCTGGCTCATGATCTTGAGCATCTGTTGACGGATGGATGGAATTTCCTCGCTGTATACTTCCAGCACGTCGATGGGAACTTCGCACACCATCGTGGTTTCCAGCACCATGGCTTCGTTGGTGAAGTAATTGGCTGCGATAGCACCCAAACCGAGCAATTCGCCGGCAACATGGAAGCCTGTAATCTGCATCCGGCCATCGTTGGTCAGGACATAAGTCTTGACGGAACCACAGCGGATCGCATAGATGCTGCGCAGAGGCTCACCTATCCGATAGAGCAACTCACCGCGCTTGAACAGTCTGCGGTTTCTGACTATCGTTTCGGGCAGGCGCAGATCCACATCGGAACCATTCACCGCGCGACATAAACCATAGATGCCGCAATCCTTGCAGGTAACCAGAGAGCAAACTTCATTATCTGCAGCGCGTGCGACCACTGACTCGCTTGGCATCATTTGTACAACAGCTATCATAAGTTTCTCACCTAAAAGCACTACATCATGCACAATCGCGGCAATATCGGCACAGTGGTTGATCAGAAGCCGTAAACATCAGCACTGTAGCCGATAAAGCAGCCCGTAACAACTCCGCCCAACCTTTGAAGCCGGCCAGGGTGCGGGTCTTGCCATGATGGTCGGCAGCGCAGGAGTCACTACCAAAATCCGCGCCAGCACTCTCGTCCGCGATAAGCGACCCAGGCAAGGTGCTATATATCGGCGCATCCGGATAATGTCAGCACCCACATGGAACCTGTTGCGGCAACCAGCAAAGCTGAACTGTTCACCAACGGCGGCTGATTATACACCCTAACAAGGCCAGCTTTCGCTCCCCAATAAAAGTTGCGCTTCGAAATTGAATCCACAAAATAAAAAAGGACACCCTTGCGGATGTCCTTTTTGTATTTGGCAGGAGGGTGTGATTCGAACCCACGGTGACGCATAACGCCACACCGGATTTCGAGTCCGGTACATTCGACCACTCTGACAACTTTCATGCGCCTTGGCACATAGTAAAGTTGCGTCCCTTTGGGCTGGCACCTCTCCCACATTTTATTTTTAGCCATGTTGGCATCCAAAATTCAAGAGTAAAATGGAAGAATGGTCTGCACTAGTTTTGCCTAAGTGTGCGGTTTGCGGCTAGCAACCCAGGCAGAAACCCACAGGACTTTGCTTATGAAACAGGGAATTCTGTTCAGGCAAATTGAGCAACTTCTCATCCTATCGGTACCCTTCCATCTGCTTTTGAATTGTAATGAGGGAACATCTAAAGGAAGATTAGCCATGAGCCCACCAATCCGGACAGTTACAGCTGAGCAGGTAAATGCAGTTATTGCGGATGCTTACTCACAATCCAATCACTTGCTGCATATTTTGTATGCGCTGCAACAACGGTTCCTGCACATCTCGCACGAAGCTGTCCGTGAAGTCGCCTCGCATCTTGGCTTGCCGATCAGCCAAGTGGAATCGGTAGTCGAGTTCTATTCCTTTTTTTACGGGACACCGCGCGGACGATACAACATTCTGCTTAGCAATTGCACCAGTTGCGGGTACCAGGCAGGTGGCGAAAACCTGCTGCACATGCTCTGTCATCGCCTGCGTGTGGTTGCCGGCAAGACGCGTGCCGATGGATTGGTCAGCATAGACGAAACCTCCTGCATCGGCATGTGTGATCACGGTGCTGCTTTGCTGGTTAACGGCATGCCGATTACCCGTCTTGATGCCAGCAAGATCGCGCGCATCGCTGATCTGGTTGAAACAGAGACGCCGCTTGCGAATTGGCCTGCCGAATGGTTTCGCATTGACGACAATATCCGTAACAGCAGTTTGCTGCTCAAGAATGATTTTGCCGCGGGTGATGGCATGCGTGCGATGTTGGCGCGCAACATTGATGGTACGCTGGCCGAAATCACCCAGTCAGGGCTGCGCGGACGGGGTGGCGCAGGATTCAGTACCGGCATGAAATGGAAATTTTGTCGCGAGGCACAGGGTGCTGCGCACTATGTGGTTTGCAATGCCGATGAAGGCGAGCCGGGCACGTTCAAAGATCGCATCCTGTTGCATAGCCATGCCGATGCGGTGTTCGAAGGAATGACCGTATGCGCTTTTGTAATCGGCGCAGAACAGGGTTTTCTCTATTTGCGCGGCGAGTATCGCTACCTGTTGCCGCAGTTGCAAGCCGTGTTGGCGCACCGTCGCGAACTGGGTTTGTTGGGTTCCAGCATTCTCGGTCAGCCTGGATTCAATTTCGACATCGAGATCGTAGTCGGGGCGGGTGCTTACATCTGCGGCGAAGAATCGGCGCTGATCGAATCACTGGAAGGCAAGCGCGGGGTGCCGCGCAATCGTCCGCCATTTCCGGTGACACATGGCTATCTCGGTCAACCTACCGTGGTCAACAATGTGGAAACATTTGCCGCCGCCGCCCATATTGCGCTGCGCGGCAGTACATGGTTCAGAGCAGTGGGCACGGAAAAATCGGCGGGCAGCAAAATTTTGAGTGTCAGCGGTGACTGCGCGGCACCTGGAATTTATGAATATCCATTCGGCGTCAGCATTCAACAAGTGCTGGATGATTGCGGCGCGAAGGATGTTCAAGCGGTGCAAGTCGGCGGCCCTTCCGGCACGCTGATTAACCCGGTGAAATTCAATCGTAAACTGGGCTTTGAGGATTTGCCCACCGGCGGTTCGTTCATGGTATTTGGTCAGGGACGCGACCTCCTGGCAATAATCGTCAATTTTGCGCATTTCTTCGCCCATGAAAGTTGCGGTTTCTGTACACCTTGCCGGGTGGGTACGACGCTGCTCAAAAATGGTCTGGACAAGATCGCCAGCGGCCATGGCACGCAATATGATCTGGATGAGATGAAACGCATGGGCGCACTGGTCAAACGCCGCTCGCATTGCGGCTTGGGGCAGACCGCGGCGAATCCCATCCTGGACAGTTTGCAGCGGTTCCCGCACGTATTTGAGCAGCGCTTGGCACACAGTAATTTTGAGCCCTACTTCAATCTGGACGGGGCACTTGAAGAAGCGCGTCAGGTCACGCATCGCGATGATGCGGCGGCTCATCTGAAATAACGGGGGATGATATGAGCACTGAAGCAAAGCAAAATACCATCACCCCAAATACCATCACTATAGACGGGCAGGAAATCCCGTTCAAAGATGGTCAGACCATCATGGATGCGGCACTTGCAGCCGGTGTTTATATTCCCCATCTGTGCCATCGTCCCGGACTCACGCCGCATGGCAGTTGCAAGCTCTGTGTCGTCGATATCGGCAGCAGAGGTGTGTCGTTTCACAACTCGGATCGCCGGGTACAGACAAAATTTTCAGTCGATATCGACGGCAGGAGCGTGTCGGCCTGCACCACGCCCGCCGTAGCCGGGCAGCAGATCAGCAACAACACGCCAGCCCTGAATGAAGTGCGCAAGACCATCACGCAAATGCTGTTCATCGAAGGCAATCATATTTGCCCTTCCTGCGAAAAAAGCGGTGACTGCACACTGCAGGCGATGGCCTATCATCTGGGTATGCTGGACGGGCATTTCCCGCAGTTCTTCCCGCGCCGCGAAGTGGATGCGTCGCATCCGACTGTCATGCTGGACCGCGACCGTTGCATACTTTGCGAGCTGTGCGTGCGCGCCAGCCGCGAAGTGGATGGCAAGAATGTGTTCGCCATCGCCGGACGCGGCATAACTGCGCATCTGATCGTAAATTCATCCAGCGGCAAGCTGGTGGATAGCGATCTCGAAACGAACGATATGGCGGCACACATTTGTCCGGTAGGCGCAATCCTGATCAAGGAACATGGCTATGAAGTGCCGATCGGACGGCGCACTTTTGACCTGCACCAAGTCGGCGAGATTGGTTTGGAAAAAGTCATCCTGGCTAAAGTGAGGCATACCGATGAGTAAAATCAGGATCGCTACCACATCGCTGGCCGGTTGTTTCGGCTGCCATATGTCCTTCCTCGATATGGATGAACGACTGGTGGCCTTGCTGGAGCATGTCGAGTTCAATCGCTCGCCGCTTACCGACATCAAACATTGCGATCCGTGCGACATAGGCCTGGTCGAGGGCGGGGTGTGCAACGCAGACAATGTGCATGTGCTGCGCGAGTTCCGCGAGAACTGCAAGATACTCATCGCGGTCGGAGCCTGCGCCATCAATGGCGGGGTGCCCGCCATGCGCAACCATTTCAATTTACGCGAGTGCCTGGAAGAGGCTTATGTGAATGGAGTGGGCGTGGAGAACCCACAGATTCCGAATGATGTGGAATTGCCGCTGCTGCTCGACAAAGTGCATCCGCTGCATGAGGTGGTGCACGTGGATTATTACCTGCCAGGATGCCCGCCGTCTGCCGATGAATTTCTGAGCGTGCTCGGTGATTTGCTGGAGGGGAAAGAGCCAGCGCTCCCTAAAAATAGGCTGCATTATGATTAGTTCAAATTCGCGTTAGAAAAGATGCTTGTTTTTGTGGGAGAAGCTTTTGCCGCTCCCACAGATAACTTCCCCCGGTCATACCGAGATGCCCTGACTGTATTAGTGTCGCTTTTATTGAGAACTTGAAAAAGGTTACTCCCACTATGGAACAAAATATAACATCCTCACCCAACCTCAGGCGCGTTGCCATCGATCCCATCTCGCGCGTTGAAGGGCACGGCAAGATCACGCTGCTGCTGGATGATGAAAATCATATCCATGAGGCACGCTTCCATATCGTCGAGTTTCGCGGCTTCGAGAAATTCATTCAGGGCCGTCCATACTGGGAAGTGCCGTTCTTGGTGCAACGCCTGTGCGGGATTTGCCCGGTCAGCCATCAGCTGGCGGCAGCCAAGGCGGTGGACCAACTGGTTGGCGTGGAGCGACTCACGCCCACGGCTGAAAAGCTGCGCCGCCTGCTGCATTTCGGCCAGACCCTGCAGTCGCACGCGCTGCATTTTTTCCATCTGTCATCTCCCGACTTGCTGTTCGGTTTCGGCAGCAATCCGGCGCAACGCAACATCGTGGGCGTGCTGGATAAATATCCTGAACTCGCCCTGAAAGGCGTGAAACTGCGCAAGTATGGGCAACAGGTCATCGCGGCGATCGCCGGCAAGCGCATCCACGGCACGGCCACCGTGCCGGGCGGCATGAACAAGATACTCACCATTGCCGAGCGCGATGCCTTGCTGGTCGATATCAAAGACATTCTGGCCTGGAGCCAGGATGCGCTGGCACTGAACGAGCAGATCCACACCGCAAATCCGGAGCATCGCGATTTCGCTACCATTCGCAGCAACTTCCTGAGCATGGTCGGCAGCGGCGGAGAGTTGGAGATTTATCACGGCGGTTTGCGCGCACGTTCGGCAAGCGGCGCAACGATTTTCGATCAATTCGATTATCGCGGTTATCAGCAAATCATTCGCGAAGAAGTGCGTCCATGGAGCTATATGAAGTTCCCGTTCTTGATTGAACTGGGCAAGGAGCAAGGCTGGTATCGCGTCGGTCCGCTGGCGCGTGTGAACAACTGCGATTTCATTTCAACACCCTTGGCAGAAGCCGCGCGCAAGCGCTTCAAGGAATTCGGCCAAGGCGGTTTCGTGCATGACACGCTGGCCTATCACTGGGCGCGCATGATCGAAGCCTTGCATTGCGCCGAGGCTATTTACATGTTGCTGCATGATGATGAAATCACCGGCACCGACCTGGTCGCAGACTTGGGCGAAAAGCGGCGCGAGGGTATCGGTGTGATCGAAGCGCCGCGCGGCACCCTGTTCCATCACTATCAGATCGATGAGGAAGGCCTGATAACAAAAGCCAACCTGATCGTCTCAACCACCGGCAACAATCAGGCGATGAACGAATCGGTGCGTTCGGTCGCCAATGCTTATCTCGACGGTCGCGAGATCACCGAAGGCTTGCTCAATCATCTGGAAGTCGCGGTGCGCGCCTATGACCCCTGCCTGTCCTGCGCTACTCACGCCTTGGGCAAGATGCCGTTGCAGGTGGAGTTGCTCGATGCCGATGGTATGTTGGTGGATAGACTGACCAAGGGCGGCAATGGCGTGATCGAACGGACGGTCTGAGTGTCATGGTAAAACTGCTGCTGTTCGGATACGGCAATCCCGGGCGCGGAGACGATGCGCTCGGCCCGGAGTTGATCGGGCGCATTGCGCAATTGCATCTCGCCGATGTCGAGTGTCAGAACGACATGCAACTGCAAGTCGAGCACGTCACCGACTTGGCTGCGTGCAAGCGGGTATTGTTCATCGATGCCGACATTTCCTGTGCCGAGCCGTTCGATTTTTCCGAAATTGGCGCCGTAAAAGATGACAGCTACACCAGCCATGCGATGAGTCCAACCGCCTTGTTGCACGCCTATAGTCAGGTGTATGGAAAAGATGCGCCGCCCGCTTTTCTGCTCCGCATTCGCGGCTACGATTTTGAGTTGGGTGACCCATTGACTGGTAAAGCATCTGCCAATCTGGAGCGTGCGACCGAGAAAGTTCGCGACTGGTTGGCTGACATTCAGGTGGTGAGAGAGTAAGCTTCTCGATACCGATATTTGAAGGGGGACTCATGTTCCAGATACGCATACACGGTCGCGGCGGGCAGGGCGTGGTGACTGCCACGGAGATGTTGTCCGTCGCTGCATTCGAAGAAGGACGCCATGCGCAAGCCTTTCCCAGTTTTGGTTCCGAGCGCACCGGTGCGCCGGTGGTGGCGTTCTGCCGCATCGACGACAAGGATATCAGGCTGCGCGAACCCATCATGGAGCCGGATGCGCTCATCATTCAGGATCCCACGCTTCTGCACCAGATCGATGTATTCGCCGGGTTAAAACCCGACGGATATGTGCTGCTCAACACCCATCATAGTTTTGATGCGCTCGGTTTGGGCGACTTATTCAAAGGACGCAAGGCTGAACGGTTTTGTACTTTGCCCGCTACCCAGTTGGCACTCAAACATATTGGCCGCCCCATTCCCAATGCACCGCTGCTGGCCGGATTTGCCGCATTGTCTGACATCATCAAACTGGAATCGGTGGTCAAGGCGATCAACAAAAAATTTTCTGGCAAAGTGGCGGATGGGAACGTCGCCGCAGCAACGGAAGCCTACAATATAGTGAAAGAGAAAATGAAGGAATTTGCAGATGCTTAAACAGACTGAGGGTTCCAAAGCCGTCGCCGAGGCGGTCGCGCTGTGCCGCCCCGAAGTGATCTGCGCCTACCCGATCTCGCCGCAGACGCACATCGTCGAGGCACTGGGAGAGATGGTGAAAGCAGGCGAACTGACACCCTGCGAGTTTATCAACGTCGAGAGCGAATTCGCCGCGATGTCGGTGGCCATCGGCTCTTCGGCGGCAGGAGCACGTTCTTACACCGCCACCGCATCGCAAGGGCTGCTGTTCATGGTCGAGGCGGTATATAACGCTTCCGGCCTCGGCCTGCCCATCGTGATGACTGTCGCGAATCGTGCCATCGGCGCGCCGATCAATATCTGGAACGACCACTCCGATTCATTATCGCAGCGCGATTCAGGCTGGATGCAACTGTTCGCCGAGACCAATCAGGAAGCGGTCGATCTGCACATACAGGCGTTCCGACTCGCCGAGGAATTGTCCATGCCGGTGATGGTGTGCATGGACGGCTTTATTTTGACCCATGCCTTTGAGCGTGTGGACATTCCCTCACAGGAACAAGTAGATGCCTACCTGCCGCCGTTCGATCCGCGTCAGGTGCTCGATCCCAAGGAACCGATCTCCATCGGTGCGATGGTCGGTCCCGAAGCGTTCATGGAAGTGAAGTACTTGGCGCACGCCAAACAGATGCAGGCACTGGAGTTGATTCCGCAACTGGCTGCCGAATTCAAGCAGACCTTCGGGCGCGACAGCGGTGGGCTGGTACGCACCTACCGCGCCGACGATGCCGAAACCATGATCGTGGCGATGGGCTCGGTGCTTGGCACTATTAAGGACGTGGTGGACGAGATGCGCGCCGAAGGCCACAAGATCGGCGTGCTCGGCATCATCAGCTATCGTCCCTTCCCGCTCGCGCAGGTCCGAGCCGCACTGTTGAATTGCAAACGCTTTGTGGTGCTGGAGAAGAGCCTCGCGGTCGGCATGGGCGGCATCGTCGCCACCGACGTGCGCATGGCGGTGACCGGCACCGGCCTGCGCGGCTTCACCGCCATAGCCGGTCTGGGCGGACGCTCGATACCCAAGGCTTCGCTGCACAAACTATTTCGTCAGGCCGAGAAAGAAGAACTCGAACCCGTCACCTTCGTCGATCTCGATTGGGACGCGGTCAACAAGCAACTGGAACGCGAGCGGCAGAACCGCCATTCCGGTCCCATCGCCGAGAACATCCTGCACGACAAGGGCATCGTGTCGGCGAAGTTCGGCTGAGGAGAATAATATGAGCTTTCAACCAGTCAAATTTTACCAAACCGGTACATTCACCGTCGGCAACCGGCTGCTTGCGCCAGACGAGCGCAGCGTGCAGGCCAGCGAGATGCGCAGCAACTCGATCAACTCCGGGCATCGCGCCTGTCAGGGTTGCGGAGAGGCACTCGGCGCGCGATACGCGATCGACGCGGCGATGGCCGAGAGCAACGGGCAATTGATTGCGGCAAACGCGACCGGTTGTCTCGAAGTGTTTTCCACGCCGTATCCCGAATCGTCCTGGCAAGTGCCGTGGATACATTCGCTGTTCGGCAATGCTCCGGCTGTTGCGACAGGTATCGCGGCGGCGATGAAGGTGAAGGGGCGGCATGATGTGCGCGTCGTGGCGCAAGGCGGCGACGGCGGCACCACCGACATCGGCTTTGGTTGTTTGTCTGGAATGTTCGAGCGCAACGACGATGTGCTGTACATCTGTTACGACAACGAAGCCTACATGAACACTGGCGTGCAGCGTTCTTCGGCCACACCTCCGACGGCGCGTACCGCGACCACCATGCCTGTCGGTCCCGAGCCGGGCAACGTGTTCGGCCAAGGCAAAAACGTGCCGGAGATCGCCATGGCGCACAACATTCCTTATGTCGCCACGGCGACGGTGGCCGATCTGCGTGATCTGGAATACAAGGTACGCAAGGCGATGAACATACGCGGCGCGCGTTATATCCACCTGTTTGTCCCGTGCCCGTTGGGCTGGGGCTCGGCTTCGCATGACACCATTCGCCTGGCACGGCTGGCCAAGGAGACCGGCATGTTCCCGGTGTTTGAGGCCGAACACGGCGAAGTCACGAGTGTGCTGAAGATACGACGTCAGGTTCCAATAGAGGAATACCTCAAGCCGCAAAAACGTTTCGCGCACTTGTTCGGCAAGCAAGCACATCCCGAAATGGTAGCACGGCTGCAGGCTATTGCCGATCGGCATATACGCAAGTATGGGTTGTTGGAAGAGGGGGATAACTGATATGCCGAACAAACCATTCGCGATCACCCTCAAGCCCGGTACCTCGCTGGCTAACCTCACCGGTACTTGGCGCACCGAGCGCCCTGTGTATCTCGACCGTCTGCCACCATGCAACAACGCCTGCCCGGCAGGTGAAAACATCCAGGGCTGGTTGTTCCATGCCGAATCGGGCGACTATGAACAAGCCTGGCGAGTGTTGATCGCAGACAATCCGTTTCCCGCCATCATGGGGCGGGTCTGCTATCACCCCTGCGAAGGCGCTTGCAATCGCGGTCAGTTGGATAGTGCGGTCGGTATCAACTCGGTCGAACGCTTCCTCGGTGACGAGGCGATCAAGCGCGGCTGGAAATTTGATAAGCCCGGTACTCAATCCGGCAAGCGCGTGCTGGTGGTTGGCGCAGGGCCTTCAGGCCTGTCCGCTGCCTACCATCTGGCGCGGCTCGGACACAGCGTGGAAATACACGATGCCGGCCCGCTGAGCGGCGGCATGATGCGCTTCGGCATCCCGAAATATCGTCTGCCGCGCGAGGTGCTGGATGCCGAAGTGGTGCGCATACTCGAACTGGGCATCACGCTCAAACTCAACACCAAAGTGGCGAATATCGAAGACAGTATGCGCGCGGGTAATTTTGACGCGGCCTTCCTCGCGGTGGGCGCGCACATCGGCAAGCGCGCTTATATTCCGGCGGGCGATGCAGCCCGTATCGTGGATGCTGTTTCTGTGCTGCGCAGCATGGAAGGCGAGGACAAACCGATGCTGGGCCGCCGCGTGGTGGTGTATGGCGGCGGCAATACCGCCATCGATGTGGCGCGTACCGCCAAACGTCTGGGTGCGACCGAGACCATCATCGTCTATCGCCGCACCCGCGAAAAAATGCCCGCGCATGATTTCGAAGTGGAAGAGGCGTTGCAGGAAGGGATCATGATCAAATGGCTGTCCACCATCAAACACGCCGGCGAGCATAACCTCACTTTGGAAAAGATGGCGTTGGACGACAAGGGCTTCCCGCAACCCACCGGCGAATTCGAAACCATGGAGGCAGACTCGCTGGTGCTGGCGCTCGGGCAGGATGTCGATCTGTCGCTGCTGGAAGGCGTGTCGGGTTTGGAGATCAAAGACGGAGTGGTGCAAGTCGGCAGCAACATGATGACCGGGCATCAAGGAATTTTTGCCGGAGGCGACATGGTGCCATCGGAGCGCACCGTCACGGTGGGCGTGGGTCACGGCAAAAAAGCCGCGCGTTACATCGACGCATGGCTGCGCGGTACGGCTTACGAACCCGCAGCCAAACACGAGCCGGCCGATTTCAAACAACTCAATACCTGGTATTACTCCGATGCCCCCAAGACCATGCGCCCGATGCTGGACGCGATACGCCGCCAAACCAGTTTCGATGAAGTACAGGGCGGGTTGAATGAAACGAATGCGTTGTTCGAAGCACGCCGCTGCCTGTCTTGCGGCAACTGCTTCGAGTGCGACAACTGTTATGGCGTGTGCCCCGACAATGCGGTGATCAAGCTCGGGCCGGGCAAACGTTTCCTGTTCAACTACGACTATTGCAAAGGCTGCGGCATGTGCGTGGCGGAGTGCCCGTGCGGTGCGATCAAGATGGTGGCGGAAGAGATTTGAGGCTCTATCGAGTGTTGTGCGTTAAATGTTATGCGGTAGCTGATGGAACCTTCACTCCGCTCGCCCGCCATATCCGGCAGGCTCCTTCATCCGATACCATGCAGGGTCCGATAGGCGTGCGCGGCGTGCAGGCGGTGCCAAAAAGTTTGCATTCGTTCGGGTAGATTTTTCCCAGCACCACACGCGCACAATCGCAACCGGCCGGCATTTCGCCGACCCGCTTGCGCCCTTCCACTTCAAATCCTCCAAAGTGCTTGCGCGCATCGTGCCGCTCAAAGCGCGATGCGAGCGCGAAACCTGATGCGGGAATGATGCCGATGCCGCGCCAATTCGCGTCGGTGACACGCATTGCCTGAACCAACTGCGCTTGCGCCGAGCGGTTGCCGCCGGGACGCACCACCTCGGGATAACAGTTGTCCAGAAAACATTCGTCTTCGAGCAGTTGGCGCAACACCGAATATATCGCGGCAAGCAGCGACACCGGCGCAAAGCCCGCGACCGCAGCGGGGATGGCATGCTGCTCCACCACGAAAGCCCATTCCTCGGGCCCCATCACGGTGGCAACATGGCCGGGCGCGATCAACGCGTCGAAGCCGGGCTTGCCTGAGTCGAGCAGCATCGCTACGGCAGGCCAGGTAAGCCGGCACGACAGCAGCAAAAACAAATTATCCGGAATACCCTCGAGCAGCATTGCCGCCACCGGCGCGGTGGTGGTTTCGAAACCCGCCACAAAGAAGACCACCTGCCGCCCCGGGTTTTCTCTGGCAATTCTCACCGCCTCTTGCGGACTCGATATCGGGCGTATATCGGCTCCGCTGGCCTTGGCCTGTTCCAGCGAGCGCGGTTCTGTTTTGGGGACATTTACCGGCACGCGCAGCATGTCGCCGAAAGCGACCAGAATCACTCGCGCATGCAATGCCAACTGGATCGCGTGATACACATCCTCCTCGGGACACACGCATACCGGACAGCCGGGGCCGGGGATCAGCTCCACATTCTGCGGCAGTGCCCCGCGCAGTCCCGCCATCGTGATCGAGCGCTCATGCCCGCCGCAAACATTCATGATGCGCACGCGGCGAACCAGCGGTAGTGCGCGGATTTTTTCCAGCCAGTCTTTGGCGGTCAGCATCATGACTACGCCTCAGGTGCCTTGCATGTCTGGATCATAAGCCAGCATTTCATCAAGCAACTCCCAGGTCGAACGCGCTTCCTGCTCGGTCATCTTTTGCAAGGCGTAGCCCACATGCACCATCACGAAATCATCCACGGCGATGGGCTCATCCTGCAGCATGAACAGGCTCACCTCGCGCATCACGCCCTTGGACGTGCAGCGTGCGTTGTAGCCGTCGATCTCGACGATTTGCATGGGAATGCCTAGGCACATGGCGGTTTGCTGGTCATTAAAGTTTTCGCAGTATAGTCCCTTGGGAAGAACCTGTGATTTCATATAAATTACTCGGTTGCGGTTTGCACATCGTAATGCTAGCCTGACTCGACTTGGGCGAAACAACGCACAGATCATGAATCAGGGATTATTGTGCGTTTCCCGTTTCCGTAAGGTACAAAGGAGAAATGTCATGCGCAACCCAACCACAAAATTTTTTACAGCAATTTTTCTGCTCGGTGCAAGCAGCGCCGCGTTCGCCCACACCGGCCACAACGTCTCCGGCCTGGCGGCGGCACTGATCCATCCATTCTCCGGACTGGATCACCTGCTCGCCATGATGGCGGTGGGACTGTGGGCGGCGCAAGGCGGCGGACGCAAGGTGTGGCTGCTGCCCGCCACGTTCATGACCATGCTGGTGATCGGCGCGAGTGCTGCCATGCAGTGGCAATCGCTGCCGCTGGTCGAAGCGGGCATTGCCACCTCGGTACTGGCCTTGGGTCTGCTTATCGCGTTGTCGCTACAATTCCCTGTAGCACTCAGCGTTGCGGTCACCGCCCTGTTCGGCTTGATGCATGGCTACGCGCATGGCCTCGAACTGCCTGAGTCTGCCGCACCGTCCGCATATGCACTGGGCTTCCTCGCCGCAACCGCAACCCTCCATCTCACCGGCATCACGGTCGGTATACTCACACGCAATCATTTCGCCTTCCTGTCAAAATTACTGGGTATCGCCATTGCCGCCAGCGGCGCTTGGATGCTCGCAACCGGTTAGGGGCAGATTAAATAGGCCGTTCGCCCTGATAACCAGCGACTTGGCTGTCGTCTTTTGACAGCTTAGTCGAATGGCTAGTAGTTACATCAGCGTAGCGCAGCGAAGTCGAAGGGTTAACTCTTACCAATTGATAATGACAAAATCAGACCATCCCGCACCCATCCATCGCCTGGCACTACGAGTGCGTGAGATCGGGCAGTTGTTTAACTCAATGGACCCGACGCCGTTCCTGAACAAAGACCTTGATCCGGAAGCAGAGAACTTCATCGAATCATGGGCGACGGGATTTGCACCGGGTAGTCGCTTCCATATAACCATCCACCTTGAACAGTGGCCGTCAGATGGCGACCCAAGCGAGATGTTGACCGGAGCGATCCACAAC
>Ga0209880_1000218_pt1 | contig 13964 bp, 11 predicted proteins | sample PersoiDNA2013191_FD_185803 | JGI IMG/M metagenome (GOLD analysis project Ga0209880, IMG submission 185803) | Permafrost soil microbial communities from the Arctic, to analyse light accelerated degradation of dissolved organic matter (DOM) -... | ecosystem: Environmental > Terrestrial > Soil >... | reverse complement strand
GGTTATAAGGCCGCCATCAGTCGGAGTGTAGCGCAGTCTGGTAGCGCACCTCGTTCGGGACGAGGGGGTCGCAGGTTCAAATCCTGCCACTCCGACCATTAAATCAGATATTTACGCCCCAGTTCCACGTCTGGGCCAGAGCCCCGGGGCAGGCCTCCCATGCCGGCGATTGGGTGCCGTCCGAGCGCCCTTGGCGCGGGCCGCGGCCCCGCGTAACGTCGCGTTCAGAAAAACATGCGGTCGGGGCTTACCTGGCCAGTTGGGGAGGATGTCGCCTATGCAACGCAACGTCGCATTGCTGTCTCGCCTTCTGTTTGGTTTCCTCTGCCTCTCGCTGATCGCAGCCGCCGACGCGCGGGCGGCCGGCTATCCCGACCGGCCGGTGCGCATCATCGTCGGCTATCCCGCTGGCGGCTCGACCGACATCGTCGCGCGTATTATCGGAAATTGGCTGAGCATTAAGCTCGGTCAGCAGTTCATCGTCGAGAACAAGCCCGGCGCCGGCAACAATATCGGCACCCAACTGGTCGCCCAGGCCGCGCCCGACGGCTACACGCTCTATTTAGTGAATCCGGCCAACACCATCAACGCCACACTCTACAAGCATCTCAATTACGTGTTCCTGCGCGATATCGATCCCATAGCCAATGTCATTCAGGTGCCGAACGTGATGGAGGTCAATCCGGAGGTGCCGGCCAAGACGGTCGCGGAATTCATCGCCTACGCCAAAGCCAATCCAGACAAGATCAACATAGCGTCGTCCGGCAACGGCACCTCGATCCATCTGTCCGGCGAATTGTTCAAGATGATGACCGGCGTGAAGATGACGCACGTGCCCTATAAAGGCTCGGCGCCAATGCTCACCGATCTGCTCGGCGGCCAGGTGCAAGTCACGTTCGACAACTTGCCGTCGTCGATCGCGCACATCAAAGCCGGCAAATTACGTGCGTTGGCGGTGACCACGGCGGTGCGGTCACCGGAACTGCCGGATGTGCCGACCGTCGCCGACACCGTCCCGGGTTACGAAGCCGTTGCATTCTTTGGTTTCGGCATAACGCATGGAACGCCGAAGGAGATCGTCGATCTGCTTAATAAGGAGATCAACCTGGCGCTCCAGGATCCCGGCATTCAGGCCAGGCTCAAGGACCTCGGCGGCATTGCGGTCCCGGGCTCGCCGGGCGATTTCGGCAAGTTTCTCGCCAATGAGACCGCCAAGTGGGAAAAAGTCGTCCACGCCGCCAACCTGTCGATTGAGTGACTTAGCGATTGCTCCGGACGGTCTCCGTATGACAAAACGTAAACGTCCGGAGGACCTGCGCAGCTACCGCTGGCTCGGTGTCAACGACCTGCGCTCGTTCGGCCACCGCGCGCGGCTGCGCCAGGGCGGCTATGACGCCGCCGATTGGACCGGCAAGCCGGTGATCGGCATCGTCAACACCTGGAGCGACATCAATTTTTGTCACACGCATCTGCGCGCGCGCGCCGAGGACGTGAAGCGCGGCGTGCTGCAGGCCGGCGGCTTTCCGGTCGAGCTGCCGGCGATGTCGCTATCGGAACCGTTTGTGAAGCCGTCCACCATGCTTTATCGCAATCTGCTGGCGATGGAGGCGGAGGAACTGCTGCGCAGCCATCCGATCGACGGCGCGGTGTTGATGGGCGGCTGCGACAAGACCACGCCCGGCTTGATCATGGGCGCGATCAGCATGGGCCTGCCGGCGATTTATGTTCCGGCCGGTCCGCAGTTGCGCGGAAACTGGCACGGCCAGGTGCTCGGCTCCGGCTCGGACGCCTGGAAATACTGGGACGAAAAGCGCGCCGGCCGCATCAGCGACGAGCAGTGGGCGGAGATCGAAGGCGGCATCGCGCGCAGCTTCGGCACCTGCATGGTGATGGGCACCGCGGCCACCATGATGGCGATCGCCGAGGCGCTCGGCCTGTCGCTGCCGGGCGCATCGTCGATCCCGGCCGCCGATGCCGCGCACCCGCGCATGTGCGCCGCCGCCGGGCGGCGCATCGTCGACATGGTGTGGGAGGATCTGACGCCGCAGCGCGTGTTGACGCCGACCGCCTTCGACAACGCCATCCGCGTGCACATGGCCATGGGCGGCTCGACCAACGCCATTATCCACGTGGTGGCGTTGGCGCGCCGCGCGGGCTTAGCGCTCGACATGAAGCGCTTCGACGAGCTGTCGCGCGAAGTGCCGGTGCTCGCCAATGTGCGCCCGTCCGGCGAATTCCTGATGGAGGATTTCTTCTATGCCGGGGGCTTGCGCGCGCTGATGGCGGAGCTGCGCGACAAGCTCGATCTTTCCTGCCTGACGGTGACCGGCAAGACGATCGGGGACAACATCGCCGGCGCGGAGGTTTACCAACGCGACATTATTCGCTCGCTGAGCGATCCGGTGTCGAGCGAGGAGGCGATGGCCGTGTTGACCGGCAACCTGGCGCCGCGCGGCTGCGTGATGAAGCCGTCGGCGGCCGAGAAGCGTCTGCTGCGCCACCGTGGCAAGGCGATCGCCTTCGAGGACTACAACCACATGGCGCGCGAGGTCGAGCGCGACGATCTCGACGTCACGCCCGACCACGTGCTGGTGCTCAAGAATGGCGGCCCCATAGGCGGCCCCGGCATGCCGGAATGGGGCATGCTGCCGATTCCGAAGAAGCTCTTGAAGGCCGGCGTACACGACATGCTGCGTATCTCCGACGCGCGCATGAGCGGCACCAGCTACGGCGCCTGCATTCTGCATGTGGCGCCGGAAAGCTTCGTCGGCGGCCCGCTTGCCTTCGTGCAAACCGGCGACGAGATCGAGGTGGATGTGGCCGCGCGCAGCATTCATCTGCATGTGAGCGACGAAGAACTCGCGCGCCGCCGTGCCGCCTGGCAGCGGCCGGTGCCGCGCTACCCGCGCGGCTATGGCGCGCTTTATTCCGAGCATATCGGGCAGGCCGACGCGGGCTGTGATTTCGATTTTCTTGGGCCTCTTGGGGCCATTTCCGAGCCGGAAATACATTAAAGGCGGCAATTTGAAACGGTCTGGTCGGATATTGTTCACCATCCCGATAAGCGGGCCGCGTCTCTAAAGGCTCATTTCATCCTTTTTTGCTGCACTGCTCCCATTGCAGAAGTGGGACGCGACCACCATGCGTATGTCAAATTCAAGCGTCGCAATCGCTGTGTTTTTCGGCTGCGCGCTGGTTGCCGGTCCGAGCGCGGCGGCGGAGACATTGCGCGTCGGCGGCACCGGCAGTGCTATCGGAATGCTGCAACAGGTCGGCGCCGAATTCACCGCCGCGACCGGCATCAAGGTCGAAGTCGTCACCAGTCTCGGTAGCAACGGAGCCATCCGCGCCCTGGCGGACAGCATGCTCGACATCGCGGTCCCCGCCCGGCCGCTGAAAACGGATGAAACCGCCGCCGGCTTGCGCCAAGTCGCGGTGCTACGAACGGCTTATGTGATTGCGACATCTCATTTCAACGCAACCGGGATGAAGAGCGCCGATCTGGCCGGAATTTTTGCAGCTGAGAGACCGACCTGGGCCGACGGCACGCCAGTCCGGATTATTCTTCGCCCGCGTAGCGATACCGACACGGCGCTGCTCGGCGAATTATTCTCCGGCATGACCGAGGCCATCGAATCAGCGCGTCGCCGTGCCGAAGTACCGACCGCGGCGACCGATCAGGACAACATCGCATTGGCGGACCGCACTGAGGGCTCACTGGTCGGAACCACCATGACACAGATCAAGACAGAGCATCGCAATCTCCATGTGGTGCCGCTCGATGGGGTTGAACCGACGCTCGCGAACTTTGAAAGCGGTGTCTATCGGTTTGCCAAGAAGCTGTACTTCATCGTCCGGCGCGACAGCACCCCCGAAGCCCAACGGTTCGTCGAGTTTCTGCGGTCGCCGCAGGGCGCGAAGGCGCTGCGTGCAACGGAAACTCTGCCGGACGTTGAATGATGCCGATTATCCCGTTCAGAAAATTGGTCAGCGCGATCGGGCTCACCGTCGCGATCACGTTCGCCGTCGCGACGCCTAGCATGTATTTTATCCACGACTACATAGACGCCACGGCACAAATGACGTTCAAGGCCCGATTGAACGCCGCGCGGGTGGCGCAATATATTTATACGCACGATGGCATGTGGCAGTATCAGCAACTGCGGCTTGCCGAGCTGATCCAACTGCCGGACACCGGCGCGCAGCCCATCCGCCAAAAAATCTATGGTCTGGCCAACCGTCTCGTGCTCGAAGAGGGCGCGCCATTGGACGCTCCGGTTGCGGCCCGCAGCAGCTCGATTGTCGTTGCAGGTTCGACCGTGGGTGTTTTCGTCGTCGAAGAGAGCCTGCGGGAAACTTTTTATGAGACCGGGCTGGTCGCTTTCGTGTGCTCGTTGATCGGCTTTGCCGCGTATTTCGCGCTGCGAATATTTCCGTTGCGCGTGCTCGATCAAACCCTTGACGAATTGCACGACGTCCAGCGCAGTCTGGCGGTGCAGAACGAACGCCTGGACGCCGCGCTCAACAACATGTCGCAGGGCCTGGTGATGTTCGATTCTTCGGCGCGTCTGGTCGTCTGCAATAAACGTTATCTCGATATGTTCGGTTTATCGTCGGAGACGGTCAAGCCTGGTTGCACCATTCGGGAAGTCCTCGATCAACGGGTCGCAACCGGTGGCCTTCGCGCCGACTATGTCGAGGCCTACAGGGCCGATCTGCTGGCCGCAGTCGCTCATGGAGCGACCTTCAGCAAGATCACGAAATTGCCGGATGGCCGGGTCATTTCCATTGTAAACCAACCGATGACGGACGGCGGCTGGGTCGCCACCCACGAAGACATCACCGCGCGACTTCTCGCCGAGGAAAAAATCAAGCACTTGGCGCACTACGATGCGCTCACCGATCTGCCGAACCGCGTGACGTTCTACGAGCGGATGGAAACGGCCCTCAGCCGCCAGCGGCGCTCGGAATTCGTCGCCGTGCTCAGTCTCGATCTCGACCGCTTCAAGAGCGTCAACGATACACTCGGACATCCCATTGGAGATTTATTGTTGCAGGCGGCGGCCGACCGCATGCGCAGTTGCGTGCGCAGCGAGGACCTGGTGGCGCGGCTGGGCGGCGACGAGTTCGCCATCGTGCAAGTTTCATCGACGCAGACGTCGGATGTCAGCGCGCTTGCCGCGCGTCTCATCGAGGTCGTCGGAGCCCCCTATGATCTCGACGGCCATCAGGTGAATGTGGGCGCCAGCGTCGGGATCGCCATCGCGCCGACCGACGGCGACAAACCGGACCAGCTCATGAAGAGCGCGGACCTGGCGCTTTACCGCGCCAAGGCCGACGGTGGGGGCGACTACCGCTTTTTCGAAGTCGAAATGGACGCGCGCATGCAGGCGCGCCGCGCGCTCGAACTGGATCTTCGCAAAGCGATCGTGAATGGCGAGTTCGAGCTTTACTATCAGCCCATTATCGACGTCAAAACCAAGCAAATCACCAGCTGCGAGGCGCTGCTGCGCTGGCATCATCCCGAACGCGGCATGATTGCGCCGGTTGAGTTCATTCCGGTTGCTGAACATACCGGTCTAATCGTGCCGTTGGGTGAATGGGTGTTGCGGCAGGCCTGTGCCGAAGCAGTACGCTGGCCAACGCACGTCACCATCGCGGTGAACCTCTCGCCGGCCCAGTTCAAGAGCCGGAACCTGGTGCCGATGGTCGTCAATGCGCTTGCTGCATCCGGGCTTCCGGCTGCGCGGCTGGAATTGGAGATCACTGAAATGGTGCTGGTGCAGGACAATGATGGAGCTTTCGCCATTCTTCATCAACTCCGCAATCTCGGGATCAGGATCGTGATGGATGATTTCGGCACCGGCTATTCGTCGCTCGGCTATCTTCGCAGTTTCCCATTCGACAAGATCAAGATCGACCAATCCTTCATCCAAGATTTGCCCGCCAAGCAAGACAGCGTGGCGATCGTGCGCGCCGTGGTGGGATTGAGCAGCAGTTTAGGGATCACGACCACCGCCGAAGGCGTCGAGACGGAAGAGCAACTCGCCAGCCTGACGGCGGAGGGTTGCAACGAATTCCAAGGCTTTCTGTTCAGTCTGCCAAAAACGGCTGCGGATATCGCGCGGCTACTCGGTGAGCTGGCCCTACGGGCCGAGGCCGTCGCCTGACATTCCGCCGGCTGGTCGCCGGCCCGGACCGCAACTTTTTTGTTGACCGGACGACGGCACAAAGCCGAACCTCTCAGCGCTTAAGAACCGGACCCGGAAAATTTCGGGTCAATAAGCGACGATCGGGGAGGATCATCGATGTTGCCAATGATGTCGCGCACCTTGCGCTCTGTGACGCTGGTCGCCGGGCTGGCCATGGCGGCGCTGCCGGCTTGGGGTCAGACCTATCCGAGCAGCCCGGTCCACCTGATCGTGGCCTATGCGGCCGGCGGCACCGGCGATGTGGTGGCGCGCATTGTCGCGCCCAAGCTTTCGACGGCGCTTGGGCAGTCGGTGATCGTGGAAAATCGCGCCGGAGCCAGCGGCGCCATCGGCGCCCGCAGTGTCGCCGTCGCAAATCCCGACGGGCTGACGCTGCTCATTGGGCAGACCGCGGAAGTGGCGATCAACCAGCATTGGCTCAAGGGCCTCAATTACGATCCGGACAAGGATCTGCAACCGGTTGCCTTGCTGGCCGTCGTCCCGCTCGCGCTGGTCGTTCCCGCCAAGGCGCCGTATTCGACCATGGCTGAATTTCTGGCGGCTTTGCCCACCAGCAAGCTGACATTCGCATCGGCGGGAACCGGCACGCCCGGACATTTCGCCGGCGAACTGCTCAAGGCCAAGACCCACGGCAATCTCACCCATGTGCCGTACAAGGGCGCCGGGCCTGCGTTGAACGATATCATCGGCGGCCACGTCGACCTTTACTTTTCGGGCATGCCGGCGGCGATGCCGCAGCTCAAGGGCGGTCTGGCGAAGGTGCTCGCCGTGTCGTCGGCCAAGCGTTCGGGCATCGCGCCCGACGTGCCGACAGTTGCCGAGTCGGCCGGCATCAAGGATTTCGCCTTTACGCTGTGGGCGGGCGTGTTCGCGCCGCGCGGCACGCCGCCGGCGATCGTTGCGCGGCTCAATAGCGAGATCAACAAGGTGCTCAACGAGCCCGACACCAGGCAACGGCTGGTGGAGGCGGGCGCCGACGTCGAGCCGATGTCGGTCGATCAGTTCCGCGCCTTCGTCGACGCGGAAAGCGGCAAATACGCGCGCATCATCAAGGAGACCAGCGTGCATGCGGAGTAAAGGCGACATCCGCATATTAAATTAGAAAAGCTCCGAACTAGAAGATCTCTAATGTTTGCCTGCATGGATTGACATCCGCGCGAAAAAATTTCCAAGTGAATTTGCACCACGCATCGTGTGTGGTCGTGGTCTTGTTGCCGAGCCTTGAACTCGGCATATGAGGAAAGTTCGATGCCTATCGTTTGGCGTGCGCGCACCGTTGTGGTTGCCGCGCTGTTTTTTGCCGCAACCGATTTCGGCGCCCGCGCGCAGAGCCCGCAGGCAGCGGCGCAGAGCAGCGCACAAGCCGTGGCGGATGTCTTTCACGAGGCCGAATCGAAATACCTGTTTGGCTTCATCGATGGGGCCGACATCGGCAACGAAGGCGAGAAGGCGATTGAATATGAATCAACGGGATCATTCACGAAGCGCGGCGGACGCTATTCCGCCATCGAGCATGAGCTGGCATTCGAGCACGTGCCGACGCAGAATTTCTCGTACGAAGTTAGCGCCCACGGACTGACCCATTCGATCCGCGGTGTCGAGGATCTCGATGATCGCAATAGCACGGCGTTCAGCGGCCTGTCGGCGAAGCTGCGCTATCTCATCATTGGCCGCGGTCCCGGCTCGCCCTTCGGTCTGACGGTGTCGGCGGAGCCGGAATGGTCGCGGATCGACGGCACGGACGGCTCGCAAACAAGAAGCTACAGCTCGACATTCAAGATTGTCGCCGATACCGAACTCATTACCAACCGCCTCTACGCGGCGATCAACCTGATCTACGAGCCGGAGATCGCCAAACCCGCCGATTCCGGCATGTGGGAACGCAGTTCGACGGCCGGCGTGGGGCTGGGGCTCGCCTACCGCATCACACCAACTTTTGCGATGGGCGCCGCGGCGGAATATGATCGGGCCTATGACGGCCTGGCGTTTCAAACTTTCAACGGCCACGCGCTTTTTGTAGGGCCGACGTTGCAAATCAATTTCACCCGGAAGGTGCTCCTGGCTGCGGCGTTTATGACACAGGTCGCCGGCCACGCCGTTGACGATCCGCGCCCACTGGACCTCACGAACTTTACGAGATATCGCGGCAATCTGAAGCTCGAGGTCGAATTCTAGCGGACCGCGCGCTGCGTTTGCGTGATAGGATGAAGGCATGAAACAATCTTCCATCATGAATCATGGGCTCGCAACCGCCGCCCTCACGCTCGCCTTGCTTGCGATGGTGCCGGCGGTGCGGGCCGAGGACTCGGTGACCGTCAATATTTCGCTCAAGGACCATCGCTTTCAGCCTGCCGAACTGCATGCGCCAGCCGGCAAGCCAATCACGATCATCCTAAAAAATCTCGATCCCGTACCGGCGGAATTCGAGAGCCATATGCTCCGAGTCGAGAAAGTCGTTACCGGCGGCGGCACGGTCACGATGCGAATTCGCCCGCTGGCGCCGGGGCGCTACCGCTTCTTCGACGACTTCCATCCGGAATCGGAAGGCTATCTGGTCGTGCAGTAATGCAAGCCGCGATGGTTTGAAAATATCAGTTGGAATCGGCGGTGCGGCGTGCTCATAAGCCGCCATGGCCGACGACATCCCCTTCGACAAAAACCTCGACCTCGCCCCCGACACGATGGACGAGCCGATGCCTGGCATTCGCCGCGTGATGGCCGATAATCCGGGGCCGTTCACCTTCAAGGGCACGCTCAGCTACATCATCGGCCACGGCAAGGTCGCCATCGTCGATCCCGGCCCGGCCGACGAGCGCCACATCGGCGCGCTGCTCGATGCCGTGCGCAACGAGACGGTGACGGCGATCTTCGTCACCCACACCCATCGCGACCACTCGCCGGCGGTGCCGGCCATCAAGGCCGCGACCGGCGCCACCGTCTATGCCGAGGGTCCGCACCGCGCCGCGCGGCCGCTGCATATCGGCGAGCACAATCCGCTCGATTCCAGTGGCGATCGCGACTTCCGTCCCGACGTCGCGCTCAAGGACGGCGAAGTCGTGCGCGGCGAGGGCTGGAGCATCGAGGCGGTGGCGACCCCCGGCCACACCGCCAACCACATGGCCTATGCGTTCAAGGAAAAAGACGTGCTGTTCGCCGGCGATCATGTGATGGCCTGGGCCACCTCGATCGTGGCGCCGCCCGACGGCGCCATGAGCGACTACATGGCCTCGCTCAACAAGCTGGCTCGGCGCGGCGAGCGGATCTACTTTCCCGGCCACGGCCCCGCGATCGGCGACGCCGGGCGCTTCGTGAACTATTACATCCTGCATCGCAAGGCGCGCGAGGCGTCGATCCTGCATCGGCTCGCGAAAGGCGAAAGCGACATTCCGTCGATCGTGCGCGCGATCTATATCGGCCTCGATCCGCGCTTGACCGGCGCGGCCGGGCTCTCGGTGCTGGCGCATTTGGAGGATCTGGTGACGCGCGGCATGGTCGAGACCGACGGCGCGCCCGCCATCGACGGCATTTATCGCTTGGCCGGCGCCCGCTTGGGCGGCTGAGCTTTCTTGGCCGGCTCCGGCCGCGGCTCGGGCGCCGAACTTACCACATCGTCGATATCCTCGAGCAGGCTGCGGATGCGCGCGGCATTGGCGCCGAAATCGTGCAAGCCGTAGCGCGAGGCCGAGCGCATATCGACGCGCGCGCCGGCGCCGACCGTGCTCACGCGGATCACCACGTCGTCGCGGAAACCCATGATCGGCGTGCGGGCGACCGCCTCGATGACGGCCTCGCGGCGGCCGGCGGCCGGCGGGCGGGCATCGACCACGTGCCATTTGCGTTTGGTCACCAGCGCGAGCGCGATGTCGTAGACCAGTTTGGGCGGCACGCTCTCTTGCAGCGGCGCGAGGTCGGGATAGGCGCTGCGCTGCGCCTGCGCGACGATGCCGCCCGGATAGTCGTTGCGGCCGCGCGGCCGCAGGCGCGCCAGCACGTCGAAGCGTGGCGGATTGTCCGGATCGGTGGTGATGTCGTGGATGGCGGGCAGCTTGCTGGCGCGATAGCCGAGATAGCCCGGATAGGCGAGCAGCAGCAGGCCCAGGAGCAATCCCAAAATCGCCGAGCCGAGCCCGGAGCGGCCCTGCCGCCAGATCACGACAAAGCCCAGGAACGACAGCAGCACCGCTAGCGCGGCGAATATCAACGCAGCAGCGAAGGTGGCGAGCGCCGGCTCGATCTCCAGCAGGCCGGAGCGCACGATGACGATCGAGAGCGCCGCCACGGCGAGCGCGAACAGGGCTATGCGGCCGGACCATGCGGCCAGCCGCGACACCGGCTCATCGCCAATACTGGGTCGTCGCGCCATTCCCTTACCCCGCGCCGATCGTGCTGCTCATGGGCGGTAAGGGATAATGGGAAGCGCGGGTGCGGGCAATGACCTCGCCCCGCCCGGATGCTAGGCGACCCTCTGCGCCGCGGTGGCCGGCGCTTCCAGCCGGGCGCGGATGGCACTCCCGGACATCGGCCGGCCGAACAAATAACCCTGGCCTTCGTGGCAACCCTGCGACGTCACCAGCTTCATCTGCTCTTCCGTTTCGATGCCTTCGGCGACCACGATTTTGTCGAGGCCAGCGCCGAGGCTGGCGACGGCGCCGATGATGGCGCGGGCATCGCGCTCGTCGCCGAGATCGCAGATGAACGTCTGGTCGATCTTGATCTTATCGAACGGGAACTTGCGCAGGTAGTTGAGCGAGGAGTAGCCGGTGCCGAAGTCGTCGAGCGACAGGCTGACGCCGAGATTCTTGAGTTGCTGCATCGTCGCCAGGGTGCGGTCGTTGTCCTCGAGCAGCAGACGCTCGGTTACCTCCAGCTCGACCCGTTGCGCAGGCAGCCCCGACTTCGCCAGCGCCGATACCACCTGCAAAGCGAGACCGCGGTCCCTGAATTGGACCGGCGACAGATTGACGGCAACCTTGACGCCATGCGGCCAGGTCGCCGCCTCGACGCAGGCGCGGTTCAAGGCCCATTCGCCGATCGCGATGATCAAGCCGGTCTCTTCGGCGACGGGGATGAACACCGCCGGCGGCACTTTTCCGCGTACCGGATGGGTCCAGCGCAGCAGCGCCTCGCAGGTCGTTACACGGCCGCTGCGCAGATCGACCAGCGGCTGGTAATTCAACTCGAACTGCTCCGTGGCAAGGGCATCGCGCAGGTCGAGCTCGAGCGCGCGGCGCTCTTGCACCGCTGCCTCCATATCCATGGCGAAGAAACGGTGGTCGCCGCCGCCCCCGTTCTTGGCGGCGTACAACGCCATGTCGGCCTTCTTCAAGAGCTCGTCGGCATTGATGCCGTCGATCGGCGCCATGGCGATGCCGATCGAGGCGCCGATGTCCATGCGATGGCCGTCGATCTCAAACGGTTCCTTGAGCGTCCGAGCCAGGCGCTGAGCGAGCCATTCGGCGTCCTGACGGCGCTTCGTGATGGACTGCAACACGACGAACTCGTCGCCGCCGAAGCGCGTGATCATGTCAGCGGGGCCGATGACGGTACTGAGCCGGAGCGCGACTCCTTGAGGAGCTTGTCGCCGATCGGGTGACCGAGCGTGTCATTGATGGATTTAAACCGGTCGAGGTCGATCAGGTGGATCGTGATGTGATTCTGGCGTTCGTGCACGGTCGCGAGCATGGCGTTGATCCGCTCGCGGAACTGCGACCGGTTGGCGAGGCCCGTGAGTTCGTCGAACTTGGCGAGATGCGTGATGCGCTCCTGCGCGCGCTTGCGCTCGGTCACGTCCTCAAGGATGACGACGGATCCGCCACCGGCCATCATCCGGCGCGACACGGCGATGGTCCGGTCGCCGTCAGGCGAGGTATAAAACTGGTCGTACCTGTCCTGCTGAAGACCGCTGACCAGATCGCTGATGACCTGTTTCACGCTTTTTTCTTTGAAGTTTCCGGCGCGGATGCTGTGGCGGACAAGTTGCGGGATTCGCATGCCGACGCGCACCGGCGCATTCTGGAGATGCAGCAGTTCCAGGAACCGCTCGTTCCAGACCTGCAGGCGGTCCTGCGGGTCGAGCATGCACAGGCCGTGCGACATGTTATTGAGGGCGATGTCGAAGCGGTTCGCCTGCTCCTCGAAGCGGGCCGCCAGCGCGGCCTCCTTGCGCGTCATGGTCAGCGCCTGGATGATGATGTCGCGAATGCTGAGCGTGATGTCCATCATGCCGTAAATGAATATCAGCACCACGATGCCCATCGCCTTGTGCACCCAGTCGGGATAGGCGATCAGCGCACCGGCCAGCGGCAATGTGCAGAAAGTGAGTTGGCCAACGGCGATGAAAGGCCGTCCGGCGTTACGGCCCGAAATCGCGGCCGCGTAACCCGCCGTGGTCGTCGCGACGGCCATATGCAGCGCCGCGTCCGTGGTATGGGTGATCGTCAGCCAGCACAACAGGCCGAGCAGCGCCGAGAACGCCCAGGCGCCGTATTCATAGACACGCTCCCACAGCTTGGTGGCCGCAAGCTGCTGGCTCTTCTTGTACTTCTTGTAAAGCAGCGCGGAGACGACGCGCAGCATGCCGACCGCGAAGATCGCGATCGAATTGGCCATCAGCCAATAGTCGCCGACGCGCAACGCCACGGCCGCCCCGATGATCGAGCAGCCGATGGCGCCGAGGATCAGCGAGGCGATCGGCGCGAACAGCGACTCGATCAGCGCGGCGCGGATATCGGTTGCGAGGCCCGCATCCGCCCTGCGGGTCTCGATGAGCTTCCTGATAAGCATGTGACCTGCGCGGCTATCTCGACGCGTGCGATGGTACCGGCCATTCTTCAACGCCAAGCAAACTGATCGGGCTATTGCCACTCGTGATGAACGAGTTGCAAACGGCGCTGTCACGATTGCATCAAATTGTTCCAATCGCGCGCGGGTGGCGCGGCGTATTAAACATAACGAGCCGTTATCGCGTGGAACTTTGCGCACGGCCGTCGCTGCGCAAGAGAATATCTTTTGTAGTTAATAACGCTTTCGTGAAGATTTTTCCGCGCTTTTTGCGCGCGCATGCAGATGTGTCGTGCGCCACGAACATGGTTAACGGGCGATTGTTGATTGTTTGAATTGCAACTTTCTGTTAGGGTAAAGGAATAGTAAATGTGGTGTAAGAAAAATGCAGAATATCGCGTTGTCGCACGCTTCGGCTCCAAGCCGGGCGATGTCTTGGCCGCTGCCTCTCGCCACCAAAGAGCAGGCCGCTCTACCAAACGATGCGAAGCTGCTGGACCTGATGAAGGGCGCCGAGGCGCGGCGCCTGTTCAAGCTCGAACAGCTTGAGGTTAACTGGGACGAGCAGGCCGGCGCGCTCTGGACCTTCATGCGGCCGCGCGGCCGTCCGAGCTACAACCCCGACTTCCTGGAGGATTTCCACGCCTGGCAGCGCGGCATCTCGGCGATATTCGCCGACCGGCCGGATGACATCCACTATCTGCTGCTCGGCTCGCGCACGCCCGGCGTATTCAGTCTTGGCGGCGACCTGCATCATTTCCTCGCCTGCATCCGCGAGCGCGACCGCCAGGCGCTGGTCGCCTATGGCGAGTCCTGCGTGCGCATTCTGGACCGGAACATGGCGACGCTCGGCCTGCCGATGATCACGATCGGGTTGGCGCAAGGCGACGCGCTCGGCGGCGGCTTCGAGTCGCTGTTGTCGTTCAACGTCATCATCGCCGAGCGCGGCGCCAAGTTCGGCTTCCCGGAAAC
>Ga0209880_1000217_pt1 | contig 13997 bp, 14 predicted proteins | sample PersoiDNA2013191_FD_185803 | JGI IMG/M metagenome (GOLD analysis project Ga0209880, IMG submission 185803) | Permafrost soil microbial communities from the Arctic, to analyse light accelerated degradation of dissolved organic matter (DOM) -... | ecosystem: Environmental > Terrestrial > Soil >... | reverse complement strand
AAGGCCGCGAACGCGATGTAGAGCCACGGCGCGATGGGCACGGCACCCACGAACGGGACGCCCACCGCGATGATGTCGTAGGTCCGCTGGATCTGCCAGGCCGCAAACACCGCAACGACCGTCTGCCACAGGAGCTTCTGACGGGCGCGGATCCCGTCGCCCGTGCTCGCGTTGAGCCAGTCGTCCGCGAAGCCAAGGGCGCCCACGAGCCCGAGCGCCGCGAGTGGGGCGAAGGTGGAGGCGTCAACCAGGTTGAAGACGAGCGCCAGCGCACCGACGACCCCGATCAGGAGCACCCCCCCGGCGGTCGGCGTGCCGCCCTTGACCTGGTGCGTCTCCGGCCCCTCGATCCGGATCCGCTTGGCGAAGCCGGCCCAGCGGACCAACCGGATGTACCCGGGCATGAGGATCACGACGATGGCGAAGGCCAACAGGATCGCCTGGATCGGCTGGACGGTCATGCGGGGATCCCCGCCCGGAGGGCATCCACGATCGCCTCGAGGGCTGCGCCGCGCGAGGCCTTGACGAGAACGACGTCTCCCGGGCGGAGCACCGACGCGAGAAGCTCGATCGCGGCCGCGCGGTCGCGGACGTGGTGCACGTGCGAGGCCGCCAGCCCGGCCGCCACGGCGCCGTCGGCGATGCCCGCCGCGCCACGCCCGACCACGACCAGCTCGGCGACCGCCCGGCCGGCGGCTTCGCCGACGATGCGGTGGCTCGCCGCGTGCGCGTCGCCCAGCTCGAGCATCTCGCCGAGGACCGCCACCGGCCGGCCGGGCAGCGACGCGAGCACGTCGAGCGCCGCGAGGACCGCCGGTGGCGAGGCGTTGTACGTGTCGTCGAGGATCGTGAGGCCCGGCGCCTCCACGATGGCGCCCCGGTGCGCGGACGCGGCTGCCCAGTCGCTCGCCAGGCCGGCCGCGATCGCCTCGTCCGGGAGCCCGGCCAGGAGCCCGACGGCCGCGGCGGCCAGCGCGTTCTGGACACTGTGGCGACCCAGCGCGACGATCTCGGCCCCGAATCGCGTCCGCCGCGGGGCGCGCGCCACCACCTCGAATGTCATCCCGGCGACGCCGCGGCTGACGACGCGCTCCGCGGTCACGTCGGCATCGGCCGCGAAGCCGTAGCGGATCACGGAGGCACGCGTGCGCGATCCGAACGTGCGCACCCGGGCGTCGTCCGCGTTCAGGACCGCGGTGCCGTCGGGCGGCAGGGCCTCGACCAGCTCGGCCTTCGCATTCTCGATCGCCGCCAGGCTGCCGGCCCGTTCCTGGTGCACGGGCGCGACCGCGGTCACGACGCCGATCTCCGGTCGGCCGAGCCGGGCAAGCGTCGCAATCTCGCCCCCGACGTACATCCCCATCTCGAGGACCGCGGCGCGGTGCTCCGGCCCCAGGCGCAGGAGCGTGAGCGGGAGCCCGATCTCGTTGTTCGCGTTTCCCTCGCTCTTGAGCGTCGGGAGCGCGACGGCGAGGACGGCGGCTGTCGCGTCCTTGGTGGACGTCTTCGCGAGGCTCCCGGTGATCCCGACCACCAGCGGGTCGAATCGGGCGCGCCAGGCGGCCCCGATCGCCTGGAGGCCGAGGAGCGCGTCGGGCACCTGGACGACGGTCACGCTGCCGAGGGCTTCGAGCGCCGCTGCGTCCAGCGGGCGGCTCACCAGCAGGGCCGCCGCCCCGGCGGCCACCGCAGCTTCGAGGAAACGGTGCCCGTCGGTGCGCTCGCCGGACAGGGCCACGAACAGGTTGCCCGGCTCCACCGCGCGCGAGTCGACGGCACCGCCGCGAATGGGACGGCCGGCATCGCGGAGCAGCGTTCCACGGGTCGCCGCGACGAGGTCGGCGGCACGCAGCGCGGGGGCGGCAGCCAGCCGGGTCGGATCGCCGCCCTGGCCGGGCGCCGGCACGGTCGTCACACCGGGGAGTGTCGCACAGGCTGCGCTCACGGGTGCGCCGACGCGGCGGGCGCCGACGCCGAGTGAGCCAGGCGGACGGGCGGCAGGTCGAGGGTCGCCATGGCGTCGGTCGCGATCCGCCGGAAGAGCTCGAACGACTCGACCGCCATCTCCAGGTCGCCGGGCCTGTTCACGAGCGGCTTGCCCTCGTTGACCTGGACGGCAACGACCAGCTCCGGTGCGGTCCGGCCGACGAACCCGACGAACGAGAAGTTATAGACGTCGGTCCGGAAGCGGCCGGCCTTGGCATCCCAGATCTGGGCCGTGCCGGTCTTGCCCCCCACCAGGTACCCGGGGATGAGCGTGCGATCCCGGTAGAACGGCACGATGTTCACCACCCGCTCCATGATCGCGGTGAGATTGGCCGAGAGGGCGGGCGTCATGACGCGGCCACGGTCGGCCGTCGTCGTGGGCGAGTCGCCGGTAGCCTTCACGACGTGGGGCGTCGGGAGCGTCCCGCCGTTCACCATCGCGCAGTACGCGGTCGCCAGCTGGAGGAGCGTCACGGCGATCCCCTGGCCGAACGCGCCGTTCGCCAGGTCGATCTGCTTCCACGGCTGCACCGCCGGATCGCGGACGAGGCCGGGCACCTCTCCCGCCACGTCGATGCCCGTCCGGGCGCCGAAGCCCAGGCGGGTCCACGCCCCGTGGAGGACGGTAGCGGCCTGGCTGGTGGTCGGGCCGAGCATGAGGGCGACCTTCGACATGACGACGTTGCGGGACCACGCCACGGCGTCCTGGAAGGTGAGCGTCCCCTTGCTTCCTCGATCGGCGTTCCGGACGCTCGCCCGCCCACCGTCGAGCGTGAGGACCGCCTGGTCGCGGAGCTTCGTCGTGCGCGTGACGACCCCGGCCTCCAGGGCGGCGGTCGCCGTCAGCAGCTTGAAGACCGAGCCCGGCTCGTAGACGCTCGAGACGATCGGGTCGATGAAGCGCGAGGGATCGTTCGCGGCGATGGCGCGGTAGTCGTTGCCGTCGTAGCTTGGGTAGGTCGCGGACGCGAGGATCTCGCCGGTCTTCGGGTCCATCACCAGGCCCGAGACGCTTTTCGCATGGTTCGCGACCCACGCCCCGTAGACCTCCTGCTCCAGCTTGAGCTGGAGGCTTGCATCGAGGGTCAGCGTGAGCGAGGTGCCTGGCGAGCCGGGCTCAACGGTCTGCGCGTTCTCCAGCATCGGGCGCCCCGACGCGTCGCGCTCGGCCAGGAACACCTGCGGGCTGCCGCCGAGCAGGTCCTGCCAGCGGCCCTCGACCCCGTACTGGCCGGTCCCGTCGCGGTTGACGAACCCGAGCATCTGCGCGGCGAGGGTCGTCCCGGTGGCACCCCCCGCCAGCGGGTAGACCCGGACCGGCTCGGGCTCCAGGCGGAGCTGGACGAGCGACCTGTCGGCAAGGCCCGCCTTGATCGCGCTCGACTGGACCGGAGTCAGGCCGTGGGCAAGGACCACGTATGCGTTCGCGGCGTTGATCTTCGCTCGAAGGGCGTCGGCCTCGGTCGGGACCAGGCCCAGGATCTCGACGAGCTTCGCGGACACACGCTCGCGCAGGGCAGCCGTGACGGCCTCGGTGGGCCCGGTCATCTGGGCCGGGAACGCGCTGAGGCGGTCGCGCTCCACGGACGTGGCGAGCACGACGGTCCCGCTCCGGTCGTAGATCGTCCCCCGCACCGGCGGGACCTCGATGCGCGCGGTCACCTGGGCGCGGGCCCGCGCCACCAGCTCGTCGTGGCGCACGAACTGCCAGTAACCCAGCCGCCCGATGCACGCGATGCCGAAGCAGGCGAGCAGCGCGAGCACGAGCAGGCTCCGCGGGCGGCTGTCGGTCCGGCCGAGCATCAGACGGGCTTCCTCCTGGTCGGGCGATCGGGCGGTTCCGGACGCGGGCTAGCGCGCGGGGACCACGAGTGGGTCGATGAGCTGGCCCAGGCCGGCGTCCAGGGCCAGCTTCCGGATCGCCGGCTCGCGGCCAAGGCGCGACAGGTCGGCAACCAGGTTGCGCTCGTTCGCGAGGAGCTCCGAGCGAGCCGCGATCAGGCGGTCGACGTCGAAGCCGGTCGCGGAAACCCTGACCGTCTGGGAGAGCGAGAAGAGCCCGAGCAGGAAGATGACCACGATGCCGACGATCGCGAAGCCGACCCGGCCCTGCCGGCGACGAGAACGGACCGCCGAAGCCCCGCGGACACTGCGGCGCGGGAGGTCGGCAGCCCGGTCCGATCGGGGGGTGCCGCGCCGTTCGACGGCCGTCTCTGCCCGGCGGCGCGGCGCCAGGATGCCGGACCGCGGCCGCGCCCCGGCATAGCCCGCCATCAGTCCGCCCCGAGATAGGCGCTGCCGTAGGCCGGCAGGCCCAACTCTCGAACGGCAACGTCCATCCCGGCGAACGACTCCTCGCCCAGCTCGCGCACCTCGTCGAGCCCGGACCAGGCCCGGTCGCGCCGCTCGCGAATCTCGTGCTCCCGGCGACCGTACGACCTTCGCCGCTGGGTCTGGTGGCGCTTGCTCATCGGTGCGAACCCTCCGTCGCGTCGACGCCCGGACGGCTCATGCGGCGAGCCGTTCCGCGGTCCGGAGCCGGGCGCTCCGGGCGCGGGGATTCGCGGCGACCTCCGCCTCCGTGGGCATTGCCGGCTGGGGGCCGACGGGGCGGAGACGGGGGGCCCGGCCGCAGACACAGACGGGAAAGCTGGGTGGGCAGGTGCAGCCGCGGCGCTCGGCCGCGACGAAGCGCTTGACGAGTCGATCCTCGAGCGAGTGGTAGGCCAGCACGACCAGTCGGCCGCCCGGGCGAAGCAGCGCGACCGCCGCGTCGAGGGCGACCTCGAGCGCATCGAGCTCGCCGTTGACCGCGATCCGGAGCGCCTGGAAGACGCGGGTGGCGGGATGGATCCGCCCGGCCCGGCCGGGACGGCGCGGGACGACCCGCTCGACGAGTGAGGCGAATGTCTCGGCCGTGGTGACCGGGGCCGCTCGGCGCGCCTCGACGACGGCGCGCGCGATGCGCCGCGCATGCGGCTCCTCGCCATAGCGCCGGAAGAGGTCTGTGAGCTCCCCTTCGTCGAGCTCCGCGAGCAGATCCGCGGCCGGCCGGCCCGTGCCCGGGTCGAAGCGCATGTCGAGCCGGCCGTCGGCGCGGAAGCTGAACCCGCGCGCCGGGTCGGCGAGCTGGAACGAGCTCAGGCCGAGGTCCAGCAGGATGCCGTCAACGGCCGGGAACCCGGCCTCCGGTGCGACGGTCGCGAGATCCCGGAAGTTCGCCTGCCGGAGGACCAGCCGATCTCCGAACCGGGCGAGCCGCTCCCCCACCCGCGCGATCGCGGCGGGGTCGGCGTCGAGCCCGAGGACGCGGCCGTCCGGGCTGGCGGCTTCCAGGATCCGCTCGGTGTGCCCACCGCCGCCAACGGTTCCGTCGACATGAAGGCTGCCGGGGCGCGGGGCGAGCATCTGAACGACCTCCTCCGCGAGCACCGGCAGGTGCCCAAGCTCCATGTCTACCTCACCGACGACGAGCGGATCCCGAGCGGATCCTGGAAGCGCATGTAGTGGCCTAGATGCCCAGCCCAGCCAGGTGCTGGGCGAGCGCATCCGGCGCCTCGAGCGCCTTCCGGTAGTCGTCCCACCGGACGGGCGTCCAGATCTCTGCGTGGTCGAGCGAGCCGACGACTGCCGCCTCGCCCTCCAGCCCGGCTGCCTCGCGGAGGTAGGCCGGAAGGACGAAGCGACCCTGGGCATCGAACTCGATCTCCACGGCGCTCGCGAAGACGAACCGGCTGAAGGCCCGGGCTCCGGGGTTCTCGACGATCGGCAGCGCCGCGACCTTGCTCGCGAGGCGCTCCCATCCATCCCGGGGCCAGATCGCCAGGCAGAGGTCCAGCCAGCGCGAAACGACCGCGCCGCCGGCAAGCTGCGCCCGGAACTTCGAAGGCACGGCAAGTCGTCCCTTCGCGTCCACCGTGTGCCGGTACTCGCCGGTGAACACCAGCCCGGGCTCCCTCTGTTCGTGTCCGCCGTCCGCGGGCCTCGTGCCCGTGGATCCGACGATGCGTGGCCCGGTGCCCCCGGCGGCAGTCGAGTGCCCTTCGTCCGCCGCCGAGATTCACCACTTGTCCCCACTCCGTGGGACTAGATGGGCATGATACACCGCACCGAGCTCGCGTCAACGCCGATTTCGCCACCAGGTGGGGCATTCGGGCCGACGATCCGGCTGCCCTCCGCCGCCCGTCGCGGTGCCCACCCGGCGGACGGCGACAAGCGTGGTAGTACGAGTGGAGACTTGCGGGCGTCCTGCAGCCGGGTGTACGCTCCGCCGCCGAACAAGGTCGTCCAGACTCCCGAGGACAACGCCCGCAGATGACCGCCCTGCCGCGAACCGCAGATCTCGGCCTCGCGCCGCTTCCCTCGGGAGATCCCGGGACGCGGGCGCAGCCCCTGGCTGCTGTGCGGATCCGCCGCTGCACTTTCCGTCGACTGATCGCCGTGGACCGGGCCAGCGGTCGCGTCTACGACGTGGACTGCCTCTACCCGGACCGGGCAATCCCGCTCCCGCTCGGAGACCTCGAGGCGGCGACGCCCATCTGCAATGCCTGCACGGGATCGCACATCTTCCGGGCCGACGAGGACTGACGGACCGAACCGGCGAGCGGGCGCGGTGAGGGCGCCAGCGAGGCGGCCTGTACGCCGGGTTCTGTACCGCGCCCGAGGGCACGGCGACGGTCATCCATCTGGGGCCGCCGGTTGCCCGACGGCTCATGCGGCCGACCCGAGGGACCGCGGCGGCGCGCCGCTGCCCCGGCGAACCGGGACATGCCCTCCTACTTGGCCTTGCTCCGGGTAGAGCTTGCCGCGTTTCACCCCGCCGCCGGTTGCCCGGCGGCGGACTCGTCTCTGTGGCGCTGGTCCTCGCCTCGCGGCGGACGGGCGTTACCCGCTACCCTGCGCCTGGGAGCCCGGACGTTCCTCACGCCGGCGGTTGCCCGCCGACGCGCGACCGTCCAGCCGCCTCGCTGGCGGACGAAGTCTACCCCGCGCGGTCGGAGCGGGCCGTCCCGGAGTCGGCCCCGCGCGAGCGCGGCTCACCGGCCCTGACGATCGTCGGCGGGTCCGTGCTCACGGCACCTCGATCTCGAGCCCGTCCCAGGCCACCTCGACCCCCGCGGGAAGGCGCGCCGTGAGCGCGGCATGGCCCAGCTCGTGGTCGAGATGGGTGAGGTAGGCGCGTCTCGGTCGCAGGTCCTCGATGACGGCCAGGGCTTCCGAGACCGTCTGGTGGGTCGGGTGCGGCAGGTCGCGCAGGGCGGAGATCACCAGGACGTCCAGGTCGCGGAGGAGCGCCCGGCCGTCCGCGTCGATCCGCTGCACGTCCGAGCAGTACGCGAAGCCGCCGGTGCGATAGCCGGTGATCACCCGGTCGACGTGGATCACCGGGACCGGGATGAAGCGTCGCCCGCCGACCAGGAACGGCCCGTCCAGCGCAACCGGTCGAAGCTGCGGGACCCCGACGAACGCCCGCTGGCCGGGTCGGAAGGCGTACGCGAACCGACCCACGACGACGTCCAGGTCCTCCGGCCGTGCGTGGACCGGCAGGTATTCGCCGTGCAGCTCGTTGAAGCGACGGAGCTCGTCCAGTCCCGCGATCGCGTCCTGGTGCTCGTGGGTCAGGAGCACCGCGTCCAGCCGCCGCAGGCCAGCCGCGAGGGCCTGCCACTTGAAGTCCGGGCCGCAGTCGACCAGGACCCGCCGGTCCCCGAAGGCGAGCAGCGCCGACGCGCGGTAGCGCCGGTCGCGCGGGTCAGCGGACGTGCAGACCGGGCAATCGCAGGCGATCCGCGGGATCCCCTGGCTCGTGCCGCTGCCCAGGATGCGGACGGTGAGGTGGCCCGGGTCTGGCCCCGCGTCGCCCGGGTCGAAGCCCGGCTCGAGCGCGATCGGTCCTCCGAGCAAGCCGCCGGTACCGAACTTCATCTCCAGCTGCGTCACCGAGAAACCCGCCCCGCCCGACCCCGCCGGCGGCCGCCGCACCACGAGGGCCGGCCCCCCGGCCGCCACCCGGTCGAGCGCCTCGTTCGCCAGCGCGTCCGCCGTCGCGTTCTCGCTGCGCGGAACGTGCCGGACGCTCCAGCGCCGGAATCGCCGCAGCCCGGCGATCGCCTCGTCATGAAGCGGGGCGAGCTTCGCGTCCTTCACCCGCCAGCGCCCGCGAAGCTGCTCGACGACGAGCATCGAGTCGAGCAGGAGGAGCACCTCTTCCGCGCCGAGCTCGGCGGCCAGGTCGAGCGCGCGGACCACGGCCGTCCACTCGGCAACGTTGTTGGTCTGCCGGCCCAGCGCCTCGGAGATCGTGGCGAGGGGCGGCGCGTCGGGCCGCTCGGCGCCGGGCCGGTCCGCGTCGATCAGGGCCGCCCCCGCGGACGCGGGGCCCGGGTTCCCCCGCGCCGCGCCGTCGGTCCGGATGATCAGCCGGCGGACGCCGCCGGCTGCCGCTCCGCTCAGACCGAGCGCTCCACCACCGCCCGCGAAACCTCCAGGATCGCGCGGGTGATGTTGATGCCCCGCGGGCACGCGTCGACACAGTTGAAGATGGTCCGGCAGCGCCAGACGCCGTCCTTGTCGGCCAGGATCTCCAGCCGCTCATCGCCCGCGTCGTCGCGCGAGTCGAAGATGAAGCGGTGGGCGTTCACGATCGCGGCCGGGCCGACGTACGAGGGCTGCGCCCAGAAGGACGGGCACGCCGTGGTGCAGGCCGCGCAGAGGATGCACTTCGTGGTGTCGTCGTAGCGCGCGCGGTCGGCCTGGCTCTGGCGCCGCTCGCGCTCGGGGGCGGGCGAGTCCGCGATCAGGAAGGGCATGACGCTGCGGTACTTCGAGAAGAAGGTGTCCATGTCGACGACGAGGTCCTTCACGACCGGGAGGCCGGTCAGCGGCGCGACGGTGATCTTCTTCCCCAGCTGGTCCACGCGGATCTTGCAGGCCAGTCGATTGCGGCCATTGATGAGCATGGCGTCAGAGCCGCAGATGCCGTGGGCGCATGAACGCCGGAAGGTGAGCGTGCCGTCCTGCTCCGCCTTGACCGTGGTCAGGAGGTTGAGGACGCGATCCATCGGCTCCGCCTCGACGCGGTAGGACTCCCAGTGCGGCGCGGCGTCGCGCTCGGGATCGAAGCGGAGGATGCGGAGGTCGACCTGCATCACGCGGCTCCCGGGCTCAATACGTACGCGGCTTGGGCTCGAACCGGGTGATCGTCACCGGCTTGTATCGGAGCGAGGGCCCGGCCTCGCCGCGGTACGCGAGCGTGTGGGCGAGGAAGTTGACGTCGTCGCGCTCCGGGTAGTCATCGCGGGAGTGGGCGCCCCGGCTCTCGGTCCGCGCGATCGCGGACGACGCCATCGCCTCGGCGCCGTCGATCAGGTAGCCCAGCTCGCGCGCCTCGAGGAGGTCCGTGTTGAATATCCTGCCGGTGTCGCGGACGCGGACGCGGGTGTAGCGCTCCTTGATCGCCGCGACCCCGGCAACCGCGGTCGCCATCATCCTGGCGGTCCGGAAGACGCCAACGTTGTCCATCATCAGCGTCGCGAGCTCCGCCTTGAGGGCGGATGGGCTCTCGCCCTCGGGACGCGTCCGGAGCGCTTCGAGCTCGGAACGGACCGGCTCCTCGACGTCGGCCGCGATCGACGGCGCCTCGGCGGCCCGGCAGTAGGCGGTCATCTCGCGGCCCGCGCGCCGCCCGAAGACGAGCAGGTCCACGAGCGAGTTCGTGCCCAGGCGGTTCGCGCCGTGGACCGAGACGCAGGCGGTCTCCCCGGCGGCGAAGAGCCCCTCGACCACGGTGTTCGCCTCATCGCGCACGACCCGCGTCCGGAGGTCCGTCGGGATCCCGCCCATCGCGTAGTGGGCGGTGGGCTGGACGGGCACGGGCTCCGTGAGCGGCTCCACGCCGAGGTAGACGCGGGCGAACTCCGTGATGTCCGGCAGCTTCTCCTCGATGACCGCACGGCCCAGGTGGCGCACGTCCAGGTAGACGTAATCCTTCTTGGGCCCGGCCCCGCGCCCGTCGCGGATCTCCAGGTAGATCGCCCGGCTGACCATGTCGCGGGGCGCCAGCTCCATCGCCTTCGGCGCATAGCGGCTCATGAAGCGCTCGCCGTCCGCGTTGAGGAGGGTGCCGCCCTCGCCGCGGGCGGCCTCTGAGAGGAGGATCCCGATCCCGTAGATGCCCGTGGGATGGAACTGGTAGAACTCCATGTCCTCCAGGGGGATCCCGTGGCGGTAGACCAGCGACATGCCGTCGCCGGTCAGCGAGTGGGCGTTCGAGGTGATCGAGAACATCCGGCCGTTGCCGCCGGTGGCGAGCAGGACGGCCTTGGCCCCGAACGTGTGGAGCTCGCCGTCGGCGATCCGGTAGGCCACCGCGCCCGCCGCACGGCCGCCGTCGCCACCATCGCCGCCCTCGAAGAGGAGGTCGACCACGTGGTACTCGTCGTAGAACTGGACGCCGGCCTTGATGCAGTTCTGGTAGAGCGTCTGGAGGATCATGTGGCCCGTCCGGTCCGCGGCGAAGCAGGCCCGCTTGACCGGGGCCTCCCCGAAATTCCGGGTATGGCCGCCGAACCGGCGCTGGTCGATCTTCCCGTCCGGGGTCCGGTTGAAGGGCAGCCCCATGTGCTCGAGCTCGATCACCGTCTCGATCGCCTCGTGGGCCAGCACCTCGGCCGCGTCCTGGTCGACGAGGTAGTCGCCGCCCTTGACGGTGTCGAACATGTGCCACTCCCAGTGGTCCTCCTCCTGGTTCCCCAGGGCAGCGCACACGCCACCCTGGGCGGCGCCGGTGTGGGAGCGGGTCGGGTAGAGCTTCGTCAGGACGCCCGTGGAGACGCCGGCCCGGGCGAGCTCGAGCGCCGCCCAGAGGCCGGCCCCGCCGGCGCCGATGACGAGCGCGTCGTGGTCGATTCGCATCCAGCGGCCTTCCTACTTGACCGGGAACGGGAGGGTCATGACCGCCATCGTCCCCATCAGGAAGAGCGCGATCCCGGTCAGGTACAGCAGCATCGTCAGGGCGGTTCGCGCCCCGCCGTGGGTGTAGTCCTGGACCACCGTCCGGACCCCCATGAAGCTGTGGAGGACCACCATCGTGAGCATCAGCCAGTCGACGGTCCGCCACAGGACACTCCCCCACCGCTCGTCGACGATCCACTGGGACGTCTCGTTGGCCGGGTCGAAGATGAAATGCGTGATCGAGAAGTGGCCGAGGGCGAGCACGAACAGGGCGAGCCCCGACAGGCGCATCAGGTACCAGACGCCCAGCTCGAACCCACTGCCATGCGGGCGCGCCCGACCGGACCGTGTGTAGACCGCCATCACGACGCCCCCGCCCAGATAGGGCGAAGGATGATGTACGCGCCGGGCAGGCCGACGACCACGAACACCACCCAGCTCGCGTACCAGAGCTGCTTGTGGAAGACGGTCGTGGCGGGCCAGAAGTCCATCACGATGATCCGCAGGCCGTTGAGCGCGTGGTAGAGGAGCGCGGCGCCCACGAGCGTCTCCCCCACCCGGCCGACCGGGCTGGCGTAGAACCTCAGGACCTCGTCGTAGAGGCCCCGGTTCGCGCCCACCAGCCAGATGTCGAGCACGTGGAGAAGGACGAACGCCCAGATGGCGACGCCGGAGATCCGGTGGAATGCCCACGCGAGCATTCCTTCGCCGCCTCGGTACTGGAGGTATCGCACCGGGAGACTCGCCTCCGTGGTGGGCCGGGGATGCAGCCGACTCGCAATGGCCGGGCTCGTCCGGGTGGACCTCCGCATTGTAGGGGGTCGGGCGGGCGCGGGCCGCGTCGCGTCCGCCGCCTGCGCCACCGCCGAGGACACGTCGCGGGGTACCATCGGCTCGCGCCACGCCCACCCAGACGCAGGAGCCGCCGTGAAGATCCAGGAAGCCGACGCGAAGTCGCTGCTCGCCGCGCAGGGCCTGCCCGTCCCCCCGTGGGCCGTCGCCCGGACCCCGGCCGAGGCGCGCGCGGCGGCCGAGCGGTTCCTCGCCGACGGCGCGGGCCGGGTCGTGATCAAGGCGCAGGTCCTCGTCGGCGGACGCGGCAAGGCCGGCGGCGTGAAGCTCGCGGGCTCGCCAGCCGAGGCAGAGGAGGTCGCCGGTCGAATCCTCGGCATGGAGATCAAGGGGATCCCCGTCCGCAAGGTGCTCGTCGGGCCGGCGGCCGTGATCGTCAAGGAGTTCTACCTCGGCGCCATCCTGGACCGCGCGTCGCGACGGATCGTGCTGATGGCCTCGGCGGAGGGCGGCGTGGAGATCGAGGAGGTCGCGAAAGCGACCCCGGAGGCGATCCACCGCGTGGAGGCGCATCCGCTCCTCGGGCTGCTGGACTGGCAGGCCCGCGAGCTCGCCTTCGCCGTGGGCCTGGCCGGGCCGCACCTGCGCGACTTCGTGAAGATCGCCAAGGGCCTCGTCGCCACGATGCGCGCCAACGACGCGGACCTCGTGGAGGTGAACCCGCTCGCGATTCTCCGCGAGAGCGGCCCCGAGGGCCAGGTGGAGCGCCTCGCCTGCCTCGACGCGAAGGTGACCCTGGATGACTCCGCGCTCCCCCGCCATCCCGACCTGGAGAAGCTGCGCGACCTCGACGAGGAGGATCCGGCCGACGCCGAGGCGCGACACTACGACATCAGCTTCATCCACCTCGACGGCTCGATCGGCTGCATGGTCAACGGGGCGGGCCTGGCGATGACGACGATGGACCTCGTGAACCGGGCGGGCGGCGCGCCGGCCAACTTCCTCGACATCGGCGGCGGCGCCAAGGCGGACCGCGTCTCCGCGGCGATGCGCCTGATCCTCGCCGACCCGAAGGTGCGCGCGATCCTCGTCAACATCTTCGGCGGGATCACGCGCGGCGACGAGGTTGCCCGCGGCCTGATCGACGCCCGGGCTCGCCAGGAGCGCGAGGTGCCGATGGTCGTCCGGATCGTCGGCACGAACGCGGAAGAGGCCGCCCGTCTCCTGCGGGAGGCGGCCTTCGAGACGGCCGCGACGCTCGACGAGGCGGCTGCGAAGGCGGTCGCCGCGGCCCGCCAGGCGACGGGAGACGCGGCGTGAGCATCCTGATCGGTCGGGACACGCGGTTGGTGGTCCAGGGCATCACCGGCCGCGAGGGCGAGTTCCACTCGCGCCAGATGCTGGAGTACGGCACCCGCATCGTGGCGGGCATGACGCCGGGCAAGGGCGGCCTCCACGCGCTGGAGAACCGGGTGCCCGTCTTCAACACCGTGGCCGAAGCCGTGCGTCAGACGGGCGCGAATACGTCCTGCATCTTCGTCCCTGCTGTTGGAGCTCCGGATGCCGTTCTGGAGGCCATCGGGGCGGGAATTGGGACCGTTTTCTGCATCACGGAAGGGATCCCGGCCCTGGACATGCTCCCTGTCGTGGAGGTCGTCCGGGCGGCCGGCGCCCGGTTGATCGGTCCGAACTGCCCGGGCGCCACGTCGCCGGGGCGGGCGAAGGTCGGGATCATCCCAGGCTCCATCCATCGCGAGGGGCACGTGGGCGTCGTCTCGCGGTCGGGCACGCTCACCTACGAGGCAGTCCAGGCGATGACCGACGCGGGGATCGGCCAGTCCACCTGCGTCGGGATCGGGGGCGACCCGATCATCGGGACCACGTTCCTCGACGTCCTGCAGCTCTTCGCCGCGGACCCCGAAACCGATGCGATCGTCCTGATCGGCGAGATCGGCGGATCGGCGGAGGAGGAGGCGGCCGCATGGGCGGCTGAGCACCTGCGGGGCGTGCCGATGGTCGCCTTCATCGCCGGCCGGACCGCGCCCGAGGGCAAGCGCATGGGCCACGCAGGCGCGATCATCTCGGGCGGCCGCGGGACGGCCGCGGGGAAGGTCACCGCGCTCGAAGCGGCTGGGATCCGGGTTGCGGGCTCCCCGACCGAGCTGCCGGCGCTCCTCCGCGAGGCGGGCTACCGGGAATGAGCAGCGTGCGCGGTCGGCCGCGGCTCGCCTCGATCCGGGCGGCGAGAGAAATCGGCTGAGCCGATC
>Ga0209880_1000214_pt1 | contig 14017 bp, 12 predicted proteins | sample PersoiDNA2013191_FD_185803 | JGI IMG/M metagenome (GOLD analysis project Ga0209880, IMG submission 185803) | Permafrost soil microbial communities from the Arctic, to analyse light accelerated degradation of dissolved organic matter (DOM) -... | ecosystem: Environmental > Terrestrial > Soil >... | reverse complement strand
GTTCCCGCGCGGAACGTGGGAACGATAGCTAAAATGTCGAAATACGACGAGAGAAGTGCAAGTAATTGCCCAAAATCGTCAGTCGGGTGACGGATATTGATATAAAAAGTGTGTCGGTGGTCCCACGTGCTTTTTATACATTCAGCAATAACAATGCATTGCGATATTGGCATGGCAATTGCTGAGATACTCACCAACACACGAGGTTGTGTGTTAACCAGCGACTTGGCTGGCGTTGACCGGCGACTTGGCTGGCGTAGTTTGCCAGATTAGTCGATCGGACATGCAAGGCTGTTTGGCAGCCTAGTCGAATGGCTATACAAAGTTAACTCAAAAGGAGCTTTAATATGAAAAACATTCAAAAAGGTTTTACCTTGATCGAATTGATGATCGTGGTCGCGATCATCGGTATCTTGGCTGCAGTAGCAATTCCTGCTTACGGCGATTACACCGCCCGTGCGCAAGCTGCTGAAGCCTTCACGCTGCTGGACGGCATAAAGACGCCGTTGACCGAGCTATATACAACCGCTGGTCTATTCGAAATCAACACCGCAAGCGGCATTAGCGCCATTACCCAGGGCAAGTATGTTGCAAGTATGGGGACTGGCAATTCGACTAACTCTGGCCCGGCCGCAACTGGCGGGACCACATCCAAATTCAGTGTCGTAGCGCAGTTTAAGAATTCGGGTGTGAGCAGTAGACTTTTGAACGCAGGTACGGGTGTGCAGGTGCACATGTTCTACAACGCGAACAGCGGTTCCTGGACTTGCGCCAATGGTGATGCTACCGCGGACAATCCAATAACGATTGCGGGAGTTGTTACAACTCTAGGTTCCGAGAATCCAGCCATAGGAACAGGAGCAGATGTAGCAAAAGTCGGTGCCACTGCAACTCTGTTGCCGGCTGCCGTTTTGCCTAAGTCTTGTAGTTAATCTTGCCTAAGCTACCTTAGGGTAGTGCTGCAAGTATAAGCCCCTCGCAAGAGGGGCTTTTTTATCGTTCCCACGCATAACCAGCCACTAGGTTGTCGTTCTTTGACAACCTAGTGGAATGGCTAGGTGTTTCATCAAGAGCGTGGGAACGATAAGCGCAGCAGCTATTTTTTGCCGTGCGCGTCCAGCATCTCGCGCAACTCGCGCAAATCGCTCTCTATCGTAGAGAGTTGGTAAAAGCTTCCGCCCGCCTGTTTCGCCAATTCGAGTTGCTCAATCGCAGCGTGCAAATTGCCTTGCCAGGCATAGCTGTAGGCTTGTGCCTGATGTTGTTCCAGAGTTTTGCCTTGCATGGCGTAGGCCCTGGCTTGCAGGTCATATAACGTGGTGTCGCTGGGGTGGCGGGTGAGTTGTTCGGTGAGCAGTTTGACGGCGATTTCCGCTTGGTTGTCCTGCAGCAGCAGGTCGGTGTAGTCATAAATCAGGGCGCGATGTTGCGGAAAGTTCTGTACGGCGGTGCGGTAAAACGCCAGCGCCTCGGTATAATTTTTTGTGGCGCGCAGCACCTGTCCGGCGAGGGTTTCTATCATCGGGCTATTCTTGGACATCGGATTGGTCTTGGCCTGTTTGCGCAAAATAGTCAACTCTTGAGCGGCGCGCTGGATCTGGTTATCGCGCAACAGCGCGCTCACCAGTCCATAACGCTGTGCAATCGGGTTGCCGTAGTTTTGCGTTCCCAGGGCGTCGCTGAAATAAGCGATGGCATCCGGCGCGGTCTTTTGTGCAGCGATGAGTTTGGTGCGCACCAGTTGAAAATCCAGGCTATCCGGAATCAAGCGGTAAGGTTGGTTATGGATGCGATTTTCGATCTCGGCGATGCGGTCGCTGGTGATCGGGTGGGTGCGCATATAGTTTGGCGCGTTGCTGTCCAGCAGACGCGTTGCTTTTTGCAGCCGCTCCAGAAATTCCGGCATGGCGTGGGTGTTGAAGCCGGATTTTTGTAATAGCTGCAGGCCGATGCGATCCGCTTCCTCCTCATTAGCGCGGGTAAAATTAAGCTGTTTCTGTATATTGCCCGCCTGTACGCTGGCGATGGTGGCTTCTGCCGCTTGCGGGCTGGTGCGTGCGGCGAGTATGGCGATGGCGATGGCCGCCATCGAGATCAGACTATCACCCCGTTGCCCCTCTATCATGCGAGCCAGATGGTGTTGTGTGACGTGTGAAATTTCGTGGCTTAACACGGAGGCTAATTCCGATTCACTTTGAGTTATGAGTAGCAGCCCTGCATTTACGCCGATGAAGCCACCCGGCAAGGCAAACGCGTTGACGCTATAATCATCTACTGCAAAAAATTCAAAATCGAGTGAAGGTTCGGGACTGTTTTCGACCAGCTTGGTACCAAGTTGATTCAGGTAATCGTTGATCTCGGCATCGTCCAGATATTGTTTGCCGGCACGAATCTGCATCATGCTCTGCTGTCCTATCTGGCGTTCCTGTAGCGGGGTAAGCGCGGCCTGCGAGACATCGCCCAAGTCAGGAAGGCCGTCACTCACGGCGCAGGGTGAAATGCACAGCAATAGCAGCAGGGTTAATTTTTTCATGATTGCTATGATAGTTGTTTTTGCTTGTGGTTCAAACTGCCGGAGGCGCTACAATTGTTTCAAAGTGTATTCATTCCGTATAGACAGCGCTCTGCAAAATGCGCAGAATTGGAAAGTTTTCAATCTCGCAATCAGGAAATGGACAAAATAGGCAAATACGAAATAGTGCGTGTGCTCGGTACCGGGGCGACCAGCACAGTGTACCTCGCTATCGATCCGTTCAACAAGCAGCAGGTCGCCATCAAGTTATTCGATCTTGGGATGTTGCGCGACCCCAATCGCGCCAAGATTTATCGCAAGCTCTTGATGACTGAGGCATCGCTGGCGGGCAAGTTGTCACATCCGCATATCGCAAAGATTCTGGATGCGGTGATGGAGGGCGATATCAATTACATGGTGATGGAATACGTCGAGGGCAGTACACTTGAACAATACGCCGAGGTGGATAAGCTGCTGCCGATCAGCACCATTGCGGAAATCACTTACAAGTGTTGCAAGGCTCTCGAATATGCGCAGTATCAGGGCGTGATTCATCGCGATATCAAACCGGCCAATATTTTGTTGCAGGGTGAAACCGATATCAAGATTTCAGACTTTGGCTCGGCGGCTATCCAGAACCAGCAAACCACCCAAGTCAGCGGGATAGGTTCGCCTGCCTACATGTCGCCGGAACAAGTCAAAGAGTTGAAACTGACTCATCAGACGGATATCTATTCGCTGGGGGTGGTGATGTACAAACTGCTTACCGGCAAGTTGCCGTTTGACGCGAGCAATAATTTCAGTATGATTTATCACATCATCAACATCGACCCACCACCACCCAGCACATTTCGTCCGGAAACACCGCCGGAACTGGATGCGATTGTGCAGCGCGCAATGGCGAAGGATACTGCCAAACGCTATCAGACTTGGGATGAGTTTGCGAGTGATCTGGTCGGATTCTCCAGTCATTCAGCACCTGCTCAGAAAGAAATTTTTGATACGGAAAAGTTCGACACTCTGCGCAGTTTGGTGTTTTTCAAGAATTTCAGTGATGTGGAACTTTGGGAGGCGTTGCGCATCAGCGAATGGCGCAAAGTTCCAGAATCCGAGTACATTCTCCATGAAGGCGAAAGCGGACGCTCTTTCTTCATTTTGGGACAAGGTACGGTGCGTGTGACCAAGCAGGGCAGGTTATTGAGTCTCTTGCATCGCGGTAATTGTTTTGGTGAAATGGCGCACCTTTTAGAGCGTGACTTCAAACGCAGCACCGACGTGATCGCCAAGAACGACGTGGTGCTGATCGAAATCAACCCCGATGTGCTGAAACATGCAACGACTGGATGCCGGTTACAGTTCGTCGATGCTTTTCTGCGCATGCTGGTAAAGCGTTTGTCGGTTGCGAATACCAGAGTCTCGCATTTGTTGGCTGATCATAATCAACCGGAAGATGAGCAAGAAAATGCCTAGTGCCATGAACATTAACGGATTCAAGAATATCACCGTCGCAGAACTGCAGGCGATGATGAAACAGGGTGGCTTACGCTTGGTGGACGTGCGCACGGATGCGGAAGTGGCGCGCGGAAAAATTCCACAGGGCGACTCCTTACCGCTACATTTGTTGCCGTTGCGCTTAAGTGGGATGGACAAGAGCTCCACCACCGTCTTCTATTGCCAGGTGGGCGGGCGCTCCGCGCAGGCTGCCGCATTTGCCGCGGCGAATGGCTTTACCGATGTGTATAACCTGCAGGGCGGAATCACGGCGTGGGCGCAGGCCGGATTGCCGATAGAGTCATGAAATTCGATGTTGAACTGGATGCCCGTCAGTTAGCCTGTCCGTTGCCGATTCTGCGCGCTAAAAAATCGCTGTCGCAAATGACCAGCGGCCAGGTTATCAGAATAGTCGCGACTGACAATGGATCACCTAAAGACTTTGAGGTGTTTTGCCGTCAGACGGGCAATGAACTGTTATCTTCGACGGCGCATGACGGCGAGTTTATTTTTTATCTGCGTCGCCGTTGATTTTTACTAACCCAGCTTGCTGCGTTGAGTCTGTAGTTGCGCCAGCGTCGCGCTGAACTCTTCCATGCGCTTGCGCTCCTGTTCCACCACTGCTGCGGGAGCACGATCTACAAAGCTGGCATTGGATAACTTGCTTTGTGTCTTGCCGATTTCGTTTTGCAGGCGGGCGATCTCTTTATCCAGCCGTTCGCGTTCGGCAACGACATCAATCTCAACTTTCAGCATCAGTCTGAATGCCCCAACGATGGCAATCGCCGCGTCACCGTTGGGTAAGTCAGCGACGATCTGCACTTCGCTGAGTTTGGCCAGACTGCTGATGTAGGGAGATAGTGCGTTGAGTGTGGCGGCATCTCCCGCAGCGATCAGCGGTATACGTTGCGCAGGCGAGAGATTCATCTCGCTGCGCAGTCTGCGGCAGGCGTTGATGATTTCCTGCAACAGCGCGACTTGCTCCATCGCGGCTTTGTCTATCCTGGCTACGTCCGATTTTGGATAAGCTTGCAACATGATGCTGTCGCCGGATTTTCCTGCTAATGGCGCGACGGATTGCCACAACTCTTCAGTGATGAACGGAATGATCGGGTGCGCCAGACGCAGAATGGTTTCCAGCACGCGCACCAGTGTGCGCCGTGTGGCGCGTTGTTGCGCAAGGATCGAATGTCCTTCCCTCGACAGAGGGGAGTCGTTTGTCCCCTCGCCCGCTTGCGGGATAACCAGTGACTTGGCTGCGGTCTTTGGCAGCCTAGTCGAATGGCTAGTTGTTTCATTCAGAGGGTTGGGGAGAGGGGTGCTGAGCTGCACCTTGGCCAGTTCCACATACCAGTCGCAGTAAGCGTTCCACACCAGTTCGTACACTGTGCGTGCGGCCATGTCGAAACGGTAATCGGCAAAGTGCTGCGCCATTTCTGCCTCTGCTTGTTGTAGCACACTGATGATCCACTTGTCCGCAGCGGAAAATTCCAATGGCAAGCTTTCATCCAGGCCGACATCATGCGCATCGCAATTCATCAACACAAAACGCGTGGCGTTCCACAGCTTGTTACAGAAATTGCGATAACCTTCGCAACGCTGCATGTCGAATTTGATGTCGCGTCCCGGCGAGGCCAGCGACGCAAAGGTGAAGCGCAGCGCATCGGTGCCAAACGCCGGAATGCCCTCGGGGAATTCCTTGCGCGTGCGCTTCTCGATCTGTTCCGCCTGCTTGGGATTCATCAGGCCGGTGGTGCGCTTCTTCAGCAGCTCTTCGATGCCGATTCCGTCGATTAAATCAATAGGGTCGAGCACGTTGCCCTTGGATTTGGACATCTTCTGACCTTCCGCATCGCGGATCAGGCCATGCACATACACGTCCTTGAACGGGATCTTTCCGGTGATGTGTTTGGTAATCATCACCATGCGTGCCACCCAGAAAAAGATGATGTCGAAGCCGGTGACCAGCACCGAAGAGGGCAGGTATTTCTTTAGAAATAAATTCTGCGCGTCTTTGATTTTGTCGCCAGTCCAGTCCAGCGTGGAGAACGGCCACAGCGCGGACGAGAACCATGTATCGAGCACGTCTGGGTCGCGCTTCAGCGCGCCGTTGTAGCCGTCTTTAGTAGCGAGTTGGCGAGCCTCGGCTTCGTCGTGCGCAACATAGGCTTTGCCGTCGTCGGCATACCAAGCGGGGATCTGATGACCCCACCACAGCTGGCGCGAGATGCACCAGTCCTGAATGTTATTCAGCCACTGGTTGTAGGTGTTCACCCAGTTTTCTGGGTGGAACTTGATTTCGCCTGAAGCGACGCATTCCAGTGCCTGCTCGGTGATACTCTTACCATCTTTGCCGGGCTTGCTCATCGCCACGAACCACTGGTCGGTGAGCATCGGTTCGATCACCGCATGGCTACGATCGCCGCGCGGTACCTTGAGCTTGTGCTTGTCGACTTTTTCCAGTAGTCCGGCTGATTCCAAGTCGGAAACGATTTGTTTGCGAGCAGCGAAGCGGTCCAGCCCTTGGTATTTAACAGGGATTAATTCAACGTCACTATGGAAATCCATTGCTTCACTGATAGTGTCACGTAATGCTTTTGATTGGACACGCAGTTTGTTCTCAGCTTTGCTCTTGATTTTGCCATCCAGACTCAGGACACTGATCATCGGTAGCTTGTGTCGTTGACCAACCGCATAGTCGTTGAAGTCATGCGCCGGTGTGACCTTCACTACGCCCGTGCCGAATTCCATATCGACGTATTCATCGGCGATGATGGGAATCTCGCGGTTGCATAATGGCAGCTTCACCATTTTGCCGATCAGACGTTTATAGCGTCCATCTTCTGGATGCACCATCACCGCCACGTCGCCGAGCATGGTTTCGGGGCGGGTGGTGGCGACGGTGAGGTGGGTCAATCCGCGCGCTTTGTCCGGCTCTGCAAGCGGATAGCGGATGTGCCACATGAAGCCGTCTTCTTCTTCCTGGACCACTTCAAGATCGGACACGGCGGTGTGCAGCTTGGGGTCCCAGTTGACCAGCCGCTTGCCGCGATAGATCAGCCCTTCGTTGTACAGGCGCACAAAGGTTTCGGTGACGGTCTTGGACAAGCCTTCGTCCATGGTGAAGCGTTCGCGCGACCAGTCCGGCGAAGTGCCGAGGCGGCGCATCTGGCGCGTGATAGTGTCGCCGGAGTATTTCTTCCACTCCCATACTTTCTCGATGAATTTTTCGCGGCCCAGATCGTGGCGCGAAATGCCTTGTGCATCCAGTTGGCGTTCCACCACGATTTGCGTGGCGATACCGGCGTGGTCAGTGCCAGGTTGCCACAGCGTGTTGTCGCCTTTCATGCGGTGGTAGCGGGTCAACGCGTCCATTAGGGTCTGATTGAAACCATGCCCCATATGCAGCGTGCCGGTCACGTTGGGCGGCGGTAGCAGGATACAGAATGCTTCGGATTTGTTTGGGTCTAGTCCGGCCTTGAAGTAACCGGATTCTTCCCACTTGGGATACCAGCGCGATTCGATGTTTTTTGGTTCAAAGCTTTTTTCGAGATTCATTGCGATACGTTGCGGCGGACTGCCTGTCCTGAGCTTGTCATAGGGGCGCGATTATACCAAAGGCAGGCAATTCACTATCGGCTAAAGCAGATGTGTAGTGTCACTGTGGAATTACAGGGACAATTCATGAATTGCCCCCGCGGCACTACTGTTGGCTAGCGGGAATCGAGGTACGCATTCAGCGCATCGCGCAGCAGTTCGGGCAACTCGGCTTTGAGTTCGTCGAGTGCCTGGTCGATGGCCAGTCGTTGCAGTTGTCCGAGGTGGAGGCCGAGCTTTTGCGTGAACAGGGTTTCAATGTGTGCCTCGAGTTGATGCAGAAGCTGCTGTATTTCCTCCGCGCTCAATACATGTGGCAGATGGGTATCTGCTTCAGCAACAACCTCGGTGAGAGTAGGTAAATCATCCAGTGTCGTTTCGCCTATCGTTCGTGTCGGCAAAGTCTGTTTGGAAGGTGAATCGCTGTCCGGTTGTTTGATGGAGGTCATGTATTTTGAGTTTTGGATAAATCAATATGACACAGCTCATAGCCGCGATCACGATAGAACTTGAAACGTTCACGCCCCATGCGGCTGTCTTCTGCATCGTTGCTGATGATCTCGATGACACGTTCGAAGCGGCTGAAGAATGGCACACATTCGGTGTGCAGGCTGATCAACAAATCATGATGCGGGAATTTTTCGCCACCAAGATTCAGCACAACCGGCATTTGCTCTGCTTCTTCGGCATCGCTACGACAGTGCGGAATAAAGGCGGTGGCAGGGTAATGCCAGAGCAGTTTATCCAACGCATCAGTGGTTGCTGCATCGGGCACGCTGATGACCGTGCGCACGCCACTCTGCATGGCTTTGTGGCTCAACTGGCAAGCGGTGCGCAGCTTGTCGGGTGAGCCGGTATAAAAGTCCACTTTGGTCATTATTTTGGGGTCATTATTTGGCGGTTTGTGCGCGCTTGATTAAATACAGTGTGAGCAACGGCACAGGACGGCCGGTCGCGCCTTTGTCCTTGCCGGACTTCCATGCGGTTCCGGCGATGTCCAGATGCGCCCAGCGGTAATCCTTGGTGAAGCGCGACAGGAAACAAGCGGCAGTGATGCTGCCACCGGCTCGCCCGCCGATGTTCTGCATGTCGGCAAAGTTGCTGTCCAGCAGTTGCTGATAGTCGTCCCACAGTGGCAGGTGCCAGGCGCGGTCATATGAGTAATCGCCCGCATCCAGCAACTCCTTGGCAAGTTTGTCGTCGTTGCTGAACAGCCCGCTGGCAACGTGACCAAGTGCAATGACGCATGCACCGGTAAGGGTGGCGATGTCCACCACGGTGTCCGGTTCAAAGCGTGCGGCATAGGTCAGCGCGTCACACAGGATCAAACGGCCTTCCGCATCAGTGTTGAGGATTTCGATGGTCTGACCGGACATGCTCTTTACGATGTCGCCGGGTTTGCTGGCGGCACCGCCCGGCATGTTTTCGCAACTGGGGATCACCGCGACCACATTCAGCTTCAAGCCCATTTCGGCAATTGCCTGCATCGTGCCGAGCACGCTGGCGGCTCCGCACATGTCGTATTTCATTTCGTCCATTTCCGCGCCGGGTTTGAGCGAAATGCCGCCGCTGTCGAAAGTGATGCCCTTGCCGACCAGCACGACAGGCTTTTGTTTTTTGTTGCCACCTTGGTATTCCAGTGTGATTAATTTGGCGGGTTGGCGACTACCGTGCGTGACGGATAGCAATGAATGCATGCCCAGTTTCCGCATGTCCTTTTCTTCGAGGATAGTTGCCTTGAGTTTGTGCTCTTTGGCCAGTGTTTTAGCCTGGTCGGCCAGATAAGTCGGCGTACAGATGTTACTGGGCAAATTGCCTAAATCCTTGGTCAATTTCATGCCGTGTGCGATAGCGGCAGCTTGGCTGAGTGCTGCTTGTGCGGCGTTGCCGGGTTTGTCGGCGCAGCCCAGCAGGATTTTGCGCAGCGTCGACGCATCGGCAGGCTTGCTCTTGAGTTGGTCACAACGGTAGCCGGATTCGGCAGCGATCAGCACGGTCTGCATGATCTTCCAGGCCTCATCGCGACCCTTGACGGGCAGGTCAGTGAGATACAGCGCGGCATCTTTGCAGGCAGTTTTTTGCAGCGCGCCTAAACTGGCGCGCAACACGTCGAGGAGTTGTTTGGTCGCAAATTCATTGGCTTTGCCAAGGCCAACCATCAACACGCGTTCCGCAACGATGTTGGCAACATGATGCAGCATCAAGGTGCTGCCGGCCTTGCCATTCATGTCGCCGCGCGCGATGAGGTCGCTTAAATGATGCGCTGCAGCCTTGTCTAGCAGCTGAGCTGCCGTCGAGAGTTTGCCGCCTTCATACACGCCAACGACCACGCAGCCACTGCGCTGTTTTTCCGGACTGCTTTGTTTTATGCTAAATTCCACGTGTTGCTCCTTAATATTGAAAAACCTGCGCCTATATGTCCGATTATCCGCAAACTTACCGTATAAAGTCAAAGCCATTGCGCACTGGGATTTTCCATCGTGCTTTGGTGAGTGAATTTGCCAGCAATGGATTGCTGGTATTCGCGGTGTTGATCGGCATTGTGGTGGTCAGCCAACTGATACGCCTGTTAAGCGACGCGGTCGGCGGCATGATAGCAGTGGATGGGGTGTTGGCTCTGCTGGGCTTCAGTGCCATGAATTATCTGCCGGTGTTGCTATCCATCAGTTTGTTCATATCCATTCTGCTTACTTTATCGCGCTGTTATCGCGACAGCGAGATGGTGGTGTGGTTTTGTTCCGGCATCGGGCTGACGCGCTGGATACGTCCGGTCTTATGGTATGCCGTGCCGGTTGTGGGTTTGATTGCTCTGCTTAGTCTGTTGCTGTCGCCGTGGGCACTGCGTAAGGCCGATGAGTTCAAGAGTAAATTGGAAAGTCGTGGTGATGTCATGTCCGCGACACCGGGTATGTTCCGCGAGTCCAAGCAGGCCGACCGGGTGTATTTTGTTGATAACGTCGATGCGGGATCCAACCGCGTTGGCAACATCTTTGTGCAATCCGAGCAAAACGGCAAACTCGGCGCGATGGTGGCGCGGCAAGGTTTGCAGGAAACTTTGTCGAACGGGGATCGTTTTTTGGTGTTGCTGAATGGCACGCGTTATGAAGGCACGCCGGGTCAGCGCGATTATAGCATCGTGGAATTTGAACGCTATGCGATGCGCATTGATGCAGCGCCTGTCAAACAGTCCGAGCCTCAGGTGCACTCCATGCCGACGCCGGAATTATGGCGCAACCCCACAACGTGGAATCTCGCCGAGCTGGAATGGCGATTCGGGTTGCCGATCAGCGCAACGATTCTTGCCCTGTTGGCGATTCCCTTGAGCTATGTCAATCCGCGTGCGGGTCGTTCGCTCAATCTGATTTTGGCGATCGTGCTGTATATGCTTTATAGCAACATGATCAGTGTCACCAATGCCTGGGTAGGTCAAGGCAAGCTGTCGCCCGGCATCGGCCTGTGGGGCATACATGCGGTAATGCTGACGATAACGGCGTTGATGTTTTATCGCCGCATGACATTGTTCTCGATCTCCCTCTGGAAGAGGAGATCGAAGCGAGGAGCCGAGGTAAAGGTATGAACCTGCTGACGCGCTATCTTGGCCGTGAAATTTACCTCAGCATCGGGGTGGTGTTTTTCGCGCTCATCATGCTGTTCGCATTTCTGGATCTGATTCATGAACTGAATGTGATGGGGCAGGGGCAGTATCACTTGGGCTATGTGTTGCTGTTCGTCACACTGACCATTCCAGGCCATGTCTATGAACTGTTTCCGGTGGCGGTGCTGATCGGTACTATTATTGCGCTGGTGCAAATGGCAGCCAGCTCGGAGTTGACGGTTTTTCGATCTTCCGGCGCATCGCTTTGGCAGATGGTCGGCGCGCTGTTCAAGATTGCCTTGCCACTGGTGGTGTTGAGTTTTGTTTGTGGCGAATTGCTTGCGCCGCCGAGTGAGCGGATGGCGCAGAAATTGCGTTTGAAGGCGCAGAACGCGCAAGTTTCGCTGAAGGAATTTCGTTCCGGCGTGTGGGTCAAGGACGAGCGCAGCTTCGTGAATGTGAAGAACGTGATGCCGGACACCAGCCTGTTGAATATTGATATTTACCAATTCGATGAAACCTATCACTTACAGTCGATTATCAATGCCAAGCGGGCAAACTTTATTGAGGAAGGGCGTTGGCAGCTTGAGGATGTGCTGGAGACGCGCTTTGGCAAAGGCGGTACTGATATTGATGTCCAGCCCAAACAGGAATGGCGTTCGGCGCTGACCCCAGGCATTCTGAGCGTGTTGTTGGTGGTGCCGGAACAAATGTCCGCCTACGATTTGTTCGTATACGCCGAACATTTGAAAGAGAACCACCAAAAAAGCGCGCGTTATGAAATCGCGATGTGGAACAAGCTGGTTTATCCGTTTGCATCACTGGTGATGATGCTGCTGGCGCTGCCGTTTGCGTCTTACCATCGGCGTGCGGGGGGGGTCGGTGCGATGATATTCTTGGGCATTGTGCTTGGCCTGGTGTTTCACTTTACCGGGCGGTTATTTGCCAGTTTGGGCGCTCTCAACGACTGGCAGCCCTTCATCAGCGCCACTGCGATGACCGGATTGTTTTTGCTGCTTGGGATGGCGATGCTGTGGTGGACGGAAAGACGATAGAGCTGTTTTGAGCATTCCTGAATTGTCCATATAACCCGCATGTATAAAAGAATTTCGGGTTTTTTGTTGCCTGAGTGAACCTAATTATTCCCTTGCAATATACCGACATTTTACGGTATATTTGACGGCATGTTGCGATCCAGACAACACAGATACCGTCAAAGGGGTTAAATCATGGCACTGACTGCAATAGAGGTACGCAAGACAAGGGCAACAGATAGGCCGCAAAAGCTGGCGGACGGTGGCGGTTTATATCTGCTGGTGCAACCGAACGGCGCAAAGTATTGGCGGCTTGATTATCGCTTTGCTGGTAAGCGCAAAACACTGGCTGTTGGGGTATATCCAGACGTGAGCCTATCGGATGCACGGGAACGCCGCGAGGCTGCGCGCAAGGTGCTAGCGAATGGTGCAGACCCTAGCGCAGTGAAGAAGGCGCAAAAAGCGGCTGTAATGTCACTGGCAGCGAATAGCTTTGAAATCGTGGCGCGTGAGTGGCTTTCTAAATTCTCAAAAAACTGGAAAGAATCACATACCAGAACAATCAGCGTAAGGCTTGTAAATGACGTTTTCCCATGGCTTGGTGCGCGCCCTATCGGGGAAATAAACGCGCCTGAATTGTTGGCAGTATTACGCCGGATAGAAAGCCGTGGTGCATTAGATGCCGCTCACCGTGTAAGTGCTATTTGTGGGCAAGTTTTCCGTTACGCCATTGCAACAGGTAGAGCGCAACGTGATCCATCGGCTGACTTGAAAGGCGCATTGCCACCACATAGAGGCAAGCACTTGGCAGCGATTACCGAGCCCGTGAAAATTGGTAAATTGATGCGAGATATTGAAGGCTATCGAGGCTCGTTTATTGTTCGCTGCGCGTTACGTATTGCACCAATGGTATTCCTGCGGCCAATAGAATTGAGCCGCGCAGAGTGGCCAGAAGTTGACCTTGATAAAGCAGAATGGCGCATACCTGCCGACAAGATGAAAATGAAGGCATTGCACATAGTCCCGTTGCCTACTCAAGCCGTGGCGATCCTGCGAGAGTTGCACCCACTGACAGGCGCGGGTGAATATCTCTTTCCCAATGTACGTACCGGCAAGCTACCGATGGCAGGTAATACGATATTGGCGGCGATAAGAAGCATGGGTTACACCTCCGCCGAAATGACCGCTCACGGATTCCGGCACATGGCCAGCACGTTACTCAATGAGCAAGGCTTTAATGCGGACGCAATAGAGCGGCAACTGGCGCATAAGGCAAGCGGTGTACGCGCGACCTATAACGCGGCGGAATATCTACCAGAGCGCAGGCGCATGATGCAGCAGTGGGCTGACTACCTGGACGGATTGAAGGCGGGCGCGGAAGTGATTCCGCTGCCGACTAAAGCCGCTTGACAATTGTAATTGTACAAATTACACTGAAATCCAGTTAATTACATATTGCCATGATACTCACATTCAAACACCGTGGACTTGAGCGTTTCTTCAAGAAGGGTGACCACCGTGGCATCATCGCCAAGACTGAGGTGCGGATTGAGCGGATGCTTGACCGACTTGATACCATCGTGAGGCCGGAAGACATGAACATTCCCGGATACAAGTTTCACCATCTAACGGGAGACCGCAAGGGAGCCTATGCCGTGACGGTGACCGGTAACTGGCGTATTACTTTTCGGGTTCTTCATCAATTGCACTGTAATTTTTTCCTCAATGCCAGAGAATTCGGTTTCTCAAACTCACCGACAACATCATGAAAGACACTGCCCTGTACGA
>Ga0209880_1000212_pt1 | contig 14048 bp, 4 predicted proteins | sample PersoiDNA2013191_FD_185803 | JGI IMG/M metagenome (GOLD analysis project Ga0209880, IMG submission 185803) | Permafrost soil microbial communities from the Arctic, to analyse light accelerated degradation of dissolved organic matter (DOM) -... | ecosystem: Environmental > Terrestrial > Soil >... | reverse complement strand
CTCAAGCACAGCGGGCTGTCGTTGGCGTTGGTGGAAAGCCAGCCCGCGCCAAAGCTGGGCAACACGCCGACCAATAACGCCCGTTCCCCTCTCCCCAACCCTCTCCCGCAAGCGGGTGAGGGGGCGAACGAATCGCTGCGCGGATTTCACATTAACGAATGGGATAGCCGCATTTACGCGATCAGCCCGGGCAGCCGCAGCTTCCTCGAGCAATCCGGCGCATGGTCTTTGCTGGATGCCGGCCGCATCGCAGCGGTCGAAGCGATGCGTGTGTTTGGCGACACAGGAGCGGAACTGGAATTCAGCGCCTATCAAATGGGCGTGGCGGAACTGGCGTGCATATTGGAAAACCGCGCGTTGCAGCACGCGCTGTGGCAAGTGCTGCAAGCGCAAGAAAACCTCACCCTGCTGCATCCGGAACGCTGCGCATCACTCCAGTTTGCTGCGGATGCGGCCATGCTTACACTGGAAGATGGCCGTACTCTGAGTGCCAAACTCATCGTAGGCGCGGATGGGCGCGATTCCTGGGTGCGCAAGCAAGCAGGAATCAGTGCCGCGCCGGTGGACTATCAACAACATGGCGTAGTGGCAAACTTCTCCACTGAGCTGCCACATCGCGGTATTGCGTATCAATGGTTCCAGCCGGACGGCATTCTCGCGCTGCTGCCGCTGCCGGGCAACCGCGTTTCGATGGTGTGGTCGGTCAGCCCAGAGCAGTCAGCGCGTCTGCTGGCGATGTCACATGGTGAGCTATGCGCACAAGTTGCTACCGCATCGCGGCACACACTCGGTGATCTGCAACTCATTACGCCACCCGCCGCTTTCCCGCTGCGCCTGTTGGTATTGCCGCAGATCAGCGCGCCACGCGTGGCATTGATCGGCGATGCCGCACACAATATGCACCCGCTGGCGGGGCAGGGCGTGAATACCGGCTTTCGCGATGCGCGCCAGCTGGCGCAGATACTGGTCGAACGGGGCGCGCAAAACGACTGCGGTGATGCACAATTGCTGCGCCGTTATGAACGAAAACGCAAAGAAGACATCTATGCGATGCAGGCGACGACTTACGGCCTGAAGCATTTGTTCAATAATGACGTTCCGCTGTTGCGTGCCGTGCGCAATTTTGGGCTGAATGCCACCAATCACCTCATCCCGCTGAAAAAAATGTTGATGCAACACGCCCTGAATTAAACGAAAAGAATAACCCATGAAAATACTAATCGCTCTGTTTCTGTTCACACTGTTGTCTTCCGCGCACGCCGGAGAGAACGAAATACGCAAGTCGTTGCAAAGCAAATTCCCCGGCATCGGCAAGATCGAACATATCGTCAAAACGCCTTATGCGGGACTGTATGAAGTTATCATTGACGATCAGCTTTTGTATACGGATGCGCAAGGGGAATATCTGTTCGAAGGTAATGTAATCGAGTCGAAAAGCCGTCGCAATCTGAGCGATGAGCGGCGCCGTGTGTTATTCGCGATCGATTTCGACAAGTTGCCGCTCGAGCTTGCGGTGAAAAAGGTGAAGGGCAACGGCAAGCGCAAGCTGGCTATTTTCACTGATCCCAACTGCGGCTTCTGCAAACGCCTTGAGAAAGAGTTAAGCAGAGTTACCGATGTCACGCTTTACCGTTTTATGTACCCGATTTTCCCAGGCTCGGATGAGATCGTGCGTAATGTGCTCTGCTCAAAAGATTCGAACAAGGCATGGGAGGATTGGATGTTGAGCGAAATCGCACCTGCAAAAGCAATTTGCGATACCCAAACTGAAAAAGTCATGGCTTTGGGTCAAAAACTCCGCGTCAACGGCACGCCAAATCTGATTTTTGGTAACGGCATACAATCCCCGGGCTTTTTGCCGTTGGAAGAATTGGAAAAGAATCTGAACGAGACCGAAAAAAAACAGGGAACGTCATGAATTCCAACGCGGAAATTTATCAAGACTTGCTCGTCAAAGCCGTGAGCGAAGCGCGCGAGGGCATTACCATCGCCGATGCGCAGCAGCAGGATTTTCCGCTGATCTATGTCAATGAGGGTTTTGAAAGATTGACTGGCTATAGCTCTGACGAAGTCATGGACAAAAATTATCGCATCTTGCAGGGAACCGATACCGACCAGCCTGAAATAGCCGTAATGCTCGCCGCTATCGCCAAAGGCGAGGGTTGCGTTGTCACGTTACGCAATTACCGCAAGGATGGCTCAATGTTCTGGAGCGAGCTCAACATTTCTCCGATGCATAATGCGCAAGGCACACTCACCCATTTCATCGGTATCCTGAAAGATATGGCGGCCAGAGGCCAGATAGGACAACAGCCGGAAACCTCGATCTATACTGACCCGCTGATCGGTATGGGTAACCGCCGCCACTTCGACGAACGATTCGCCGACTTGCTGCATGTCGCACAACGCATCCACACCGGGATATCGGTGCTGATGATTGATTTGGACCACTTCAAGTTATTCAATGAGCATTATGGGCACTCAGCGGGAGATGAATGTTTGCGTATGGTGGGCGATTGCATCGCAAAATCATTCATACGCACGTCGGATTGCGTAGCGCGATATGGCGGCGAAGAATTTGCCATCGTGTCATTTTCCACCGGTATCGAGGCTTTGCGCGATCACGCGCAAAAACTTTGCGAACAAGTGCGCGCACTCAATATCCCGCATGGCGATTCCCCGCATGGAGTGGTCACCATCAGTATCGGCGGCATTCATCGTCTGCCGAATCGGGATACCACGGAAGAGCTGCTCGTCGAACTGGCCAATCAGGAATTACTTTCCGCCAAGCACAGCGGGCGCGACCGCGTGCACATCATCGGATAGTTCGTTGCCCCAAAGCAGACTCTGGCGAATAGCAAAAATGTGCCAAGAAGGGACGGTCAAGGAAGTCGCTACGAACGACCGCTCCTCGGCCTTACCGGACGCTGGCGATTTTCTGAAAATGGTATCGGTTCAGCCAGCGGCAATGTCCGGTTCCTAGTTTTTCGAATCGTCACTAACGACTTGTTTGAAACAGTCAGCTTTGATTTTACACTTCCCGAAACCGGCCATTCGCCAAGTTCAGCAAACGACACAAACCTGCCGGTCAGTTTTCTACGAAGCAGACATTCAACAGTTGAGTGCATATCCCAGACACCATACGAACACGTTTGGCAAGACAAGGCAGCTACGGTTTCGCGACGGGCTGCAACCGCCATTACCGCAAACACCCATAGGGCTCAAGGTAAGGAAACCATGCAATTCAAAATGCCTTTATGGAACCGCTGATTAAATCCACCTCGACGTGGTGCTCCCGGCGGTCGTCCACAAGGGGGATCATGCCTTGCGGTCGCCCTGTCCCATCTACGCCGGCTCCATTTACCACGGCACCGTCCACCGTCACGCGGATCACATGCTCCGACTTTTCACCGACGCGCTTGACGGTGATGTGGTAGAAGGTCTCGCGATAGCGGTAGTCGATTTTGTACGACTCCCAATGGGCCGGGATACATGGTGCAATGCGCAGATGGTCAACTTCCAGTTGCAGGCCCAGTAGCGTTTCCACGGTCAGCCGGTACATCCAGCCCGCCGCCCCGGTGTACCAGGTCCAACCGCCCCGGCCTGTGTGTGGCGGCGCACCGTAAATATCTGCGCACATGACGTACGGTTCGACCTTGTAGCGTTCGATCTCCTCCGACTGACTACCGTGATTGATGGGATTGAGCATGGCGAACAATTCCCACGCGCGTTCCCTGTCACCCATCATGGCAAACGCCGTCGTGGCCCAAATCGCGGCATGGGTATATTGGCCGCCGTTCTCGCGGACGCCGGGCACGTAGCCCTTGATATAACCGGGCTCAAGGTCTGATTTATCGAAGGGCGGGTCGAGCAGTTGGATTAACTGCGTATCGCGTCGCACCAAGCGTTGGTCCACCGCCGCCATCGCCTGGCGGGCTCGTATGGGATCGCCGCCGCCCGAAATGACCGCCCAACTCTGGCTGATCGAATCGATTTGGCATTCGTCATTGTCGGACGAGCCCAAGGGTGTGCCATCATCGAAATAGGCCCGCCGATACCAGCCGCCGTCCCAGGCATTGGCCTCAATGTTGTTGCGCAGCAGCGCAGCCTGCGCGGTGCAAACTTCGGCAAAGGCCTCGTCGTCTCGGCCATGAGCCAGGCCTGCAAACAGTTGAAGGTTTTCGTACAGGAACCACGCCAGCCAAACGCTCTCGCCCTTGCCATCACGACCGACGAGATTCATACCATCATTCCAGTCGCCGCAGCCCATCAGCGGTAATTGATGTTCGCCAAAGCGTAAACCATGTTTGATTGAACGCACGCAGTGTTCATAGAGGCTGGCCACTTCAGCCGAACGTTGCGGCTGGTCGTAGTAAGCCTCCTCTTCCGGATTCAACTTGCGGCCCTCCAGGAAATGTACTGGCTCGTCGAGTACTCCCGTATCGCCGGTCGCCAGCACATAACGACAGGTTGCATACGGTAGCCACAGATAGTCGTCGGAGAAATGTGTGCGCACGCCTTGTCCGTTGGGCGGATGCCACCAGTGTTGCACGTCACCCTGGAGGAACTGGCGCTCGGCGCAACGGATCAACTGCTCGCGTGCGAGCCACGGTGTCGTATGGATCAGCGCCATGGTATCCTGCAATTGATCGCGGAAACCGTAGGCGCCGCCGGACTGATAATACCCACTACGGCCCCAGAGCCTGCAGGACAGTGTCTGATAGACCAGCCAGCCGTTGGCCAATACGTCCAACGCTGGATCCGGCGTCTCCACGTGCACCGCGCCCAAGGTGCGGTTCCAGTGTTCCCACACCGCTTCCAATGCCTGCCGTGCGCCAGCCGGTCCGCCGAATCGCTGGATGAAATGCTGCGCTTCGTCGCTGTTGCGGGCCGCGCCGAATACGAACACGATCTCGCGCTCTTGCCCTTCGGCCAGTTCGATCTGGGTCTGTATCGCGGCGCACGGATCAAAGCCCGCACCTGTCTTGCCCGACAAACGCTTGCGGCGCATAGCCGCCGGGCTGGCCAGCGAGCCGTTGCGGCCAATGAACTCTGTACGGTTTCCGGTCACCGTACGCTCTCGCTCGCTGACCTGCACAAAGACAACCCGATTGGCGCATTCGCGGCCGTAAGCATTGCGGGCAAACAGCGCCCCGCTGTACGGATCCGTTTCGGTCACAATGTGCATCAGATTGGCGTGTCGCCACTCACCGAGCACCAGTTCCCAATACCCGGTCAGCGACAATCGACGCGTGCGCTTCGAATGGTTGCGCAGCTTGACTACGACGAACTTCACCGGTGCGTCCATGGCGACGTAGGTGAATAGTTCCGAGGAGATGCCGGCTTCGTAATGCTCGAACACGCTGTACCCAAACCCGTGCCGGCACACATACCCGGACCGACCGCGGGCGGGCAACGGCGTCGGCGACCAGAACGCACCCGTTTCCTCGTCGCGGATGTATAGCACCTCGCCGCTGCTGTCGCTAAGCGGGTCATTGTGCCAGGTGGTCAACCGGAACTCATGAGCGTTTTCCACCCAGGTATACGCGCTCCCGCTCTCGCTGACGACCGTGCCAATGTGCGGGCTGGCGATGACATTGACCCACGGCGCCAGCGTGCTCTGACCAGGCTCGAGGGTGACGACGTATTCGTGCCCGTCGGGCGTGAAGCCCCCCAGGCCGTTGCAGAAAATGCGTTCGCGCGCCGACAGCGGATGGACCTGTTCAACTGCCGGTTGCAGCAATGGCTCCAGACGGTCCGACACACGCTCTGCCGACACGCGGCGTTCCACCTGCTCGACCAATGTCTCGGCGGTATCGGTGAACACGACGCGGGCGACAGTCTGGAACAAGACCCGCTCATCCTCGGAAAGTTCTTCGTCGCGCAGCACGAAGACTCCACCCGGTTTGTCGATAATTTGTGCTTCGGGACCCGCGTTGATCAGCCCCATGATCTCGTCTTGCAGAATCGCCCGGTAGCCCGAGAAATCCTCGTTCACGATCACCAAGTCCGCAGCCAAGCCCTTCAGCCGCCAATAGGCATGGGCTTGCAGCACCTGTTTTACCAAGTCGATGCGGTTCAGGTCGCCGATGCGTATCAGGACGATCGGCAGATCGCCCGAGACGGCAAAGCGCCAAAGCCCGGACTGACCAAGCTGGTTGCGGGAAATGACGCTGGGCGCAGCGCGGCGCAAGGCATTGCCGTAAATGACGGAGGTGGCCAGGCGGCCATAGACCTGTACATCGGCTTCGGATGCGTTGAGGTGGCGCAACACCTCCTGACTTTGGAACCATGACATTTCAAAGGCACGCTCAATGAAGTGCCGGTCACAATACTCCTCAAGCAAAGTCAATGCTGCCTCGCGCGTGTCCGCGACACCGGAGATGATCTGCACGGTCGCCGATTCGTCGGGTGACAAGGTGATGGTGCGGCGGATCGCCACGATGGGATCGAGCACCGAACCATCAGTGTTCGACAACTGCCCCGATAATTGAGAGGGGCTATCACTGCTATCCAGTACCACTGGGTTGGCTGCCGTTCGACCCCGCCCGATGAATTTGGCGCGATCAGTCTCGTAAGACGGCTCGTCGGCAACCGCGCCAGGTGCTGCCAACAGGTGGAACATCCACGGCACCTGCTCCCCCGGTGTGCGGCGGCGTCGCGTACAGAGGATCGCCTGCCGGCCGGGCAGGATTTCGGTTTGCACGAATAAATTACTAAATCCGCGATGCGCCAGGTCGGCATTCAACGGTGCCAACACGACCTCCGCGTAACTCGTCACCTCGATATGACGGGTACGGGACGACTGGTTGGTGAGCGTGACACGGCGGATCTCGACGTCGTCTTCAGGTGAAACGCTGATCTCGGTGTGCGCTTCGATCGCATGATCGCGCCGCCGGTATTCAGCGCGCGCCTGCACGAAGATCGCCTCGTAGTGATCGGCCTTGCGCAGTGTCGGTTGATACGCGGTTGACCAATAACGCCCCGTGTCGCGGTCGCGCAAGTAAATGAATGTGCCCCAGCAATCGGAAGTGGCGTCCTCGCGCCAACGGGTGACGGCCAAGTCGCGCCAGCGGCTGTAACCTCCTCCGGCATTGGTCGCCATGACGTGGTACCTGCCGTTGGACAACAGGTGAACTTCAGGTATTGGCGTGTTCGGGTCGGTAAACACGCGCATGATCCCGCCTGCTTCCGCGGCAGGGGGTCGCGCGGAGGCGTTCACTTCAGCAGCGTGTGGGTGCAACGTGGCTCCCTTCTTCGGCACACGCTCCTGCAGCAACAATTCCGTGGCCTGTACCAGGGGGGCAGACATGAATCGGCGTTGCATCGGCCGGTTGAGCAATACATGCCCAAAGGCCAACAGGCTCATGCCTTGATGATGCGCCATGAAGGTACGCACGATGACGTGATTCTTGCCCCGCGGCACACGCGATGGCGTGTAATCGACCGCCTCGTAGAACCCATAGACGCCGAGGAAACCATAGCCAGCCAGCGTCTGCAAGTTGCGACACGCTTCCCGCGGCATCACCGTCAGCGCCAGTGCGCTGGCGTAAGGAGCGATGACCAGGTCGTCTCCCAGCCCGCGCTTGAAGCCTAGTCCGGGCACGCCGAACGCCCGATATTGATAGACCTGGTGCATATCGGTGGCGTTATAGCAGGACTCGGAAATGCCCCAAGGCACAGCGCGTTGCCGGCCGTATTCGATCTGGCGCGACACCACGGCCTTGCAGGTCTGCTCCAACAAGGTGTTCTCGTAACTCGGCATCATCAGCCGCGGCATGAGGTACTCGAACATCGAGCCGCTCCACGAAATCAAGCTCACGTTGCCGCCATGACTTGTCAGCAGGCGGCCGAGTGAGAACCAATGCTTCTGCGGTACCTGTCCCTGCGCGATGAGCAGGAAACTGGCCAGGCGCGCTTCTGATGCCAGCAGGTCGTAGCAGGACGGATCGCGGCGCCGTTCGCCCACGTCGTAACCTATGGTCAGCAAGCTGCACGACGTATCGTAGAGAAATTCAAAATCCATCACCGCCAGTTCGCGGCAACGATCCACCAAATCGTCGATGATTCTGAACCGCTCCACCGCGTCCTTATAACGTGATCCTGCTGCCGCGGCTGCCCCGGCTGACGACAGCGCTTCAGTGCCAACTGCTCTCTCTCTGGCCAATTCCGCCAGCGTCGGGATATTGCTGAAGTGCCGCGGCTCGGGCACCAGGAATCTAATGTCATCTCGAAGTGCCCGGGATTGCTGGTCGAATGCCTGCGCCCAGTAATACAGTTCGCCATCGATATCAATATCCGCCGGCAGCCATGCAACCAGCCCCCCGCCAGTACGGTGAATTTCATCCAGCAAGCTGTCGGCGGCAGCCAGTGTCTGTGGCTGCGCTTTTGGTGCAAGTTCAGGCAGCGTGAGTGAGTGTAGTGTGTCCTGCAGAAACTTGATCTTCTTTGCAAGATCCGGGGCAGGTGATGAGGACACGTGTTCGGCAAGCACCTGCAAGGTGTCCTGCAGCCCCTGAAACGCGTTTGATGACAATACCGGCTGATATTTCAACTCGGCCAGTCCCGCTTGCAAGGTGAGCAAGCTGCCGGCCAGATTGCCGCTGTCCACCGAAGAGACGTATTGCGGGTGTAGCGGTTGCAGCGTGCGCGTGTCGTACCAGTTGTAAAAATGGCCGCGGTAGCGTTCCAGCTTTTCCATCGTAGCCAGTGTGTTCTCGGTAAGCCGCAGCAATTCTCCGGCGGAAATGTAACCGAAATCGTAGGCAGCCAGGTTCGCCAGCAGCGACATGCCGATGTTCGTGGGCGAGGTACGCGAGGCGATGGCCGGAGCCGGATATTCCTGGAAGTTATCGGGCGGCAGCCAGTTGTCCTGTGGGCCGACGAACTCCGCGAAGAAGCGCCACGTTCGCCGGGCCGACGCCCGCAGGAACGCCCGCTGATCAACGGTCAAGTCCGGTACGGGGGACACAAGCGGCTTGCTGATCCACCATCCGACGACTGGCGACACCAGCCAGAGCAACAAGACGGGCGCGCAGAAGAGTAACTCCGCCGACCGGTTGACCTCCAATGCCCAAGCCCCAGACAAAGCCAAGGCCAAGCCCAGCAATACCGCCAGAACAGGCGCGATCCACATCTCCCTAAAAAAACCGGGCAGCGTACGGCGCGCGTTGCGACTTGCATAGGAGTGCAGTTGCCAGAGCAATAATCCGCGTCGAGTGAACAGCATCCGCACACCCGAGCGCAGGATCGCATCTAGGCAAATCAGCGCGTCGTAGGGCAAAAGGACCAACGTAAGCAAAGCGAGCACTATTGGGCGGCCCGCGGATTTGCTTGTCAGGGTCAGGTGCGCCAGCCAATCACGTTCTTCAGGCCTACGGATGAGCTCGATCACGGCTCCGAGCAAGGTGGGCAAGAACACCACACCCGCGACCAGCAGGGTCCAGAACCACGCCGGTCCCGGACCAAACAGCCAACCACCTGCCAGCAAGGCAAGCAGCGACGGCGACACGAGGCTGCGTCGGAGGTTGTCGAAAATTTTCCACAGCGACAAGGCTGTAAGCGGGTTCGGCTGCCGCTTCGTCTTCGATCCATTTGACCCAGACGGTCCAGGCACGCGCGGGAGCAGCCAGCCGGCCAGCTGCCAGTCGCCGCGTATCCACCGGTGGCGCCGGCTGGCCTCTATGGCGTAATTGGCCGGATGCTCTTCAATGAGGTCGACATCGGACACCAGTGCGGAACGCGCATACCCGCTTTCCAGCAAGTCGTGACTGAGAATGAGATTCTCCGGAAAGCGTCCATCGACGGCCTGACGAAAAGCGTCCACATCGTAGATGCCCTTGCCGATGAACGTCCCCTCCCCGAAAATATCCTGGTAGACATCCGATACCTCGCGCGTGTAGGGATCGATGCCTGACTCACCCGCGAACAGTTTCGTAAACCGTGACTGGCCTGCACTGGTCAGGCTGATCGAAGCGCGTGGTTGCAGGATCGCGTAGCCTTCGACAACGCGTCCCTTATCGGCATCGTACACCGGCCGATTTAGAGGATGAGCGATGTTTCCTATCAGTGTGCGTGCCGCGTCGCGGGGCAGTTGCGTGTCGGTATCCAGGGTGATGACGTACTTGATCGAACCGAGGATGGACGGATCACCGACAATATCCGAGAATGCAGTTTTCGCCCCTCCCCGCAGCAAGGCATTGAACTGCTCCAGTTTACCGCGCTTGCGCTCATATCCCATCCACACCCGTTCGTATGGATTCCACGCCCGAGGTCGGTGAAACAGATAGAAGATGCATGGGCGGTCCTCGCGGTAGGTCTCGTTGAGCGCCTGGATAGCTGCGCGCGCGTGGGCGAGCAACGCGTCATCGTCTGGCAGAGTGCGCTCAGGCGCGTCACGGAAATCCGTCAGCAAGGCAAAGAACAGATTAGGATCGCGATTACCGAGATAGCGGATCTCCAGGGCTTCGAGAAGATCATCAATCTCTTGCGGGCTGCTCAGCAAGGTGGGGACAACCACCATAGTGCGATGAACGGATGGAATGCCCCGCGAAAAATCCATTCGTGGTAACGCGCGAGGCGGCAAGACGAGCGTGACCAGCAGGTTCACCAGCGGGACGGCCAGCGACGAGGCGCCGATTATGCCGGTGATCGCAAAAAACCAGTAGCGCCAGTCACCCAGCCCGAACCCGCCGAAAGAGAAAAGCATGACCGATGTCGCCAGTGCGGTGAGCAACAGGATGGGTCCGAGGTAAAGGAACAGGCGGAAATGTCGGCACGCTCGGCTGGCCCATCTGTTCCACGACAAACGGCAGCCGACCGCACGCTCCAGTATGTGCCGTCCGTGATCGATCAGGTAGTATCCGACATGCGCGGTGCGGTCGTTGGTACTCAATCGCTCTGCAGCAGTCTGCGCGAGAACAATGGCTTCGCGTGCCACCGCCAACTCACTGCGCGAACTGCCCTTCGCCACGTCTTCGATGACATGACGGTACCGGTCGCGGGTGGCGAAATCTTGGCTGGCGTGCATCCCCGTCGGGTCTTCACGCAATATCTGTTCGACGACACTGAGCGACTCGACGTAATCCCTCCAGTCCATTGCGCCGATGAAACGCAGACTAACGATACTGTTTGCGATGGAGATCTGGTTGGAGGCGGCCGTTCGGCCGGCCGCCTCCAACAACTGCGTTGCGGTCACCCCTTGTTCGAGTAGTTTTTGCTCGACCCAGGTTTGAACGAACGCCATAGCGGGCTCCTGAGCCTGGAGTCTTGCGTAAAATTCCTCCACAAACGGCGCAGTCAGAGGCACATCGGCATTGGCAAACTCGGCTAGCAACTGGATAAGCTGTTTCGGTTCCCTTTCGGCCGTCGCGAGCATGCGGTCTGCCCATGTGATGGCCGCGTCGCGCTCCTCGCGCCGACGGGCGATACGCAACCCAATGCGGCGAAGGTTTTCCAGCAGCGCCAACTGCAGCATGATCGGGAATGCCCACAATTCGCCCAGCTTTAACGGTTCAGCGGTCTGGTAGGCGGCGACGAAGCGGGTGGCGTTGTCGCTGTCGACACGACCGTCCATGTGAGAGATCAACTCCAACGCCAAGTCATAGATGCGGGGGAAACCGGCTGACAGGCCATCAGCCAGTCGCGGCAACTGCCGGCTGTATCCGCGCGGCAGATGCCGGCGCGCCAGACCGATCTGCTGCTCAATGAGATAGAAGTTGTCGAGCAACCAGGCCTCTGCCGGCACGATCCGTTGTCCCTGCGTGGCTGCGGCTGTCACGACGTCATACGCCGCCAGCAGAACGCGCGCATTGTCCGCCAGCCGTGGCAGCAACCTGTCCGGCCCCGGATGCGGATCGATTCTATGCTGGCCAGCCAGCGTTACCGCGTGACGCTTCAGTTGCTCGATGCTGAACAGCTCCGAGCGCAGCAACTCAGTATCCCGGCCGTTACGCAGCGCATTCCGTGTGCGTGCCGAAAATCCGAACTCTTTGATCACTATGACATTCTCCTCGCTCGAACTTGGGGTGGTCAGCGCAGCACTGGGCTTAGAAGCTGTCTTAATAAATCCCAAGCCCGCGTTGGTGCCGCAACGGTGCGACGGCGTTGTTGCAGCTCGCTTGTTTGGAATAATCAATTTGCAGGTGATTTGCCTTCGGCGAAGAAACACCAGCCAGCAACTTCGAGCAGATTGTTGATCTTGATACGGGCGGTGGCTTCTTTAGTTTGCCATTCGGTTGCTCAGTATCGCTACGGTTGTTCAAGCGTCATAACATATATTCAACAGACCCACCAGTCTGTACTATTGAAAATCGCGATGCATGCAGGTTCGCGATCCTTGATTCATTGACGACTCCACAAATTTGTCTGTCAGCATATGCAAAGTAGTGCACACAGAAGAGATTTGTATCTTCCGTCTGCATCAAGCGATAACTTTGAGCCTCGACCGTCCGCTCCTGGCACAAAGCTGCTCTTTGGCCATTGTAATAGCCTTCTCAGAAGCAGTCATTGGAGTGGAGTTCCAATGGCCCTTGCTGCCATAGATATTTGCTTGCCAAGAGCCTCTCTTAATTTTATACGCCTCCTATACTCGGACCGATGGTGGCTTGGGACTTCAGATAACTGATGATGATGCAGCTCAGTCGGCAATCGAAACATTCCATTTTGACCGAGGGTGCCACCGAGTTCCCGCCAGAAAATATTATAATCTGCATGAGTTTTATCGCCGTTATAAATACGACTTTTGTTGCAAACCCCGAAGTGCTCAGTAAGGTTCCAGGTTGCAGCCAATGCATACACTGCATCGGCCAACAAATTTCTGGGTCTAATACCATAAAGTTCTTTGGTGGCGTGTTTGATCAGCTCTCGAGCGTCTTCACCCCTCGGCCCCTGAATACAACCAATTTCGATCCCAGTGTGATCCACGTAAATATTTAAGGAGAACACAATCCAAAATACTTCACGGCATTGAGTGCTATCCCTCAACTGAAGAACCAATTCCCCTTCACGATCAAATTTGTCGGTTTTCCCAAGTGTGATTTGAAACTCCCCCCCGTTTTTACCCACTAAAGTCGCCAATAAAAGGGAATTCCCTTGTGCTAGAGCTTCAAAAGATGGTTGTGATAGAAACCTAATCAGCGTTGCGTAATGGTTGAAAATTATTTTGACTCTCAAGGCGAAATTATAATTACGGCTGATGTAGTGTCGGCTAGGCTTGAGTAATAAACGTGGATTGCTGCTAAACCAGAGACGAAGCTCAGGCGCATTCTTAAGGGCAATAGCCCATTTTAGGGATGCAACAGGGTGAAATAGCCCCTTAGTAATATACCTCGCAACTCTAAGCCCTCTTCTATTTGAGTCCAGTTTCCAAACCAATGCTACAGATTGGCAATACGTATCGAAATATTGTTTGTAGTTCACCTTGCCTCCGGCTTACCTGCATGATCAGGCATGAGTCAGGTTGAATGTGGGAATTAGAGAAGCAGTACAAGAGCATTATAGTGCCATCAGGTGAATGGAAGCTTCTTGAGTGAGTATTTTCTGTCTCACTGCTTTACGACAATTATTCCAGCGACTGCTCTTGGCCGAAGTTCGGCTTTTGGCACGATCCCGCACTTCATGATGCCATATTAACAGCCTGAAAGCAGCCGTTCGTAATGCGCAGTTCGCGACACTGAGCCATCGGTCGAAGATGTTGTGTTGAACTTCTGCTACTCGGCCTTACCGGACGCTGGCGATTTCTTGAAAAGGCGGTCGGTTCAGCCTGCGGGAAGGTCCGCTTTCAACATTTTCGAACCGTCACTTTCGACACAAACCGGACATGGACGTTGGTGACTACAAACAGTGCCGTACATAGTACCCCGGTCGTACAAGGGGCTCCTTCCGTGCAGTTCACTCAACTCCCTATCGCGTGGCGAGGCGGTCCATTTCCTCGACGCGCAACCTCTCATGCTGCAGGCTGCCGAACCACAGTGCGTAATGCCGCGTGAATTCCGCCCCCAGAAAGAAAATCTGTGCCGAGTAGTACACCCATAGCAGCAACGCGATCA
>Ga0209880_1000211_pt1 | contig 14064 bp, 11 predicted proteins | sample PersoiDNA2013191_FD_185803 | JGI IMG/M metagenome (GOLD analysis project Ga0209880, IMG submission 185803) | Permafrost soil microbial communities from the Arctic, to analyse light accelerated degradation of dissolved organic matter (DOM) -... | ecosystem: Environmental > Terrestrial > Soil >... | reverse complement strand
GCTGTCGCCCGCGATGTCCTTCACCTGCGCGTCGAAGATGAACTCGATCTTCGGGTTGGCCTTGGCCCGGTCGATGAGGATCGGCTGAGCCCGCAGCGCACTGCGGCGGTGGATTATGTAGACCTTTGACGCGTAGCGAGTGAGGAAGTCGCCCTCCTCCACAGCGGCGTCGCCGCCGCCTATGACGGCCAGCTCCTGGCCCTTGAAGAACGCACCGTCGCAGACGGCGCAGTAGCTGACGCCCCGGCCCCAGAACTCCTTCTCGCCTGGCACCTGGAGGTACCGCGGCAACCCGCCGGCCGCCATGATCAGGGCAGGAGCGCGCAGCTCCTCACCCGACTCCAGGCGGACCACCTTGGTCTGGCCCTCGACGTCGATCTCCTGGACCGGCTCGAAATCGCGAACCTCGACGCCGAACTTGCGAGAGTGCTCCCCCATCTTGGTGGCGAGCTCCGATCCCAGGATCGACTCAAAGCCCGGGTAGTCCTCGATCAGCTCGGTGTTCAGGAGCTGTCCGCCCAGCGGCCCGCGGTCGATTACCACGGTCTTCAGGTCCATCCGGGCCGTGTAGAGGGCGGCCGCCAGCCCGGCGGGACCCCCTCCGACGATAACCACGTCGTAATCGCTCATTGCACCAATTTGAATTGCGCCGGAGGCAGTTCGTATTCCGCCCGGCTAGCCGTGCTTGAACTGGACGCCGTAGCCCCCTCGGGGACTCTCGCAGGAGATGTTGTCGAACGGGCAGCCGATGGAGCAGGCCCCGCACTCGATGCAGTTGCCGAAGCTGACCAGGTTCTTCTGCTGCTCCTCGTTCCATTCATAGACGCCGGCCGGGCAGAAATGGTTGCAGTACTTGCCCTTGCACTTCACGGCGCAAACGTTCTGATCGACGATCTCTATGTGGGGGCGCCCGGTGTCTTCGTTGAACTTGACTGTGAACAGCTTGTCGGTGAGCTTCTCCACGCCTAACCGGCTCCGAAGCGTTCCCAGACGCGACACATCAGCCGCACCGCGTTGACGTAGTCGGTGGCGTGGATGTTCTCGTTTGGCGCGTGAATCCTGTTGTCAGGCCGGCCGACGCCCACCGGCAGCACGGTCGGGATGCCAAGGTCGGAGACGACAGGATGCATCGGTCCGGTGGCGGGCATGAACGGCCAGAGTATGGGCTCGCCGTGGAGCTCGCGAACGCAGTCGATCATGGTCTTGCCGACGGCCGAATCCGGATCTGAGCGCGCGGGCTTCTCGCCGTCGCTCCACACGATCTCGACCTTATCGAAACCGTGCGAGTCGAGGTGCCTGCGCAGCTGCGACGCGACGTCAGCCGGGTCCTGGTTCGGGATGAGCCGGAAGTCCAGCTTCGCGGTCGCCTCCGCGGGCAGCACCGTCTTGGAGCCCGGCCCCTGGTAGCCCGTCGTGACCCCGGCGATGTTGCAGGTCGGCGTGAAGAGCATCTGCTCGACGACCTGCTCCGGCCTGGGATTCCGAACCAGGCGCTCGAACCCGACGAGCTTCTTGCGCTTTTCCACCTCTGGGTCGATCTTCGCCATCATCTGCCGGTCGGCCTCGGTCGGCTTCACGACCTTGTCGTAGAAACCTTCGATCTGGATGTTCATCTCCTGGTCGCGCAGGCTGGCGAGCGCGCCGATCATGTACATCGCTGCCGACGGGTAGATGGACGCGAAGCCCGAATGCTGGTCGAAGGCGAGCATCTTCACGCGCAGCTGCACGTAGAGAAGGCCCCGGCATCCGAACTGGATGGTGGGCCTGCCGGCGTCATCGAACGACGCGCCGGACTCCCAGAGGCACCCGTCGGCCGCGAGCTTGCCGGCATGGTCGTGCGCGATCTTCTCGAAGGTCTTGGATCCGATCTCCTCCTCGCCTTCGACTAGGAAGCGAAGAGTCACCGGCACGTCGCCAAGCGCCTTCAGCGTCTCGAGGGCGTGGATCCGGGCCATCACGTCCGCCTTGTCGTCGGCAACCCCGCGCGCGATGATCCGTCCGTCCTTCTCCACCGGCTCGAACGGCGGCGAGTCCCAGAGGTCGATCGGGTCGACCGGCTGCACGTCGTAGTGCTGGTAGAGGAGCAACTTGCGCCGGCCGCCGCCCGGCACCTCCGCGTAAAGCGCGGGCATGCCGCCGGCGTCGAGCGTCTCCACGCGGTCTGTGAACCGCGACAGGCGATCGGCGATCCACGCGCGCGCCGGCTCGACCGCGTCCTTTCCGTGGTTGGAGATGCTCGGGAAAGAGCAGAGCTCCTTGAGCTCGTCGATGAAGCGACGGGAGTTCTTCTCGATGTACGCGTCGACCGCGCTGGTCGAAATCACAGTGCCATTGTTTCACCCGCGTAACCTTGTCGTGTGGCGGCCGACAGCCCCACGAACTCAGAGGCTTCGCCGTGAGTTCGCGGGGACCCCTGTGATCGCTGGAGAATTCCACTTTTCGCCGCGCCCGAACCGCGCGGCCGAGATCAACTGGCGCCCGTGGTCGGCCAGTGCTTTCGAGGAAGCAAAGCTAACCTCCCGACCGATCCTGCTCTCCATCTCAGCCGTCTGGTGCCACTGGTGCCACGTCATGGACGAAACCACGTACTCACACGCCGGGATCATCGACCTCATCAACCGCGAATACGTGCCCATCCGGGTCGACAACGACGTCCGGCCTGACATCAACCAGCGCTACAACATGGGCGGCTGGCCGTCGACCGCGTTCCTGACTTCCTCGGGTGACATCCTCACCGGGGCCACGTACCTGCCTCCGGACCAGATGGCGGACGCCCTCAGCAAGATCTCCGCCTATTACCGGGCCAACCAGCCGGAGATCGCGACACGCGTGTTGGAGGCGCGTAAGCGGGCCGGCTCCGCGGTCGCGCGCAGCGCAGGAGCGCTTGACGGCGGGCTGGTCGATTCGATCCTCGAGGCGGTGACCGCGGCCTACGACCCCGAGTACGGCGGATTCGGCAACGCACCGAAGTTTCCGCAGACCGACGCGATCCTGCTGCTCCTCGAGCAATCGCAGCTGCGTTCCGACCTCGAGCTACGTCAGATGGCCGTCCACACGCTGGAACAGATGGCCGGCGGCGGCACATACGACCACGCCGAGGGCGGGTTCTTCCGCTATTCGACGACGCAGGATTGGAGCGTCCCGCATTTCGAGAAGATGCTGGAGGACCATGCCGGCCTGGTCAGCTCGCTGTCTCTCGCGGGCATCGGCCCGGTGCTCGATTCGGCGACCGGCTACCTTGACAAGGTCCTCCGCGACCCGAAGACGGGCCTCTACGCAGGCAGCCAGGACGCGGACGAGCACTACTACTCCATGGATGCGGAGGAGCGCTCGCAGAGGCCGGCGCCATACGTCGATCGCCGCGTTTACACGTCCTGGAATGCCGCGCTGGCGATCGCCTATCTCGACGCGGCCGTGCGCCTGGATCGGCCGGCGCTTCGCGACCATGCGGCCAAGCTCCTCGAGCGCCTGTTTCGCGACGCCTACCGGCCAGGCGAAGGGATGGCGCATGCCGCGGGAGTCGGCGGCCAGCTCGCCGACCAGGTCTGGAGCCTGTGGGCCGCCCTTCGCGCGCATCAGGCGGGACTCGGTGACCGCTGGATGCCGGCGGCGCTTGACCTGGCCGCGAACATCGAACAGCAATATGGCGACCCCAACCTCGGCGGCTTCTTCGACCATGCCCCAACCGATTCGCTCGGCCGCCTCGCCGAGCCGATCAAGCCGCTGGTCGAAAATTCGATTGCAGCGATGGCGCTCGTGGAGCTGGACATCTTGACCGGCGATCCAGCGACCCCGTACCTCGCGCGGGCCGGGCGCGCCCTCGAATCGGTCGCTGCCCTCCCCCGGCAGTACGGATTGATGGCGGCCGTCTTTGCTCGCGCGCTGGATCGCACGCATTACGCGATCAAGGTGACGACCGCCAACCCAGAGCTCGCGCGGGCCGCGGTGCTGGCGCATCCGTATGCGGTGATCGATCCAGCAGGCGACAGGCGAGCCGTTGTCTGCGCCGGAACAATATGCTTGACGCCGGTGTCGACACCAGGCGCAGTCACGGAAGCGATTCAAGAAGCCAACAAGACGCGTGCCTGAAAGTCGGCGTCACTTTTCGCGCCGGGTCAACAAGGCGCTCGCGGACCCGGACCTACAGCGAGCCCTGACCCACGCGATGACGGGCCTTCGCGAACGCCGCAACACGGCTTTCGAGAGCTTCGACTTCGACAAGGGCCGCGACGATTTGAAAAGGCGCCGCCGCGCGAACCTCGAACGGCTGCCGGAGCTCGTGCAGCAGTTCAAGACGCGGCTGGAGGCCGCCGGCGGAAAGGTGCACTTCGCGAAGGACGCGGCCGAGGCGCGCGACATCATCGCCCAGATCTGCTGGAACGCCGGCAGCGGTCGAACCGGCGGCGGCCGCCGGATGATCGTGACCAAGGTCAAATCGATGGCGTCCGAAGAGATCGAGCTGAATCCGCACCTCGAGTCACTCGGCATGGAGGTCGTCGAGACCGACCTGGGCGAGCGCATGGTGCAGTTGACGCACACACATCCGTCGCACTTGATCGCGCCGGCGATCCACCTGACGAAAGAGGATGCTGCGAACGTCTTCGGCACCGAGCCGACAGTTGAGGCGATCCAGCACCACGCGCGCGAGTCCCTGCGCCAGAAGTTCATTGAGGCCACGGTCGGCATCAGTGGCGCCAACATGGCGATCGCAGAGACCGGGACCATAGTCCTCGTCACCAACGAGGGCAACGCCGACCTCACGACGACGCTGCCGCCGGTGCACATCGCGCTGTTTGGAATTGACAAGGTGGTCGCGACGCTCGACGATGCCGTCGCGGTGCTGCGCATGCTGCCGCGCAGCGGCACGGGCCAGATCATGACCAGCTACGTGAACTGGATCACGGGCCCGTCGCGATCCGCGGACATCGAGCAGTCCCTGACGATCGGCGTCCACGGTCCGCGCGAGATGCACTGCGTGATCCTTGACAACGGGCGCGAAGAGATGCGCGCCGACCCGGTTTTCAAGGACGCCCTCACCTGCATACGCTGCGGCGCGTGTTCGAACGCGTGCCCGCCCTTCATGGCGGTGGGCGGCCACCAGTTCGGCCACATCTACAACGGCCCGATCGGACTGGTCCTGACGCCTTTCCACCACGGCCTGGATGAGGCCGACCTGCCAAACACCCTTTGCACCCAATGCAACGCGTGCCAGGAGATTTGCCCCGTCGACATCCCGTTGCCGCGCCAGATCCTCGAGCACCGAAAGAAAGGCCGCAAATCGCTTCGCAAGAAGGCCGTCCTCGGCTTGTGGGAGCGACCCGAGCTGGCGGACCGCGTGCTGCGCGCGGGAGCTCCTTTCAGCGGTCTGGTGCCAGGCGCGCCCCGGCTGGCGCGCGTGCCCTATCGCGACCGCGTCGTGCCTAGCGAGGTCGACGGCGAGCCGCTCACGATCTTCGCCTCGTGCATGGTCGACCGGGTGCAGCCCGAGGCCGCCGTGGCGCTGGAGAGGATCGCAACCGCCGCCGGCTTCAAGGTTGGTTTTCCCAAGGGTCAGTGGTGCTGCGGCCTGATCGCGGCCAACGCCGGGGATTTCGCCGGGGGTGCGACCCTCTGCACCAGCCTCGGCCAGAGTCTTGGAGATTCCAAGGGTTTGATCGTCACCCCTTCAGCCTCGTGCTTTGGGGCGATGACGATCGACGCCCCGGACTGGGGAGGCCAGGTGCCGGATGGGGTCAGCTCACGGATGCGCGATTCGACGAGGTTCGCGCTCGATCTCCTGACCCGCCGACCTGAGCTGGTGGACCCCGCCCGGATGAGCTTGAAGATCGCGTACCACGATTCGTGCCAGAGCCTGCGCCAGCTTGGTCTCAAGAGCGAGCCGCGGCGGCTCCTCGAGCTTGCCGGCTACGACGTGGTCGACATCCCCGACATCGCGAACTGCTGCGGGTTCGGGGGCACGTTCAGCATCGAGTGGCCACGGGTCGCGGGCCGCCTTGCGCAGTGGAAGCTGGACGCCATCGCCAAAACCGGATGCACGGTTGTGGCCTCGGACAACCCGGGCTGCCTGATGCACATCGAGGCGGCTGCGCGCCGGCGGCGAATCAACCTTCGAGTCGCGCACGTGCTGGAGCTGGTCGCGGAGCACCTGGCCCGATAGCTACGCTTAATCGTCTGTGAAGATCACCCTCGTCGCGACGCCGCCCGCGGAGCTCCCAGTCGACGCGCTTGCGGTTGCGGTCGCGACCGGCCAGCGCCTGTCGGGCGGAGCCCTCGAGCTCGACAAAGCGCTTGGCGGCGTGCTGTCCGACATGATCACCAGCGCCGAGTTCCGCGGCCGCATCCACGAGGTTCTTCCGGTGCCGACCCATGGCCGGCCGGGGCCGCGCCGCGTGATCCTCTATGGGGTCGGTGCTCCCCACGACCTGGACGGACAGCGGCTCCGCTCGGCCCACCACGAGCTCATCCGCGCGTCGCGCACGTATGGGTACAAGCGCATCGGGCTAGTGCGCGCCGAGCCCCCGCTGAGCATGGATTCGTTGAAGGCTGTCGTCGAAGGCTGCGTCATGGGCACCTTCGAACGGCGCTCGAGACAGACTGGGGCCCAGCCGGAGCGGCGTGAGATCGAAGAGCTCGTGCTGACCGGCTTCGGGATCGGCCGCGAGCACGAGGTGGTCGCCGCGCAGGAGAACGGGGAGGCGACCAACCGCGCTCGGGAGTGGCAGAACGCGCCGCCCAACGAGCTGACGCCGGAAGCCCTGTCGCAGGAGGCGCTCCGGATCGCCCAGCGACATGGCCTCGAGGTCGAGATTCTTGGGCCCGCCGAGCTGCGGACCGGTGGCTACAACCTGCTGCTTGGAGTCGCCTCCGGCTCGGCGCTGCCGCCACGCCTAATACGGCTGCGCCATCGCGGCGGCCGGCAGCCCGGCTTGCAGGCCCAGCCAGGCGCGCCCGTGCTGGCGCTCGTGGGCAAGGGAGTCACGTTCGATTCCGGCGGCATCTCGATCAAGCCCGCCGAGAACATGAGCCGGATGAAGTCCGACATGGCCGGCGCGGCGGCGGTGCTGTCGGCGATCGACGTGATTGCGGCGCGCAAGGTGCCGCTCGACGTCATCGCGGTCATCGCCGCGACCGAGAACATGCCAGGACCCACCGCGCAGCGCCCCGGAGACGTGCTCGTGAGCGCGGACGGCAAGACGGTCGAGATCGTCAACACCGATGCCGAGGGAAGGCTCATCCTCGCCGACGCCCTCACCCACGCCCTGCGCAACGGCGCGACTCACATTCTCGACCTGGCGACGCTCACTGGCGCCGCCACCATCGCAATCGGCCACGCTGCAAGCGCGGGCGTCAGCAACGACGACAAGTTCTGGACCCTGGTCGAGCGAGCTTCGGCGGATGCGGGAGACCGGGTCTGGCGGCTGCCGACATTCGCCGATTACCGGATCCTGCTGCGCAGCCAGATCGCCGATCTGCGCAATGCCGAGTACGGAGAGGCGGGGACCATACTGGGAGGCATGTTCATCGGCGAGTTCGCGGCCGGGAAGGCCTGGGCGCACCTCGACATCGCCGCCTCGAGCTGGAATACCAACCCCGAGCTGACAACTGTTCTGCGCGGTCCCAGCGGCGCCGGAACGAGGTTGTGCATCGCGCTGGCGGAACTCATGTCGGGCGCAGAGCGTTAGAGCGTCGATGGGCATCCTGGAGACGATCAACTCGCCCGCGGATCTTCGCGCCCTCGACCAGCCCCGTCTCACGCAGCTGGCCGAGGAAGTTCGCACCTTCCTGGTCGAGCAGACATCGAAGACTGGGGGCCACCTGTCCCCGAACCTCGGGGTCGTCGAGCTCACGTTCGCGCTGCACAGGGTCTTCGACAGCCCGAAGGACGCGATCGTGTGGGACACGGGCCACCAGGCGTATGTCCACAAGATCATCACCGGCCGGGCGAAGGACTTTGCGCGGCTGCGGCAGGCCGGCGGGCTCTCGGGATATCCGTCGCGCCAGGAGTCGGAGCATGACCTGGTCGAAAATAGCCACGCCTCGACCTCGCTCAGCTACGCGCTCGGCATCGCGGAGGCCCGATTGCGTAAGAAGGTCCCGGGCTACGTGGTCGCGATCATCGGCGACGGAGCGCTCACAGGCGGTATGGCCTACGAAGCGCTCAACCAGATCGCGCACCTGCAGCCACCCAACCTTGTGATCGTGATCAACGACAACGGCCGCTCATATGCGCCGACCGTCGGCGGCCTTGCCCGACACCTGTCGCAGCTGCGGGTGGATCCGCGCTACGAGCGCATCAAGGACGAAATCTCGCGATTGCTGCGCGACCTACCGCTCGTCGGCTCTACAGCCGACCAGGCCGCGTATCGCGTCAAGGAGGGTCTCAAGCAGCTGCTCCAGCCCTCGACGATCTTCGAGAGCCTCGGCATCAAGTACGCCGGACTGGTCAATGGTCATGACGAGCCCGCGCTCGAAGAGGTGCTGTCTCGCGCCAAGAAGCTGCGCGAACCCGTGGTCGTTCACGTGGTCACCGAGAAAGGCCATGGCTACAGCCCGGCGGTAGACGACGAGATCGACAAGCTGCACGGCGTTTCGGCGTTCGATCCACTGACCGGCCGGCCCCGCTCGACCGAGCTCACGTACACCGACGTGTTCGGCGAAGCGTTGATGACGTCCGCGGCCTCGCGGCCCGAAGTGTGTGCGATCACCGCGGCGATGGCATCCTCAACTGGACTTCTGCGCTTCGCCAAGGAGTTCCCGGATCGCTTCTTCGACGTCGGGATCTGCGAGCAGCATGCCGTGACGTTTGCCGCAGGCCTCGCGATGGCGGGCATGCATCCGGTCGTCTGCATCTACTCGACTTTTCTAGCCCGAGCGTTCGACCAAACGATCATGGACGTCGCTCTGCACAAGCTGCCGGTCGTCTTCGTGATCGACCGCGCCGGCGTGACAGGACCAGACGGGTCGTCGCACCACGGGATCTTCGATCTGTCCTACCTGCGGCTCATCCCCAACTTGAAGATCGCAGCGCCTGCTGACGCAACTGAGCTGTGCGCACTGCTGGAGACCGCGCTCTCGATGGACGGACCAGTCGCCATCCGCTACCCGCGCGGTCCGGTGCCGGCCACGCCGGACCTACCCGTGGAGCCCCTGGCGGTGGGCCGTTGGGAGGAGCTGCGCAAGGGAGCGGACGCTGTCATCTTCGCGGTCGGCCGCATGGTTGGGGTGTCGATGGAGGCAGCGGAGCGGCTCGAGATGCAGGGCGTCTCGTGTGCGGTCGTGAACGCGCGCTGGGTCAAGCCTGTCGACCCGCGCATCACAGAGTGGGCGCGCACGCATCCCGTGGTCGTGACCGTCGAGGACAATGTGGGCGCCGGAGGATTCGGCGGGGCGGTGCTCGAGACGCTGGCGCCGCACGGGCTGGCCGGGCGCGTCAGGACCGTCGCGTTGCCGGATCGATTCCTGCCCCAGGGCAAGGCATCGGACATCCTCAGCGAGAACGGGCTCGACGCGGCGGGAATCGCGAGGTCTGTGTTCGAAGCCGTGAAAGGAAAAGTGGCGAAGGAGCTCTAGAGCTGCGTGGCCGGTAGGCCTGGCTTCGCCAGGCCGTCTAACCCGCTTCCCTGCAGTCACCAAACATGGTCTGGAGCAACTATTCAGTAAATCCCATCAGCGGGAAGATGAGCAGCCCCGTCGGCGGGAACACGACCGGGCGATGCATTCGTAAGTCCGATCCTGGTCGCGCTTGCGCGCAGAAGGAACCGTCAGGTTCCGTCTCATAATTTTTTCCTTCCGGCGAAACCCTCGCTGACGCGGTGCCAGTGCTCGACCCGCTCCTCGCCGAGCTTCCAGCACAGCTCGATGAGCTCACCATCGCGATACGAGGGAAAGTCGATCAGTCCCTCGAGGGGACCCTTGAGCTGGATGCCCATGCCGTTAAGGGTCGCCACGGCTTTGAGCAGCTCGAGCTCCGCCCCGCCGACCGCGTCGCGGGCCTGCTGATGCCGGTCGCGATCCTCAGCTGCGGCGGCCGGTCGCTTTGATTCGTACTCGGCGATTCGCGCCTGGTCCTCGAGCTCGGGCAGCAAGGCCGAGAGCTCCGCAATCTGCGCGACGATCCGGCGCACGCGAGGCAGTTCCTTGTTCGCCTCGTCCACGGTGTAGGTGCGGAGCCTCTGCACGGGTCAACGATAGCCGCAATGCGGTCCACACTTCTCCGCGTGGAAGCGTCCGAGGCGAGGCGCCGCCTGACCGAATCCAGGAACGCACGGCTTGCTACGGTGAGCGAAAACGGGAGACCTCATTTGGTGCCGATTGTTTTTGCCGTCGAGGGCGACACGCTCTACTTCGCGGTTGACTCGAAACCGAAGCGGACGACGAACCTCAAGCGTTTGAAGAACATCGCTGCCAATCCCTCCGTCTCGGTGCTCGCCGATCACTACGACGACGATTGGATGCAGCTCTGGTGGGTGCGTGCTGATGGCACGGCTCTCATCGTCGCGGACGAGGCCGAAGCGCAGCACGCCATCGACCTCTTGACGCAGCGTTACCGGCAATACGAGACCGAGCGTCCTGGGGGACCGGTCGTCGCGATTCACATCGATCGGCTCACTGGATGGTCCGCGATCACGTCGCGATGAGCTCGGGCTGAGCCTGCTCCACCGGGTACACCAGCTGATGAGCCGGCAGGTCCATCGAGCCGAGCGGGTACGGGCCAAACGTACGACCTCCGACCGCGGCCGCCCACGTCATGTCATAGCGGATCGCGGCGCGCACAGCGTAGCCGTCTCGGCTGTGCGCTTGATAGGTGTGCGTCACTGACGACGGCTCCGGGTAGGCGTGACCGAAACCGGAGCTGTCGCTGGATAGAGTTCCGATGCTTCCGTCTCCAAAATCCCAGCTCGCCGCGATCGGCGTCGCCGTCACGACGTACCGCGACCCCAGATAGTTCTCCGCGACGGTGAGCGTCACAGGCCTGGGCTCCAGCCAGAACCAGGTGTCGAGTCCGACCAGACCGACCCCGTTCGGGTTCGCCATCACCGCGCTGTCCACCGCGCCCCACGCCGGCAAGGGAGGCGGCGCCACGGGTGCTGCGCAGGAGACCTGGTCCGCAGTCGAATTCTGCACGCGGTCGACCGCCTGCACATGAAGGCAAGCCGTCTCGCCCGGCGTCATGCCCGCCAGCGAAACGGTGCGCGGCGCGGACGTCGAGGCGAGCTGGAACCGCGATGGCCGGTCACCGACCGTCAGCCAGGAGACGTAATGGTCCAGACCCGCCACGAAGTAATCGCGACCCGCTCCGTCTCCGCGATCGGCCACCGGGTCCCAGGTGAACGCGACCGAGCTCGGCGTGACGGCCGTCACGTAGGGCTTGGGGTCGAATGGCGGCACCGAGTCCACATAGATGTCGACGACGGGATATCCGTACTGGTCTGCCATGTAAGGCGGAGCGGCGTTGTTGCCGTAGGCGCCGAGCCCGCACTGCCCGCCGAAGGTCCAGTTGTAGTACGCGATGTACTGCTTCACGTGCCCGTGCACTGCCCAACCGTTGGCGGCGAAGTTCCAGTGGTAGTGGCGCGGATAGTTCTCGTGCAGCAGCCGCACCCAGCCTGAAGAATCTCCGGGGGTCCCGCGAAAGTCGCCGTAGAAGAAGCCGTACCAGTCGTCGTAGCCGGGGTTGGGATGAAAGCCGTAGAACGTGTCCCGCTCGGGATTCGTGCCGACCAGCGGGTCGTTGGTGACTACTGTCGCCGTCCACATGTCGGAGAACTTCGTGCACCACGACGGCGGGTCGCCGTACTGCGAGCTCCCCCACGTCGAGCCGGCAGCGACCGGCGCAGGCAGCAGGGCGAGGGTCATGGCGATCGTGATGGCGAGAAGGCATCGCATGAAGGCAAGCTACTTGCCTCGGATCTGCTCGCCAACCCAGGTCGTTAAGAAAGGTGGGACTTGACGAGACTAGACGTCTTGTCTAGTATCGTCCCGATGCCGGCCGAGACCAGGGACAGGATCCTGCTCAAGGCTCGCGGCCTGCTTCGGACAGGTAGCAACCGGACGGTGGCTCAGCTTGCGGCGGCGGCCGGCGTCTCTCGCACCAGTTTCTACCGGGAGTTCGAATCGCGGGAGGCGCTGCTCGAGGCGCTCGACCTTCAACCCGAGCCAGGCGCCCGAGACCGCATACTCGACGCCGCCCTCAAGCTCATCGGCGCGAACGGCCTCACCGCCCTGTCGATGGATGACCTGGCGACACAGGCCGAGGTCTCCCGAGCGACCCTCTATCGCCTGTTCCCCGGCAAGGCCGCCCTGTTCACCAGCCTCGTGCACGCGTTCTCGCCGCTGGACCCCGTGACCGAGCTGCTGCGAACGCGACAGAACGAGCCACCCGAGGTCCTGATGCCCGAGATCGCCCGCACGGTCTTCCGCACCTTCTACGGCGCGGGCGAGAGTCGCGTGGGCGTGCTGCGCGCGCTCTTCTTCGAGATCAGCTCCCTTTCGCCCGACACGGCCGAAGGCACGCAGGACGCGATCCGCGGACTGGTCGGATCGCTTGTCTTCTACCTGATGGTCCAGATGCGGGACGGCCGTCTGCGGCAAATGCCACCGCTCCTCGTACTCCAGTCATTCGTCGGTCCGATATTTTTCCATCTCCTCACGAGGCCGCTGGCCGAGCGGATGCTGGGCCTTGACATCGATGGAGAGCAAGCCGTGACATTGCTGGCGGAAGGCTGGTTGCGGGCGATGACGCCGGAGGAGGCGACCTCATGAGCGACTCGTGGGCGGTTGACGTGCAGGACGTCTCGAAGAATTTCGGAGACGTCAAGGCCCTCGACGGAGTCACATTGCGAGTAAGGCAGGGCGAGATCTATGGATTGCTCGGTCCGAACGGCTCGGGCAAGACGACGCTCATCCGCATGTTCGTCGGCCTCGTAGCGCCTGATGCCGGGAGCGTGACCGTGCTGGGAAAGCGAATACCGAACGTGTCGCTCTTGAGCCACGTCGGATACATGACCCAGGGGGCCGCGCTGTACCCCGGACTGTCCGTGGAGGAAAACGTGCAGTTCTTCGCCGCGATCAACGGCGCCGAGGGAGGCGTGAAGGCCACACTCGAGTTCGTCAAGCTATACGACCGCCGCAACTCCGTCGTCTCCACCCTGAGCGGTGGGATGCGTCAGCGCTGCTCCCTGGCGTGCGCGCTCGTGCACAAACCGCAGCTTCTGCTGCTCGACGAACCCACGGTTGGCGTGGACCCCCAGCTCCGCGTCGAGCTCTGGGACGGTTTCAAGGAGATGGCGGACGCCGGCACCACGATCATCGTGTCCAGCCACGTCATGGACGAGGCCGAACGCTGCCAGCGGCTCGGGCTCATCCTGTTCGGAAAGCTGCTCACCGAGGGCAGTCCCGACGAGATTCGCGCCCGCGCGGGAACGCCGACCCTAGAGGAAGCCTTCCTCAGCCTGTCGCAGAGCCGAACATGAGCGGCAAACGGGTCGCGGCCATCACGAAGCGTTTGCTGCAGCAGTTTCGCCGCGACCGCCGCACCCTCGCTCTCCTGTTTGTCGCGCCGATCGTGATCCTGGGACTCCTCGGCTATCTGATCCGCGGTTCGGCTTCGGCCCAGGTGGTCGGCATCGCCAACGAGGACCAGGGACCGATCGGCGCCACCGTGGCCGCCGCGCTGGCGCGGTCGAGCGGAATCAGCACCACCACCATTCAGTCCTCGGACGGCGATTCGAAGCTCAAGGACGGATCGCTTGCCGCGTACATCGTCTTCCCGTCCGATTTCAGCAGCCAGGCGCAGGCGGGAACGATCGCCCCCGATGTCCACCTTGAAGGCTCGCAGCCCGGCACGATCGCACCCGTGCTCCAGGCCCTGCAGGAGGCTTTGATCTCGGCTGTCTCCTCACAGGCGCCCGGCCAGGGACTGCACGTCCAGCCCCGCATCAGCTACCTGTACGGCGGTCCCGGCTTCGACACTCTCGACTATTTCGGGGCGGCCTTCATCGGGCTGGTCGTTTTCTTCCTGGTGTTCGTGGTCACCATCGTCTCGTTCCTCAACGAGAGGTCGCA
>Ga0209880_1000209_pt1 | contig 14099 bp, 10 predicted proteins | sample PersoiDNA2013191_FD_185803 | JGI IMG/M metagenome (GOLD analysis project Ga0209880, IMG submission 185803) | Permafrost soil microbial communities from the Arctic, to analyse light accelerated degradation of dissolved organic matter (DOM) -... | ecosystem: Environmental > Terrestrial > Soil >... | reverse complement strand
AGATGATCCGCTGATCGCCCTGGCCGGCAACATTGCCAAATCCACCCGTTTGTTGTGTCTGGATGAGTTTCACGTCGATGATATTGCCGATGCGATGATACTGGGGCGGCTGATAGCGGCGCTGTTCGAGCGAGGCGTGGTGCTGATGACCACTTCCAACTTCGCGCCCGATGGTCTGTATCCCCACGGTTTGCAGCGGCAAAACTTTTTGCCTGCGATCGAGCTGCTCAAGCGTGAGTTGAAAGTGTTAAACATAGAAAGCGGTAGTGACTACCGCCTGCGGGCGATGACCCGCGAGCCGCTGTTCCTTGTGGCTAACGATGCCGAAGGCGATGCCGCGAACGAGGCGCGCATGGAGGCGTTATTCGACAAGATAGCCGGGGAGACGCAGCGCGATGAGCAGCATGTCGAAGTGCTGGACCGCCTGATTCCGGTGAAAAGAATCGCCCACAATGTGGTCTGGTTCGATTTCAAGGAGCTGTGCGGCGGCGCGCACTCGCAGCCCGATTACCTGGAGATCGCCCACCAGTTCCCCACGGTGTTTGTGTCGCACATCCCGCAACTGACCGCCGAACATGCCGCCGAGGCCAAGCGCTTTACCTGGCTGATCGATGTGTTTTACGACAATCATGTCAGGCTGGTGGCTTCGGCAGCGGTCCCGCTGGAAGATGTCTTCGCCGATGACATGTCGTTCGGCGAAGCTTCCCGTACCGCCAGCCGCCTGACCGAGATGCAATCCCTGCACTATATGAAGCAGCTTCATCATTCGCAAAGGGTTACGCTGAACAGTGAGCCATGATGGTCGTTGCCGTGTAGGAGCGGGCCATGCCCGCGAAGAACCCGCAGAAGTTGAAGGAGCGGGCCATGCCCGCGAACAAAAAAACAATCGCGGGCATGGCCCGCTCCTACAAAGTCAAAGATCCATTATGTTTTTCATAATGGCGAAATCAGCACGCTTTCACGCAATTTTTTCAATTGGTCACGCAACTCGGTGGCTTTCTCGAACTCCAGATTTTTCGCGGCTTGCAGCATTTCTTTTTCCAGCCGGGTGATTTCCCTGGAAACTTCCTTTTCGCTCATCGCCAGATATTTCGCCTGAGTCTGCGCGGCCTTGAGTTGCTCGCGCGCGACATCCGGTTCGTACATGCTTTCGATGATGTCTTTGATGCGCTTCTGCACGCCTTGTGGGGTGATGCCGTGGGCGAAGTTATAAGCCACTTGCTTGATGCGTCTACGGTCGGTCTCTTCTATCGCGCGGTGCATCGAGTTGGTGATCTTGTCGCCATACAGGATCGCCTTGCCGTTGATGTGGCGCGCGGCGCGGCCGATGGTCTGGATCAGCGAGCGTTCGGAGCGCAGGAAGCCTTCTTTGTCGGCATCAAGTATCGCCACCAGCGACACTTCGGGAATATCCAGCCCTTCACGCAGCAGGTTGATGCCGACCAGCACGTCGAACATGCCGAGGCGCAAATCGCGGATGATCTCGACGCGCTCGACGGTTTCGATGTCCGAGTGCAGGTAGCGCACCTTGATGCCGTGCTCGGAAAAATAATCGGTGAGGTCTTCCGCCATGCGCTTGGTCAGCGTGGTGACCAGCACGCGCTCGCCCTGCTTGACGCGCAAACTCACTTCGGACATCAGGTCGTCCACCTGACTGGTGGCGGGGCGCACTTCGATGATCGGGTCCACCAGCCCGGTGGGGCGCACCAGTTGCTCGACCACCTGGCCGGTGTGCTCGGCCTCGTACACGCTGGGAGTGGCGGAAACGAACACGCTCTGGCGCATGATGTGTTCGAATTCATCGAAGCGCAGCGGGCGGTTGTCCATCGCGGAGGGCAGGCGGAATCCGTAGTTGACCAGATTTTCCTTGCGCGCGCGGTCGCCCTTGTACATGCCGCCCACCTGCGGGATCATCACGTGGCTTTCGTCCAGGAACATCAGCGCGTTGGGCGGCAGATAATCCAGCAGCGTCGGCGGCGCTTCGCCCGGCTTGCGTCCGGACAGATGGCGCGAATAATTTTCGATGCCCTTGCAGAAGCCGATCTCGTTGAGCATTTCGAGATCGTGGCGGGTGCGCTGTTCGATGCGCTGCGCCTCGACCAGTTTATTTTCGCGCTGATAGAACGCGATGCGCTCGGCCAGCTCGACCTTGATGGTTTCCAGCGCGGCCAGCACCGTGGCGCGCGGCGTGACGTAATGGCTGGACGGATACACGGTGTAGCGCGGCACTTTTTGCAGGATGTGGCCGGTGAGCGGATCGAACAGCGACAGCGTTTCCACTTCGTCGTCGAACAGCGTCACGCGCAACGCGAATTCGTTGCTTTCCGCCGGAAAGATGTCGATCACGTCGCCGCGCACGCGGAATTTGCCGCGCGAGAAATCGATCTCGTTGCGCTCGTACTGCATTTCGATCAGGCGCTTGATCACATCGCGCTGATGCATTTTTTCGTTATGACGCAAATGCAAAATCATGCCGTGGTAATCCACCGGATCGCCGATGCCGTAAATCGCCGAGACGGTCGCGACGATGATGCAGTCTTCACGCTCCAGCAGCGCCTTGGTTGCGGACAGACGCATCTGCTCGATCTGCTCGTTGATGCTAGAATCCTTCTCGATATACACATCGCGCGACGGCACATAGGCCTCGGGCTGGTAGTAGTCGTAATAAGAAACAAAATACTCCACCGCGTTCTCGGGAAAGAACTCGCGAAACTCTGAATACAGTTGCGCCGCGAGCGTCTTGTTCGGCGCCATGACCATCGCCGGACGGCCGAGCTGCGCGATGACGTTGGCCATGGTGAAGGTCTTGCCCGAGCCGGTCACGCCGAGCAGCGTCTGGAACGACAGGCCGTCGCGAATGCCCTCGACCAACTGCGCGATGGCCTCGGGCTGATCGCCCGCCGGTTCGAACGGCTGGTGCAGGATGTAGGGACTGTTGGGGAAGGTTTTAATCAAGGGTATAATTTCGCAAAGTTTAGCGGCTGATTTTAGCACGCGAGCACCATCTGACGGACTCGGCGACTGCTTCACCCAACATAATTAATGTGACTGTCTCCGTTCCCTCTGGTGGAACTACTAGCCATTCGACTAAGCCAGCCCAAAACGCTGGCCGAGTCGCTGGTTATCCTCCGCCCTGATGGAGCTACTAGCCATTCGACTAAGCCCGCAAGCGGGCAAGTCGCTGGTTATCTCCCGCAGGCTGGAGAGAGGGACAAAGTGTCGCTCACGCGACGTTAATGTTAATTGACCTTAAGGAAACATCTTGGAACTGTCCAAACGCGTACAAGCCATCAAACCCTCCCCCACTCTTGCGGTCACCGCGCGCGCCGCCAAGCTCAAGGCAGAGGGAAAAGACATCATCGGACTGGGCGCGGGCGAACCGGATTTTGACACGCCGCAGCACATTAAGGATGCGGGGATTGCCGCGATCAACAAGGGCTTCACCAAATACACTGCGGTAGGCGGTACACCTTCACTCAAGCAGGCCGTGATCGCCAAGTTCAAGCGCGACAATGGGCTGGACTACACCGCGAAACAGATTCTGGTTTCGTGCGGCGGCAAGCAGAGCTTTTTCAACCTGGCGCTGGCGGTGATCAATCCCGGCGATGAGGTGATCATTCCCGCGCCGTACTGGGTGTCTTATCCCGACATCGTACTCATCGCGGAAGGCAAGCCGGTGATCGTGCATGCGGGCATCGAGCAGGGCTTCAAGATGACGCCGGCGCAACTGGAAGCGGCGATCACTTCTAAAACCAGAATGGTGGTGATCAACAGCCCGAGCAATCCTTCCGGCGCGGTGTATACGCTGGCAGATTTGCAGGCACTCGGCGCGGTATTGCGCAAACATCCGCAGGTGCTGATCTCGACCGACGATATGTATGAGCACATCGCGCTGACCGATGCGAAGTTCGTCAACATCCTGAATGCCTGCCCCGATCTGTATCCACGCACGATGGTGTTGAACGGTGTTTCAAAATCTTATGCGATGACCGGCTGGCGCATCGGCTATGCCGGAGGGCCGGAGCACATCATCACCGCAATGGAAAACGTGCAGTCGCAGAGCACTTCGAACCCGACTTCGATTTCACAGGTGGCCGCGGAGGCCGCGCTGAATGGCGATCAGGGCTGCATCGCGCCGATGCTGAAGGCGTTCCGCGAGCGGCATGTGTTCGTGGTGAATGCGCTGAACAAGATTCCGGGGGTGAAGTGCATCATGGCGGGCGGCGCGTTCTATGCCTTCCCGGATGTGCGCCCGGCCATCGCCAAGCTGCACCAGCGCGGCACGATCAAGGCTGCGACTGATGTGGCGCTGGCTGAATATTTGCTGGAAAGCGGTGGAGTGGCAGTAGTGCCCGGTTCGGCATTCGGCAGTGAGGGTTACATCCGATTGTCGTTCGCGACTTCGATGGATAATCTGCAAAAGGCCATGGAACGCCTTGCCAAGGCGCTGGCTTGATCCGTTAGAAACGACAATAATTCTGCTGTGTCCGAAAAACTTTTGGCCGGGCACCCGTAGGAGCGGGATAAAAGTTGTACATACAATTAATGCGAATTGGAATTAGGGGGCGTAACGTAATGTGGGGCTGTCAATCACTCCGCCCATTTGCAGGTCGACAGGCGCCGCCCCATCGTGCATCGACAATCTGACGCTCATCTTTCCCGACAACTGTTGCTTGGCGACATCAAACGTAGCAGTTGCATTCAACATACCAGCCGCGACTTTCACCTGCTTAAAGTGATAGGCATTGTTAGCATATGAAATGAGGCCGCTGAGCCCATCGAAATGTGTCCTGCCGCCCGGCAAGTTTTCCTTGCTGCGCATACGCGCAGTATCAACGATGTCCATGCCGCTGATCATCCCGTCATTAGCCGTGAAGCTGCCATCCAGCACTACGGAATCGGTCAGATCGGCTAAATCCATCGAGGTCATTTTGAAGCGCGCCGAGCCTTCGACATTTCCATCCAGCAACTTGCTCAACTTCTGCATAGTGATCTTTTTTGCGCTCAGCGCGCCTTGTGTGCGCCAGCCTGAACGCCAGCTGATACTTGCATTCCCTTGCACGACACCACCCAGGATCCGGGCATCGAAATCGCTGATTTGTAACTCGTCGTTGCTTAACGCACCTTTTGCATTCAGCTCATCAAACGACCAATTCGGCAATAACGGCAAAGCACTGCCGCGCACCGTTATGGCGACTTGCAGCTGGCCTTCCGGAGTGGCATTAATACCCAACGTGAATTTGCCGGCATTTGCGCGCAAATTAGCCTGGGTGAATTTGCCATCCGGGTTGAAATTTAACTCGCCCTCCACACCGGTCAATTGGAAGGCGTCCGCATCCAGCGTGCCTTGACTGATCACCATGCGGCTCACCTGATATTGATCTACATTGGCCAGTTGTTGCAACCATGCAGATGCATTTTGTAACCCGATGCCCCTGACTTTGACATCTTGAAACTCGACACTGCTGATCGGCTTCTTATCGCCGAACAATCCGGTGATATCAAAATTTATTTGCGCCTCCTTGGCCTGAAATTGCTTCACCTCGCCAATATATATCTCACCCAATTCCAAACGCGGCGTGGGCAGAATACGTCCGGACAAATAGCCTATATGCACCGGCTGATGTAATCTTTCGGACAGCAGTTGTTGGACCTTGGGCATGTAATCCCGCATCGGCAGTACATAGGGGACGACAAACAACGCGCCGACCAGCAACACCAGCAAGAACACCCCCAGCTTGAACACAAACCCCACCAGCCTGCCCCATGCAAATGGCTTGCGCTGGACTCGTGCAACGGGAACTGGTTTTTCAACATGGCTGGTGTCGGCAACGGGATATTCAGCCTGATGAGCAACTCGCTCTGCGTTGGCCTTGGCAACTTCAAGTGCCCGTTGCTCGGCTTCAGCCCAAACCTTGGCTTGGGCATCGGCCAGTTCTTTGGCTAGTTGTGCTTCCGCAGCGATGCGCTGTTCGGCCGCGATACGCTCTTGCGCTTTTCGTTTGATTTGTTGCTGACTGGGCTTGCTCTCGACTGGTTCACTCGCGACAGGCGGGGGTACTTGTTGCCTGACAGGCTGCCGGATATCTGCAGGTTGGGTTGTTTTCGCAGCATCGCTGGGCTGTTGTGCGGCACTGGCTTTCTGCGCCGGCTGCTGATCTTTATGCGGCTCAGCCGGACGCTGCGGTTCATCAACATGGAACGAGTCAAAAGCAAATGCATCCCGCTTCTTGGCCGCAGGGGCAGCTTCGGTAGTCTGTGCTGCTTGCGCACCAGCGGCTTCACGCGCCTGCGCTGCTTCCCGATGTTGCTTGGCTATGAGCTCGGCTGCTTCTTGTGCTTTGGCAGCATCTTCTTCAGCTTTTATACGAGCATGCGCCTTGGCTGCAGCCTCAAGACGCAGCTTGGTTTCTTGCTCGGCTTTTAACCTGGCGGCCACGAGCTCCTCGAGCTCGTCGTGCACTTTCCTGGCTTCTTGTTCCGCTATCAAACGCGCAGCTTCGGCTTGTTGCTGCTCCCTGACTGCACGCAGCTTGGACTCTTGCTCGGTTTTCAACCGGGCGGTCTCGAGCTCGTCGCGCACTTTCCTGGCTTCTTGTTCCGCTATCAAACGCGCAGCTTCGCCTTGTTGCCGCTCCCTGACTGCATCCTCAAGACGCAGCTTGGACTCTTGCTCGGTTTTCAACCGGGCGGCCTCGAGCTCGTCGCGCACTTTCCTGGCTTCCTGCTCTGCCTTTAGCCGAGTGATTTCCGCCTCTTCCTTTGCACGACGCGCCGTCACTTCACGGATTCTAGCGGCCTCCTGTTCAGCTTTAAGAAGGATGGCTGCAGCTTCACGCTGCGCCTTTATTTTCTCCGCTGCGATTTCCTGTTTGGATTTTTCTTCAGCCTCAGCCCTCAACTTCTCAGCCTTGACCGCCTCGGCTGTCGGCGCTTCCGGTGGGGATGCAGTAAACCCTGACATAAAATCCAATTCGTCGGCATCATCATCCACCGCTTGTTTTTTATGCGGGGGAACCATCTTGGTGGGAACGACCATCCCGGGTGGCACGGCCATTTTAGGCGGCACGGCCACCTTTGGAATTTTGCCGGCCATGGCTTTGTCTTGGATGAAGCCGCTCTTTTCCAGCTCTTCAAACATCTTGCCGAGACCGGCGCGCATGCTGGGCGCGGCGCGCTTGCTGATTTCGCCGAAAGTTGCGGATCCGTCCACCATCAGCAAGGCGCGTTTAACGTCGCCGGGAAGATGCGAAGTCCTGCTCTGCGTCTCATCTTCGCCTTTGCTGGTTCTGACAAAAATTGTTTTATTGTCCATGCTGTATTCTAACTGATAGCGCGCTTGAATCGCGATTGTAAATCATTTCTTTACGGGTGGTCCGGGTGCAAGTCACTTGTTATTGCTTATCCTCATTTTTGCCGAACGGCTTATTCAGAAGCCCGGTAATTTTAATTTACACTGCCACACTTGCCAAGGCTGTTCCTCCATGTTTAGCGATTGGATCATCCAATGTTCAGAAACCACCTTCAACATGCAGCGTGCAAGGAACGCTCCAGCCACCGCATAAAGACTAATTGAGGTTGACCGAGCAAGGCAAAATCACTATCATGCGCACCTCTTCATTCCCTGATAGCTCAGTCGGTAGAGCGACGGACTGTTAATCCGCAGGTCCCTGGTTCGAGTCCAGGTCGGGGAGCCAAATCACCCAGCCTCAAAGCAATGCGGAGCTTTTTACTTTCCTTACCCCTGCAGCCAAATCACAGTTCGGATAGCGTATGTAAGCGATGGGATCGCCTGATCTGCAATAAGTTTTCAAACACGTTTATTATAGGCCGTGATTTCGAAGAAATATTGCAATGCTAATAGCTAGCCAATGGGTTAGGATGAGGCTGTAAAAAAGTAAACAACAAATCTTCTGCCTGCGTGATTTATCTCATTCATTGGTTGAACGATGGCAACGCAAAAAAATATGTTTTGGAGTTTTGTGCTAGTTGTAGCAGAAATTCTATTCATCACCTTTTGGGATTATAAGTTGGCTGGGGCGTATTATTCCCTGGACGTACTATATTGCCTGCCGATTATTCAAGCTGCACGTATAGGCGCAATTCGTTCCTTACGCCACTCTGACACACAGATGTCTGCATTGGTGGGAGTTATATCTGCTGTTGCCTGGAGTATTGCTGAGGCAGCTGTTGTTTGGCCGCATTATCCTCTGGACGCATTTACGATGAACATTCTTACTCGTAGCGTCACTTTTACAGTTCTTGGCCGGGTGGTGGCGAAGCTTTGGAAGGAAAGAGATTTTTCCCGCAAGGATGCGTTGACAGGTTTGGCTAATCGTTTGGAATTTGCCGAGAGATTTGAAGCTGAACAATTGCGCAGTGAACGGTCCAGCAGGCCTTACTCCTTGCTATTTATCGACATTGACCAATTCAAGATGCTGAATGACAACCTTGGTCATCGTGTCGGCGATGCGGCCCTTAAAGCCGTGTCCGGCATATTAAGGGATAATTCCAGGAGCGTTGATACTGTTGCGCGCATTGGCGGGGATCAGTTCGTGTTATTGTTCCCCGAAACAGATGAATATATCTGCGGAATATTGGTCACGAGGATCCAGTTGGCATCGGAGAAGAAATTTCAAACCGAAGGTTGGTCAATATCTTTATCAATAGGTCATGTAACCGTGACCGGCATCGAGAGGAGTTTTGATGAGATATTGCATGAGGCTGATGAAAAAATGTATTCGATCAAAAAACAAAAGCAATAGCCATACAAAGTGGGGATGGATATAAATCTACTACTCTTGCCAAATGCTGACCTGAAAAATAATTCACTATCTGCGGCAAACCATTTAAGAAATGAGTGTCGAGCAAATCCAGTCGTCAGATACGCCCGAGTCTGGTGAGACAAGTACATAAGGGTTGCAGCGATGCAGCCTTTTTTATTCTTCTGATGAATCAATCCTCCGCGGAAAACCAAATGTCTCCCACCTGATTACCCTGGGGTTATTCCATTTGCTTGGAGCTATAAATCTCACTTATCACGTTCATTGCGCCACAAACAAAAACGGCATCTGATTTTTCAACCAGATGCCGCGATAGCAGATCAGCCGTGAAGCTATGGCATAACCGAATCGATCACAATGTTCAAACCTTTGACACCGGGTTTGATGGCCCCCGTCAATCCTTGCAGATCGCCGGGTTGCGCCATCGGTGTGCCGGACTTCGACACGCGTGCCACCACCACGACTTGTTCGAAGCCGGACAGTTTCAATTGCGGTTGCATCGCCATGCTGTCGTCAAGCGTAAATTTCAACGGCAAATCCTTTACCTGTTTGCGCAACACCGCCAGCGGCATCTTCGGACCTTGTGCGGCACGCGCGAGGATGAACACGGTATCGGTCGGTGCAACTTTGCCTGCCAATGCCGGGCTCAAAGAAACGTTACCGGTAATGGCAGCAGCCGAATTTGCAACTGCTTTTTCAGAGGCTTTGCCTGACGACAGTTGCGCAAGCTTTTCCTTGCCGCCTGGCTGCGCGGCAAGAAGTACACCTGCCTGCTTGATGCCGCCACGGTAAATCTGAATGTCCTGAGAATCCGGTTCCAGTTGGTCAATCAGAGTTTGCCAGCGGGTAATCGCCGTGGCGTAGTCACCACGCTCCATGGCTGCGGAGCCAGACAGCGCGAGTGCTGTAGTGTTGTTGGCATTCAACTCCAACGCCTTGTTTAACAGCTTGGCGACCTCCTCCCCTTGCAGGGTTTGACCATGCGCCATCGCATAGACATCGGCATAATTTGCCCAGAGTTGGGCCTCATTCGGCACCAGGACGACAAGGTGCTCATATGCTGTGACTGCCTCCGGAAAACGCTTCAGTTCGGTGTAGGAGTGCGCCAGCATCCACCAGTCATTCGGATTCTTGGAAAGCCGCATCACTTTCTTTTCCAGTCTTTGCAGCGCTTCTTCCGAATGGATGATGCCATCGGCGTCCGCCACGATCATTTCCTGTGGCGACAGTGCATCGGTATTGCCCAACGTCAGATAGAGCAGCACGCTGAATAACGGAAGCATCACTGCCAATACGATCGCCAGCACTTTAGCCGGGTTGCGCGGCGGCCTTGCGGGCTGTTCGGTGATTTTGACTTCTTCTATCAGGCGTGATTGCAATTCGCTTTTGCCTTGTTCGTAAGCGTCTTGAGTCAATAAGCCGTTGCGCAAATCGACTTCAAGCTCTGTCGCCTGGTCGCGCAGAATTCCCAGATTCGCAGCATCTCGCAACACATCGTTATTGGATGAAGCTTTACGCCACAGCGGCAAGGCAACAAAAAGTACTGCGACCAGCAATAATGCTGCGCAGAGTGTCCAGAATAAAATCATGTCTGTGAGTCTTTAGGTGGGTTTAGCAAGGCTGCGGCACGTTGCGCTTGTTCGGCGGACAGTTGACCTTCGGGGAGTGTATTTTTACGTTTGCGCAGTTGAAATACCAAACCGGCCAGGCCTATCAGCAGCAAGGCAAACGGGCCATACCAAAGCAGCAACGTATAACTTTTCATCGGCGGGTCGAACAGCACGAAATCACCGTAACGGGAAACCAGGTAGTCGATGATCTCCTGGTCGGTCATGCCCTTCTTCATTTGTTCGCGTATTTCGCGGCGCAGATCGTTGGCAAGTTCCGAACGCGAGCTCGCCAGCGATTCGTTTTGACATACCAGACAACGCAGATTTTCCGCCAGACCGATCATGCGCTTTTCCAGCACCGGATCTTCGGCCAGATCTTTTGCTTCACCGGCGTAAGAAAAAGCCGGCAATAAACAGATCAGCAGTATCAATAGATGTTTCATTTCGCTTGCAACTCCGCAACCAGTGGAAGGATTTTTTCCTGCAGGCTTTCATGCGTGACCGCGCCGATCTGCTTGTATCGGATCACGCCCTGCTTGTCGATAACATAGGTTTCCGGCACGCCGTACACGCCATAATCGATTCCGATGCGCCCTTCCGTGTCCGAGGCGATCACGGTGTAAGGATCGCCGCCGTTGCGCAGCCAGGCTTCCCCGTCTTTACGATTGTCTTTGTAGTCCAAACCGTAAATCGGCACGATGTTCTGGCGTGCCAGTGCCATCAGAACAGGGTGTTCTTCCCTGCAGGAAACGCACCAGGATGCCCACACGTTAAGCAACCAGACTTTTCCATTCATGTCCTGTGACACAAATTGTTTGGCCGGGTCGTGCAACTGAGGCAGAGTGAATGCCGGCGCCGGTTTGTTTATCAGTGGTGAGGGCACTTCATGCGGATTCAGTCCCAGTCCGACATACAAAAAACCCGCCAACACCACGAAAGCCACAAACGGCCATATGTAGCGCATCATGATGCCTGTCCTGAGCCCTGAGCCTGTCGAAGGGTCGAAGCGGCCTGTCCTGAGTATGTTGAAGCGGCTTTGCCCCCTGCCGCCATGACCCCACCTGCGGGCAAACTGCCGTCACTTATACGGTTCGCTTTTTTGCTGTAAACACGATAGCGACGGTCGCTGATGGCCAGCACACCACCCAAGGCCATCAACAGACAGCCTCCCCAAATCCAAACCACAAACGGCTTGTAATAGACGCGCACCGCCCAAGCGCCTTCCGCTTCGGCAATCGGTTCGCCCATGGAAACGTACAGGTCGCGGAACAGGCCCGTATCAATCGCAGCTTCTGTCATCGGCATTCCGGACGCGTTGTAGTGGCGCTTCTGCGGCAGCAGTTCGGTAACCCGCTTGCCATCCTTGGTGACCGTGAAGTGTGCCTCCGTCGCCATATAGTTCGGACCGGGGATTTCGCGCACGCCGTCAAAACGGAACATGTAGCCTCCCGCATCCACCGTGTCGCCCACGTTCATGCGCACGTCACGTTCGGTTGCATAACCCTTCACCACGGTCACCCCGATGATGAACACCGCCACGCCGAGATGCGCCAACTGCATACCGTAGTAGCTCAAACTTTGATTACGCACGCGCTGCATGAAGGTACCCTGCCCACCCCAGCGTTGCTGCAAGCTAACCACCAGCGAGGCGATGACCCAGAACGACAGCAACAACCCGAATGCGATCATCGGCGTCCAGTGCTTGAAAACGAAGGGCAACAGCACCGCAAGAATGGCTGCCGCGGCGAATCCCCAACGCATGCGCTTGGCCAATTCCGGCACGCTGGTCTGTTTCCAGCGTGCCAGTGCCCCCAACCCCATCATCAATACCGCCAGCGCCATCAGCGGGACGAACACCGCCTCGAAATAGGGTGGCCCTACCGAGAGTTTGCCCATGCCCAGCGCATCCATGAACAGCGGATACAGGGTGCCGATGAACACCGAAGCAGCGGCGACCGACAGCAGTACGTTATTCGACAACAGCATCGATTCACGGGAGATCATATCGAACTTGCCGCCCAGCCCGATCTTGGGCGCGCGCCAGGCGAACAACAACAGCGACGAGCCGATCACGATCGCCAGGAATGCCAGAATAAAAACACCGCGCTTGGGATCAGTCGCAAACGAATGTACCGAAGTCAGCACACCGGAGCGCACCATGAAGGTTCCCAACAGACTGAGGGAGAATGCGGCTATCGCCAGCAATACCGTCCAACTCTTGAACGCACCGCGCTTTTCCGTAACGGCCAGCGAATGGATAAGCGCCGTGCCCACCAGCCAGGGCATAAAGGAGGCGTTTTCAACCGGATCCCAGAACCACCAACCGCCCCAGCCGAGTTCATAGTAAGCCCACCAACTGCCCAGCATGACTCCCGTGGTCAGGAACGTCCAAGCCACGGTGGTCCAGGGACGCGACCAGCGCGCCCATGTGGCATCCAGTTTCCCTCCCAGCAGTGCAGCAATGGCGAACGCAAACGCGACCGAGAACCCCACATAGCCCATGTACAGCATCGGCGGATGGATTACCAAACCCGGATCTTGCAACAATGGATTCAGCTCTTGCCCATCGGCCGCAGCAGGCAACAAACGATCGAATGGATTCGAGGTGAGCAGCATGAACAATATGAAACCTACCGCGATCAATCCCATCACGCCCAATACGCGCGCAACCATTTCTTCCGGCAGGTGTTTGCTAAACGTGGCGACGGCAGCGGTCCAAATCGACAGGATGAATACCCACAATAACAAAGAACCTTCGTGGCCACCCCAAATCGCGGCGAAGCGGTATTGCAGGGGCAATCCCGAATTGGAGTGTTCCGCGACATACAGCACAGAAAAATCATTGTGGAGAAAAGCACTGGCAAGGGTTGCAAACGCCAGCGCGATAAATACGAATTGTCCAAACGCCAACGGGCGCGCAATGCTCATCAATACCGAGTTGTTGCGGGCAGCACCGAGTATTGGCAACACGCCCAAGGTCATCGCCAAAAAAAGTGCGATGATTAAGGAAAAATGACCAAGTTCTGGAATCATGTCAGGCTCCTCAGTTAATTATTTAGCAACAGGAATAGCTGCAGGCGCGTTGGCTGGCATGGCGGCTGAATCAGCCGCATTCGCTGCTTGCGCTTTTTTCAAGGCATCGGCCGCTTCGGGCGGCATGTAATTCTCATCATGCTTGGCAAGCACCTCTTCAGCGCGCATCACACCATTGGCTTCCACCGTGCCCTGCGCGACCACGCCTTTGCCTTCCTTGAACAAATCCGGCAGGATGCCTTTATACACGACCGGAATACTTTTGTGCGTATCGGTAATCACGAAATTTACCGTCAAGCCGTCCTTTTCGCGCTTTACGCTGCCCTGTTCGACCAAACCGCCAATACGGAAGCTGCGCCCGCTGGGGACTTCATTGTTAAACACCTGGGTCGGGGTGAAATATAAGTTGACGTTACCCCTCAACGCATACAGTACCAAGCCGACTGCCACGGCCACTCCGGCGACACCAACGGCGATGAACACAAATCTTTTCTGGCGTGGCCTCATTTATTCCTCGTCTCCTACATTACGCAACAGGCGCACCTGCTGCAAAGTGATTTTTCTTTTGTGTATCACCATCGCGATCTCAATCGCAAAAATGAGCAACGCAACGGCATATGAACCGAACCAAACATAGGTGAGCGGGTTTTCCCTCATCCAGATATCCAGGCTA